>F21B_10001420_pt1 | contig 24060 bp, 21 predicted proteins | sample RepKananBrdUF21B_FD_10803 | JGI IMG/M metagenome (IMG submission 10803) | reverse complement strand
CCGTACCGCTGGCAGGAACACCGCCCGCAATTCCGGTGGCGCTGCCGTCCGACGTGATTGAACGCCGCCCTGACGTGGCCGCCGCTGAACGCGGTGCCGCCGCCGCCAACGCACAGGTGGGGGTGGCGCGCGCCGCGTTCTTCCCCAGCGTGATGCTGAGCGGTGGCGCCGGCTGGGAAAGCCGTGATCTCGCACTGCTGTTCAGTGCGCCCACGCTGCTGTGGTCGTTCGGCACACAGATCGCGCAGACGGTGTTTGACGCCGGCCGCACAAGCGCGCGCGTGGACTTTGCGAATGCCGCGTACCAAGGCTCGATCGCCAACTATCGGCAGACGGTGCTGGGCGCGTTGCAGGAAGTGGAAGATGGATTGGCCGGCCTGCAATCGCTCGACCGTGCCGCGACGCAAGCGCGCGCAGCCGTCGCCAGCGCCCGCAAGGTCTACGACATTGCCAGCGTGCGCTATGAAGGCGGGCTGGCGACGTCGCTGGACGTGATCACCGCGCAGCAGTCGCTGCTGAACAACCAGCGTACGGCGGTGCAGATCCTGGGGCAGCAACTGACGACCAGCGTGTTCCTCGTCAAGGCAGTGGGTGGGGATTGGAACCACCCCACCATGCCGCCATCGGCCAAGCGTTAAGCCACGCGGCGCAGGAAACACGTACCGGCAAAGAGGCCAACCAGCCAACTCAGTGTCAGCACCAGCACCATTGGCATGGCAAGCTGCTCAATCATCCCGCTGGGCAGTCGGCACGCCAGTGCAAGCACCGCCGCCACCAGAAGCGCCATCGCCGTCAGGCTGACAAACAATGCGCCCAGGCCAGATGCCAGCGTGCGCAGCAGCGGCGGGTGCACATGGGCCGGCGGGCACAGCTCGGCCATGCGGGCGCGCACGTAGGCGGTGGTGCGCAGGCTATCGGTGGCAAAGGCGTGATGCCGCATCACCTGCATCCACGTTTGCGTGTCCAACACGCCAGAACTCAACTCCTGCGTCACACGGCGCAGTGCGGCCCGCTCGCGGGCATGGTCAGTGGCATCGGTGGGCGTCTCATTTGGAGCAGGCCGATCAAACACCGCTGGTGCAGCAGCCGGATCGCCAATCCGCACCTGATGCCGATAGGTGACCCGCACGCGGCGCGAGCGCACGATGTATCCCATAGCCACCAGGGGTGCCAGCACCTGCAATGCAAACAGCAACACCGTCGGCAACGCTTCAAGGGTGTGGCTGGGCGCTTGCGCCAGCCACTGCTGAAGCATTGGCCCTACGTAGAGCACCATCGGCAACTGGAACAGGCAGTACACAAACCAGAGCGCGGGAAACCAGCGCACGCGCAAGAACGCCACTGCCACCAGCCCCACCGGATACACCAGCCACGGCAGCACGAACAGCGGATGCACCCATTCGCCGCCCGTCACATGCAGCACGAACGCGGCAATCATCCCGAGCACCATTGCCAGCACCGGCAACGTGGTCAGCCACAACAACGTCACCAACCAACCCCGTACGCCATACAGCCGATGCGCCCGCGCACGCGCTGCGGAGATTGCAATCCAACTTCCCTGCATGAAGTTCCCCCGTCCGGATCTGCAATGGTTTCGAGTGCCATCAAGGCCGCAGTTTCCGGTTTTCCGGCGATTGTGTCATCGCGCCGATGGCGGCCGATCCCCTCAACCGGGGGGACATGTTTTAAATGTTGCTAACACTCGCAAAAACCCAATACCCGCGCGGGTTGGCGGCGAAACAGAGTTATTTAATTCTGATCTTTACGTGACTAACTGTTGTTTCGGCGTGTCGATTCCAATGCCATCTACCCTGCGCAGCCACGTAAGCGTGAAGCCATGTCACTGCAGCAGAAGACGGGGCCATAGGCCTCATGCTGCATAGCAATAAAAATCGTCAATTTCGGTTATATTACGCCGCCGATCGCCCGCCGCCGGCTCCCCGCCAGACCTGCCACCAAGCCATGCAGCGGGTTGCATACATGCCCCGCTGTGGTGCAGCAATTTTCACCTCCGCGGTGTGATTTGAAGACGCGCTGGCATCGGCTGAACCGATTTTTGTAAACGCCTCGATGTGAGGCGTCAGGCTTCGGCATGCGTTCGCGGCCGGGGCGTTTTCTGTGTGAGAGAGTGAGTTGTGGTGATCAAAGCAATACGAAGGGTCGTATCAGCGGTCGTGGTGTGCCTGGTGACGGTGTCCGCGCACGCAGATGAGGCCAAGAAGGTCGATGTGCTGCTGGTGGGCGGCGGCATCATGAGTTCGACGCTGGGTGTCTGGCTGCACGAGTTGGAGCCGAGCTGGTCGATGACGATGGTGGAACGCCTCGATGGCGTTGCCATGGAAAGCTCCAACGGCTGGAACAACGCTGGCACCGGCCACTCCGCGCTGGCCGAGCTGAACTACACGCCAGAGAAGCCGGACGGCAAGATCGATATCTCGAAGGCCATCGAGATCAACGAATCGTTCCAGATCTCGCGCCAGTTCTGGGCGTGGCAGGTCAGGAACGGCGTGCTGAAGAACCCGCACGCGTTCATCAATTCCACCCCGCACATGAGTTTTGTGTGGGGCGACACAAACGTTCGCTATCTCAAGAAGCGCTACGAGGCACTGCAGGCGAGCCCGCTGTTCCGCGGCATGCAGTACTCGGAAGACTTCGACCAGATCAGCAAGTGGGTGCCGCTGATGATGGAAGGGCGTGACCGCTCACAGAAGGTGGCGGCTACGTGGATGCCAGTGGGCACCGACGTGAACTTTGGCGAGATCACGCGCCAGTTTGTCGGCTATCTGCAAAGCCAGCCGAACTTCTCGCTGTCGCTCTCCAGCGAGGTGCGCGAGATCAAGCGCAATGCCGATGGCACGTGGCACGTGTCGTACGTCAACCTGAAGTCGGGCGCGCAGCAGGACATTGATGCGAAGTTCGTCTTCATCGGCGCGGGCGGTGGCGCACTCAAGCTGCTGCAGGCATCGGGCATTCCGGAAGCGCGCGACTATGGCGCCTTCCCGGTGGGCGGCTCATTCCTCGTCACCGACAACCCCGAGGTGGTGAAGCGCCATCTGGCGAAGGCGTATGGCAAGGCGTCGGTCGGTTCGCCGCCGATGTCGGTGCCGCACCTGGATACGCGCGTGCTCGACGGCAAGCGCATCATCCTGTTCGGGCCGTTTGCGACGTTCTCGACCAAGTTCCTGAAGAACGGCTCGTATCTGGACTTGATGCGCAGCACGAACACCCACAACGTCATGCCGATGATGCACGTGGGTGTGGACGAGTTTCCGCTGGTCGAATACCTGGCGGGCCAGCTGATGCTGTCGGACGACGACCGCTTCAACGCGCTGAAGGAATACTTCCCGAACGCGAAGAAGGAAGACTGGCGCCTGTGGCAAGCCGGTCAGCGCGTGCAGATCATCAAGCGCGACGAGGCCAAGGGCGGCGTGCTCAAGCTCGGCACCGAGATCGTCGCGTCGAAGGACGGCACCATCGCGGGTCTGCTCGGCGCATCGCCGGGTGCATCGACTGCGGCGCCGATCATGCTGAGCGTGCTGGAGAAGGTGTTCAAGGACAAGGTGGCCACGCCGGCCTGGCAGCAGAAGATCCGCCAGATCGTGCCGAGCTACGGCACCAAGCTGAACGACAGCCCAGCCAAGGTCTACGAAGAGTGGGCGAACACCAGCGAAGTGCTGCAGCTCAACCCGCCGCCGCAGATTGACCTGCACGTGGCGCCAGCCGCCAAACCCGCTGCACCGCAACCCGCCAAGGCAGCAGCAGAGATGGCGCTGTAACCTGCGGCGATGGACATACAAAAAGCTCAACAGCCGTTGAGCTTTTTTTTGCTCAGATGATGTCGCCGGGCTGCCGCACATCCGTGCCCACGCAGCCAGCCCATATGTCCTTCCCACATAGTGGCCCCAATCATTTGCATGCGTCCTGAGGAACCAAGCTCCTTACACTCGCTGCAAATTCGATCAAAGCCGATACGCGCCCACGCCGCCCGCCGCTGTGCCTGCTCCACCTTGAGCCTTGTGCTAGCCGGGCAAACCAATGCGACACCGGAGCCCACCAGCGTCAACATCCTCATCTGCAATGACATGGCAGCTAGCGGCGGGTCATACCTGACGTGCTGGCGAGCCGCTCCCTGCGCAAGTCAGGCAGGCGCGCTACCATCGGCGTTCTTTTCACCCGTTACCCTCCCGACCCCCACATGTCCGACATCCAACGCTTCCACACCAACGCCCGCATGAGCCAGATCGTGATCGCCAACGGCATCGTGCATCTGGCAGGCCAAGTGCCCGACGCTGCGTTCGACTTCAAGTCCGTCACCGAGCAGACCAACAACATCCTCGGCCGCATCGATGCGCTGCTGGCCGAAGCCGGTGTCGACAAGACGCGCCTGATCTCGGCCAACATCTGGCTGACCGACGCCAAGCACTTTGCCGAGCTGAACGCCGCGTGGGAAGCCTGGGTGCCAGCCGGCCACGCGCCCACGCGCGCCTGCGTGCAGTCGGGCCTGATGCGCCCGGGCATTGACGTGGAGATCGCCGTCACGGCGCTGGCCAAGGGCTAAAGGCAGATCACGCATGCGCTTTGACACCATCGTGCTGGGCGCCGGCATCGTCGGCGTATCGGTGGCGGTGCACCTGCAGCAGCGCGGGCGCGCCGTCGCGCTGGTTGACCGCCGGGCACCGGGCTTTGAGACGTCGTTCGGCAACGCCGGGCTGATCCAGCGCGAGGGCGTCTATCCGTATGCCTTCCCACGCGATCTGCCGACGCTGCTGCGCTACGCAAGCAATACGTCGGCAGACGTGCATTACCACCTGGGCGATCTGCCCAGATTGCTGCCGTTTCTGTGGCGCTACTGGCGCAACTCGCACCCCGGTCGGCATGCCGCCATCGCGCGGGCATATGCGCCGCTCATCGCGCATAGTGTGACCGAACATCGCGCGTTGGCGGAAGCTGCCGGCGCCACGGACCTGATCCGCCCGAGCGGCTGGATCAAGGTCTTCCGCAACGCGGCTACGCAGGACGAGGAAACCCGCACCGTCGAGCGCTGGCAGCGCGAATACGGTGTCGCCTTTGAAACGCTCGACCCCGCACGCCTGCGCACGGTTGAACCGCATCTGGACCCATCGCTACTGGGTGGCCTGCGCTACACGGAAGCCGATTCCGTGAGCGACCCCAACGCGCTGGTAACAGCGTATGCAAACTATTTCGAGCAGATCGGCGGCCAGTTGTTTGAAGGCGATGCGAACTCGCTCACAAGCAACGCACCGTGGCTGGTGCGCAGCAAGGAAGGCGAACTGCGCGCCGACAACGTCGTCATCGCCATGGGCCCGTGGGCGGACGTGGTCACCTCGCGCCTGGGCTATAGCCTGCCGCTGGCGGTCAAGCGCGGCTACCACATGCACTACGCGCCCACAGCGGGCACGCAGTTGAACCACCCGGTGCTCGATGCCGACGGCGGCTATGTGCTGGCGCCGATGGCGCGCGGCATTCGCCTGACCACAGGCGCGGAACTCGCGCACCGTGATGCGCCGAAGACGCCCGTGCAGCTGGAAGCCGTCGAGCCCGTCGCGCGCAAGCTCTTCCCGCTGGCCGAGCGCGTGGATGCGGAGCCGTGGATGGGCGCCCGCCCCTGCACGCCCGACATGCTGCCGATCATCGGGCAGGCACCGCACCACCCGAGCATGTGGTTTGCGTTTGGCCATGCCCACCACGGCCTGACGTTGGGCCCCATCACCGGGCGATTAATTGCGGAAATGATGACGGGCGAAACACCGACCGTGGATGTTCGCCCGTTCCGGGCAGAACGCTTCTGGGATTCGGCGCGCTAGCTAGACAAGCCCGCCCTAGAACTCCATATCCAACTCATCAATATCTTCCTTCTCCGCCTTTGCCCCGGCAATCCATTCGGCAACGTGCGGGTGGGCGAGCACGCGCATGCAGTACTCGGCGATCTCCGGATCGAGCTTGGCGTCATAGGTCAGGAATCGCATGACGACGGGCGCATACATCGCGTCGGCCATGCTGATCTCGCCAAACAGCCAGGGGCCGCCGTACTGTGCGAGGCACTCGCGCCAGATGAGCGTGATCCGCTCGATGTCGTGCTGCGCGCGCGACCAAATGCGGAAGCCGGGAAAATGTGCGCGCAAGTTCATCGGCAGTGCGGAGCGCAGTGCGCTGAAGCCCGAATGCATCTCGCCGCAGATCGCGCGGCAGTGTGCGCGGGCATGTCGGTCGGCGGGCAGCAGTTTGGCCTGGGGCGAGAGTTCGTTGAGGTATTCGGCAATCGCCAGCACGTCCCACACCTTGCGGCCCTCGTGCGTGAGGCACGGCACCAGAATCGATGGTGACAGCAGCAGCAATTCCGCACGCGATGAGGCGTCGATCGGCACACTCACCGTCTCGAACGGCAGGCCGCTCAGCTTGGCAAGCAGCCAGCCGCGCATCGACCACGACGAATAATTGCGACTGCTGATGGTGAGCGTGGCCAGGTCGGCGGATTTCATCTCGGTCCCCCAGGGTTTTTCGTTTTCCATCCCGTTTTCCAATCCGGTGCAAGACCTGCGCCGGGCACCTTGCCGGTGCGCTGTCTGCACCCGTGCGCTGCAAGAGCGCAGGCCTCGCCGCGCCCCGCGTGGATGCCGCGCAAAGCCTGTGCCAGTCATCACCAGCGTGCATGCGGTTTCACGCCCACCGGCATCTGAGCTGGCACACGTATTGCCTGCTTCGCTTGACCTGCCTTACTTGCATTCACGCGCATTCACGTGCGCTGCGACGCAATCGCCATGAACATGCTCGCGTATCCCTTCTACCAGTGGCTCTCCGAAAGCCTGCGGCCCGCGCGGGCGTGGGCCTCGTTCTCGCGGCTGGCGATGGCGCAATGGCCACCCTCGACCGAGCACCCGACTGGCCGCGCGCTCGATGCCTGGCTCGAACTGCTGGAATGCAGCGCGATCACGCACCGCCGCCCGTCATTCGGCATCGACAGCGTGGAGGTCGACGGCCAGGCGGTGCCGGTGGTGGAAGACGCCGTGATGCAAACGCCATTCGGCACCCTCGTGCATTTCCGCAAGGTCACACCCGCGAGGCAACCGCGCGTGCTGGTTGCCGCGCCCTTGTCCGGCCACTTCGCCACGCTGCTGCGGGGCACGCTGCGCACGATGCTGGCCGATCACGACGTGTATGTGACGGACTGGCATAACGCGCGCGACATTCCCCTTTCAGCCGGGCGCTTCGGCTTTGATGAATACGTCGGCCACCTGATCGACTTCATCCGCCACATCGGCCCGGACGCACACGTGCTGGCCATCTGCCAGCCGACCGTGGCCGCACTGTCGGCGGTCTCGCTCATGGCTGCTGACAACGACCCTGCGCAGCCGGCCAGCCTCACGCTCATGGCCGGCCCCATCGATTGCCGCGTGGAGCCGACTGCAGTCAACGCATTGGCCAACAGCAAGCCGATCGAATGGTTCGAGAAGAACCTGATCGGCGTCGTGCCGCCCGGCTTTGTGGGCGAGCAGCGCCGCGTGTATCCGGGCTTCGTGCAGTTGAGCGCGTTCATGTCGATGAATTCGGATCGCCACGCGCAGTCGTTTGAAGAGCTGTACTACCAGCGCGCCAAGGGCGACCCTGCCAAGGCAAACACGATCCGCGCCTTCTACGACGAATACCTCGCCACATGCGACCTCACCGCCGAGTTCTATCTGGAAACGGTCGAGAAGGTGTTTCAGCAATACGCACTGCCGCGCGGCGAGTTGATGGTCGGCGGCCGGCTGGTTGAGCCGGCGGCAATCCATCGCACCGCTCTGCTGACGGTCGAGGGCGAGAAGGACGACATCTGCGCGGTCGGGCAAACCGTGGCCGCGCAAGACCTGTGCTCGGGGCTGCCGCCGTATCTGAAGACACACCACGTGCAGGCCGGTGTGGGGCACTACGGCGTGTTCAACGGCAGCAAATGGGAAAAGCAGATCTACCCGATTGTGCGCGCCACTATCCACGACAACGAGCCCTTCGATACCAGCACCACCGCCGGCGACGCAGACAACGCCCACCGCGTCACGCTGTGGGCGCTGCTCAATGCACAAACGTCGAGCCAGGCCGTCACGCGCAGGCGCTCGCGCAAGATGGCGGTCACGAACTGACGCCAGGGTCCGTGTCAGCGAGGCGTAATTTGGACGGGCGAGTATCGAATCCGAGCAGGTCATGCTCCATCGACGTTGATCGATTCACGGAGGGTTGCGATGAACACTCACACCACGGAGTCCCAACGCGCTTCGAGCCTGTTGCATCCGGGCGGCAACCCCATCCGCCTCAATACGGGCGACTTCGTTGCCATCGATCGCCGCCAGAATGCCAAGTACGAGGCGACCTATCGCCCGCAGGCGCTGTACAGCCGCGCCGACGAAGGCTTTGCCGCCAACAACGAAGCCTTTCTGCTGCATGAGGTCGCCACCAACCGGCCGATCTACCTGGAAGACACGGGCCCGACCGATTTCCACCTGCATCTGCCGCCGGGCGCCTTTCAGTTCGTGCTGGTCACATCGGGCGTGTTTACGTTCGACTACGATGGCCGACTGCATTACGTCGGCCCCGGCTCGGTGATCCTGCAAAGCGCGATCGTGCATCGGCAGCTTTTCTACACGTGGTCGGGCCTGTCTACGGAAGACAACCTGAGCACGCCGCAAACCGTGGTGCCCGATGCACTTTCCATGGGGTGCTCAGGCAAGTTTCTCGAGGCGTTCATCACCGATCCGACCACGTTTCCCAACCCGACGATTGTGCCGTCGGCACTGATCAACGAAGCCGAAACGCCGCGCATTGCCTGGAGCCATCCGGTGCATGATCGGCCGGCAGGCGCAGGCTTCTGGGTGCAAGACCCGCTGGAATTGCATGCGCTCTACAGGCCGTTGGCCGGCGATTCCATCCGCTCGCCCGAACCGGTGTACGTGCGCGACACCGGCATCGAAGCGCCCAGCGGCCAGCTTGTGACAGGACACCTCATCGCCACCGACCCGCACGGTGAATCGAGCTTGCCCAAGAGCCAGGCGGGCGCGGTCGACGCGGCCTCGTTCTCGAAGGGCGAGGTGGTCATCTACCGCGTCATTCGCGGGACGGCTACATTCAAGGATGGCGCGGGGAATGTCTTTGAACTGACCGCCGGCGACGTGGTGACGGCGGGCCAGCATTCGGCCGCGCTCGTCGGCATGGGCGAAGACACGCAAATTCTTCGGCTCGGCCTGCTGAAGAACATCGAACAACTGCGGAGCTGGACGCGCGCGCAATGCGAAGAGATCGACGGCTTGGCGGACCGCATCATTACCAAGACCGAGACGCGCCCGCAGCGGACCGAGGGTAAGCCGGTTGGGTATCTCTACGAAGCAGTCGCGACATCCAACGGAAACACCGGCCGCTTGAGCGCGGCAAACGGAAAGCGGCTGTAGTCGGAACTCGTCACACCGCCGCCATCGCACTCGACCACGGCCTTGGCAATCGGCACGAACACGGGCCGGCAATACATGCGCGACTTCAGCAGCACGAAGCGCGCGGCATGCGGGTCCACGCCGATGTGCGTGAAGATGCCGAGGTCCCAATGCTCCTGCGGCGTTTCGGTGACGACCACCTGCGCCGCGCCGATGTCGAGCAGCGCCGTGCGCCCCATGCGAATGCGCTGGCCGGTGTAGGTCGGCCCGGTGATGATGTATTCGCCGTCGCTGATGGCAGCGACCTTGCCCTTCAACACACGTGAGACCGGGTACACGCCCAATTGCGTGAGCGGCACCTTGTCGCCCACCGGCAGCGTGACGGTGGCACCGACACCCGCCTCGATCATCGCGGCGACGGCTTCGGGGTCGCACACGGGCCCAACGGCGATGCCACTCAACCCCTGCTTCAACGCTTCGTGCAGAACGTGCATGTCATCACACGTGCCGCCGGACATGCAGTTGTCGCCGTGGTCGAGCAGCAGCACGGGGCCCTTTCCGGGCGTGGCGGCCAACTCGGCGGCGCGGGCGATTGATTCGGCGAGCGGTTCCGAGCGATAGACAAAGCCTTCGCGGTCGGCCCAGATGGCGTCGGCAATGCGCTGGGCGGCGACATCGGCGGCTCGTGCATCGCCATTGCCGACCACCACGATGGATAGGCACGGCGCGGCAATGTCTGCCAGCCCGAAGCCCGCGAGTATCGACACGGCCAGCATGCCGTCCTGCTCCGCCTGCTTGGCCAGCGCCACGGCGCGGTGCATGGCCCCTTCGTCGGTGCGGCTGCGCAGCGTATGCGTGACCATCGGCAGGCGGCGCCACGTGAGCACCGGGTTCGCACGCCCGGCCAATTTGTCCAACAACAGCCGACCAGCGTGTTCGCCCGTCTCATACATGTCGACGTGCGGATACGTCTTGAAACTGACCGCGATGTCCGCCAGGTCGATGAACTTCTGTGTAAGGTTGCCGTGCAGATCAAGCGCAACCGTAATGGGCACATCGGGCACCACGGCGCGCAGACGCTCAAGCAGATCGCCTTCACCGTCGTCGCTGTTCTCGGCGACCATCGCGCCGTGCAGGTCGAGCATCAGCGCATCGCACCCGGCCGCCGCCGCGACGATAGCGTCGCACAGCGTCGTGTATGCCTCGGCGGCCACGCGCCCGCTCGGGTTGGCCCCGGCGATGACGGGCACGACGATCTCCGCGCCTGCCGCCTCGGCCAAGTCGATGAAGGCGCCGGCCGCCGTGCGCGTGCCCTTGGCGGCACGGTAGGCGTCGGCACCATAGCGCGGATGAAACGACGCCAGCGGCGTCGGCACCGGCGAGAACGTGTTGGTCTCGTGATTGAAGCGGGCGATCAGGATGCGCATGGGCGTGTGTTGGTGATTAGCGGCCAGCAGCTTGCAGCATGGCGTGCAGCAGCACGTTGCAGCCGGCTTCCAGGTGTTCGGGGCGGGCGTCTTCGATCTCGTTGTGGCTGATGCCGTCCTTGCATGGCACGAAGATCATTGCAGTGGGTGCGACGCGGGCGAGGTAGACCGCGTCGTGGCCCGCGCCGCTGATGACGTCCATCTCCGACAACCCAAGCTGCCGCGCGCCGTTGCGTACCGCGTTCACCAACGTCGCATCAAACGGTTGCGGCGGGAAGTAGACGACCTGCTTGAGTGCGATGTCGATGCCGCTGCGGGCGCGCAGTTCGTCCACGGCGGCGTGCAGCGCGGCATCCATGTCTGAGAGCACAGCATCGTCCGCCGCACGCAAGTCGATCGTCATCGATACGCGGCCCGGGATCACGTTGCGCGAATCGGGATGCACACTCAGGCAGCCCACCGTGGCGCGTGCATGCGGCGGACGCTCCAGTGCGATGCGGTTGGCAATGCCGACGAGTTCTGCTGCAGGCAGCAGCGCATCGCGACGCAACTCCATCGGCGTGGGCCCGGCGTGCGCCTCCATGCCGGTCAAGACCACGTCATACCAGCGCTGACCGAGCGCGCCCGTCACCACGCCGATGGTGGTGGCGTGCGCTTCCAACACCGGGCCTTGCTCGATATGCGCTTCGAAATACGCGCCGACCTGCCGGCCGCCCACCGCTTCCGTCCCCGCATAGCCGATGCTGCGCAGCGCCTCGCCTACGGTCACGCCGTCGCGATCCTGCGCGGCCAGCACGGCGTCCAATGTGAACTCACCGATGAAGGCGCCAGAGCCCATCATCACCGGCACAAAGCGCGAACCCTCTTCGTTGGTCCACACAACCACTTCGATGGGCGCTTCGGTTTCGATGCCCGCGTCGTTGAGCGTGCGCACCACCTCGATGCCCGCGAACACGCCGTAGTTGCCGTCGAACTTGCCGCCGGTGGGCTGCGTATCGATGTGGCTGCCGGTCATCACGGGCGGCAGCGCATTGTTGCGGCCGGGGCGGCGCGCGAAGAGGTTGCCGATGGCGTCCACGCGCACGGTGCAGCCGGCGGCTTCGGCCTGCGCGACGAAGAAGTCGCGGCCCTGGCGGTCGAGATCCGTCAGCGCCAGGCGGCGCACGCCGCCCTTGGGCGTGGCGCCGATACTGGCCTGCTGCATGAGCGTGTTCCAGAGGCGTGCGCCGTAGACGCGCAAAGTCGTGTCGAGTGTGGTTGTTGTCATGGGGAACTCCGTTCAGGCAGCGAGACCGACGCCGAGGTAGCGGTCCTTGATCGCATCGTCGGCGCGGAAGGCGTCGTTGGTGCCGGTGTAGACCACGCGCCCCTGTTCGATGATCACGTGGCGGTCGGCCAGTTGCGTGCAGACCTCCAGGTTCTGCTCCACCAGCAGGATGGACACGCCCGCCTGCTTGATCACCTTCAACTGCGCGACGATCTCTTCCACGATGACGGGCGCCAAGCCCTCCACCGGTTCATCGAGCATCAGCAGACGCGGGTGGTTCATCAGCGCGCGGCCGATGGCCAGCATCTGCTGCTCACCGCCGGAGAGGTTCGCGCCGCCGTTGCGCCGCCGTTCGTGCAGGCGCGGGAAGATGCGATAGATGTCGGCCAGTTGCCACGGCGAATCGCGCCGCGCGCCAAGCTTCAGGTTCTCTTCCACCGTCAGCAGCTTGAAGATGCCGCGGTGCTCCGGCACCAAGCACAGGCCCTGCGCGGCAATGCGATGTGCGGGCTGCCCGGCGATCTCCTTGCCGCGAAAGCGCACGTGCCCGCGCGGCGTCACCACACCGGCAATCGCCTTGAGCGTGGTCGACTTGCCCGCGCCGTTGCGGCCGAGCAGCGTCACGAGTTCGCCTTCGCCCACGGTGAGCGCGACGCCCTGCAGCACGTGGCTCTTGCCGTAGTAGCCGTGGAGGTCTTCCACGTCGAGGATCGCCGTCATCACTTCTTGCCTCCGGTGATCATGTTGCCGAGGTAGGCGGCACGCACGCGCGGGTCGGCGCGCACAGCATCGGGCGTGCCCTCCATCAACACCTTGCCCTGCTGCATGACGGTGATGGTGTCGGAGATGTCCATGACGATGTCCATGTTGTGCTCGATCAGCACGACGGTGTGGTCGTGCGCCAGGCCACGGATGAGCGCCTTCATGGCGGGCAGGTCATCCACACCCATGCCGGAAGTCGGCTCGTCGAGGAAGATCGCGCGCGGGTTGGCGGCCAGTGCCATGCCCACTTCCAAGCGGCGCTGCTGACCGTGCGACAGAGCGGCGGCCGGTGTGTCGGCCAGGCGCGGCAGCTCAAGCCGATCGAGCACGCGGTCTACCGTGTCGGTGCAGGCCAGATCGCCTTGTGGCAAGCGCCAACCGTGCATGGCGCGACGCGGCGTGGTACCGAGCGCTGCCAGGCGCAGGTTCTCGCGTACCGACAAACTCGGGAACAGGCTCGTCACCTGGAACGACCGTGCGATGCCGCGCTGCACGCGCTGGTAGTCGGCCTCGCGCGTCACGTCGTGGCCATCGAAGACGATGGTGCCGCTGGTGATCATGCGCGTGCCCGTGAGCATGTGGAACAGCGTGGTCTTGCCCGCGCCGTTGGGGCCGATGACGGAGTGCACTGTGCCAGGTAGTACGCGCAAATCCACGCCGCCCAGCGCGGTGAACTTGCCGTACTGCTTGACGATGCCAGTGGCTTGCAGGATGGGCGTGGTGCTCATGCGCGTTCCTCCTGAACAGCAGGTGAATTGCGCGGCGTACGCACGCGTTGCCACAGTTTCTGCCCCAACCCGAACAGCCCCCGCTGCATGAACAGGCTCACTGCAATCAGCAGGAAGCCGAGCAGCATCAACCACCGCGGCCACAGGCTGGAGAGCCAGTCCGACAGCAGCACATAGAACGCCGCGCCCAGCACCGAGGCAAACACATTGCCGGTGCCGCCAATCACGGTCATCACCAGGATCATCTCGCTGACGTGGTAATCGATGTTGGCCAGCGGCGCGATGCCCGTGAGCATGGCGTGCAGCGCGCCAGCCAAGCCGGTGACCGCACCCGAGATCACGAAGGCGAGCAGCTTGAACGCACGCACGTTGTAGCCGACGGCGAGTGCGCGCTCTTCGTTGTCACGAATCGCCAGCAGCGTGCGGCCGAACACCGATTCCGTCACGCGCTGCACCAGGAAGAACACGATCAGGAATAGCACCGCCACGAATGCATAGAACGCCCACGGCGATGCCGTGAACGCGGGGCGCGGAATGTCGAGCAAACCGTTGTCCCCACCTGTGAGCGATGGCGTGGTGTAGGCCAGGAAATAGAACATCTGCGAGAAGGCCAGCGTGAGCATGACGAAGTACGTGCCGCGCTGACGGATGGCGAACCACCCCACCGCCGCTGCAACGACTGCGCCCACAACCACCGCCAGCCCGATCGCCACCGGCATCGGCAAGGACAACTGCGTCAGGCCCACGCCCACCGCATAGCTGCCCAGCCCGAAGAAGATGCCCTGCCCGAACGACAGCAACCCCGTATAGCCGAGCAGCAGGTTGCAGGCCATCACGGCCATCGCGTAGACCAGCACTTCCGTCGCCAAGGTGCCGGAGGTCAGTACCAGCGGCAGCAGCAGCGTCACACCCAGCGACAACCACCAGAAGCGGTAGCGCGCGAATCCATGAGCTAACCCTTGCATCATCCCCTCCCCAGCAGGCCGTGCGGGCGCAGCAGCAGCACCGCTGCCATCGCCACATAGATCATCAGCCGCGCGCCCTCGGGCCACAGCGTGCTCATCAGGCTCTGCACGATGCCCACCAGCAGGCCGCCGACCAGCGCCCCCGCAAAGCTGCCCATGCCGCCCACCACCACTACGACGAAGGCGATGCCGAGTGCCTCCACGCCCATGAACGGTTCCGCACCACGGATGGGTGCAGCCAGCACGCCCGCCACCGCCGCCGTGGCGGCACCGAGTGCAAACATCAGGCTGAACAGGCGGAACACGTTGATGCCGAGCAGCGACACCATCTCGGTCGATTCGCTGCCCGCGCGCACCGCACTGCCGAGCCGCGTGCCCTCCAGCAGCCACCACAGCCCGGTCGCCAGTACGGCGGTGAAACCGATCACGAACAGCCGGTACTTGGGGTAGACAAAATCACCCCACATCACCACGCCTTGCAGCGCATCGGGCGGCGGCACATCCACGCCCAGCGGCCCCCACGCGACGATGATGAGTTCCTGAACAGCGAGCGCCAGCCCCACGGTGATGAGGATGTGGAACTCATGCGCCTGCGCATAGACGTGGCGCAGCAGCACCTTCTCCGTCACCCACGCCAGCGCGCCGATGACGATGGGCGCCAGCACCAGCGCCATCCAGAAATTCATGCCCAGTTGCAGGGCCTGGAAACAGAGATACGCACCCAGCGCATAGAACGCGCCGTGGGCGAAATTGACGAAGCGCAACAGCCCGAAGATGATCGACAGCCCTACCGCCAGCAGGAAGTAGAGCATGCCGATCCCCACGCCGTTGACGACCTGGAGCAGGTAGACGTTCATTGGGATCGCATTCAGGAAGACAGAAGCCCGCAACTCACATCAAGCGCGGGCGGTCGGCAGATCAAGCCAGCTTGCACTGCGTCTGTTCGGCGGGCAGGAACGCCTTGCCGACAGCAACTACGTCAGCAAAATCGTCCTTGTCCTTCATGCGGCTCTTGGGCTTGCCCTTGAGCAGGTAGTAGTTTTTGAGCACCTGGTGGTCGGCCGCACGAATCTCTTCGGGGCCGGTCAGGCCGTCGTACTTCATGCCCTGCAGCGCGGCGATCACGGCCTTCGGGTCCGCACTGCCCGCCTTGACCATCGCGTCGAGCAGGATCTTGGTGCACGTGTACGAGCCCGCCAGGCTGTAGTTCGGATTGGCCTTGAACGCGGCCTGCGTGCGCTTCACCAGATCATGATTGGCGGGCGTATCCACGTCGTGCCAATACTGCGCGCCGAAGTACACGCCGTCGCACAGGTCTGCGCCAAGCGATTCGAACTGCTCCAGCCCCGACGCCCATGCCACCAGGATCGTCACGTTCTTCTTCATGCCGAAGCTCACCGCCTGGCGCAGCGTGTCGGACGATTGCGAGCCGAAGTTCAGGATCAGCAGCACATCGGGCTTGGCGGCCATCGCGTTGGTCAGGTAGCCGCTGAACTCCTTCTCGGTGAGCGCGTGGTAGCTGTTGCCGACGTGCTCAATGCCCTTTTCCTTGAAGATGTTCTTGGCCGCCGAGAGCAGCCCGTCGCCAAACACGTACTGCGGCGTGATGGTGTACCAGCGCTTGGCCTTGGGCATCGATTCGATCAACGGGCGCACGGTGCGTTCGATGGCGCCGTAGGTCGGCACCGACCAGCGAAACGTCGCGCGGTTGCAGTCCTTGCCGGTAATTTCATCGGCCCCGGCGGTGGTGATGAACACGCCGCCAAGCTTCTCCGCCTCCTTACCCATCGCCAGCGATTCGGACGACAGGATGCCACCCGCAAAGTAGCGCGCGTTCTTCTGCTGCGCGAGTTCCTGAACCTTGCGTACAGCCGTGGCCGGCTTGCCCTCGGTGTCGAGCACGCTATACACAAGCGGCCGTCCGAGCACCTTGCCGTACTGCTCCACGGCCAGCTTCATGCCCAGGTCGGCAAATTTGCCGTTGGCGGCAAACGCCCCGGACATCGGCACCGGGCAGCCCAACTCGATGGCATCGGCAGCAAACGCAGAACGGGCATGCAGCACCGACGCGGGCACAGCGGACAGCGCCGCCAGTTTGAGCAAGTCTCGACGATTCAAAGCGCACTCCTTGGGTTCACGTGGGTACAGAACAGCGCTTGGAGCCACCCATATCGAATATCGGCGCCTCCTCCTGGCCTTTACCGGCGAGGTTTTCGCCGACCATCGTGTCGAGCAAGAACCAGACCAGTTCTTTATATTTGTTATGATAAATAGGCGAAATCATCATAGAAGCCGCATCCGCGCCGCGTCAACGGCGAAGCCGTCGGTGTTTACGCCAAGGTGTGTGCAGTCGAAGTACCGGGCGAGGATGCAGAAATACGGTGCGTGCGCACGCTCGAAGGGCATGCATGCACCACGTCGGTCAGGCCGCGCGGCACGACCCCGCAGTTAGAATGCGTGCAACTCAGGAACGGAATCCATGGCCACACTCGGAGCAGGTAAGACGGCGTCGATCGGCATCCGCAAGCAGAAGCGCGCCGACCTCGTTGCCGAAGAACTCAAGCGGCTGATCACACAGCGCAACCTCAAGCCCGGCGACAAACTCCCGCAGGAGATCAAGCTGCAGGAGACCTTTGGCGTGAGCAAGGGCACTATCCGCGAGGCGCTCAAGTCATTGGAAGTGCAAGGGCTGGTGAGCGTGAGCACGGGGCCTGCCGGCGGCGGCACCATCGTCGAGGTGCCGCTCGACCGCACGTTCCAGCTCATGCAGAACTACCTGTTCTTCAAAGACATCGGCATTGCGGATGTCTACACCGTGCGCCGCCTGCTGGAGCCCGAACTGGCCGCCGGTGCCGTGCCGCACCTGACCGAAGACGACTTCCATGCGCTCGAACACACCATCGACCTGTGCGACCCGGCTTCCGCCAAGGCCGTTGCACCGCTGGACCAACGCCAGGAAGACCTGAGCTTTCACGACATCCTGGCCGCCGCCAACCCCAACCCGATGCTGCGGTTCTGCTGCGAGCTGATCAACGAAATGCTGCGGCAACTGGTGGTGTTCGGCAACGAGACCTCACCCAAGGATCACGCCAAGTTCGGGGCGTCCACCGTCAAGTTCCATCGGCAGATTTACGAGGCCGCGCGTGCACGCGATGCCGAGCGCGTGCGTGAACTCATGGCCTCGCACATGGAAGACTGCACGCACCACGTCACGCGCATGAACGGGCGCGTGCATGGCCGCCTGGTGCTGGATTCGGAGATGCCGCGCCGCGGCCGTCCGCTCATCGACGAGCACGACGACGATAGCGAAGACGCGTGAGCACTCAGTAGGTCTTGTACGGCAGAAACTTGCCGCTCATCACGATGCGCACCCGATCGCCCTTGGGGTCAGGCTCGCGCGTGAGGTCCATGTTGAAGTCGATCGCGCTCATGATGCCGTCGCCAAACTCTTCGTGGATCAGCGCCTTGAACGTGGTGCCATATACGCTGATCAGCTCATAGAACCGGTAGATCAACGGGTCAGTCGGCACGGCGGTGGGCAGCGAGCCTTTGTAGGGCGGCACCTGCAGCAATGCGATCGCCTCTTCCGGCAAATCCAGCGCCACACCCACGGCATTCGCCTGCGCTTCGGTCAGTGTCATCTGGCCGAGCAGTGCAGCGGTGCTCCACTCCTTGCTGTGGCCGATCACCTCGGCCAGTTGCGCCCACGTCAGTTGCTTCTTGATCTTCTGCAGAACGATCAGGTCGGTCACGTCTTCGCGTTGCATGTGCGGCTCCTTGGGTCGAAAGAAAAGAAAAAGAAAGCGACGCGCAGCATGAGCAAGGTCGATGCCATGCACAAAGCGCCGCGCCCATGGCGGCAACTGCCGGTTCGCCTGCGATTGCCGCATCGCAACAACCACCCCATCGCCTCCTCAACACGCTGCAGATCGGCCTCGGACTAGGGCAAACCCCGAGATTGACAGCGCTGTCAATTGTGGCCATTCTTGCGTCCGTCAGCCCGCCACACCATTGAGAACAGAACGCTGACACCGCTGTCATGCAAGGCAGACGGGACCAAATATCAGGAGACAGTCCATGGAGCTCGAACCCCGCTTCGATGCCTCGCCGCGGCCCTTGAAGCCCGCGCGTCGATCGGTTGCAGATCAGGCCGCACATCGTCAATCCCGTAGCAAGCGCCTGGGCGCATCGGCCATCGCTGCCGCCGTATTGGCGCTCGGTGCAGCCAGCGCCCACGCGTACGACGTCACCACCAGCCCTTACCTACTGGGCGACTGGGGTGGCCTGCGCACCCGCCTGGCCGATCAGGGTGTGACGTTCAACCTCGGCTACGGCAGCGAACTCGCGCACAACTTCAGCGGCGGCACCGAGCACCTCACGCGCTACACAGACCAGTGGGTGATGGGCACCACGCTGGACATGCAAAAGCTCACGGGCTGGCAAGGCGCCACGTTCCAGGCCACCATCACTGACCGCAACGGCCGCAACCTCGGCAGCGATGCGAACATCGGCAACAACATGCTGATCCAGGAGGTCTATGGCCGCGGCCAGACCTGGCACCTGACGCAGTTCTGGCTGAACCAGAAACTGCTCAACGACCGCCTGGAAATCAAGGCCGGCCGTGTGACGGTGGGCGAAGACTTCTTCTCGTTCTCGTGCGACTTCCAGAACCTGACGTTCTGCGGCTCGCAGCCTGGCAACCTGGTGGGCAGCTACTGGGTGAACTGGCCGACCAGCCAATGGGGTGCCCGCGCCAAGGTGCACACCTCGGCCGAAACCTACGCGCAGATCGGCGTGTACCAGGTCAACCCAAACTACGTGGATGACGGCTGGGCCCGCCGCAACGGCTGGAAGCTGAACAACCCGGGTGGCACCACCGGCGCACTGATCCCGCTGGAGTTCGGCTGGCTGCCCAACATCGACGGTCGGCCGGGTTCGTACAAGGCAGGCGTCTGGTACAACACGTCCAATGGCCGCGACCTGTACGAAGACGTCAACGGCAACCCGCGCGGCATCACCGGCCTGGACGCCAAGCAGCACAGCGGCCAATATGGCGCCTACCTGAACCTGCAGCAGCAAGTGACCGGCACGGCCGGCGGACGCGGTGCCACGGTGTTCCTGAACTTCTCGCAGGCAGACCGCAACACCGCGCAAACCGATCACCAACTCTCGGTGGGCGTGCAGTACAAGGGGCCGTTTGATCGCCTGGCCGACACCATCGGCTTTGCTGTCGGCGCAACGCACAACAATGGCCGCTATGCGGACTATGTACGCCAAGTCAACGCCCGTACCGGTTCAAATACTGCGGTGGGTGACGGCTACGAATACGTGAGCGAGCTGTACTACAGCTACTCGCCTGTGCCCTCTGTGTACTTCCGTCCTAATCTGCAGTACATCCTGCATCCGGGCGGTACCACGCAGAACAAGAACGCGTTCGTGATCGGCCTGAAAACGGGCATCACGTTCTAAGAACACCCTTATGCACAACAGGAGACCTCTCATGATTTCCCGTGTACTGAACACCATTGCCGCTGCGGCGGTCCTGAGCTTTGCCGCGACATCGGCCCATGCCAGCAAGGAAGCACCGGTCATCGGCTTCTCGATCGACGACCTGCGTGTCGAGCGCTGGACGCATGACCGCGACTACTTTGTCGACGCTGCCAAGAAGCTGGGTGCCACCGTCAACGTGCAATCGGCCAACGCCAACGAAGCCAAGCAGATCGCCCAGATCGAAAACCTGGTTGCGCAAAACGTCGATGTGCTCGTGATCGTGCCGTTCAACTCCAAGGTGCTGGGCAACGCGATTTCCAGCGCCAAGAAGAAGGGCATCAAGGTCGTGTCGTATGACCGCCTGATCCTCAACGCGGATGTGGACGGCTACGTGACCTTCGACAACGTAAAAGTGGGCGAGCTGCAAGCACAGGGCGTGGTCAAGCTGGCCCCGAAGGGCAACTACTTCCTGCTGGGCGGCGCCGCCACCGACAACAACGCGCGCCTGCTGCGCGAAGGCCAGATGAAGGTGCTCAAGCCGCTGGTCGACAAAGGCGACATCAAGATTGTCGGCGAGCAATGGACGCCGGAGTGGGACCCTTCCAAGGCGCAGAACATTGTCGAGAATGCGCTGACGGCCAACAACAACAGCATCCAGGGCATTGTCGCGTCCAACGACGGTACGGCCGGCGGCGCCATCCAGGCACTGGCACGCCAGAAACTGGCGGGCAAAGTGCCGGTGTCGGGTCAGGATGCCGACTTGGCCGCCGTGCGCCGCGTGGCCGAAGGCACGCAAGCCATGACGGTGTACAAGCCGATCAAGGAGATTGCCGCCACGGCTGCCGAGATGGCCGTCGATCTGGTCAAGGGCACCGCGCCCAAGTTCAACACCAAGCTGAACAACGGCAAGAAGGATGTCGACACCGTGCTGCTGACGCCGACCCTGCTGACCAAGGACAACCTGGACAGCACCGTCGTCAAGGACGGCTTCTATACGCACCAGCAGATCTTCGGCAAGTAAGCCGTTGATGCAGTCGTCAGTCGTAGTCAGTAGGAGGACGCCATGAGCAGTAACGGCACCCTGTTCGAGATGCGCAACATCGTGAAGTCGTTCTCCGGCGTGCGCGCGCTCGACGGCGTGAGCCTGGCCGTCAAGCCCGGCGAATGCGTCGGTTTGTGCGGGGAGAACGGCGCCGGAAAATCCACCCTCATGAAGGTGCTGTCAGGGGTCTACCCCTACGGCACCTTCGAGGGTGAGATCGAATGGGACGGCACACCGCTGCGCGCGCATTCCGTGCGCGACAGCGAGCGTGCAGGCATCGTCATCATCCATCAGGAACTGATGCTGGTGCAGCAGCTCTCCGTCACGGAGAACATCTTCCTCGGCAACGAGATCACCAAGCCCGGGGGCCGCATGGACTACGACGCCATGCACGCCAAGGCCGAACAGCTTCTCGCCCGCCTGCGCCTGACCGACGTGAACGTGGCCGCGCCCGTAAGCAACTACGGCAGCGGCCACCAGCAGCTGTTCGAGATTGCCAAGGCGCTCGCCAAGAACGCACGCCTCTTGATCCTGGACGAACCGACGTCATCGCTGTCCGCCAAGGAAATCGAGGTGCTGCTTCACATCATTGAAGACCTCAAGCGCAGCGGCGTCGCGTGCGTCTATATCTCGCACAAGCTGGATGAGGTCAAACGCGTGTGCGACACCATCACCGTCATCCGCGACGGCAAGCACATCGGCACGCGCCCCGCCGCCGACATGACCGTCGACAACATCATCACGATGATGGTCGGCCGCGAGATGACCTCGCTCTTCCCCAAGGTGGAACACACCGTGGGTGAAGTCGTGCTGGAAGCGCGCAACGTCACCTGCTGGGATATCAGTAACCCCAACCGCAAGCGCGCCGACAACGTGAGCTTTGCCGTGCGCCGTGGCGAGATCCTCGGTATTGCCGGCCTGGTAGGTGCGGGGCGTACGGAGATGGTGTCGGCACTCTTCGGTGCCTACCCTGGCCGCTCGTCCGCCGAGATCATCATGGAAGGCAAGCCCGTCAAGGTGAACTCACCTGCCGAGGCCATCGCCAACGGCATCTGCCTCGTCCCTGAAGATCGCAAGCGCCACGGTATCGTGCCGCTGATGGGCGTGGGCGAGAACATCACGCTCGCCACGCTGGCGCAGTACGCACGTGGCGTGCGCGTGGACAAGGGCGCTGAACTCACCACCGTCGACCGCGAAATCAAGCGCCTGCGCATCAAGACCGCCAGCCCCGCGCTGTCGATCGCCAGCCTGTCGGGCGGTAACCAGCAGAAAGCCGTGGTGACGAAGATGGTACTGGCCGCGCCAAAGGTGCTGATCCTCGACGAGCCCACGCGCGGTGTGGACGTCGGCTCCAAGTACGACATCTACAAGATGATTGCCGACCTGGCCGCCAGCGGCGTGGCGATCATCATGGTCTCGTCCGAAATGCCGGAGATCCTGGGCATGAGCGATCGTGTCCTGGTCATGGGCGAAGGCCAGGTGCGCGGCGACTTCGTCAATCAAGGCCTGACCCAGGAGCGCATCCTGGCCGCCGCCATCAATGCTGAACCGCAGCCCCAAGCTGCCTGAACAGAGCTTCGCCATGTCGAACATCCTGCAATCCCAACTCGCCCGCCAAGGTGGCGGCGGTGGTCCGCGTATGGACAGCCGTGCCATCCAGCAACTGTTTGTGCGCTACAAAGTGCTGGCCCTGCTGCTGGCCGTGGCGCTCATCTGGATCTTCTTCTACTTCCAGACCAACGGCACGTTCCTCAAGCCCAACAGCATCTCCAACCTGTTCCTGCAGATGTCGGTGACGGGCATGCTGGCCTGCGGGATGGTGTTCGTCATCATCGCCGGAGAGATCGACCTGTCGGTTGGCTCACTGCTCGGCTTGTTGGGTGGGCTGGTCGCCATCCTCACCGTCAATCTCGGGTGGAACACGTGGCTGGCAGTGGGCACCGTGCTTGTGGCGGGCGCCGTCATCGGCGGGTTCAACGGCTTCATCACCACCAAACTCCGCGTGCCGTCGTTCATCGTCGGGCTGGGCGGCATGCTGGCCTTCCGTGGCGTGCTGCAGTGGAGCACCGATAGCGTGACCATTGCACCGGTGCCGGATGACCTCGTCAACATCGCGCAGAGCTTCGTGCCGGCGTGGCTGGCGTGGTCGCTGGCGGCCGTCATCGTCGCCATATCCGTCGTGCTGACGGTGCGCCGCCGCAGCGAGCGTGCCCGCCTGCAACTGGCGCTCACACCGCTGTGGGCTGACGGCCTCAAGCTGCTGGCCATTGCGGCGGCCTCGTTCGGTTTTGTCGCCGTGCTCAACCAGGCCAACGGCGTGCCGCTGCCGGTGCTGATCCTGTTGATCCTGCTGGCGGTGTTCTCGTACGTGGCCACGCAAACCGTGTTCGGCCGCCACGTCTACGCAGTGGGCGGCAACATAGAAGCCACGCGCCTGTCCGGCGTGAACGTGAGCCGCGTCAAGCTGCTGGTGTTCGTGCTGATGGGCCTGATGTGTGCCTTCGCGGGCATCATCACCACGGCGCGCTCAGCCGCCGGTTCGCCGTCGGCCGGTGTGGGCGGCGAGCTGGATGCCATCTCCGCCTGCTTCATCGGCGGCACGTCGATGCGCGGCGGCTCGGGCACGGTATACGGCGCGCTGATCGGTGCACTGGTCATGGCCAGCCTCGACAACGGCATGCAGCAAATGAACGTCGACGCCTCGTGGCAGATGATCGTCAAGGGCGTGGTGCTGGTGCTGGCGGTGTGGATCGATGTGCTGTCTGGCTCGAACCGTGGCTGACAACACACGAACCCCGGCGCCAACACAAACGCAGAGACGGTTCGGCCGTTGACGTTCCGGCCCTAGATGGCGCCTTGAATTTTTGTAAGCGGGCGGAAAAAAGAAGGAGGCTTGTCTGAGCGAAGCGAGTTTGCCTCCTTCTCCGCCCGGTGACACAAATTCAAGGGGAAGTCGCCATCTCGGG
>F21B_10008091_pt1 | contig 24141 bp, 21 predicted proteins | sample RepKananBrdUF21B_FD_10803 | JGI IMG/M metagenome (IMG submission 10803) | reverse complement strand
CCGGCATATCGATGCCGGCAGAGGACGCACCTTCTGTGTTGGGGATCATGTTGACTGACTCCTAAATGGGTCGGCTGGCACCGGCACGCATGTTTCGAGACGAGCCGGTGCCCAGTGGCAAGGGAGAGCCTGGGCTGGCTGCAGACTGGATCGCCAGCGACGCGGCCCGCGCATTGCAGGCTCTGCACGCCAAGGGCGATCCGTAGTCGCTAGAACGAGAAGCGCCCGAGCAGCGCAAAAACGGATGGGCTCGTGCCCATCGCCGGCGCCGTATCGTTGATCGGGAAATCCATGAAGGCGTTGGCTTGGTTGAACGTCTTCGACCAGTACGTCAGGAGCGCGAAATACTTGTTGAACTGGTGCTCCACGCCAATCGTGAGGATCTTCGACGCGCTTTCCGGGCCCGCACGCAGGTAGCCGATGATCTGCTTGGAGGAACCGCTCACCTGGCTGCCAACGGCGTATCCCAACTTGAACTGATCTTGCGCAGTGAACTTGTGAATCAGGGAGAGGTAGTACTGGTTTTGCGCGAGGTCACCATCCGCAGCCTTGTAATGCAGGCGCTGCACGATCCCTGCGAGTCTGGTGGTGTTATGGAACCAGTACGCTGCACCGAATTTCACCCCCAGATCGGTACCACCGCCAACCTGATACTGGTGATGCGCTTCGGACGCGAACGTGACATTCAAGGGCCCTTTGTCGTAGGTGGTCTCCAACGACACCATGTAAGGGTTTTGTGCGGGGGCAGCTGCGATGTTCAGAGCAGGATTCGCGTTTTGTTGGCCGGTTTTGAATTCATTGACCTCAAAACCAAGGCGCATCTTGAAGCCGTTGATGTCGGGCGACCAATACTGGATCAGATTGTGCTCGCGACGATCGAACGTGGCTGGATCGCTGATCGGGTCACTTGATGCGCCCGAGCCGTTCCCCATGATGCCCATGTACGCGCCCGTCGTCGTGTAGTACGGGTCATAGCCGAAGGTGGCATGCGTATATGGCGTCTGCCAGCTGCCGAAAATGATGCGCCCGAAGGTCTGGCTCTCGATACCGACGCCGGAATCCCGGTTGGCCCACGTCTGCACAGGCACGTGTAACCCGCCACCACCATCCGCTGCCGCGCTGCTTTCGATCTGCCAGACCGCCTTCAGGTCATCGTTGATCTTGACGTCGCCGCGGAAGCCGATCACTGACCGCTGGTTTCTGAGGCGGAAATGCGAGGGCGTGTTGGTCGAGATAAAGCGCCCGTTGTCATCAAGGACCGGATTGCCTTGGTTTGGACTGAACGTGTTGTCCGGAATATATGTCGTGCCGGTATGGAGATACTCCAGCCCGACCTGGACGCGCCCGTAGATCTCCAGGCTCGCGGCATCGCCAAAGTTGATTTTTGGCTCAGCGATGGCCGCAGTTGTGCCTGATGCCAACACGAGGATTGTTGCGAGTTCCCTTTTCAAGATTGTCTCCGTTCCATGGTTCCTGGGGTCCTTCGAGGTTTCTGGTGCCAACCTGGACCGCCAATCGGCCGGCAACCGAGTCAAAATCATTCGCCCACATTTTTTATGCAAAACCTATGCATTCGTTTGCATAGGCGAGTAAAATTTTTTTGCACACCCAATTGCACCGTCGCTTTGCTTCCAGCAATGCGATGGCCTCGCCCCGACGCGCAGGACAAAGCATTCACGCTCTCCCGCACAAGCAGACCATCCACGCAAGCGATGCCCTATGGGTGAACAAAAGCAGTGTCGAATACTTCGCGCGCAATCCCCGCGTTAATCCCTTTCTGCAACACTCGTCGCCATTCGCAGAGCAATTCCGCCCTGGTCCAACTGGCGAAGCAGACCAGCACGCCAGCAACTTTCCACGCTTCTTAGTGCACCTGCAAAGGAACTGCAAATTCAATGCATTCGTTTGCAGATACTACGCTGCACAAGAACCTTGTCAACGGCTTTGAACTAGGGGTTTGCACTTGCAGCGTTGTTTGCAATCCTTTGCATGGATACAATCAACTACATGGAAAACGCACCGCAAAAGCCCGGCTCTGGCCGCGTCACGATTCGCGAGGTGGCGCTGCACGCGTCGGTCAACGCGTCAACCGTTTCGCGTGCACTCAATCCGGCAACCCGCCACCTGATCGGCGATGAAGTCGTGCGCAGAGTACTGGCGTCCGCAAAAGCGCTCGGCTATCGGCAGAACAAGCTTGCGTCCGCGCTACGGCACGGACAGTCGCGAGTGATCGGGATCTGCTTGCCCGATATCGAAAACCCCGTCTTCCCGCCGATCATCTGCGGCATTGAAGAAGAGTTGACAGCCGATGGCTATGGTGTCCTGATCGCCAACACAACCGGAACCGCGAAAGACCAGGAACGTGTGCTCGAGCAAATGCTGGCGCGCCGGGTGGACGGACTCGTGCTCGCAACCGCGGCCCGCCATGATCCGTTGGTCAGGCGTTGCATGCTGGACGGCATGCCCGTCGTGCTGGTGAATCGTGCGGAGGAAGGCGGCCAGGTTCCGGAGGTGGTCAACGACGACTTCCTATCCATGAAGCTCGCGGTTGACCATCTGGTGAAACTTGGCCATCGCCACATTGCCCACCTCGCCGGGCCGGCGCATCTGGCAACGGGCTTCTCGCGGATTCAGGGTTTCCAAATGGCCACCCAACAGCATCAGCTGTCAGGGGCGGCGATTGTGGAGTCTGCAGAATTTACGCGCGAAGCCGGCAGGGAAGCCTGCAACCAACTCCTGAAGCGGCACAAGAACGTAACCGCGATCGTTGCGGGTAACGACTTGATTGCGTTGGGGTGCTACGACACGTTCAATGCGCAGCACATCAAGTGCCCGGGGGACATTTCGCTGATCGGGCACAACGATATGCCGCTGCTTGACATGCTGCATCCGCCACTGACGACACTGCGCATTCAGCACCGGGAAATGGGCCGGCAGGCAGCCCGGCTGCTAATGGGCATGCTGACGACGCCCAGCGCAGCGGCATTGCGCATCATGCTGCCGCCGGAATTGATCGTGCGCGGCTCGACGGCTGCCCCGCACAAGTAGCGGATTGCCGTGCAGAATCCGCGGGCACGCACCGCGACTGCTGGCGGCTCTGACCAGCCCGCCCCACCGCCTCGAAGGTCAGTCCGCCTGATAGATACGCGCCCGCCCCGACCGATATGCTTCGGCAAGCGCAACATAGCGCAGTGCGATAGTGCGCAGGTTGGCGATTTCATCCTCGCGCAAGTCGCGAAGCGGCGCGGCTGGGTTACCCGCCCACAACTGCCCGGCCGGCACGACCTTACCAGGGGTCAACACGGCGCCAGCGGCCAGCATGGCGCCACGCGACACGCGCGCGCCATCGAGTACCCGAGCCCCGAAACCCACCAGGGCACCGTCTTCGATCGTGCATGAATGCAAGATGGCACCGTGCCCGACCGACACTTCGGCACCAATCACCGTCGGCCGCCCATTGGTACTGACATGGACAATCACCCCATCCTGCAGGTTGGAGCGCGGGCCGATGACGATCTGCTGAACATCCCCCCGCACGACTGCGCCAAACCAGACCGAGGCCCCCTCCGCGATATCGACGTCGCCAATGACCCATGCCCCCGGTGCAATGAACGCCGCCTCGTCTACGCGTGGCTCAACCGACAAGAATTCTGGCAAGACTTCCATTTCACTCAACCCTATCAGGACATATTTCGCGCCGCCTAGATGGCAGCGGTGGACTTGCGCACGACAAGCGAAGGCATCAGGACGCGCGTAGACGGCGCCAGCTCCGGCTTGCGCAGCGTCTCAAGGAACAGCGCGGCGGCATGCTCGCTCATCTGCTCCACCGCAACGCGCACCGTGGTAAGCGGTGGGCTGACCAGATCGACGAGCGGCATGTCGTTGTGCCCGACCAAAGACATCTCCCTCGGGACAACAATCCCCTTCGCATTGAGGACATCCAGGGCGCCGAGCGCGATCAGATCGTTAGCGCCAAAAATCGCAGTTGGCTTGGTCCCGGAACGCAACAACTTCTCAGTCGCCTCCTGACCGGCAACGCGCGTAAAAGCCGAGGCCTCGACCACGGCACTGTGCTTAAGACCCATCGCACGCGCGATGTCGACAAACGCATCGCGCCGCGCCTGGCCGGTTGACGATGTCGATGGCCCCGCAATGTGCGCAATCGAGCGATGCCCCAATGACGTGAGATGTTCCAGCACGAGCCGCACGCTCTCCCGGTCGTCATTGACCACGCTCGGGTAGTCACGATCGCCGCTACCGCGGTTGACGAGCACTGCGGGGAGCTTTCTCGACTTGGCCGCCTCGAGCATGGGGTCACCGCTCTCCGCCGCAAGAATCAGCAGCCCGCTTACCTGCCGATTGGCCAGCGCGAGGATGAGATCGCGGCGCTCCTCCGGCGCCGCCGGCGTCTGCACCACCAGACTGAGCATCTGATGCTGACGCAGCGCCCTTTCGAGCCCCTGGACGATCGGGCCGAATACGGGGTTGTTCAAGTCGGGCACGACGATGGCCGCCATGTTCGACTGCTTGGTTCTGAGCGACGCGGCGACAAAATTGGGTTGGTAGCCCATATCGCGGGCAATGCGTTCGATTTCCGCGCGCTTCTCCGCCGACACCTTGCCGCTGACCCCACGCAAGGCACGCGACACGGTTGCCGGATGCACGCCGGCCGCACGAGCGATGTCGTCGATCGTCACTGGCTCGATTGACATAAGCACCTCAAGGACAAACGATTGTCCTTAGATTACAACGATTTAGCACCAATCAGCAAGCCGGCCACCCCGCTAAAATCAACAACGTCAGGAAATTTCGCCTTGACCGCAACGGGATGCTGGCCTAATCTTTGGGCAATCGATTGCCCATTTCGTTGCACAAACATGACGAAACAACCTTTACCAGCGTCCAACCCCGCGGCTCTGCTGGAAGCCGTTTTGCAAACCAACGAGACGACGCGCAACCCACGTCTCAAGGAAGTGATGGCCGCCGCCATCCGCCATCTCCACGCATTCGCAATCGAAGTCGACTTGACGCCTGACGAGTTGCAGGTAGGGCTCGATTTCCTGGTAGCCATCGGAAAGGCCACCGGCCCCAAGAAGCACGAGGGCATTCTGCTGGCCGACATTCTTGGCCTAGCCACCCTGGTGCAACTGCGCAATGCCCGCGACGCCGTGGCAGCGGGCGGCACAGAACCCGCGCTGGTCGGGCCCTTCTGGCGCGAAAACCAGCCGCTGCGGGAGAACGGTGCACACATTGCATCGGACGCCACACCAGGGCCGCGCTTCGAGGTTCGCGGCCGCGTACTCAGCCTGGACGGCAAACCGCTGGCCGGCGCACGCATCGAAACCTGGCAGGCATCCCCCGAGGGCCTTTATGAAAACCAGGACGAAGCGCAGGAGCACATGAACCTGCGTGGCCGCCTGGAAACCGACGCGCAAGGGCGCTTCTGGTTCACCAGCGTGCGCCCCGCCGGTTATCCCGTCCCTACAGATGGCCCCTGCGGCGAACTGCTGGCCGCACAAGGCCGCAAGGTCATGCGGCCGGCGCATCTGCACTTCATCGTGGCCGCAGAGGGCTACAAGGTGCTGGCCACGCAGATCTTCGACATTGAAGACCCGAATGCCTTTGAAGACGTGGTGTTTGGCGCGGTCGGCTCCCTGCTTCGCAAGTTCGAGCCGGACGGTGATGGCGGCTATGTCCTGGACATCGAACTGAGACTCGAACCCGGCGAGACCCGCCTGCCGCACTGCCCCCTGCCCTGACTACACGCGAGCGAACAGCTCGACCTCACCATGAACGAACGAACATTTGCACCTCAAGACCGACTGGATGGCGAAGTGGCCGTCATTACCGGAGGCAACGGCGCGATTGGCAACGCAACCGCCTGCCGTCTCGCAGCGCTGGGCGCGCGCGTGGTACTGCTGCAGCGCGCTCCTGCGGCAGCGTCCCAAGCGCTGCTCCAGTCGCTGCCTGGCGCCGGGCACTTCGCCATCGAGGCCTCTGTCACGGACAGTGCCAGCCTGGCGCGGGCCGCGCGGGCCGTGGTGGAAAAAACCGGCGGCGCGACCATCCTGGTGAATAGCGCCGGCTTCACCAAGCCTGTGCCGACGGCTGACCTCGATGGCCTGGACGACGCACTGATCGACGACATCTTCGCCACCACCTGGCGCGGTACCTTCGCGGCCATCCGTGCTTTCACCCCGCAGCTCAAGGCGCACGGCGATGGTCTGATCGTCAATGTCTCATCGATTGCCGCCTTCACTGGGCTCGGCAGCAACCTTGCCTACGCCGCGGCCAAGGCGGGAATCGACGCCACGACGAAAGCGCTGGCCAAGACGCTCGCCCCCGCCATCCGCGTACTGGCGGTCTCGCCCGGCATCGTCGACACCGGTTTTGTGTCCGGGCGGGATGCCCAGTTCAACGAACGGGTCGGCGCCACGATCCCACTCAAGCGGGTGGGCGTAGCGGATGACGTCGCCTCGGCCATCGTGGCGTGCGCGACCACGCTGCGTTATGCCACCGGCAGCATTCTGGTCGTCGACGGCGGCCGCCACCTCGGATAAGCCTCATCAAAATGAACAACGCCACCATCCTTACCTGCGCGGTCACCGGCAATCTCACCAAGCCGGAGCAGACGCCTCACCTGCCGATCACGCCCGACCACATCGCGGACGAATGCCTGGCTGCTGCCGAAGCCGGCGCTGCCGCGGTACACATCCACGTGCGGGACCCGAAAACCGGCGCACCCTCGATGGAGCTTGATCTCTACGAGCAAGTCGTCAGCGCGATCCGTCGCCACAACCCCGAACTCATCATCAACCTGACCACCGGCCCCGGGGGGCGCTATGTACCGAGCGACGAGAATCCGAGCATCGCCGGCCCCGGAACGACGCTTCTGCCCCCGGAACGACGCGTGGAGCACATCGCGGCACTCAAGCCTGACATCTGCTCGCTGGACCTGAACACCATGAACTCGGGCGACCAGGTGGTCATGAACACGCCAAAGAACGTCGCACGCATGGCGCGCATCATTCAAGAAGCCGGCTCGGTTCCGGAACTCGAATGTTTTGACAGCGGCGATCTGGTCCTTGCCAACAAGCTGATCAGCGACGGTGCGCTCGACGGCCCAGGGCTCTACACGTTCGTGATGGGCGTTCGGTACGCCCTGCCCTTTTCTCCCGAGGCTGTTGCGTTTGCACGCTCACTGCTGCCGGCCGGCGCGCAGTGGTCCGCCTTTGCGATCGGACGTCAGGCCTTTCAGGCGGTCGCCCAGTCGTTTCTGATGGGCGGCAACGTGCGCATCGGCCTGGAGGACACCGTTTATCTAGACCGTGGCGTGCTTGCACCGAACAACGCTGCGCTGGTCCACAAGGCGCGCCGCATTGTTGAAGACCTGGGCGGTCAACTGGCTTCACCCGCTGAAGCGCGCAGACGCTGGAACCTCGCGCCGACCAACCGGCGTTGAAGCCTCTGCCGCCTCGTACCCCTTTCTTTCACAACCTCTTGAATTGACCACTCCATGAGCACCACGACTTTGGCTCGCAAGCTTGTTCTTGCAGAGAAAGCATCCAACGCAGAATCGATTGCCCCCGCGATTGTTCCACTCGACCTGATCCAACCGCCCGAAGGGCATGCGGTGGTCCATGTGCAGGCTGCTGCTGTCAACCCAAGCGATGTCAAGGCGGCGCTCGGCATGATGCCGCACGCCATCTGGCCGCGTACCCCGGGTCGCGACTTTGCCGGCGTGGTGGTTGCCGGGCCGGATGAATGGCTTGGCGCCGAGGTGTGGGGCACCGGCGGCGATCTCGGCATGACGCGCGACGGCACGCATTCCACCTACCTGGTGCTTCCGGTCAGCGCCCTGACCCGCAAACCCTCAACGATGGGAATTGCCGCCGCCGCCACGATCGGCGTGCCCTTCATCACCGCCTACGAAGGCCTGCGCCGCGCTGGCCTGAATGGACAAGGCCAAGCCGTTCTGGTGCTGGGCGTCAATGGCAAGGTCGGCCAGGCCGCCACGCAGTTGGCGACCCGCGCCGGAGCCCGCGTGATCGGCGTCGAGCGCGGCGCATCGGGCTACATCGGCCACGCAACCAGCAACGTTCAGGTGTTCCATTCGGAAGACCCGGAGCTGGCGCAGAAAATCATGGCCGCGACCGGCGGTCGTGGCGCCGATATCGCCTACAACACGGTCGGGTCGCCGTACTTTGGGCTCGCACTCGAGACCCTTGCCGTGGGCGGTACGCAAATCCTCATCTCGACCATCGAGCGCAACGTTCCGTTCGACATCCTGGCGTTCTACCGCAGGAACCTGCAGATGCTGGGCGTCGATAGCCTGAAGCTGACCGCCGTGCAATGCGCCGCCATCCTGAACGAGCTCCTCCCCGGGTTCAAGGATGGTTCGCTGAAGGCCTTCGACGTCGATGCGTCCACGCTCCTTCCGCTTGAGCAGGCATCGGACGCCTATCGCAAGGTGCTCGCGGGCTCGACCGAGCGTGTGGTGCTGGCTCCCTGAGGACACGCCCATGCAACTGGTTCGATTCTCCGATGCCCCAAGCTACGAGGCGCCCGGGCACATGCACATGGCGATGCGTCAGATTCAGGGGCGCGCAGCCGGCAAGACCGACTCGGTATGGATGGGCGTCTCGATCATCCAGCCCGGCGGCGGCACCACGCTGACGGCCTCTCCGGTCGAGAAGTTTTATGTCGTTCTCGAAGGGACGCTACAGATCTCAACCATGGGCGATGCGGGCAGTTCGGTCACGCAGTTGCATCCGTTCGATTCGATACGCATCGAGCCGGGGGAAGCCAGGCAGCTTCTCAACGAGTCCGGCGAACCTTGCACGGTGTTGCTGGTGATGCCCAACCCGTAAAGCGGGAGACCGCTGTGACTTGAATGGCGGGACCGCAATGGCCCCGCCTTCTCGACTGCCTGCTCCACTCCAGAACTTCAGCAGCATCCCCACCCGCGCCAGCACGTTGCGACTGGTCGCTTGCCGCACCGTCGGGCTGCAACAGACCGTTGACCCTCGCGCGCATGACCGGACCATCGCCCTGCGCACGCGGTAGATGCCCCCCCACATAGGCCGTGGTGCGTTTGGAGAAGTGGTATTGCAGCGCCCCGCACCTGATGCGCCTTGTTGTTCTGCAGGACAACGTGCCTCGTATAGACGCATCGTTCTGGCCCGCCGCCGTTGCTCCGCGCTTGACGCACCGCATTGACTGCATGACGATCAACGTCCAACGAATTACCAAACTGAGCGCTGATGCCCCCATATCGTCACGCAAAGGAGACAGGAACCATGACCCACGGCACTGCGCATATCGGATCGACGCCCTATCGCACGGACATCGTTGTAGGCGGCCATGCAATCACTGCCGACGAACCTCCGGCTTTGGGAGGCCAAGGCGTTGGACCTGCCCCGTACGACCTGTTGCTCGCAAGCTTGGGGGCGTGCACAGCGATTACGCTCAAGATGTATGCCGCCCGCAAGGAGTGGCCTCTCGAATCGCTCGACGTCTCCCTGCGGCTCGTCGGAATCGACGATCGGCGGATCGAGCGAACGCTCTCCATCGTGGGTCTTGACGAGAAACAGAAGGCCCGGCTTGCGGAGGTTGCCGAGCGCACGCCCGTTACCCTGACGTTGAAGTCCGGGCTGCCGATCGACACGCATCTGGCGTGAGTTGCAGACCCGGACGCAACACAGAGATGATGTAGGCATTCGGCCCAATCATCACATCGCCTGCGATGTGCAGGCCGCCTCAGTTGTAGAAGGTGCAGTTCTGATTGATGAAGACATTCCGCCCCACGCGAATTTCGTCCCCGCCGTCGGCATAGAAAGGCGGGATCAGGACAAAGCTCGTTTTGATCGGCCGCCCGACGAGTTGGCTGAACACAGCACACATTTCGTCGGCATCGTTGCGCGATAGCTGGTTCAGTGCAGCGGTGCCCCGCTCTCTTGATGTTTGCCGCCATCGCCATTGATTCGGGGGGGGGGCTCGAACCGTCTCGGTGCAATCCTCCTTCGCCATTGCATATCAGCATCAATCACGGCTACGTGCCAAACCAACCGTCTCCATATTCAATTATTTTGAATAACATATCCACACAACGAGCTCTTTGAGTGAAGCTATCGTCGCTATAGTTCTCTCCATGCCGGCGTAACAAAGAATTACCGCCCACAAGACACTTCAATCAAATTGAATTAACTTGACCAGAGAGAACACCATGACCAACGCCAAGCTCGAAGTTCTGACCCCGCACAACAGCCAACTCATCTTCATCGACCATCAGCCCCAGATGGCCTTCGGCGTCCAATCGATGGACCGTCAGACCATGAAGAACAACGTGGTTGGCTTGGCCAAAGCAGCCAAAATCTTCGACATCCCGACCACCATCACCACGGTCGAATCGGAGGCGTTTTCAGGCTATACCTACCCCGAACTGCTCGACGTGTTCCCTGGCAAGCCGACGCTTGAACGCTCCTCGATGAACTCCTGGGACGACCAGAAGGTGCGGGACGCTTTGGCTGCCAATGGCCGCAAGAAGGTGATCGTCGCTGGCCTCTGGACCGAGGTCTGCAACACCACCTTCGCGCTGTCCGCAATGCTCGAAGGCGACTACGAGATTTACATGGTGGCCGATGCCTCGGGCGGCACTAGCAAGGAAGCACACGACTATGCGATGCAGCGCATGGTGCAAGCCGGCGTAGTGCCGGTGACCTGGCAGCAGGTGCTGCTGGAATGGCAGCGCGATTGGAAGAACCGCGACACGTACGACGCGGTGATGAAGGTGGCCAAGGAACACTCTGGCGCCTACGGCATGGGCGTGGACTATGCCTACACGATGGTCCACAAGGCTGAGCAACGTACCGCCACCAGGCACGAATCGCTAGCGCCGGTACACGCGCCGGTCATTGAGCGCTAATTCTGCATTCACGAGCTGGACGTTCTGCGGAACGTCCAGTCACTTCAGACACCGGGACAACCACCCACTCCGATCTTGTCCAACGATGAACCGCATAAAGAAGATTGTCAGCAAGTGCGAGCTCGCAGCAATTGCGTTTGCGAGCGGATTCTTGAAGCATGCTCATACGTCATCGTCTCTCGGCATCCTCGCTGGCACGCTAGCGGTGGGGGGATTGGTCGCAGACCACAGCCTGAATCAAGCTCGCCGTCTCAAATGAACAGGAGAACTCTCATGCCCACGCTACCGTTGCTCGAACCCGCCGATTGTGCGTTGATTCTCGTTGATGAACAGGCAGGCCTTGCTTTCGCTGCAGGCTCTCAAGACCCGCAGATTTTGCGCAGTAACGGTCTTGCGGTCGCAAAGACGGCAATCGCCTTTGACGTGCCGGTTGTAGTCTCCACTTCTGCCTCGAAGGTATACAGCGGCCCGTTGATGCCGGCGTTTCGCGACGTGTTGCCCGACGTTACGCCTATCGAACGTCGCAACATGAATCTCTGGGAGGATAACGCAGCACGTGCCGCGATCGCGGCGACCGGCAAGCGCACCCTGATCATCGCGGGCCTGCTGACCGAGGCCTGTGTGAGCTTTCCTGTGCTCTCAGCGCTATCCGAGGGGTATCAGGTTCACGTCGTCGCCGACGCGTGCGGTGGGCTGACACCCACAAGCCATGACCTTGCATTGCGACGGATGGCTTCCGCCGGTGCGGTCATGACTTCATGGCTCCAACTCCTTCTCGAATTCCAAAGAGACTGGACCCGTCATGAGACCTACGAAAAGGCCCGGGCGATCGTGGTGGAGCATGGCGGCGGATATGGCACTGGCCTCGCCTATGCACGGGACATGATCAAACCGACGTGAGCAAGCCGTCCTCGCGTCATTGAAGCTGACGACACGCCGGGCACCCCGATGGCGGCCCGGCTTTCTGATGATCAAGCTCCATCGAATCGAATTCGACGGCTCACCCGATCCTCACCTGAACAACCACGACGCCACCAGCCGCGTATAGCGCGGCATCACCACGTAGACCATCAGGAACACGATCCCTGCAGTCACAGCAGCCTTGTGGATGATCGAATCGTGCGCCAAGCCCAGGTGCGAGAGTACCGGGACAACGACCCATGGCACGACGATGCTGAGCGGAAAGATCGCGCTCCACGTAACCAGCCATTGCTTCCAAGCGGTCGGCACCTTAACCGGCGTGCTTTTCGGTGTGAACCAGAAATCGAGGCCGGTCTTGATTTCATAGCGATCACCCCGCTGCAGCGACGATTGCATCCGTTCGATAAAACGGTGGCGGACATCAGACTCCATCCACGCGCTGAGGCTCTCGAAATCGGCAAAACGGAGAATCGTCGCGTACTCCCGGCTGGGGCTGACCGGACGGATCACGTCGGTGCTGAGATAGCCGGGAAACGCTTCGCAGGCGACACGAATGTCCGCAAGCCAGGCTTCGTATTCTTGGACAGCATCGGGCGCGACTTCGTGAACGATGACGCTCGTAACAATGCTCTGTGGATTGATGGTGGTCGAGCTCATCGGCTCCCAGTCGGTAAAGGTTACGCAATAGACCTTGCGGTGGAACACCAGCCTGCGGCCAGCTAACGCGGGGCAATCTCCGCGCAGTATGGTTGCCGTACTACGATCGTGAAACCCGACCTAGGTGCACCCTCGTCACACCACGGTATTAAGTAGTTGTACTAGCGCAGCGTGCTCGACGGCCAAATCGGCAGAGCGATCGAAATGATGCAGATAGCGAGACGTGAAGCTGTCGGTGCGTTCGCGATCCAGCTTCAGCAATTCAAGCGCCCTTGCCGCCACGACATGCGGCGCCACATCAATCGTGCTTTTTTCATCCAGCGCTTCGTCGAGCATGACAATCAGGCGGCTCAGCGGCTCAAGCCACTGCATCGATTCATCATAGGCCATCACCTGAAGGAATTCTCCCGCTGACTGGCGGCCGTGCACCTTTTCATAGTCTCGACGCTCGATATCAACCAACACCCTGTGCAGATTGAGTAAGGCAGTGCGGACGCGCGTGCAGTGTTCAGAAACGATGTGGGAGGCTTGCATTTTCATATTGGTTTTGCGGTATCAACGCTGATCGGCTCTGGCCCAGGAGGCAGAGGCCACGCATCCTGACTGATCGGCAAGGTGAACTGGAACACGGCGCCTCGGGATGCGTTCACATCTGCCCATAGCTGGCCTCCGTGCGCTTCAACAATGAGCCGACATATTGCCAAGCCCATACCGAGGCCCTCTTCCTTTGTTGTGTAGAACGCTTCGAATACCCGCTCGGCAGTCTGCGGGTCCAACCCGGTACCCGCATCTTGCACGGCGACCAGCAAGCTTCCGGATGCATCGAGCGTCGATCGGATCAGCAGCTCTCGTGGTCGCTCACGCAGCTCCCTCATCGCCTCAATGCCATTCATCATCAGGTTCAGTAGCACTTGCTGTAACTGCACTCGGTCACCAACCACGGCCGGGAGGTCATTCGCAAGCAGCGTCCGCAGCAAGATTTGGTGGCGGAGAAGCTCTCCTTGGATGAGGGAGGTGGTGTCTTGGATCAGATCGTTCAGGTCGAGCCGCGCCGTAACTGAAGCGGACTTCTTGAACAGTGCCCGGACACCGGCAATCACGGCACCTGCCCGGTGCCCATCCTCAACAATGCGCCGCACTCTCTCCCGCGCCTCGGCGATGTCGGGCGGCTGGCGGGCCAGCCAGCGCACAGCCGCATTGGCGTTGGTGACAATCGCCGCCAGCGGCTGATTGACCTCATGCGCGATCGAAGCGGTCAGCGCACTCAAGGAGGTGACACGTGTCACCTGTGCCAATTCGGCCCGTGCGCGTTGTAGCGCGTCCTCGGCGTTTTTCCGCTCGGTCAGGTCAAGCACGAAGGAGACCCCCTGGGCCTCGGTATCCTCAAAACTTGCGCACCCGACCAGTACGGGTACTCGACTGCCGTCCTTGCAGAAGTACTCCTTTTCGAACGGCGGCAGGCTCTTGGTCCGTTTAAATTCTTGCACCAACCGCGAATCCTGCCCCCACCACTCCGACGGCGTCAGCTCGGTCCAAAGCAGACGACCGGTGAGAATATCTTCCCGCTCATAGCCCAGCATGCGAAGAAACGCGTTGTTCGCGTCGAGAATCCGGCCGTCGATGTGCCATATGCAGATACCGATGATGTTGGCTTCGACCAAGCGCCGAATCCTCGCTTCACGCTGATCGAGGTCACGGTACAAACGATTATTCTCCAGCGCGATGGCTGCTTGCGAGGCGAGCAGCTTCACCACCACGATCCGTCTGGGGGCAAATACACTGGCGGCCAGCTCGTTCTCAAGGTAGAGCACCCCGATCAGTTTGGCTTGGGTCAGCAACGGCAGGCACAGAATCGAACGTGCGTTGTGCTGCCGGATATAGGAATCGCCAGAAAACGGCGCCTCAGTCACTGCATTGCTCAGGACGACATTCTCGCGAGTTCGCAGGACGTAGTGGACAATCGATGTCGGCAACGCACTTGCCGCCATGGCTTCGTCGTGTAACTGAACACTGACCGCATCGCCCTGCGTCCTTGCCTCCGCCGCAATACGCGGCTCATCGCCGCGAAGCAGCACCAACACGCCCCGTTGCGCACCAGCCTGTTCAATTGCGGTGCGCATCAGCGTGTCAAGCAGCTTATCCAAGATGATCTCGCCTGACACCACTTGCGACATGCTGATCACCGTAGCAAGGTCCAGGTGTTCGACCGACGCGCCAATCGTGGCAGTCGGCGCGGCCGTCCGTACTTCCTCACCAAGATGCGGATACAGCGCATCGAGTTGCTGTACCTTGCCGTCCGCACCCCAGCGAAGATAACCGTGTCGCGCATCCTGCAGGTACACGCGAGCAATCTTGTCAAAACCGCGCCGAGCATAGAACCGTGCGGCCAACTCGTTGGCAAGCGCTTGGTTATGGACGAAGTCGTTGTCGCGCGCAGAACTGATGGCGAGCTCGTAGAGGCGCATGGCATCAGTCTCACGCCCGTCAATGCGCGCGATCTCGGCTCCCACCAACGCAGCCCGGTTCTCAAAGTTCTCCGGGCAATGCTCCGCCCAAATCTGGAGCTGTCGGTAATGGGTTGCCAGGGCCTCCACATTGAAGGCTTGTTCCTCCGCAACAGTAGCGTCGAACGCCGCGGCCCGTGCGAGCGCGGCATAGAAATGGTATTCCGCTTGCTCGAAGAACGACGGCGATGTCCAGAGAAGCGGTTGCGCCTTTTCCGCAGCGATAAGGGCGGCAGCGTGGTCACCGGCGAGAACACGCGCCTGCAGTTTGCGAATCCAGTACCAGCATCTGGGTAGCGTGCAACCCGAGGTCTCCTCCATGTGCTGCTCGAACCGGGTCTCGTCAAAACCGGCGTCGTCGAAACAACCGAGGATCGGGGTTAGACCACGCAGCGTTCGCGCCAGTTGCCGCTGTGGGGTCACTTGGTCGACAACCAAGCCAAACCGCGCCTGCATCGCGAAATCGATCGCACTGTCAGCCGTGCGCTCGACTTCTGCCAGAGACTCCCCACTCGCGAGCAGATGGGCAATCAGGTTGTTGCTGCGAGCGAATGATGCGTAGGTAAGATCGCCAAACCTGTTGACGACCTCGAAGGCATGTTGAACTAGACTGCGGGCGGTGCGGATGGGGCGCGCCCATGGCATCACGTAGCCGCCGAAAACCTGGTAGACGCGCGCTTTGAAGCGGTCGCGCGTGCATCGCTGCGCCAGGTTCAAACCAAGCTGACCGAAGCGGTATCCGAGCGCATATTCGCCAAACTCGGGCGGCAGAATCATGCCCAGCCAGACATAGCCAAGGCACGACGCATCGCTATTGCCGTGCTCAAGGCTAAGGTTGACCATCCGGCAGATGACAAGCGCGCGCAGATTCTCGCTCGAATACCAGGCCGGTTGCATGAACCCGGTGAGGACGTCCATCGTTCCACACGCCACCGGGTCAACCATCTCCGGGAGCGTAAGCAGCGCTTCGATCGGTCGGTCACCGAGTCGCCGCCACAGTTGGCCGTACTCACGCCGGACCTCTTCTTTCGTCGGCTCAGCCGACCACTCGACACCTGCCATGCGCAGGTACTCCAAGCCCACCTCGACGGCGCGATCGCGCTGGCCAAGGGCCATGAAGAGCTCCAGCCTCATCTGAGTGACAGCGGCCAAATCCGGAAGACTCGCGGCACGTGGCGCCAAATCCGCCAAACGCGCATCTGCTGCAGATGATGCGCCAGTCAGGAACTCGCATTCCGCTCGACATAGATCCAACGCGAAAGCGAACTCAGGCCAGCGCTGGCGGGCGCCGTCCGGCAAGACCGCCGCGCTTGCGGTGAGATAGGTGAGCGCCGACGCGTACGCTGTCGCTGCCCTGGCACGCTGGCCTGCGAGCAAGTTCAATTCGGCCAGCCTATACCGCTCCTCGGCCGTGTCGATCAAAGCCGCGCCACGGTTGAATTGACCAACAATCTCGAAAACGTTGTCCGCCATCAATTCCGGGGATAAGCCTGCGGCGAACCGTCGTCCGATTGCTAAGTGCACGCCCGGCCGCATGCCTTCTGGGATCAACGCGTAAGCTGCCTCCTGCACGCGGTCGTGGAGAAATCCATAGGCACCCTCCGAGCGCAGAACGAGTCCGGCTCGAACCGCCTCCCAAAACACCTCTTCCAGTGCGGCCTCACTTCTCCCCAAGGCGATCGACAAGATGGGGATCGCAGCCTGATTGCCCAAGCAAGCCAGTTGCTGCAGGGCACTCTGGGTCTGCAGTGGCAGACGCCCCAATTTGCCCAGCATAAGGTCCGCCACATTGTCAGTGAAACCCTTGGCCTGGATCTGCTCGGGATTCCAAGACCAACCAGTGCGCTGATCGAATGCAAGCAGCCCCTCCTCCCCCAACGCAGCCAGGAACTGGATGGCGAAGAAGGGATTGCCGGCCGTCTTTTCCTGTACCAAGCCGGCCAAGGGCGCGACCTGTGACGGTGCGCAGTGCAATGCATCAGCAACGAGCCGGCCAATGTCGTCGCTTTCAAGGCTGCTCAGCACGATTTCGTGTACGCGCGCGCCAGACTGGCGGATTGTCTTCAATCGCTGCAGCAACGGGTGCCCAGGCTTGACTTCGTTGTTGCGATAGGCGCCGATGAGCAGCAGATGGCGCACTTCCGGATGCGTCGCCAGATGCTCCACCAACTTCAGCGTTGCCGCATCCATCCACTGCAGGTCATCGAGAAACAGCACCAGCGGATGATCCGCCTGCGCAAAGACACCGAGTAGACGACGAAACACCAGTTGAAACCGGTGTTGTGCGTCCCTCGGCGGTAGCTCGGAAACCGGCGGCTGCGGGCCGAGAATGAGCTCAAGTTCCGGAATCAACGGCACCATGAGTCCAGCGTTCAGGTCCAGCGCCTCCGCCAGCGCGACGCGCCACGGTGCAAGCTCAACTTCGCTCTTGCCCAGCAAAGCACGAATCAAGACCTGGAAAACCTGGACGAGCGTGGCATAGGGGATATCGCGCTTGTACTGATCGAACTTGCCGGATGCGAACAGGCCGCGCGCCGGCACCAGGACACGCTGCAACTCATGCACCACCGAGGTTTTGCCGATGCCCGAGTGGCCCGAGACCAGCACGAACTCCTGCGTGCCTTCAGTGACAACCCGATCGAACGTTGTGAGCAGGATTTCGATCTCGCGCTCGCGCCCGTAAAGGCGCTCCGGCGTGAGCAGCCGGTCTGGCCGGTCTTGCTCGCCAAGCGGGAATGGGGCTATCCATTCTTCGCGTTCCCACGCTGCCAAGCAGCACCGCAGGTCGGCTTCGAGCCCAGCTGCCGTCTGGTAGCGCTCTTCGGCCGTCTTGGCCAGCAGCTTCATCACCAGATCAGAGAGCACTGCAGGATTGGTGGGCACCCTCACAGCGGGGGGCACCGGCTGTCGCGCAAGGTGACAATGCACCCAGTCCATCGGATCACGGGCTGTGAACGGCAGCACACCCGTGAGCATCTGATAGAACGTGACGCCGAGCGAGTACAGATCGCTACGCACGTCGATCGAACGATTCATGCGCCCGGTCTGTTCGGGCGCCATGTAGGCCAGCGTGCCGGCAATTTCTTCGGGTGGCGCGAGCACCTGCCGCTCACGCGGCAAGCGAGACGCGAGGCCGAATCCGCTGAGCCGTGCCACATCGAGGGCACCATTCACCCAGATGTGAGCGGGCTTGATATCTTTGTGAACCAGGCCACGTCGGTGCACTTGGCTCAGCGCCCCGGCGATGCTGACGGCCAACCGCAAGAAGCGCCCCACATCCATGGCTGCGCCAACGACGCTGGCGAGCGACTTGCCGCCCGGGTCTTCCAGCAGCAGCACGGTCCGACCGCGCTCCTGAACAAGCTCCAGGGGGCGCAATGCCCAAGGTGCTTCCAACTGGCCCCTTAGATCATATTCATGCGCAAGGCGGGCGAGGCTCAACGGCGTCGGGCGCTCTGCGGCAGACCAAACCGCCAACACCGCTTCCTGTCGGCCGTCTGGAGTGACACGTGCTCCCCTGGCGAGGATGCATTCGCCATCCTCCCACTGAATCTCAAACCTCGTACCCTTCTCGGCACCGAGTAGGAATAGTGCATTCATCTGCGTGCCTGGCTCTTAAATCGGTCACTGCTTTCGGACCAGCGGCGCCACAGGCAATCCGCAGCCAACGGCCCTCGCCTTTCTCGGAGTCGCCGCGACAGCAATGGAACCTACTGATGGTGCGTGGCGACGCGCGCTGCAGGCGCCCAAGCCGCCCGTTAAACCAGCGTTAGCCCAGAGCCCAGGGCTCCACAGGACTCAGTCCAAGACGTTCTGCCATCAGTACCAGTTCAGCAAAGGTACGCGCACGCATCTTGCGCATGGCCTGGCCGCGATGGATTTTGACGGTCACCTCGCTAATGCTCATGCGGTCGGCAATCTGCTTATTCATCAAACCCGAAGTCGCAAGCGTCATGACCTCCGATTCGCGCTTCGTCAGCGTACCGAAGCAATCGCGCAGGGCGTTGTTTCTCAGGGCATGCGCGCGTCGCAGGGCATCCTTCTCCAGAGCAGCAGCCACTGCGTCAAGCAGGTCTTGATCGCGAAAGGGCTTTGCCAAGAAGTGCTCGGCGCCGGCCTTCATCGCAGCCACCGTCATCGGAATGTCGCCATAACCCGTCACGAAAATGATGGGCACATGCACATTCATCTGGGTCAGCTTCGCCTGTAGGTCGAGCCCGCTCGGGCCCCGCAGACGAACATCGAGCACCAGGCAGCACGGCACATCCGGAAACTGGAACGCGAGCAGCTCACCTGCTGATTCCAGCAGCACCGCACGCCGATCCACCGAGCGGAAGAGGTTTCCAAGCGCGTCTCTGACCATCGCATCGTCGTCGACGACGACAACCAACGCATCGTGCAGTGGTAGTGGCTCCGAGAGAGGGTTCGCTACGGTGGTCATGGGGGCTCCCTGAAGATGGCCTTATCGCTCTTTTTTGATCGCCATCGTAGTCAGGTCACTGAGCGCTGTCTTGCACGGCTGTGCGAATTTCTTGATTGCCTGTGCGGTGAATGAACGTCACCAGCGATTTCGGCCCATCGATCCGACAGCTGCTACCAGACCTCCGGTAAGGCGGGTCATACCAAGAAACAATGGCGGCCCTGTCGTGCAGAACTTAGGCTTCATCCCGCATGTGTTCGACACCGTGTAAGGACCGCGCCCCGATCGCGGGCGCAATGGTGCGCCTGCGTCTGTCTCAATTCACCATCTCTAGAGGAACCCACGATGAGCAACCCGAAGCTCGAAGTTCTGACACCGCACAATAGCCAGCTGATCTTCATCGACCACCAGCCGCAAATGGCCTTCGGCGTGCAGTCGATGGACCGACAAGCCCTGAAGAACAACACCGTCGGTCTTGCCAAGGCAGCCAAAATCTTCGGCATTCCGACGACCATCACGACGGTCGAATCCGCGTCGTTCTCGGGTTACACGTACCCGGAGCTGTTGGATGTGTTTCCTGGCCAGCCGACCCTCGAGCGCACCTCGATGAACTCGTGGGACGACCAGAAGGTGCGCGACGCCCTGGCCAAGAACAACCGCAAGAAGGTGGTCGTCGCCGGCCTGTGGACGGAGGTGTGCAACTGCACCTTCGCGCTGTCGGCCATGCACGATGCCGACTACGAGATCTACATGGTGGCCGACGCCTCGGGCGGCACCTCCAAAGAGGCGCACGACTACGCCATGCAACGCATGGTCCAGGCTGGCGTGGTGCCGGTGACGTGGCAGCAGGTGCTGCTGGAATGGCAGCGTGACTGGGCGCACCGCGACACGTATGACGCCGTGATGCAGCTGGTGAAGGAACACTCCGGCGCCTACGGCATGGGCGTGGACTACGCCTACACGATGGTGCACAAGGCACCGCAGCGCACCACATCCGCACACGAGTCGCTTGCACCGATCCCGGCTCGCTGAACACCAGCCCACAACACTCGCCCCATTTCAAACATGAGTACGCAAGACACATCCCTGCCTGCGCCGCACGACCTGTCGCGCCGCAAACTGCTCGTCTCAGGCGCGAGCACGATGGCTGCGGCCGCCGCTGGCGCGCTGGTGGCCGGCACAGCAAGTTCAGCCCAAGCGGCCAACCCCAAAACATCGCACCCACATTCTGGAGACCACAATATGTCCTTCGTCACGACCAAAGACGGCACCCGCATCTTCTACAAGGACTGGGGCAGCGGCCGCCCGGTCGTGTTCTCGCACGGCTGGCCCCTGTCGGCCGATGCCTGGGATTCCCAGATGCTCTTCCTGTTGCAGCACGGCTACCGCGTGATCGCGCACGATCGCCGGGGCCATGGCCGCTCTGACCAGCCGTCCAAGGGCAACAACATGGACACCTATGCCGACGATCTCGCGACGCTGCTCGACACGCTGAACATCAAGGGTGCAACCCTGGTCGGCCACTCGACCGGTGGCGGCGAGGTGGCCCACTACATTGGCCGTCACGGCACCAAGCGCGTGGCAAAGGCCGTGCTGATCGGTGCCGTGCCGCCGATCATGGCCAAGACCGCAGCCTATCCGAACGGCCTGCCGATCGAAGTGTTCGATGGCATCCGCAAGGGCGTTGCCGAAAACCGCTCGCAGTTCTACAAGGATCTGACCACGCCGTTCTTCGGCTTCAACCGACCGGGCGCAAAGATTTCGCAAGGGACGATCGACGCATTCTGGGCACAAGGCATGGCGGGTGGCATCCACGGCCAGTACCAGTGCATCAAGGAGTTCTCGGAAGTCGACTACACGGAAGATCTCAAGAAGATCGACGTGCCCACGCTGATTCTGCACGGCGATGACGACCAGATCGTGCCAATCGACAACTCCGCCAAGCTGTCGGCCAAGCTGGTCAAGCACGCGACGCTGAAGATCTATCCGGGCGCCTCGCACGGCATGTGCGTGATCAACGCCGATCAGGTCAACGCAGACCTGCTCGCCTTCCTGTCGGCTTAAGGCCCCGCGAATCCACCGCGATTGTCCGACTCACCCTGGCCCAGCCACCCGCTGGGCCGGGGTCACAACCATGAAGGGATGAAATGAATCCAGTGCGCGTACCCGAACTGATCCTGACCAACGCCAAGGTCACCACGCTCGATCGAACCAACCCTGAGGCCGAGGCCGTTGCCATCCATGACGGCAAGTTTTTGGCAGTCGGGCGTCGCGACGAGATTCTCCCGCTGGCTGGCCCCGCCACCCGTGTGGTCGACCTGCAAGGCCGGCGCGTCATTCCGGGCCTGATTGATAGCCACATGCACATCATCCGGGGTGGCCTGAACTACAACATGGAGCTGCGCTGGGACGGCGTACGCTCGCTGGCCGAAGCGTTGCGCATGCTCAAGGCCCAGGTCGAACGCACGCCCGCACCGCAATGGGTGCGCGTGGTGGGTGGCTTCACCGAACATCAGTTTGCCGAGAAGCGCCTGCCCACGCTCGATGAGCTCAATGCCATCGCACCAGACACTCCGGTGTTCATCCTCCATTTATATGACCGCGCACTGCTCAATGCCGCAGCGCTGCGTGTCGTCGGCTACGACAAGAACACGCCGAACCCGCCGGGTGGCGAGGTCGTCCGCGACAAGAACGGTACGCCCACCGGCCTGCTCTTGGCCAAGCCCAACGCCACGATCCTCTACGCCACGCTGGCCAAGGGACCGAAGCTGCCGGCGGAGTATCAGAAAAACTCGACGCGCCATTTCATGCGCGAGGTCAATCGACTCGGCGTCACCGGTGTCATCGATGCGGGTGGCGGCTTCCAGAACTACCCCGAGGACTACAACATCGTTGAGGAGCTGCACCGCGAGGGGCAACTCACGGTGCGCCTGGCCTATAACCTCTTCACGCAGAAGCCGCGTGAGGAGCTCAATGACTTCCGCACATGGTCTGGGCAGGTCCGCCCCGGACAGGGCGACGATCTCTACCGCCACAATGGTGCCGGCGAGATGCTCGTCTATTCCGCCGCGGATTTCGAAGACTTCCGCGTCGAGCGGCCCGAGATGCCGCCGAACATGGAAAGCGACCTCGAGCCGGTGATCCGCCTGCTTGCCGAGCAACGGTGGCCATGGCGCCTGCATGCCACCTATGACGAGACAATCTCGCGTGCACTGGACGTGTATGAGAAGGTCGCACGTGACGTGCCGTTCGATGGCCTGCACTGGTTCTTCGACCACGCGGAGACCATCAGCGACCGGAACATAGACCGTATTGCCGCGCTTGGCGGAGGCATCGCTGTACAGCACCGCATGGCTTACCAGGGCGAGTACTTTGTCGAGCGTTATGGCTCACGGGCGGCAGAAGCCACCCCGCCCATCAAACGCATGTTGGAACGTGGCGTCAAGGTGGGCGCGGGCACGGACGCCACACGGGTCGCGTCGTACAACCCGTGGGTATCGCTGTCGTGGCTTGTCAGCGGCAAGACGGTGGGCGGGCTGCGTTTGTATCCGCAAGCCAACCTGCTCGATCGCGAAACGGCCTTGCGCCTCTGGACTGAGGCCAATACGTGGTTCTCGTCCGAAGAGGGCAAGAAGGGGCAGATCCGCGCCGGGCAGCTCGCCGATCTGGCGGTCCTCTCTGACGATTACTTTGCCGTGCCCGAGGACGATATTCAGGACATCACCTCGGTCCTGACGGTGTTGGGCGGCAAGGTCGTGTTTGGGGATGGGGATTTCGGCCCCCTCGCCCCCGCGCTACCGCCTGCGATGCCAGACTGGTCGCCCGCGCGGCATCATTTGGGCTTCGCCCCGCGCAATCCTGCCCTTCAAATCAGTTGCGGATGTGCGACCGCTTGCGGGGTACATGGACACGCACACGCGCGCGCCTACCTAGACCAGACGCCCGCCGGTGACGCCGCTGCATTCTGGGGTGCGTTCGGCTGCTCGTGCTGGGCGTTCTGATACCGCGCCAGCCATGCATCCAACACCTTCGACGTCTGCCCGCGGCGGACTCCTGTACCGCGCGGCGCTGGTGCTGTTGTGCGCGGCCTACCTGCAGGGCGGGCTGGTCAAGCTCTTCGACTTCCCGGGGGCCATTGCCGAGATGCAGCACTTCGGCATGGCGCCGGCCATGCCCATGGCCGCAGCGGTGATCGTCTTGGAGCTGGTCGGCTCGGCGCTGGTGATCAGCGGCCGACTGCGATGGATTGCAGCACTCGCGCTGGCCGCGTTCACCCTGGTTGCCTCGCTGCTGGCCAACCGCTTCTGGCAGGCCCCGGCTGACACCCGCCCGATGATGGCCAACGCCTTCTTTGAACACCTCGGACTGGTCGGCGGCTTTCTGCTCGTCGCACTGCAAGACTGGATTTCGCGTCGGGAAGCCGATGTGCACACCTGGACTGGACAATGAAACCCTACTTCATCTCGCTCGGCGCCGGCATGTTGATCGGCATCATCTACGCACTCATGCAGGTGCGCTCGCCGGCCCCACCCGCCATCGCATTGATCGGATTGCTGGGCATGCTGCTCGGTGAGCAAGTGGTACCGCCTATCAAGCGCCTGCTTGCGGGCCAACCCGTCACGGCTACCTGGTTCCACCGTGAGTGCACACCCAAGATCACGGGCCTGCCGCCGGTGATTCAAGTCAGTGCGCTCCGGCAAGCGCCGGACGACACG
>F21B_10011075_pt1 | contig 24766 bp, 30 predicted proteins | sample RepKananBrdUF21B_FD_10803 | JGI IMG/M metagenome (IMG submission 10803) | reverse complement strand
ATGCCCGACACGCCGCCCAATAGGCATACCTGTATGGACTATTGGGCGGCGTGTCGGGCATGTGAAATTGGCATGACAATAACGCTTTCTCGCACGTATTTGTCGCTATGTCCTCCGCATCCCCCACGAATGCTTCTGACGTTGCCTCCGGCGTTGATGCCGTCAGCATCCGCCCGGCCACGCTGGCAGACCTGCCGGTCATCGTCACCATCTACACGCAGCACGTGCTGTTCGGCTCAGCCAGCTTTGAGGTCGACCCGCCCGATCTGACCGAGATGACGCGACGCTTCCAGGCGCTGCACGACGTCGGCATGCCCTACATCGTGGCCGAGGCCGGCGGCCAACTGCTCGGCTACGCCTACGCAGGCCCACACCGCGCGCGGCCCGCGTATCGCAATACGGTGGAAGACTCGATCTACCTGGACGCGGCCGCGCAAGGGCGGGGCGTCGGTACGTTGCTGCTGCAGACGCTCATTGCGGAATGCCAGGCGCGCGGGTTCAAGCAGATGGTGGCCGTGGTGGGCGGCGGGCGTGAGAACCCTGGGTCTGCCAAGCTGCACGCGCGCTGCGGGTTTCGCGAGGTGGGCGTGCTGGAGAAGGTGGGCTACAAGTTCGGGCGTTGGCTGGATTGCTTGCTGATGCAGCGAGCGTTGTGAGGCACATAGGGCGGCGGCGGGTTGCGTCGCTCGGTGGTGAGGCCCCATGCGTTGCGGGTTGTGCGAAGAATACGGATCAGTGCTTCGTTCATGCAGAAATGTGTGTGTGAGTCGGAGTGTTCAGGCGCCCGCGCGCAGCATTACGGCCAGATATATCACGGCCCCGGCAAGCGTGCCCACGCCGATGACGAGCAGCCAGTCGACAAGGGCGGCATGCTCATCTACCCATTGGGGGGTGTCCTGCCTCATGCCGTGCTTCATTCGGATCTCCATGTCAGAGCAGGTGCCCGAGCGCGCGTAGCGCAACACCAAATAGCGCGATGACGATCAGCAGATCGATGCGCCGATGTTCCAGCCAACCGTGGCGAGCACGCCGCCGCATCACGCCGCCAGTGCGAGTGCGCCGTTGCGGTGCCACGCACGCTCGCCGATGTTGGCTGTGTTGATAGCCGCATCGGCCAGCGCCGCTTCTTCCGCCGCAGCCTGCTTGATGTCGCGCAGGAACTGCTGCAACAGTTCGCGCCCCAGTGAGGCCATGGCCAGGTCGCCCAGGTCCTTGCGCAGCAAGGTGGCGGCAGTCGGCGCCATGTAGATGTGCGTGTCGTCCAGGCCGCGGTCAGCGCAAACCATGTCGTCGGTAATCAGGGTCTGGCAGACCAGGCGCTCCATCGGCGTGCCCGCGTTGACCATTGTGCTCCCCTCGCGCTGTTGGTCTTGATATTTTAGATGTTTCTAATTTAATGTCAAGACAAATCTAACCAATGGCGTTTAGAACGTTGCGAGAGCGCATAAGAAAACCCGCCGAAGCGGGTTTGCAGGTGTTGGGTAAGGGGGTGGGCGCGCTCAAAAATCGCCCATGCCTGACCGGTACTTGACCCGGCCAACGATGTCGATGTGCTCAAGCTGCTCAGGGGGCACCATGAACGGATCGTGCTTCTCCTTGTTGTCGCTCACCACGCGGATCGACCCGTCAGGCAGGCGGAACAAGCGCTTGACCAGCATCTCTCCGCAGTAGACTAGGGCAAACACGCCACCCCCGGTGGGGATGCGTCTGTCGGCCTTGTCGACCACCACGGTGTCGTCGTCAAACAGGCGCGGTTCCATGCTGTCGCCCCGCACCTTGACGGCAACCAGGTTCTTGGGGCTCGCGTCCAGCCGGCGGATGTAGTCGGCCTGGAAGGGCAGCGGCTCTTTCTCTTCGATGTGCCAGGTTTCGCGGCCATTGCCGGCGGACAGCGTCACATCCACGTGCGTGATCAGGATGGTCGACTCGGTGGGCAGTTCATCCAGGCTGTCGTACGTGGTGATGGGGCGGGCAGGAAAGCCCTTGCTCTGCGCCGATACGGGGGCGCCGTCATCCACACCACCCACGGTTTGCGCGGCAGTCTCGGAGAACGGTGCATCCATCGTGCGGTCCGGAAACCCCAGCTTCTTCTCCAGCCGGCGCGCAGCGATATCACCAATGCTGCGGCCGTCCTGGTAGGTGCGCGACAGGAACTGCGCCACCTGCGAGCGGGAGTACCCGTATTGGCGCTCGAACTCGGCGCGATCGCCGTTGACGAGGGTTTGGATCCAGTGGGCAAGCCACTGGCGGCGGTTGTCGTAGATGTCCATGGGGCGCATTAGAGCAAGAAATTTCTAAGCCATGGGTTAGAAGTGTCTTGACATCGTAGTTTAGAATAATCTAAATTACAACCCATCGGCCTGTCTCCCGCCCCTCACCCACTGCGTTACCGGGCCGCCAACGCCCGCACCCGGGCCGATCCGAATCTTGTTCAATCCGCGCGCCGATGTGCGCCGACTGGAGCCTCTTCCCATGACCGTCACCGAAACTTCGATGGATGCCTTTCGACGTGGCCGCACCACGTCAACGGCCAAGCTGCAGTGCGATCGCATTGCCGACTACGTGGCCCGCGTTGGCACCGCCACGATTGCTGAAATTGCGCTGGCGCTGCGCATTGAGAAGTCCAGCGTCTCTGCGCGCCGCAGCGAGCTGATCGCCGCCAAGCGGCTGGAGTTGGCCGAGGAACGCAAATGCAACGCCACGGGCCGCTGGGTGCAATCCGTGCGCATGGCGCCTGCACAGGTGCGCCTGTTCCAGTAGGCGCGAAGCACGTCTTTGCGCTGGCCGTTGCAAACAGCGGCGGCCAAGGCGCACAACGCCCAGCGATATCGACACCAGCAATGGGCACCGCCGCTACCGCGGCAATCAACACACACTGAACAAACGAGGAACAGGGATATGGGAATTGAAGACCGTCTGGAGAATTGGGGCCGCGTGGTGCGTGATCCGAGTTGGCAACCACAGTACTGCGCATCGTGGGCACGCTTGGCCGTCGCCATGCGCGATGCTGACAGCGGTGCACCGCAAGCCATCATCACGATCGACGTGAACGACGGCTGGCTGGTGGAGCGTGCCTGGCAGAAGATTGCCGACCCCGTTGCGAAGCGCTTGCTGCAGTATCACTACGTGCATCGCATGCCGGCGGAGATGGTGTGCCGCATCCTTGTGCGCAAGTACGGCGCCTCGCCGCACACGCTCAGGCACTGGAAGGTACGCCTTGCGAAGGCGCAGTCGATCATGTCGCACGTCATCGATTCAGAGGTTGCGCGCGTGCAGATGGTGAAGGCCGTACGTGCTGCTGCAGCGGCGCCGATGTTCGCCTGAAAATTTTTTTCGCAGACCCCTTGCACCGTTTATATCCCCTTCGTATTCTGTTTCCCAGATGTTCGATTGCCCTCGCGGCGTAACCGGTTCAAACCGAGACATGCACCCCACTGGGGTGCATTGACTTACCCAAACGAAGCGAAGATGCAGTGAAGAAGACAGCCCGCCATGCAGCGGGCTTTTTCGTTTCTGCGCTTCGTTCCTGCACACGCAACACCTGCCTCGATGTCACTGCAAGGTGACGATCCGATTGAGGCGACTCACTCCTTGATGCAACTCACTCGATCGATCGCGCCTCGCTTTGCGCATCGATGAAGGCGCTCGTCTTATGGCAGATCTCTCCGATGTTTCCAACGCACTCGTCACGCTTGTCACGGGTGTGGTCTATCCGAACGGCAGCAGCCAACCGTCGATCACGGGCAACCCCGTGCTGGTGTACAGCGGCTGGCCCAACATGACGCAGCTGAAGACCGACCTGCAGGCCAACAAGGCACATGTGTCGATCTTCCCGACGACGAGCCACCAGCGGCACAGGAGCACGGCGTTCTCAGACTGGACGGTGTCTGTGCCGCCGGCCAATACGCTCGCGCTGAGCCTGGCGGGGCAGACCGTCATGGTGAACGGCACGGTCAGCACGCCGCAGAACGTGGTGTTGCTGGTCGATGGGCGCGCCTATGTGTACGCGGTGCAGGCCAGCGATACGCCCGCGAGCATCGCAACGGCGCTGGCGACGCTGGTGGCAGTGGACCAACCGGCCACTGCGACTGGCGTGTCGATCACCATTCCGGGCGCGACCTATATCTCGCCGCGCGTGGGCGGTATCGGCACCGTGCAGCGCGAGACGCGCCGGCAGGAGCGCACGTTCCTCCTCTCGACGTGGGCGAATGCCGCCGCGCCACGTGACCTGATCGCTGGCAAGGTCGACGCGGTGCTCTCGGGCCTGGTGCGCCTGACGTTGCCGGACCAAGGCGCCGCGCTGCGCTACAAGCGCGGGCTACAGCACGATGACCCGACCAATCTCATCTACCGGCGTGACCTGCGCTATGCCGTCGAGTACTCGACCATCGTGACTGACACGGCCTACCAGATCGCGACGGGTGTGGAGAACGTGACGGCGGGCGCGTCGATGGGCGCGCAGTTTCCTGTACGCACCCTTGTTGAGTAAGTGATGGGCTGAAACAGCCTAGCGTATTTGCAGTAGCAGTTCACCAACCCGTGCCGCCCTTTGGGCGGCTTTTTCATGTGCGGCCGCCTTTGAGCGGTCATTTTTGTTTTCTTTGGAGGCAAGCATGCCGATCGTTCAGCAGGGCAGCATCAATACGACTGCTCTCATCGTTCCGGACCTGTACGTCCAGATTGTTCCGCCGCAGGTCACCCTGCTCAATGGTGTGCCGACCAACGTGCTCGGCGTGGTGGGTACCGCCACGTGGGGCCCGGTCAACTCGCCGACTCTCATCGGCAACATGGCCATGTACGCCCAGGCATTCGGCGCGATCCAGAACCGCACCTATGACATGGGTACCGCCGTGGCTGTGGTGGTCCAGCAAGGCGCCAACAACTTCCGCTGCGTGCGCGTGACCGATGGCACGGATACCGCGGCGACCGTGATTGCGCAGACCAACGGCATCACGTTCACCGCCAAGTACACGGGCTCGCTCGGCAACACCGTCACGGTGGCGCTGTCGGCTGGCTCGGCGGCCAACACGTGGAAGGTGACCGTGGCCGCGCCCGCGCTGGCACCAGAAGTGTTCGACAACATCGGCGCAGGCCAGACCGGCAATGCGCTGTGGGGCGCCATCGCCAACGCCATCAATAACGGCGTGAGCGTCATGCGCGGTGCCTCGCAAATCATCACCGCCAGCGCGGGTGCCGGCACGACTGCACCAACGGCAGCCACGCTCACCCTGACCGGCGGCACTGACGGCGCGGCCACCATCAACGGTGCTGTGCTGCTGGGCCAGGACACCGTGCCGCGCAAGGGTATGTACGCGCTGCGCAACCAGGGCGTGTCGATCGCCATGCTGGCCGACTGCGCCGACGCGACGACCTGGCCGACGCAGGTTGCGTTTGGTCTGTCGGAAGGCACCTACATGATCGGCGTAGGCCCGAGCGGCGACACCATCGCCAACGCCGTCACCGCCAAGAGCACCGCCGGCATCGATTCGTACGCCTTCAAGCTGCTGTTTGGCGATTGGGTGTACTGGCTCGATACCGTGAACGGCGTGACGCGCCTGGTGTCGCCGCAAGGTTTCGTGGCGGGCCTGCTGGCCAACCTGTCGCCGCAGAACAGCAGCCTGAACAAGCCGATCTACGGTGTGGTCGGCACGCAGAAGACGTTCGCCAACCAGAGCTACAGCTCGGCCGAACTGCAGGCGCTGATTCAGGCCGGCATTGACGTGGTGACCAACCCGGTGCCGGGCGGTGCGTACTTCGGCTGCCGCGCGGGCCACAACACCAGCTCGAACGCGCTCACGCAGGGCGACAACTACACGCGCATGACCAACTACATCGCCAGCACCATCAATGCCGGCATGGGCAAGTACGTTGGCCAACTGCAGTCGGCCACGGTGCGTGCGCAGGCGGCGGCCACGCTGTCGAACTTCCTGAGCTCGATGGAGCAGCAGGGCATGATCGGCGCGGTCAACGGCGGCCCGGCGTTCTCGGTACAGATCGATGCGAACAACAACCCGATGAACCGCGTGGCGCTCGGCTACATGCAGGCCGACGTGAAGGTGGTCTACCTGTCGGTCATCGAGAAGTTCCTGGTGAACGTGGAAGGCTCGCAGGCCACGGTGATCCGCACTTCGACCAACAACCAGTAACGCAGCATTCAACCCATCCTCTGGCTCCGCAGTGCGCGGGGCCTTTTCTTTTTGGAGAACAACACCATGCCGATTCAAGGCTACTCCGTCGGTCGCGACTACACGCTGGTCATCCAGACCGCAAACGGCACGCTGCAACCGAACAAGATCACGGCATTCAAGAGCAAGCAGGATGTGACCGACGTGCGCGTCAAGCGCCTGGACGGCATCACTGACCACGTGCGCTTCTTCGACGGCTGGTCGGGCTCGTTTGACGTGGAGCGCCAGGACGCCACGCTCGACAACTACTTCGCCCAGCTCGAAGCTGGCTACTACGCCGGCGTGAACGAAACGCCCGCGCAGATCTACGAAACCATTCAGGAAGCCAACGGCTCGGTTTCGCAGTTCCGCTACGACGGCGTGCTCATGACGCTGGCCGACGCCGGCAACCGTGCGGGCGACGCCACCATCAAGCAATCCGTCAACTTCGTGGCTTCGCGCCGCATCAAGGTGTCCTGATGACGCATGTGACCATCACCCCATCCGAACAGATCATCAAGGCCGCCGCGAAAGAAGTGGTGGTCGACGATGCACTGGGCCGCAAGATCACGCTGCGCAAACCGAGCCCGCTGGCCAACCTGGACTTTGCCAAGGCCGCAGGCGGCAGCGAGCTGAACATGCTCTACCTGGCCGAGGTCGCGCACCTGAAGTTCGTGTCCGCCATTGATGGCGAACCGGTGCCGACGCCGGCCTCCGAAGCGCAACTACGTGCGCTGTATCAGCGTCTGGGTGAGGAGGGCAACGAAGCTGCACAGCGCGGCGTGGCTGCCAGCTTCATCAACGTTGCCACGCCGGAGTCTGAGCTAAAAAACTCCTGACGAACGGCCCGTTTCACGAGGCGATGTGGCTCGTGCATAACGGTGTTCCGTTCGACGTGGCGTTTTCACTGGACGACACCATGCGGCAGGCGATGGCCATCAAATGCAGTGAGTTTCATGGCGCTGAGTTTGATCTGAGGACGATGTCTTTCAAGGAGCGCGAATGAATCTATCGCTTGCAGAGATGGTGCGTCGTTTGGGCGAGCTGGAGGCGCGGGTGCCGGCTGCGTTGTCGCAGGGGCTGGAAGCAGCCGCTGTGGCTATGGAGCAGGCAGCCCGCGCCAAGGCAGTGGAAAGCGCGGCGGCCGCAGGCATCTCCAGTGCCGCACATGTGGCCGCGTTGCTTGACTCGATCAGCCACGAGGTCAAGGCATTGGAGGCGGCCATCGGCTCCAACTCGGATCAGGCGGTTGTCCAGGAGCTCGGCAGTGCGCAGGCGCCACCGCATCCGTTTCTGGGTGCGGTGGCGCTCGAGCGTGCCGACGATGTGCAAAAGAGCGTGGGTGACGCAGTGACGGCGGTGCTGGCGGGCCGCCCCATTGCAACGACCCACTCGTGAGATCGGTGGCCTCAACAGACGAATAAGGATTCCCTATGAGCCTCGATGCTTACAAGATCGGGATACAGATTGCGCTAGTGGATAACGTTTCGCGCGGGTTGATGACCCTGGCGGGACACTTCAATCGCCTCAATCTGGACGCGGACGCGCTGAAAGCGCGGCTCGACAAGATCGGCAAGATGATTGACGCCGGAGGCGTGCTCTCTGGTGCGGGCGCCAAGGGCTTCAAGATGCTTGAAGGTCCGTTGGATGCGGCCAAACAGTACCAGACCGAGCTTCAGCGTTTCAGCCAAGTCATGCCGGGTGACGCGATGGCATCCCAGGCTGACAAATTCGCCAAGAGCATGAATGTCATGGGGCAATCGTCCCTCGACAACTTGAAGCTCTTGCGTGAGACCACGGCGGTGCTTGGTAGCTTTGACCAAGCAAAGCTGGTGATGCCGCAGCTTGCGCAGGCGAAGTCCGGCGTGATGGCGGTCATGAGTGCCGAAGCTGGCGGCAAGTTTGAAGAGAGCGCGCTGTCCGCACTGAAGACCCAGCAGTTGCGTGGCGCCATAACGAACCCGAATACCGGGTTGATCGCCCCGCAGAGGGTGACGGATGTGCTGGACTCGATGCGTCAGACCTACGTCGCTACGAATGGAACGGCGACGTCGGACGACTACATCAAGTCGATCGCATCGCCTAGAACCGCGGCGAGCGCGTCCGGCGCGGGAAAGCCGAGCATGCAGGCCTTGGAATTTGAGTATCAAGCGAAGCTTGCCAACCTTCAGTTGACGCTGGGTGAGCACATCCTTCCGGTGGCGATTGCCGGCTTGGAGAAGCTCAATGCATTGCTTCAGAGCGTGACGCAGTTTGCGAAAGAGCATCCGACTTTGACCAAAGTCTTTCTGGGGTTGGCAGGCTTGCTTTCCGGCATGGCGGTGGTGGCGGGTGTTGCTCTGCAATTTGGCGCGGCAATCAGCGCGTTAAGGGTGATCTTCCCAGCGACTATGTCCGTGATGGGCATGGTGATGAATACGATGGGTACCGTCATCAGTGCAGCACTTAGTGCGGCGCTCCGTGCGGCGCTTAGCGCTGCAATGACTGCGGTAGTGGGCGTGATCGGCGTAATGACGTTACCGGTGACGCTGGCGCTTGCTGCCATCGCCGGCCTCGCGTTCGTGGTCTACAAAAACTGGGACGAGATCAAACCAAGATTGCTCGGCGCTTTCGAGCTATTGAAGGACGGAGCCAAGTGGCTCTGGACGCATCTTCTCTCGCTCTTCGAGAGGGTCAAAACTGTCGCTGCGGGAATCTGGGAGTACGTGCAGCCAGTTCTAGACAGGATCAAATCCGTCGTTGCGATGCTCTGGGAGCATGTGGCGCCGATCTTCGACAAGATCAAAGCTGGAGTGCAAGAGGCGTGGGATTCCATGAGCCGAATCGCAGCGATTCCACTCACCCTCGTCCAGACGTTCATACAGTACGTTGTCGACGCGGTTCGCTCCTTCGCGCAACGATTCAATCTTGGGGGCGTTGTTGATCAGATCGACAATAAGCTTAAGGGTGCCTACACAGACTCCGTCGCTCGTGATCATGCTGCCTCCTATTCAAACGAGGGCCACAACCGCAATCCGGTCGGTAGCGCTGTCAAGGTCCCAGATGCGAAGCCTGTTGTTCTAAAAGGGGATGTGACCATGGACGGACGCTCAGTCGGGCAGGTGGTCTGGAAACAGATGGATGTTCAACTGGCACGTCCTCTTGCAGGGTCCAGCGATTTCAACAACGGCATGCATGTGTCGCCGTCGGGATATAACTATGTCTGACTTCGCTCTCAAGCTTGACAGCTTCCAGTTCAAGGATTTGGAGGTGCCTGAAACGATCCCGTTTGGCGGGACGCAGAAGCTCGCCATGCATGACTTGGTGGGTGGTACGCGCGTAGTCGACTCGATGGGCGCTTTCGGCAGACCCGTTGAATGGTCCGGCTGGCTGCTGGGTGAAGACGCGTTGGCGCGTGCTCGCCAACTCGACGATCTGCGCATCGGTGGCCGGAAGTTGCTGTTGCAGTGGTCCGAGTTGTACTACTGGGTTGTTGTGCGCGAGTTCAATGCGGATTTCCAGCGCTTCTACAAGATCCCGTACAAGATTGCATGCGAGGTTGTGAGTGCGGCACCCAAACCACAGAACGATGACCAAAGTATCGATAGCCAGATCAAGGCCGACGCCGCCACCGCATCCGACTTGGTCAGTTCCATCGGCGACAGCACGCTCACCAGCTTGATGGGCTCGGTCAACTCGGCGATTGACAGCGTGGCAAGCTTTGCCAATGCGGCACAGTCGACGCTCAGCAACGTGGTGCAGCAGATCACAGCGGTTCGGGATCGTGTGCAGAAGCTGGTGGCCTCCACCAACAGCGATCTGATGAAGGTGGCAACGCTGGGCGGCATCTTGCCGAACAACCCGGTCGCGCAGCAGGTGACGAAGCTCAACAACCAGATCAACTCGGCGTTGAGTCTGCCGGTTCTGGTGCAGCTTGATCGGCTCGCGGGCCGCATGCAGACGAATATCGCGTCCGTTTACAAGAGTGCCAAGCATGTGGTCGTAGCGGGTGGCGATCTGATGAAGATGGCGGCCAAGGAGTACGACGACGCAATGGCTTGGACAGCGTTGGTCAAGGCCAATCCAGAGCTTGCGTGGGACCCGTTGGTGCAAGGCATCAAGACGCTGATCGTTCCGCCAAACAAGGACAACGCCGGCGGTTTGCCGAACAAGTAATTCGCTCCACCGTCTTTATCAATCCTACAGCCCCGCATTGCGGGGCTTTTATATATGAGCCTGAACACGCTACCTGTAGTACCCGAGGTGCGCCAGCCGTGCACTGTCGTGAAGGTGGGTGGGGAACGCGCACCCGCCTGTGTGAGTTGGTCGATCCAGAGCAACTCGTACGAGCAGGCGGATACGTTCCAGGTCACCTTCGCGGCCAGTGCCTTGCCGCCTGATCGCGACGCGAACTGGTTCTCCAGTCAGCTGGACTTGCTGGTGGAGATCTTCGCCGGCTTTCCAAAGAACCCGCTTCAGTACGACGAAAGCAACCTGCAAAGCCGGATCTACGGCCGCGTGGATAGCGTCGAGTTTGATCCAGTGTCAGCCCAGCTCACACTGAGCGGCCGAGACCTGACTGCATTGTTCATTGATGAGCAGGTGACATTGCTATTTCAGAACATGACGGCATCGAAGGTTGCTGCAGCACTGGCAACGGCACATGGTTTGCAAACCGTCGGCCCGGAAACGAAGCGACTGATCGGCAAGCAGTACGCGCATGACAACGTGAGCCTCACGACGCAACGCACGGAGTGGGACTTGCTTGCAGCGTTGGCACGTGAAGAGGGATTCGTCTGTTCCGTGAGTGGCAAGACGCTGTACTTCGGTCCGCGACTACAGGGCCCCGTGCTGCCTTACGAGTTGCGTTGGGGGCGCGATGAGAGGGGCAATCCTGCCGCCAATGTGTCAAGCCTGCAGTTGTCACGTGACCTGACCGTGGCGAAGGGCGTAACGGTCGAGGCGAAATCCTGGCACGCGAAGCAAGGGAAATCGTTCGTGGCCCGCTACAGCAACGCACCGGACGGTGGCAAAGGGAAAAAGCCGACGCACACGGTCCAACGCAATGGTCTGGACCAGGCCGGCGTGCAGCGGCTGGCCAAGCAAAAGCACGACGAGGTTGCACAGCACGAGATGAAGCTGCGTGCCCGCCTGCCTGCGGACGAGCTCCTTTCGCCCACCGACATCATCCGCCTGACCGGCACCGGCACGAACTTCGACCAGGACTACCTGATCGACAGCATCACGCGCAGCATGAGCTTGGGCGAGGGTTACGTGATGGACGTTTCCGCCAAGAACATCAACAAGGACACGAGCCAATGATTCAACAACTACGCAATCAGATGGTGCTCGCCGCGATGATGGCGCAGTCGAACCGCGCGGAGAACCGCATGGGCATCGTCACCAGCTACGACGCGGGTACGGCCTCGGCGCGCGTACGCCTTCAACCTGAAGATCCTACCGACCCAGCGCGCTCGCTGACCGGCTGGATGCCTGTTGCCTCTGCCTGGGTCGGCAATGGCTGGGGCATCGATGCGCCGGTCAGTCCGGGCGATCAGGTGGCGGTGCAGTTTCTGGGCGGCGACATCGAGAACGGCTACATCTGCGCGCGCCTGTTCAGTGACCAGGCGCGGCCGACCGGTGCGCAGTCAGGCGAGTTCTTCCTCTCGCATGCATCGGGCTCGAAGCTGCAGTTCCACAACGACGGCACGGTCACGCTCATCAGCGCGGGGACGCTCACCAGCCAGGCGCCGCAGTGGAACCACAGCGGCCCGATGCAGATCGACGGCACGCTACTGGTGACGCAGACCATCACCGGCCAGGCGGGGATGGCAGTGTCCGGCAACAACGGCTCCGGCAACTCGATGAGCATCAGTGGCAATACGCAGTTCAGCGGGCAGGTGTCGGCCAATGGCCACCGCATTGACGACACGCACCGTCACACCGGCGTGCAGTCCGGTTCCAGTAACACGGGGAGCGTGGCATGACACAGCAACTTCTGAACGACGTGAACCATTGGGTGGGGGACGACATCGGTGTCTCACCCACGGGCGATCTCGGCCTTGCCAGCGCGGATCTTCGCACGCAGCAGCGCATCGTGCGGCGTCTGGTGACCAACCCCGGTGACTACATCTTCCACACCGATTACGGCGCGGGCCTGCCGAAAAAGATTGGCGAGACGCTCGACATCCCCGCGCTGCGCGGCCTGATCCGCACGCAGTTGGTGCTGGAAGCCGGTGTTGCACAGTCGCCCGAGCCTCAGGTGGATGTGAGCGCCATCACTGGCGGCGTCAGCGTGCGAATTCTGTACACCAGCTCCGTCACGCGTGAGCCGGTGTCTCTTCAATTCAATGTGAGCAAATGATCCATATGTCCATTCAGACGCAAGACTGGGTAACGCTCGTGCGCAACCAGGTGGCGGCCATCCAGGGCTATGCCAAGGTGCTGGTCGACCTGACGGTCGGCTCCGTGCTGCGCGCTGTCGTTGAAGCCAACGCAGCGGTCACGGTGTGGCTGCAGGGGTTGATCCTGCAAGTCATGGCAATTACGCGGGCCTCTACCTCAAGCGGGGCCCATCTCGATTCGTGGATGGCCGACTTTGGCCTGAGCCGCCTCGCTGCAGTGCCCGCCACCGGCAACGTGACGTTCTCACGTTTCACGACCACGCAGCAGGTACTGGTGCCGCTCACGGCCGTCGTGCAAACCGGTGACGGCACGCAGCAGTTCAACGTGGTGATCGACACAAAAAACCCGGCCTACAACGCTACGCTAGGCGGCTACGTGATTGCAGCAGGCGCGGCCGGCGTGACGGTACCGGTGCGGGCATTGGTGGCGGGCGTGGCCGGCAATGCTGTGGCGGGCGCGGTCTCCACCATCGTGGGTGCCATCTCCGGTGTCGATACGGTCATCAACGCGGCCGCGTTCGTCAACGGTGCCGATGCGGAATCGGACGGTGCGCTGCGCACGCGATTCATCGCGTATGTGGCCAGCTTGTCGAAGGCGACCAAGACCGCCATCGGCGCGGCCATCGCCAGCGTCAAGCAAGGGCTGACGTACGCGATTCTAGAGAACCAGACGTATGCAGGGCTGCAGCAGAACGGTACGTTCATCGTGATCGTGGATGACGGCACGGGCTCACCCCCGTCTACGCTGTTGTCGAGTGTGAGCAATGCAGTGGATGCCGTGCGGCCGTTGACCAGCACGTTCTATGTGTACGGGCCGGTGGTGATTAACGCCACGGTGGCTATGACGATTGCGACCGCGCCGGGATACACGCACCAGACCATCACGGCCCAGGTGCAAACAGCCTTGCTGAACTACATCAACACGCTGCCGTTGGGTACCACGCTCACGTATTCCCGCCTGGTGCAGGTGGCGTATGACGCGTCGCCTGCGGTCATCAACGTCACAGGCACGCTGCTCAACGGCGGTACGTCGGATCTGCCGGCCAGCAGCTTGCAGGTGATCAAGACCACCCTCAACTCCATCACGGTGTCGTAATGGCAACAGGTGACCAACAAGACATCTTCACGCGCCTGCGTGGCTATCTGCCGCGCTGGTTTGGCGACACCGCGCAGTCGCCCGTCATCAATGCCCTGCTGCAAGGGCTGGCGTACAGCGGCGCGTACGTCTACGGCTTGTATGCCTATGCCAAACAGCAGACGCGCATCCTGACGTCGTCGGACGGCTGGCTCGACATGATCGCGGCGGACTTCTTCGGCTTGTCGGTCCAGCGCAAGAGCGGGCAGTCCGATGCGTCGTTTCGCGCCAACATCGTCGCCAACCTGTTCCGCGAACGCGGTACGCGCAATGCCATCGTGCGGGTGCTGGCAGACCTGACAGGCCGTCCTCCGACGATCATCGAGCCGAACCGCCCTGCAGATTGCGGTGCCTACGATGCCCCCAACTGCGGCTATGACCGGGCGGGTGCGTACGGCCAGGTGTCGTTGACCTACCAGGCGTTCGTGCTGGCGTATCGGCCGTTCGGCAGCGGCATCCCCAATGTGGCGGGTTACGACAAGGTTCCGGCTGGCTACAGCGTGCCGTCGCAAGGCGAGTACGCCGACTTGTCGATGAGCAGCAACACCGTGTCCGACGCTGACATCTACGCCGCTATCGAATCCGTGCGACCGGCAGCATCCATCGTCTGGACACGCATCAGTTCCTAGGCGCACGCGCCTTTCTTTCCCACCGACAGCCCGGCAACACGCCGGGCTTTTTCTTTTGGAGAACAGTCTTGGATCGTCAGATTGTCTACAGCGGCCAAGTGCCGCAAACCACGGACCTGCTCAACACCAATCGGCAGGCCATGATCGCGCTGGCAAAGCTGTGTGCCGATCTGTTCGGCACGTCCACCGTGGTCTCGGGCCTGGGCTGCGTGCCAACTTCGCCTGCCTCGATGAGCGTCAACATCAACCCCGGGCAGATCTACCAGCAGGCTAACCTTGACGGCACGCCATACAGCGCGCTGCCGCAAGATACGGCGCACAGCCTGTTGAAGCAGGGCATCTTGATGGACGCACAGTCCTTCACGCTCACCGCACCTGCCACGACCGGCTACAGCCAGAACTACCTGATTCAGGCGGCCTACCTGGATAACGACGTCAACAACGTCGTGCTGCCGTACTACAACAGCGCCAACCCGTCGCAGGCGTTCAACGGCCCTGGCGGTAACGGCACGTCGCAGCCGACTACCCGCGCCGGTCAGGTCTCGCTTCAGTTGGTGGCCGGCACCGCCGCGCCTACCAATACGCAGGTCACGCCGGCGGTGACGGCGGGGTATGTTGGGTTGGCGGTCATTACGGTTGCCAACGGGCAAAGCACGGTTACGAACACCGGCATTGCTCCCTATCCGAATGTGCCTACGGCACCGACGGGCGGCTTCCTGGCAGGGATCGGCGAGCGCTTTTCAAGCATTCAGAACGTTGCAACATCAACCGGGCTAACCACGGCTGCTCTGGGTGCACTGATGAACGTGACGGCCACTGGCCAGACCCTCACGCTGCCGCCGGCAGCCAACTGCCCGAATGGCACGAGTGTTTGTGTTGCCTACATGCAGGCGAGTGGTTCGACCACTGTGACGCGTAGCGGCGCCGACACGCTTGCGTTTGGACAAGGCAGTGGTGCCAACAGCCTGGTGCTCAATCCGGGCGAGGCCGTGCAGTTTGTATCGAACGGCGTGAATGGTTGGGTGAGTGCTGGGCAGACGTTGACCACAGGGGTGACGCCGCCGCTGTTTGATAACAGTACGAAGTTGGCGACGACGGCGTTTGTGCGGTCGGCGGGGTCGTTCTATTCAGGTTTCAAGGGGATTTCCGCTAGTACGACATTGGTTGCCACGGATTTGATGAACTACACTTATATCGGAAATCCTGGCGGTTTTACGATCACGCTACCACCCGCGAATTCTGTTCCCACAGGAACGCGGTTTTTCATCATTTCGAATTCCGGCGGCAACTTTATTCAGCGCGGTAGCTCGTCAGACACCATCTACCTTGGGGCCGCCTCGGGAACGGGGGTTTATGGCTTCACGATGAATGTTGGTGACACCGTGGTGCTCGTTTCCAATTCGGCCGGAGGGTGGTATGCCGAAAGTGGGACGGCAGCCCTTCCGTCTTCAGCGCTGTTTGGCGCATCGCTGCAGACCCCCGGATACCAGAGATTACCGAGTGGTTTGATCTTGCAGTGGGGTGTCGTGTCGACAAGCAGCAGCGGAGACACTGCCGTCACGCTGCCCATTGCATTCCCGAACTCCTCGCTACTCGTCGTCGCTACCTCTGGTCACAATCCAGGCGGAGCGGCCGAGGGATATGTTGCTGCTACGCTCAATGGAAGAACATCACTTCTTCTGCGTGGCACAAATGGTTCACCGACTGGTACCTGGTGGATGGCGCTGGGATATTGAGAACCGCGCTAGCCTTCGCATCCCCAACAATAGGGCAGCTTTATTGCGAATCAGTGCGAAGGCGAAGCAATTGCACACGAAGGAGATTTCATGCTGTATTACGCAAAATCCACTGGCGGTTTCTACGATTCCGCAATTCATGCCGCCAACATTCCTGCTGACTCGGTCGATGAATCAAAATGGTCAGCAACACATGCGCAATTGATGGACGCGCAAACGGCCGGGAAGACGATTACCGCAGATGCCGACGGTACCCCCATTGCTGTTGATCCGGTCTCGCTCATGACGCTGAGCCAAGTGAGCGCTGCGCAAACCATCAAGATCAGCACTGCCTGCGGCGCCTCACTGATTGCCGGCTTTACTTCGTCAGCGCTCGGTACGGAGCATGCCTACCCGTCGCAGGACGACGATCAACGCAACCTGCAGAGCGCAGGCAGTGCAGCCGCTACTGCATCGTCAACCTGGGCCACCCCCATCTGGTGCGCCAGCAACGACGCCTGGTCATTCACGCCACACACCGCAGCCCAAGTCCAGCAAGTCAACGCCGACTGGCTCGCCTACCGCGTCGCCACGCAACAAAAGTACGCCGCCCTGATCGCCAAGATCAACGCCGCAACCAGCATTGAAGAGGTGCAAGCCATCGACTGGTAACCACCGTCATCTCACCAACACAGCCCGCCTTTGTGCGGGCTTTTTTATTTCCGGGGGGGAACCGATGTCCGAACCTATCAGCAGCAGTGCCGCGGCGGGGGCTGCGGGCGCAGCTGCCTTCAAAGCCATCGGCGGGCCTGCGGCCGTGGCGGGCTGCGCTAGCGCGCTCGCCACCATCGTGGTGATGGTGATGACGTTGCCGCGCGCGCGGGGCGAGTGGGCTGTTGCGCTTATCTCCACCGTCATTGCCAGCCTGAGCGGCGGCGCTGCCGTCATCCAGTACTTCGGCATGGCGCACTGGATCGGCACGGTCAACGGCGCCTTGGCGCTTGGCGGCATCTACTTCGCCTGCGGCCTGCCGGGCTGGGCGCTCGTGCGCTGGCTCTTCAACTTCATCAACAAGCGACGCGACGCCGATCTTGCCGAGGTCGTCGACGACGTGCGTGAAACCTTGAGCAAGGTAAACCATGGCTGATCCTCTTCTGACCGCCGCGCAACTGCGCACCGTCATGCCCAACGCCGGCGCGCGTGCCGACGTGTTTGCGCCCATCCTTGCCGATGTTCTTCTGTTCCGTCAGATCAACACGCCCGCGCGTATTGCCGCGTTTCTGGCGCAGGTCGGACACGAGTCCGGGCAGTTGCGGTTCTTGCGTGAGCTGTGGGGGCCAACGCCAGCACAGCGCGGCTATGAGGGCCGCGCAGACCTGGGCAACACGCAGCCGGGAGACGGCAAGCGCTTTCTAGGCCGCGGCCTGGTCCAGATCACTGGCCGCGCCAACTACCGTGCCTGTGGCATCGAATTGGGGCTGGACTTGGAAGCGCAGCCCGAGCTGCTCGAACAGCCCGTGCATGCGGTGGCATCGGCGGCGTGGTTCTGGCTGCGTGGCGGGCTCAATCGCTTTGCCGATCAGGACACCGACGCCGCCTTTGTGGAGCTGACCCGCCGCATCAACGGCGGCACCAATGGCATCGATGACCGACGTGCATTGTGGTCACGCGCACGGGCCGTTCTTGCAACGCATGTGGGAGTCACCACGCCATGACTTTGCTCGATCCCCGTTTTTGGGGTGGCGCCATTCTGGCGTTGGCCCTGGCGTTTGGTCTTGGCTACGGCATGGGCGATCTGCATCGCATGCGCGAGGAGCGTGCGGACGCTCTCAAGCGTCAGCTTGCCGCCGACAAGACCGAGACCCGTCAGGCTGAAGCAACCGCCCAGGTTGCCGACCAGGCCGCGCAGGCGCAGACCCACATCCAGACGGTCTTTCGAGACCGCATCCTTTACCGCGATCGCGAGGTACCCCATGAAGTCGTTGTGCACGACGATGCTGCTTGCCGCATCCCTGGCCGCTTTGTCGGCATGTGGAACTCCGCCAACCGTGCAGAGCTTCCCACCACCATCGGCCTCCTTGATGAAGCCTCCAGTGGCGTTGTCCTCTCTGACGTTGAAGCCCAGCACGAGCGTGAAGCCGAAGCTTTCCACGCCAACGCCCAGCAACTGAAGGATCTGCAGGATTGGGTGGTGCGGCAGGCGGGTATTGCTAAAGCGCAGGAGTGATACGCGGGTGGTCAGTCGATGATGTCCGCACAGGCATCGGTGGGGGCCGCAGCCACGTGCCCCACCAGCGGCACCATCTTTAGCCCGGCCGAGGCGATCCGGCAAGGGGCAGCCACCACACCGCAGCCAGAGAGGAGTGCAGTGCCAAGAAGGGCTGCGGCCAGCAGAATGCGTTTCATCGTGTGTGGGGGTGAAGAAGTCGAAAGCGAATGCCGCGCAGTGTGACACAGGCCCGCCTACAAACCTGTGCGTGTTTGTATCGCGAAATGACAATCTGTGCGGCGTGTGTGTGATTTGTGCATCGCATGAAAGTGAAGCAATCCGAAGCGTTCGGCGGGCGCACAAAGCTGACTTTTGTCGAAAAAGTCACATCTCTGGTTTGCGCAAATAAACCCGCCATGCCTTGCTGTAAGCCACAAAGCCAGCGGTGATGCGGGTTTTCCCGCAATTTCTTATATCGCAACAATAAATTGTCTGTTGCGACATTTATTGTCTGAACAGGCTCACCTACGATGACTCCATCGAATGCGGCGCCGCAGCGAAACAGTCCAAGAGAAGTACCGGATACCTGCCCGACGCGCTGCGCCCATCCCGGAGAAGACATCATGAAAGCCCAACGCACCCTGATCGCTGCCCTGATCGCCCTGGCCACCGTGCCGGCCCTGGCGGCTACCAAGTTCGACGTGTACACCCAAGGCGCCGCAGCCGGCCAACGTTTTGACGTCTACACGCAAGGCGCGAAGGCAGGCAGCAAGTTCGATCCGTACACCGAAGGCGCCAAGGTGGGTGACAAGTTTGATGTCTACAGCCAAGGCGCGCTGGCCCGTGCCGGCAAGTTCGACACCTATACCGAAGGTGCCAAGGCAGGCAGCAAGTTCGATCCGTACACCGAAGGCGCACTGGCCCGCGCCGGCAAGTTCGACACCTACTCGGAAGGTGCCAAGGCAGGCAGCAAGTTTGACCCGTACACCGAAGGCGCACTGGCCCGTGCCGGCAAGTTCGACACCTACACCGAAGGCGCCAAGGTTGGCGACAAGTTCAACACGTTCACCGATGGCGCCAACGCCTAAGGTTGCAGCCGCCGCGAGGGCGGCCTGCCACACCTGAATCACAGAACGCCCGCACGATGCGGGCGTTTTTGTTTTGTTGCGAACCGATATCGTGTCCGCGCGTCTCACTAGCATTTCACGCCTGAAACCCTCTCGATGATCCGTGCCCGCCGCCCCGTTCGCACAGTCCGCTCTACCGTCTGCATCGCTCTGGGCGTGGCGGCCACGATGCTGGCTGGCTGTACCACCTTCGTGACGCCTGGCCCGTTCCAGATCACCGTGCGCGATACGGATGACACGGTGCTCGAGCAATTCGAGTTCCAGGCCGGTTCGTCGGACTCGCTGGATATCGCCATCGTCGGCATGTGCCGCGTCTATCCGGAAGCCATCATCACTGCCGAGCAACTGAAGACGCACGAGCGTGTGAAGGAGAAGTGCAGGCGTTCGTTCGCATCGATGCTCACGTCGTCCTGAAGCGGCCCTGAACCGGCATTGGGCGTTCAAGCCTGAGCAGCTACCATGTCGCCTTGCCAGAACGCACGCACGAGGCCCATGTGAACCCCCAGGACGAGTCCTTTCCGATCCCCCGCTTCGCCTCATCACGGCCGCGCCTGCTGGGCGCATTCGCACTGGGCATCGTTGTTGCTGTGCTGATACCCACACATGGCTGGCTCACGCGCGCGCTGCTCGGCTGGGACGTTGCCGTGTGGACGTATTTGTTGCTGGTCTCGGTGATGATGCTCAAGGCCGATCCGCGGCGCATCCGCGCTGTGGCCCGTCGTGAGGATGAGCGCGCCTCGGCGGTGCTGGCGGTGGTCTGCCTGGGCGTGGTCGCCAGCATGGTGGCGATTGCCTTTGAGCTGGTGACGGCCAAGTCAGCGGGGCACGCACAGGCGTGGCACTACGCGTTGACCGGCGTGACGGTGGTGGGTGCCTGGCTGATGGTGCCGATGATGTTCACCGTGCATTACGCGCATTTGTACTACCACAAGCCGAACGCGCCGACGCTGGTGTTTCCCGACCGGGAGATCGAGCCCGATTACTGGGATTTTCTCTACTTCTCCTTTACGATCGCGGTCGCCAGCCAGACGGCCGACGTCGCTATCCGCTCGCGCACCATGCGGCGGGCGGTGCTGGGGCAGTCGCTGCTGTCGTTCTTTTTTAATACGAGCATCCTCGCGCTCTCCATCAACATTGCTGCCGGTCTGTTTTCATGACGAAGCTTCCTCCGCCCATGCATTCCCGCACCATCGATATCGTCAGCTATGTGCTGGTGGCCGCCATGATCGCGGCCGTGCTGTGGCTGCATCTGCTGCCGGCGGCCATTGCCGGCTTTCTTGTCTATGCGCTCGCGCGCAAGCTGGAGGTGCGCCTGCGTGAGCGGCGCACGCTGTCCAAGAGCGCCAAGGCGATTGCGGTGGGCGGCGTGTTCCTGATCGCCGCACTGATTCTTGCCGGGCTTGGCATCGGGATCGGCCGCCTGGTCGAACACGGCCACGGGCTTGAGGGCATGCTCACGCGCATTGCCGATGTGCTCGACAACCTGCGTGAATCGCTGCCGGCTGCAGTGGTCGACTATGTACCGCAGTCCGTGTCAGAGCTGCGTGTGCAGCTCGTGCAGATGCTCAAGGAGCATGGGCACCAAGTGTCGACCATCGGTATCGACGGGTTGCGCGCCAGCGCATTGATGCTGGTGGGGCTGATCCTGGGGGCGATGGTGGCGTGGTCTGATACGCCGGATCCAGCGCGTCATAAGCCGCTGGCTGCGGCACTGCTGAACCGGTTGGGGCGGCTGACGGCCGCGTTCGAGGCGGTGGTGTTTGCGCAAGTGAAGATCTCCGCGCTCAACACTGCGCTGGCGGCCATCTATCTGCTGGGGGCGCTGCCGTTGTTCGGGCAGCACGTGCCGTATTCCAAGTCGCTGATCCTGCTGACCTTCGTGGCCGGGCTGATTCCGGTGGCAGGCAACCTGATCTCCAACACGGCCATCGTGCTGATGAGCGTGACGGCATCGCTGGAGCTGGCGGTGGCGTCGCTCGTCTTCCTGGTGGTGGTGCACAAGCTGGAGTACTTCGTGAATGCGCGCATCATCGGCAGCCGCATCGATGCGCGTGCGTGGGAGTTGATTCTCGCGCTGATCGTGATGGAAGCCCTGTTCGGGGTGGGCGGCGTGATTGCCGCGCCGGTGCTGTATGCCTACATGAAACGCGAACTGACGGACGCCGGGCTGATCGGCTGAAGCGTCGGTTCCGGGGTGATCCGCCAGCGCCCCCGCGCTGACGGCATCGGCAGAAAAGAGCGCGCCCTACGGGACGAGGGGCGCGCAATAACTCGCTGACCGAGAGACGTCAGCGAGCCGAGGGTCGGTACACGGGGAGGCGGTGGCGGGCGACGGATGCATGGCGTTGCCGGTCACGTCCACGGCTTCGGAGGTTACGAAGCAGCAGATGACACGGTCGTCGAGCAAGGCCTGATAGAAGAGGTCTCCCATCGCGCGGTAGTGCGTTCCCGTTATCAGGATCTTCATGGCTCCCCTCCCATGACTGGCCGGTGTGCGGCGGCCAAGTCTCTGGGGCGCCGGTCACCGATTCGGTGTGCAGATCGTGCACATGTGCTGGCTGGTGGGGCCGCGCATGCGCCGGGTCCGTCTGGCTGTCGGTGCTGGCGCTGTTTGCGTTGCTGGCGTCGTACCGCAGTCCATGCTGGCGAGTATAGAAAGCGCCTCCTGGCGAGCCATGCTACGAACGGACGAGCCTCGTGCACGAAAATGGCTAACAGGTTAGCTGTCTGCCAAGGCAAGTGCGGTGCGGGTTTGCGGGGGGTTGAGGGAGGGATTCTGGTGAAACGGCGCGGTATATGGTGACGCTTCTGCCTGGACAATAATTTGTCTGGTTTGCGCTAATCATTGTCGAATTTACGGCAACAAGCCTGCACCGTTTGAGCGCATGATTGAGCGTTCCTCGCTTGAATTCCTTTCTCCACAAAAACCATCATGCAAACCACCGCAAATGGCCCAGCCGCGGATTTGGCCAACCCCGCAGCAACCCCAGCCCCAGCCGCGCAGGCAGACAAGACCGGCTTTGGCGTGATCGGCGCCATCAGCTTCGCGCACTTCCTCAACGACATGATGCAGTCGTTGATCCTGGCGATCTATCCGCTGCTCAAGGGCAACTTCCATCTCGATTTCTCGCAGATCGGGCTGATCACGCTCGTGTATCAGATTACGGCGTCGCTGCTGCAGCCGATGGTCGGCCTCTATACCGACAAGCATCCGAAGCCGTATTCGTTGTCGGTGGGCATGGGCTTTACGCTGGTGGGGCTGCTGCTGATGTCGGTGGCGCCCAACTTTGGCACGTTGCTGCTGGCGGCAGCGCTGGTGGGGACGGGCTCGTCGATCTTCCATCCGGAATCGTCACGCGTGGCGCGCATGGCTTCGGGCGGCCGGCACGGTCTGGCGCAATCGCTGTTCCAGGTGGGCGGCAACGCGGGCAGCGCAATGGGCCCGTTGTTGGCGGCGCTCATCATCATGCCGTATGGCCAGCACAGTCTGGCGTGGTTCTCGATTGCTGCGCTCATCGCCATCTTCGTGCTGTATCACGTGGGCGGCTGGTACAAGCGTGAACGTGCTGCAGGGCATGGTCGCAAGGCGGGTGGCCGCGCGCATGCGGCGGTCAAGCTGTCGGGCCGTCAGGTGGCGTTTGCGATGACGCTGCTGGTCGTGCTGTTGTTCTCCAAGTACTTCTACCTGGCAAGCCTGAACAGCTACTACACGTTCTACCTGATCACCAAGTTCCACCTGTCGGCGCAGACCTCGCAACTGTTCCTGTTCCTCTTCCTGTTCTCGGTGGCGGTGGGCACGATCGTGGGCGGCCCGATTGGCGACCGCGTGGGCCGCAAGGTCGTGATCTGGGTGTCGATCCTGGGTGTGGCGCCGTTCACGCTGATGCTGCCGTACGCCAACCTGTTCTGGACGGCGGTGCTGACGGTCATCATCGGGCTGGTGCTGGCCTCGGCGTTCTCGGCCATCCTCGTGTATGCGCAGGAGCTGATTCCCGGCAAGGTGGGGATGGTGTCGGGCATGTTCTTCGGGTTTGCGTTCGGGCTGGGCGGGATCGGCGCTGCCGTGCTCGGCAAGCTGGCAGACGCCACCGACATCTACAACGTCTACCACCTCTGCTCGTTCCTGCCGCTCATCGGCCTGCTGACGGTGTTCCTGCCGGACATCGAGCGCAAGCGGCGTTTGCAGACGGCATGATGGGCTAGTGATGGTGTTGCCGGGCATTGGCCAGCAACGCCATCACTTCACTGTCTTCGGTCTGATCGAAATTGTCGTAGTACTGCCCGACGGCCTGGAAGCTGAAGTCAGGGGGAGCGATGAGGCACACGCCGTCATCCACCTCGGTGCGCAACGCCTGCCAAGTGGTCTTGGGCGCGGTGGGAACCGCCAGCACAAGGCGCCCGGGTTTGGCACGGCGCACCGCAGCCAGTGCTGCACGCACGGTTGCCCCGGTTGCAATGCCGTCGTCTGTCACGATGACGGTCACGCCCGCCAGCGGCAAAGGCACGACGCCGTAGCGTGTGCGGCGGCGTTCCAGTTCTGTCAGCTCTTGCGCCGTCACCTTGTCCAGATACGCCTGCGAAGGTGCGATGGCATCGAGCAGTTCAGTGTTCCACTCGATATGCGGCGGTAGACCCGCACCGCAATCGGCCAGCGCGCCGAGTGCCAGCTCGGGCTGCCACGGTGCACCGAGCTTGCGCACCAGCAGCACGCCGAGCGTTGCGTTCAACGCGCGCGCAATCGCATAGCCGACCGGCACACCGCCGCGCGGCAGTGCCAGCACGATGCGCGGTGCGGGCAGATCAAGCGTTGCGAGCGCAGCGGCGAGTTGCCGGCCGGCATCTGCGCGATCACGGAATCGATCACAAAAAGGCGCGCGCATGATGGCACGGCGCTAAGCGAAGGCGCGTGCTGAGCCGCTGCGGCCCCACTTGCGCACACGCAGCGCTGCAAAGATCAGCGTGATACCCCACACGATGGCCCATGCGCCAATCCACCACAGTACGGCCAGCACACCTGCTTCGGGGCGCCACAGCAGGACGCCCGCCAACAGCACGCTGGCGATGCCGCCAAGGATCAACCACCATTCGCCGTGCAGTTCTTCACGCAGGCGCATGGCCACCACGATTTGCAGCACGCCCTGGGCGAGCAACCACGCGGCGATGTACAGCAGCAGCCCCAGCGCGGTGACGGCCGGATTGAATAGCGTTAGCACACCCACCGCCACGCCCAACGACCCCTGCAGCAAGGTGGGCCAGCGATCATGGCTGCGGTGCTGGCCGCCGAAGGCTGTTGCCAGCAGCAGGCAACCCTCCACCAGCGCATAGACACCAAACACCAGAACCAGCGCAGCCAGCGTTGCCGCCGGCACCACAAACGCACCAACCCCGATGGCCAACGCACATA
>F21B_10001268_pt1 | contig 24901 bp, 21 predicted proteins | sample RepKananBrdUF21B_FD_10803 | JGI IMG/M metagenome (IMG submission 10803) | reverse complement strand
TCGCCGCCGTCACCGGAGCGCCGGCCGCTTCCTCCGGGTCCGCGTTCGTGGGCGCGGTCCGGTCGTCGCCGATGAGCGTGTCGTTGAGCCTCCAGCCCGAGAGCCCCTCCGTCTTGTCGAAACGGTTGCGCAGGATGTCGGCTTCTTCGGTGGTGAAGATCGGGATGCGCATATCGGCATTGGCCGCGATCTGGACGCCTTTGTAGATCGCCCAATCGAAGCCGAACATGCCCTCGTTGCGGATCACACTCTCGCCCTGAACCATGATGTCGTCGCCGGACTCGGCGTCGAAGTCATGCTCGTCTGATCCGGCGAACATGACGTCGTGGCCCTTGATGGCCGAGTTGAAGAACAACTCCGAGTTGTCGCCGGCCGTGGTGTCGAAGCCGCCGCCGGCCTCGATCCAGTCGTCGCCCTCGTTGCCCATCAGGAAATCCGCGCCGTCGCCGCCGAGGATGAAGTCGTCGCCCTCGCCGGCAAAGACTTCCGTCGCATCGACCCCGACGAAGATCGCGTCCTTGCCGCGCCCGCCCATCAGGATGTCGAGGCCGTTCGAGTTGGCGATGACGTCGTTGCCGTCCTCGCCCTTGAGGAAGTCCCCGGAATCGCCGGAATCGGTGATGATGTCGTCGCCCGCCCCGCCATTCACGAGATCGACGCCCGCGCCCGCCTCGATGCGGTCGTCGCCGGCATCGCCCCAGATTCCGTCGTCGCCGAAATCGGTGATGATGGTGTCGTTTCCGTCCGTGCCGCCGACTAGGACGTGTTCGCCGCCGGTGAAGCGGAGGTAGTGCCCGGTGGCGAACGGCTGGTTGAGCGCCGCCGGATCGACGATGGTCGCGTCGAGACCGGCGCCGGCCGGGCTGGCGATGCTCTGCCCGGTGCGCAGGACTTGGCCGGCGGCATCGCGCATGAACGGGTCGGCGGCAGGATCGTATCCGGGCGTCTGCGCCGGCGTCAGGTCGGACCGGTAGGCCGGCGCGCTGCGCACGAGTTCGACGTCGTCGACGAGGATCTGGGCGTCGCCGGTGCCGGTGTTGCGGATTTCCAGGCGGAGCTGAAGCCCCGCCATCGCCGTCGGGACGACCCCCGTCGCGAGGGTGAAGGTGCCCCACTGGCCGTCAGCCGGCTCGCTCAGGGTCAGCGTGCCGAGGGTGACCGGGCTCGTCCCGCCGATGGCTACCAAGCGCGCTTCGGCACCTGGCCAGGCGAAATCGGTGCGGTCCCCGACCCGGAAGCTGTAGGTGTAGGTGACGCCGGCCTGGAGCGTGGTTCCACCTTCCTGGGAGAGCAGCGCACCGCCGCGCAGCCACACGACATTCGCGCCGTCGCGGCCACCGGGATCGACGACGGCGTCGGCGGGCGCGTAGAGGCCACCGACGCCTCCGGCGATGGTCCAGCCGGCCGGATTCGTCGTGGTGTAGTTGCCCTTGGCGTCGAGGTTCACGCCGTCCTGTCCGGCCACCAACGCCAGATCCTCGAAGCTGCCATTGGTCACCGCCACCGCCTCGGGAACGGCCGAGCCGGGAGTGAAGGCAAGACGGCCGTCGGCGCCGATCCGGAGCATCGGCGCGTCCAGCATGTCGGCTAGGCTCAGTGCGATCCCGAGCTTCGCCGCATTGGCCTTGAGATCGGCCCAGGTCACCGGGCTTCCGGAGTCGCCGACGCCGTCCTCGCTGCCGTCCACGAGGGCGCCCGTGGGATTCCCGTCGGCGCCGTAACGGCGCACGAGCGCGTTGATCGAGGCGTGGAAGCCGCTCGCTCCCTCGTCGGCGACGGTTCCGGGATCGTCGCGCACAACTTTGCCGAGGCCCATCGCCTCCAGCACCGGATCGTTGCCGGTCGGGTCGCGGCCGGGGGCGGCGCCGTTCTGGTCGAGCTGGTTGGCGGCGTTCACCTCGAGCTCGAAGTCGTAGTCCGCGAAGGCGTCGACGCCGATATGACGCGGCACGATGTCGTCGGCCGTTCCCCGGATACCGTCGGGTCCAGGCAGGGACAGGCTCGAATTGGCCAGCATGATCTTCGAGAACGAGTTCTGCTCGAGCTCGTTGAGGAAGTTCTGACCCTGGACGCGGCTCAGATAGTAGAATCTGTCAGCATCCTGCAGGTTCTCCATCTGGGCTTCGAAGATGGCGTTGAAGGTCGAGCCCAGCATGCCGCCGAACGGCATCTGCTTCTCGGCCAAGCCACCGATCCAGAGATCGACTGCACCGAAGCCCGTTTCCCGTCCGGCCCAGCTCCCGCGCGAATTGAGGTAGTCGAGACGGTCGGCCGGCGCGCCCTCGCCGCCGAAAACGAGCGCCATGGCCGCGTCGCGCTTGCCCGCGAGTGTGGTCGCGGCGGCGACGGTGGCATGGGTGCCGTAGGCGGCGATGAAGTTCACCACCGAGAGCGGGTTCTTGAGGTTGGCCGCCATCTCCACCCAGCTCTTGTAGGGGGTGAGGAAGGTCGAACCGGTCGCTGCGTAGAGCTGCGCGCGCGCCTCGTTGAGCGTCGGTGTGCCGGTGTCGCGACCGCGGGCGATGTTGATGGCGGCGAGGTCGAGCGGGAGTCCGAGCAGGTTGTTGCGCAGGGCGCCGACGACAAACTCGTCGATCTCGCTTCCGCGTTCGATCGTCATGCCGCGCATGATGGCGGCCGCGCCCTCGTCGTGGGACAGGCCGCCATCATTGTCGAATGCCAGCGGGTTGAGGAAGGCTTCGATCAGGCCGAGATCGGCATCGAGCGGCTCCCCGTCCGGTCCGAGCCGCGGCATGTTCTCGGTCAGCATCGAGTGACCGAAGCGGTAGACCGTGTTGGCGAACTCGGCGAAGATCGACGGGTCGATCTCGGTGATCGAGTTGAAGACGAAGGGATCGACCTGCGGCTGGATCTTGCGGGCGAACTCCTCGAAGACGAGGTGCTGGTACTGCATCTCGGTGGCGAAGCGCGCCGCTTGGAACAGCCGCTCGCCGTCCCAGGACAACGTGTTGGCGTAGGCGAGCTGCGCCAGCGGCGTCATCTGCGCGAAGTTGCCCGGCAGCGCCGCGATGTCTGTCGCGAGCCATTCGTTGATGAACGCGAGATTGCCGGATTGCAGGATGGTGAGCTTCTGGGCGTCGACCTGCCGGTTGTGCTCGGAGTGGAAGATATGATGGACGGCCGTCAGACCGATATTCTCGTTCCCGCGCCCATCGCCGGTGACGTAGTGACGGTCGAGAAGTTCGTTGTCGTATTCGAGATTGCGACCGGTCTGCGGGTTCATCTGAACCGCGTTGCCCGTGAGCGCGTCGGCGTCGGGCCGAAGCACGCCGTTCACCATGACCGGCACCGCGTTGTGGGCGATGTCGTCGAGGAAGGCGTTCATGGTGCGGGCCGCCGCGACCGTCTCACCGGCCTCGATGACGTTCTGGGTGCCGTTGGGTCCCATCAGCACCGTTCCGACGGGAAGCTGGATGGCCGAGAGCTTGAGCGGTTCGGCGAGGCTACCGCTGGCATAGACGGCCTGCCCTGTGGGTCCCACGCCAACCATTACCTGCGGCAGGCCGTTCGCACCCCGAACGAACTCGCCGTAGGCATCCACCAGCAATTGCGGGACGGCGGAGACGTCGGCGTCCGTCAGCTCGATGCCGAGCATCGTTCGCGCCTGGATCTTGACCTCCGCCCAAGTGGCGAGACCGCCGTCGGCGCCCCCGAGCAGACGTCCGGTCGCGATCGGCCTTCCATCCACGAGGACGTATTCCCGCAGGAAGACTTGGTGCGAGGCGTTCGAGGTGTAGGTCTGGTTTTGATCGACGAACGGCGTCGTCACGTTGCGCTGCGAGCCCTCGACTTGTGTCGCGCGCGTCAGCATCATGAAGCGAAGGTGCGGCGCGAGGTCGTCGGCCGTGCCAGCGATGCCGTCCTGTCCGAGCACGAGCGGGTCGTCGGCGGCGAGCGGGACATAGACGGTGCCGTTCCCGCCCTTGGAGATCAGATCGAGGCCATGGTCGAAGAACTGGCCGAAGAAGGTCATCCAGGCATTGAAGGGCTTCGACAGTCCTTCGTCGGGCGAGACGTTCAGGACGTCGATGGAGCCGTTCGTGACCGAGACACCCGCCTGTTCCAGCAATGAATCGAGGTTCGATTGCAGGGTTGTGTGATCCCCCGCCGGGTCCGCCGCCCTGGCGGCCTTCAGGGCCTCGTGCGCCGCCGTGATGGCGCGCTGATCGGCGATCACATTGTCAGATCCGGCGATCCGAAGCGCTGCGGCGATGGCGGCCGGGTTGTCGAGCGTGGCATCGACCACGAGGTTCGAGATGATGCGCGGGTCGGCATCGGCGACGGAGCCGGGCGTCCCGTAATTGTTGTTCGTGATGACCGGAGCACCCGGTCCGAGTGCCATCGTGTCTCCATCCGCGTCGTTGAGGTAGGTCGGCTCGAAGATCTGCGGCATCGGCTGGCCCGACGAGCCCCACGTTTCGCGGCCGGGCACGATGTTGTTGTAGGTGCCGTCGACGGTGCGCAACCCGTAGGGCACGTGAGGATCCGGGATCGCCTTCGGCGCCGCGGCGTCGCCGAGCCAATTGCCGGCGGAATCGTAAAGGGCGCGATCCATGAGAGGCGTGCCGGCGGCATCGACGCGCAATTCCGTAAGCTTGATGCCGCTCGCGTGCGCTTCGGCGACTTTGATCTGCTTGAGGATGAAGGTCAGATCCTGGAGATTGAGCTTAACGGCCATGGCCACCTCCCAAACACGGACGCAGGCGGCATCAGCCGGCCCGGTGATGGATCGAGAGCCCCTTGTGCCCGGGGCATCATCGAAGTGGCCGCAGCATTCCATCCGCCGCACGAATTGGCTGGAGTAAAAAAACACCTAACGAAAAGGGAAAAACTCTCAGGTGAGGGTTTTTCCTTCATGTACGAATGGTGGATTGCCGACCCGCGGACTTGCAGTCCGATTTTGTGTGAAGCGTCGAACTTTGCGCCGCATCTGTGCTTGTATATCTTGAAAATTTCCAATCAAATAATAAAAGTAATTAGGTGACATGTTCAAATATTAGATTTTAATTTTCAGCGATAATCATAAAGCCGAATCAATAGATATCCAAATTTCTTTGTTTTGATTGTGCTATATTTTACATACGTGGGTTGTATTCGATCTTTTGGAGTGTCAGGTTGGAAGGCCGCCGATTTATGCTCGAGGTTGCATCTGCCGATTAGCTTCCGGACGGGATCAAGGATGCTGACAAGCTGGCTCGGAAGCTCACGCTGCGGCTGCCCGTCGCCGGCCCCGTGTGCCTTCTCGACAGCGACGAGGCCGAGTGTCGTCCCGTCGAGGCGAATGTGCTCGCGCGAACTTGCAAGACGAGCGAGATCTACGGACGCGAACGAAGAGGCGCACCCACCTCGACCGCCGATCTCGGTCACCAATCGCGGAATATTTCTGTCGGCTGTGTTCGAGCGCTTGATCGTCTCCACTTGACGGCCGACGGGGCGACCGAGCTGCGGCGACCGGGTGAGATGGAAGGAGCCACCATGACGGACTGTCTCATCGTTGGTGCTGGCCCCGTGGGCCTGACCATGGCGGCCGAACTCGCCCGATACGGTGTCGGCGTGCGCCTCATCGATCGTGCGCCGCACGCCACCGAGACCTCGAAAGCCCTCGTGGTCTGGTCACGCACGCTCGAACTCATGGACCGTATGGGCTGCAGCCAGGCATTTCTGGAGGCGGGCCTCCGAGCGCCTGGCGCCTCGATCCGCAGCGGCGGCCGCACTCTGGGCCATCCCCGCTTCGACACGATCGCGAGCGCCTACAACTTCGCCCTGATGATTCCGCAGCGAGACACCGAGGGTCTCCTCGCCGCGCATGCGCGCGCCTTCGGCGTCGAGGTCGAGCGGCAGGTCGAACTCATCGGGTTCACGGAAGCCTGCGACGGGGTCGAGGCGCGTCTGAGGCATGCCAACGGGTACGAGGAGACGGTGCAGGCGCCCTGGCTCCTCGGCTGCGACGGTGCCCATAGCGCGGTGCGGCACGGTCTCGGCCTAGCCTTCACGGGTTCGGCCCAGGGGGACGACTGGCTGCTCGCCGACGTGCGCCTCGACGGTCCGGGTGCACCGCCGCCGGACGAAATTGCGACTTACCTGCACCGCGATGGCCCCTTCGTGATCTTCCCCATCCCGAATGGTCGGGCCCGCGTCGTCGCGACCGTGGGCAAGACGGAAGCCGGCCACGCGCGCCCCGATCCCACTTTGGCCGAGGTGCAGGCACTCGTCGATCGTCGCGCGGGCGGAGATATCCGCGTGTCCGATCCGGTCTGGCTGACCAACTTTCGCATCAACGAGCGCAAGGTCTCCGAATATCGGCGCGGGCGCGTCTTTCTCGCCGGCGACGCGGCGCATATCCATAGCCCGGCGGGCGGCCAGGGTATGAACACCGGCATGCAGGACGCGGTGAACCTCGCCTGGAAGCTGGCGATGGTGATCCGGGGCATGGCCGGCGAGGGTCTGCTCGACAGCTATAGCCCGGAGCGGAGCGCCGTCGGTGATCTGGTGCTGCGCAATGCCGGACGGCTCACCGACTTGGCGACCCTGTCGAACCCGGCGGCCCAATTCGCGCGCAACCTTGCGCTTCGCTTCCTGCTCGGACTGCACGCCGTCCGCGACAGGATAGCCACGACGATGAGCGAGATCGAGATCGCTTATCGCGAGTCTCCTCTCTCACACGGGCCGGGGGCCGGCGCGCGCTGGCCACCGGAAGCCTATGCCGGACTGCCTCCGGGCGCGGGCGGGGAGCCGCGATTCGTTCTCTACGCTGCCGATATGCGGCGCGGGGCAGCCCTGACGAGGCGCTTTCCCCGCCTTTTGGAACCGGCGCCGCGCCCGTCGCCGGAGCGATCCGACCTCGTCATCGTCCGGCCCGACGGCTATGTCGCTCTGGCTGCGCGCGAGGCCGCGTGGGACGATGCAGAGCGCTACCTCTCGACCCTCGCCCGGGCCGACGAGCGTGGGACAGGGGCTATCTCGTGAGGACGCCGAAGCCGGTCCGCGGAGGATCGTCACCCGCTTCTCCGCGGCTGAAAGCGGAGATACCGCGCTGATGCGGTGTCGCCTTTGGCTCTTTCACCCTACTCGGATCTGCAGCCGACGAGACTATATTAGGATTGCCTAAATCAGGTCGAGCGAATGGACTGGGATGTGGATCGATGGATGCCGTGACGCCGACCGACCTGCTGCGGCTTCAGGACAAAGCTTCGGACGCTGCGCGCCTTCTGCGGCTCCTTGCCAATGAGAAGCGCCTCCTCATCCTGTGCCTGCTGGTCGCTCGCGGCGAGATGGATGTCACGAGCCTCGCCGCAGCGGTCGAACTCAGCCAATCGGCCCTGTCGCAGCACCTTGCCAAGATGCGCGAGGAAGGGCTCGTTGCATTCCGGCGCGAGAGCCAGACCCTCTACTACCGGCTGGAGGATCCGAGGGCCGGGCGGGTGCTCGAGACCCTGAAGGACATCTTCTGCCCGGACGTGCGCTGAGCAGATCGGTCAATTACCGTCGTGCGCGGCGTTTCGGGAGCGGGACGACGGTCGTCACGGCCCGCGCAGAATGTGTCTGCTCCGATGGGAGACCCGCCGTACCACTTCGACGGAGTCAAACTGTGGTCCTTGACATTACATTAGATAAAACTAATTAAGCATGGTCTGATACAACGGTTTCGGCGCGACCTCCTATGGCCCGCGTCGATGAGGCGGCCCAGCCGGTTCTCGGGAGTGATGACCATGGACGGTTTCACGCCAATTCACGCCGCGATCGGCGGCCTGATGATCGGCGCCTCTGCGGCACTACTCCTGCTGCTCAACGGACGCATTGCCGGCATCAGCGGCATCGTAGGCGGGCTGCTGCAGCGCCCGCGTGGCGACATGGACTGGCGTATCGCCTTTCTTGTCGGGATGATCGGGGCGCCAGTCATTGCGGCGCTGCTCGGTCAGCCAGTGGTGCCGGACATCTCCGCCGGCTGGGGCGAGGTCCTCGCCGCCGGCTTCCTGGTCGGCATCGGTACGCGCTATGCGGGCGGCTGCACGAGCGGCCACGGTGTCTGCGGTTTGTCGCGCGGCTCCGTACGCTCGCTGGTGGCAACCCTCACCTTCATGGCCGCGGGCATCGTCACCGTGTTCGTGATGCGACACGTGGTGGGAGGCTGACATGCCGATCGTGATCGCGTTGATCGCGGGCCTGCTGTTTGGTGCGGGGCTCATCGTGTCGGGCATGGCCAATCCGGCCAAGGTACTCGGCTTTCTGGATCTGTTCGGCCACTGGGACCCATCGCTGGCCTTCGTGATGGCCGGGGCGATTGCGGTGGGCGTGATCGCCTTCTTCATCGCGCGGCGACGCGGGCGCTCGCTGCTCGGCACGTCGATCCAATGGCCGTCGGCTACGGGCATCACCACACGGCTGGTACTCGGCAGCGCAGTCTTCGGTATCGGCTGGGGCCTGGCAGGGTTCTGCCCGGGGCCGGCACTGGTGGCGCTGGGCGCGGGCGTACCCAAGGCCATCGGCTTTGTCGTTGCCATGCTGGCGGGCATGGCCGTCTTCAGCGCCATCGAGCGCAAACGCTAGCCGCGCAACCTCGACCTCTAGAACAACACACAACCAACCCACAGGGGGCAACATGACGCTTGGCAAACTCGGCGCCGCATTGGCGCTGGCTGTCAGCACATCCGCATTCGCACAAACCACGCCGAGCACACTGCCGGTGCCCGACGAAGCCACCATCCCTGCCGGCCCGGTGGGCGACGCCATCAAGCGCGGCAAGCTGATCCTCACAGACACCAAGCGCCAGTTGCCCCACAACGTCGGCAACGGCCTGAACTGCACGAGCTGCCACCTGAACGGCGGCACCACGCCATACGCCGCCCCGTGGGTGGGGCTGACCGCCGCGTTTCCGGAATACCGCGCGCGCAGTGGCGCCGTCATTTCATTGCAGCAGCGCGTGAATGATTGCTTCCAGCGCTCGATGAACGGCAAGCCGATTGCCTTTGACGGCGAGGACATGAACGCCATCCTCGCGTACATGAAGTGGCTGTCCAGCGGTGTGCCCGTGGGCACCAACGTGAACGGTCGCGGCTTCGAGAAGATCGACACCACGCTCGTGCCGAATCACGAAAACGGCAAGGCCATCTATGCGCAGCGTTGCGCAGCCTGCCACGGCGCCGAAGGCCAGGGCATGCCGAACCTGCAAGGCGGCTACTTCATGCCGCCGCTGTGGGGCAAGGATGCGTTCAATGTCGGTGCGGGCATGGCACGCCTGTACACGGCGGCCCCGTTCGTGAAGCACAACATGCCGCTAGGCCAGGGCAGCACGTTGACAGCGCAGGAGGCCGTGGACGTGGCCGGGTTCTTCACCCAGCAGCCGCGCCCCGACTATGCCGAACGCGTCAAGGATTGGCCCAAGGGCGACAAGCCGAAAGACGCGCGCTGACACCATCGCATTCAACAAAGAAAAAAGCCTGCGACGTCACCGCCGCAGGCTTTTCTCTTTGACACATCAGGACGCTAGGCGTCTCTTCTGTGTGAATCCCCGCTCAATACTCAGTTGACCTTGAGCTGACCGCCACGGCCCAGACCGCCCTTCACGTCTTGCGCCTTGTAGCTGCGCAGCGCAACGACCATCTTGTTCCAGGCATCAATGAAGGCGACCACCGTGGCCTTGCCTTCCGGCGTGCTGGAGAAGCCAGCCAGACCGCCGCCCACGCCACCGCCAAAGCCGGCCAGTACAGCACCGTAGTTGGTGGCCGTCGAACTGCCTTCGGCAGCGGCGATCTGCACGGCCGAGCGCACGTCAAACAGCGTCAGCGTCACGACCGAAGCCTTCGACTTCACGCTGCCGGCCAGCGCGGCAATCGCGCTGTTGCCCAGCAGGCCGCCCACAGCACCCGCCACCCCACCGATCGGCGAGTCGTTGATGATGATCTGCGGCTCCATGTAGTAGTCAGCCGCCACACGCTGGCCCTTCTGCTGCTTGGAACCGGCACGGTATTCGCCGGAGTTGCGCTGCAGATCGGTGATGCGCGACAGGCGTGCGTCGGTCTTCTGGTTGCCGATCGACGTGATCACGAAGCAGTTGGACTGCTGCACAGCCAAGCGCAGCAGCGGGTCGATCGTGGTGATCTTGGTGGCGCTACCGAACTGGCCGTACCAGTCGGCGTTGCGGCCGTCATCCATGGCGATCGTGCCCAGCGGCGAGGCGCAACGCTCGAGCGTCGGGTCTGCACCTGCGCTGGAGCCGCCTGCCGCAGCACCGCTCACGCCGGCGTTCTGGCCGCCCGGGGTCACAACGCCACCACCCGCACATGCGGCGAGGGAAGCAGCGATCACGGCCACGCCTGCAAACTTGGCAGTGCGGCTGAAGAGATTGGTTTTCATATTGTTTTGTGGCTCGAATTGAGTCGATTTCCGGCTTACGCGTCCTTCGACTCGATAAGCCCCCCTTGGCAAGGCGCGCGACGAGTTTTTCCCCCTCCCCAAAGCGCCTTAAAAACGCGATAACGCTTTCGCTATGTGGTCACCGGTCAATACCAGTACCAGGTCGTCTGACGCCAGACGCCCAGATACGGATAACCCGAGTACCAATAGTTGTAATAGGTGGTGCGCCACTGCGAGCGCCACTTGTAGTCGTCCTGCTCCGACCGTTTTGCCTTGCGCGCTTCGTCGAGCAGTTTCTTGGATTCCTTGTCGCCGCGGCTCACCGCAATCGAGAGCCATTTTTCGGCTTCTGCCGGATCGGAGCCCATCTCTTCGAGGCCGAACAGATAGAACGCGCCGAGTGCCTTCTGCGCCTGCAGGTTGCCGTGCTCGCCAGCCTCGCGCATCCACACCAGCGCCTGATAGCTGTCCTGGCGCACGCCGTCGCCGCGGAAGTAGCGCAGACCCAGGTCATAGGCGGCCTTGGGTTCTCGCTTGGCAACTTCTTTAAGGGCCGTGATACGCGGGTCTTCGTCCGGGATATTCGCCTGGTCAAAAGCCACTTGAGCCTTCGGTCGATCGGCACACCCACGATCGTCGCAAATCCGCACCACATCGCTGAGCGGTTGAGGCTGGGCACAGGCGGCCAGCCACACGACGGCCCCCAGCATCAGCAAACGATTACGCATTCGTCTGACCCCTAATTTCTTATTGTTGCTGTTCGATTGAGAGAGGCCCTGTCAGCCCCGGATGGTTGTACCCCAGCCGATCGCGCAAAGCCTTCTATTCCCCGCCCCACATAACGAATCGCGGGCACATGATATAGATCGGTCTACTTTAGCGTCAACCATGTGCCGTTGTGTTACCAAAGCGTAAAGCTGACAGGGCAACAACAGTCTGCGCACGGTTTGGCCGCAGCCCGATCCACAGGATGCGGCAAGTGGCCGATGCTAAGATGCAAGCCAGCAATCAAGAGAGGGTGCGATGCGCGCAAGCAAGCGCCAACAGGTGGTAGACAAGGCCAGCGAGCTGTTTTCCCGGCACGGCTTCTACCCGGTCGGCATCGATTGGATCATCAGCGAGTCCGGCGTCGCGCGCATGACGCTTTATCGGCACTTTTCCGGCAAGGAAGACCTGATCAAGGAAGTGCTGGAGCAGCGCTATACCTTCATCATGAACAGCATGGCCGAGCAGCTTTCGACCATGCCTGACGTCACGGCCCGCCTGAAGGGCATCTTCGACTGGTATGAGGCGTGGTTCCGCAGCCCGGAGTTTGCGGGCTGCCTGTTCGAGCGCGCGCTGGCCGAGTTTGGCGCGACCTGCCCCAAGGTGACCGACGTGGCGATACGCTACCGCGACGACCTGCTCAACATGATCGAGACGCTGCTCGCGGAGGTCGTGCCCGCCGATGCGGCGCGGCAACTCGCGGGGGTCTATGTGATGCTGCTTTCCGGCGCCACAGCAGATGCGCGTGCCGCGGGCGATCCGACTGCCGCCACGCGGGCGTGGCTCGCAGCACAGACCCTGCTGAACCAGGCCAAAGCCGGCGCGCGCGCCATCGCATAAGCCGGCGTCGCCTCTACCAGCCCCGCTGCAAGCGTCGTGCGACCTGCCAGGGCAAACGCAGCAGCCCACCCGCTATCAGGCGCAGGTGCATGCCCACCAGCAGGATGTTGTCGCGCAGATATTGGAAGTGCGACACGCCACCTTCACTCACCCGAAAGTAGCGCACCGGCGCATCCACCCGAATGGGGCGCACACCGGCCCAGCACAGGCGCACGGCCGCTTCGGGGTCGAAGTCGAAACCGCGCATCCAGGTGTGCCGGCGCATGATGGCAAGCAGCGGCGCGATCGGATACACGCGGAATCCGAACAACGTATCGCCAATGCCCGCCCATAGCGTTTCGATGTCCGCGCACACGTTCGACAGGCGCCGCCCCTGCACGCGCAATTGCGGTGCGCTTGCGTCAAATACCGGTTGCCCGAGAATCATGGCATCGGGCGCCGCCTGCGAGGCGGCCATGAAGGCGGGGATCAGGTCAGCGGGGTGCTGGCCGTCGGAATCCATGGTCAGCACGTAAGAGAAACCATGCGCGGCAGCGGCCTCGAGCCCGGCCTGAATGGCCACGCCCTTGCCCCGATTGCGCGGCAGCACGATCACGTGCAGCCCCGGGTCTTGCGCGGCCATGGCCTGCAGGCGCTCGGCGCTGCCATCGGTACTGCCGTCGACCACCACCCACACGGGGTTCCATTGCGTGCGGGCGCTGCGCACGGTCTCGTCAAGCTTGACGCCCGGGTTGTAGCTCGGGATCAGGACGAGGTGCGTGGAAGATGCGCCAGTCATCGGCATGGCGTCATGCGTGTGCGGCAACGTGCGGGCAACCAGCGCGTGCCTATCGCGTGCGGTGCGCGGCGACGTAGGCTGCCAGCGAGCCCAGCGAAGCGAAGATCTTGGCGTTGTCCGGATTGCCCGAACGCAGTTCAAAGCCGTACTTCTTGGAGATCAGCAGCGCGACTTCAAGGATATCGATGGAGTCGAGCGCAAACCCTTCACCGTACAACGGCGTATCGGCGCTCAGGGTATCGAGTTGGATGTCTTCGAGATTCAGCTCGCCAATCATCAGGGTGGCGAGTTCTTTTTCCAGATCGTTCATCGGTCTTGCTCACACGGGCAGCGTAGCGTCTGCGGACAGACCCTGTAGCAAGGGAATACGGCCAGGAATGTGGCCTGAAGCGAGACGTCCTCATCGCCTGAAACCCTGCCTTGCCCTGCCCCCGCCCGTGCGGTGTGGGGGTCGTTTAAGCTAGGCGGATTCTAGTCGAAGGCACCCCCCTCGTATAGCGCGAAACCGTGACAAAAACCCCGCGCATCACACCGGCGTTTGTGACGCAAACGATTCAACAGTGGGGCTAACACCGCGCCGTATCGCGAATCGGCAGCCAGGCGCTGTCGTAGCGCTTTCGACAGGATGTACATCCGGTTACAAACGCGACATCGGCCAGTCGGGCGAGTCACGTGTAGGCCACTAGAATGTGGCCCGCCAGAACCGTCTGGTGAGGTCCGGACGGCACCAACCGGCCCGCTGTGCCGTGCGTATGATGAAAGCGCCCGGCATCACCGGAAACCGGACAGACACACCCACACACCTGATGCAGCACGACTTATTCCGCCCCCTTCTGACATGGATCGACTGACCGGCATCGTGCGCGCCGCGGCAGGTGTGGCTGCAGTCGTCGCCTATCAGGTGGGCGCGCATTACGCGGTGGCGACGCCGGGCATGCATGGCTTTGGCCTGGCGATGGCGCTCGTGCCGCCGCTGGCCATTGCACTGGTGGCAGCAGCGCGCGCCGCGCAGCGCGCCTGGTTGTTGCCGCTGTGGTGCGTTGTCAGCGGGGCACTGTGGATGCTCCACGAACCGCTGTCGCGCCATTTTGAATGGGGCCTGTATCTCGAACATGCGAGCTTCAACCTGATGATGGCTTACGTATTCGGCCGCACGCTCGTTGCTGGGCGCGAGCCGCTGTGCACGCGCTTTGCGGCCATCGTGCACGGCACGCTCACGCCACGCATTGCGCGTTATTCACGGCAGGTGACGGTGGCCTGGATGCTGTTCTTCGTGGCAACGGCGGCGGTATCCACGCTGCTGTTTGCCGCGGCATCGATCGTCACGTGGTCGACGTTTGCCAACTATGTATCGCTGCCGCTGGTGGGCGTGATGTTTGCCGCGGAATACCTCTGCCGGCGCCTCGTGCTGCGTGGCGAGCCGAACTCCAGCCTGTTCGACGCCGTGCGAGCCTACCGGCAATCCCGCTGAACCCATACTGACCACATCCCCCGAGATTGCTGCATGCCGACTTACCCGCTGGTCTCCCACGCATCGCTGGACCACACGCTCGCCTGGCGCGACGGCGCACCGGTTTCCGTGCGTGCGTTCCTGGCCGACGTGAAGCGATTGGCCGCGATGCTCCCGCCGGGCGGTCACGTCTTCAACGCCTGTACGGACCGCTACCGCTTTGCCGTCGGCCTGTGCGCCACGCTGGTGGCCGGCAAGATCAGCCTGCTGCCGCCCATGCAGACACCGCAGATGGTGCGTCAACTGGCAGCGTTCGCGCCCGATGTGTTCTGCCTGCATGACGCAAGCGCATGCCCTGTCGACCTGCCCGGCTTTCACTACACCGATGATGCGACGCGGGGCGATGCGCTGGCCGAGGTGCCGCCGCATGTTCCGCAGATTGATGCGTCACAGGTCATGGCCTATCTGTTCACGTCCGGCTCGACCGGCACGCCCGTGCCGCATCGCAAGACGTGGGGCGCTCTCGTGCGATGCATGCGCGCGGGGGCCGCACGGCTTGGGCTGGACGATGGGCGCGCATTCACGCTGGTTGGCACGGTGCCGGCGCAGCATATGTATGGCTTTGAGGTCACGGTCCTGCTCCCGCTGCAGGCCGGCCTGGCGTTGAGCAACCAGCAGCCGTTCTATCCGGCGGATATCCGCGAAGCGCTTGAAGCCGTGCCGGCGCCGCGCGTGCTGGTGACATCGCCGGTGCACCTGCGGGCGCTGCTGGCGTCGGAACCCACCTTGCCGGCCGCAGCGCTGGTGCTGTCAGCCACTGCGCCGCTGTCGGAAGCGCTCGCGCTCGAGGCGGAGGCGCGCCTGGCCGCACCGCTGCTCGAAATCTATGGCAGCACCGAAACCGGCCAGCTCGCCACGCGCCGTACAGCGCAAGACACCGCGTGGCATGCGTACCCCGACGTGCATCTGGAGTTGCGCACCAGCACAGCCGATGACGACGGCCCCACCGTCTGGGTGTCCGGTGGGCACGTGGAAACCCCGGTGCCGATGGGCGACACGCTGGCGCTGCTGGACGACACGCACTTCCTGCTGCAAGGCCGCAAGGCCGATCTCATCAACATTGCCGGCAAGCGATCTTCGCTGGCGTATCTGAACCATCAGCTCAATGCGATTCCCGGCGTGGTGGACGGCGTGTTCTTCATGCCGGACGACGCACCGCCCACGCCGCATGCATACGGTGGGTTGCCGGTCACGCGGCTGGTGGCGCTGGTGGTTGCGCCGGGGCTAAGTGCGGCGGCGTTGCTGCGCGCACTGCACGAGCGCATCGACGCGGCGTTCCTGCCGCGCCCGCTGCTGTTTGTGGAAGCCTTGCCGCGCAACGGCACCGGCAAGCTGGCGCGGGATACGCTGGCGACGCTGGTTGCGCAGCAATTGGAGCTCCACCATCGGAAGCCCGCGATGCGTTTCACCATCCCCGCAGATCACCCTGCACTGCCCGGCCACTTTCCGGGGTGCCCGATCGTGCCGGGGGTGCTGCTGCTCGATCATGCGATCCACACGATCGGTGTGGCGCTGGGTCGTTCGCTCGATACCTGCCAGCTCGGTTCGGCCAAGTTCCTGAGCCCCGCGGCGCCAGGTGAAGCACTGGATCTCGCGTTCGAAACGGCGGCCAGTGGCGCAATCCGTTTCACGATCCGTGCGGGTGAGCGGGAAGTGGCCAACGGTGTGCTCAGCGCGCAGGCGAACGCGCCGGAAGGTGTGCCTGCATGAAGCGCCCTGAATGGGCCGAGCGCCCGGAGCGGAGCAATCTCGCAGCGCTGCGCGCGATGACCTGGATTTCGCTGCGCTTCGGGCGGCCGTTTGGCCGGCTCCTGCTGCGGCTGGGCACGCTGTACTTTGTGCTGTGCTCGCCCGCCGCGTACCGTGCATCGCGCGACTATCTGCGGCGCGTGCTCGGCCGGCCTGCCGGCCTGCGTGACGTCTATCGGCACATGCTGACCTTCGGCACCACGATCCACGATCGCATCTACCTGATGCATGCGCGGTTCGACCTGTTCGACATTCAGTTGAAGGGGCAGGAGCACGTGCACGAAGCCCTCGCGCAGGGACACGGTGCGTTTCTGCTAGGCGCGCATCTCGGCAGCTTCGAGGTGGTGCGCGCGCTGGGCCGTGCGGCGTCCGATCTGCCGGACCTGCCGAGGTTACGTGTTGCGGTTGCCATGTACGAAGACAACGCGCGCAACATCAACGCCGCTGTTGCCGCCATCAACCCGGCGGCGGCGCCGGAAATCATTCCGCTGGGGCGCATCGATGCCATGCTGCAGGTGCGCGAGGTGCTCGATGCCAACGGCCTGGTGGGCATGCTGGCTGACCGTACGTTGCTGCGCGACGCCGGCCCTTCCGTGCAGCGCGTGGACTTCCTTGGTGCCCCTGCTGCGTTTCCGCTTGGGCCGCTGCACATGGCGGCCATGCTCAAGCGGCCCGTGCTGTTCATGACCGGCCTGCACCTGGGCGGCAACCGCTATGCCGTGCGGTTCAACAAGCTGGCCGACTTCACGAACCTGCAACGTGAGGACCGCGCCGCCGCTGTCCAGACCGCGCTGGCACGCTATGTAGAGCACGTTGAACACGGCTGCCGCACAGCGCCCTACAACTGGTTCAACTTCTTCGACTTCTGGCACGATGCCAGCGCGACGGAACGGCAACCCGCCGGACACCCGGAACGCCAGGAAACCCCGACGCCATGAACCGACGCTCACTGTTTTGCGCCTGCGTTGCCATGCTCGCGGCCAGCCTGCTGGCCAGCACCGTCCATGCCGCGGACGGTTCAGGCTGGACGCTCGACCGCCTGATGTCGACCCTCGCCCACAACAAATCCGGACGCGCCACCTTTACCGAAACGAAGACCCTGTCGATTGCCGCGCAGCCCATCGAGTCCTCCGGCGAACTTGTCTTCGTCGCGCCCGACCACCTGGAAAAGCACACGCTGCGCCCCAAACCCGAGCATCTCGTGATTGACGGCAACACGCTGACCGTCGAGCGCAACCAGCGCAAATTCTCGATGCCGCTTGGGCAGTATCCGGAGCTTGCCGCGTTCATCGAGAGCATCCGCGCCACGCTGGCCGGCAACCGCTATGCGCTCGAAGCGGTGTACAAGGTCACCATCAGCGGCCGGGGCGATGACTGGACGCTCACGCTCACCCCCATCGACACGCGCATGCAGAAGGTGGTCAGCACCATCACGCTGGATGGCACGCGCGATATGCTGCGCAGCGTCACCATCCGCCAGGCTGACGGCGACCACTCGCTGATGCGCCTGCAACCGGTCAACTGATGTTGCTGCCGATGCGCGAGCCCGCCAACAACACGCGCGCTTACCGGCAGCCCGCAGTGCTGCTCTGGCTGCTCGGCCTACTGCTGTGCGCCATCGTGATCGGCCGCACGAGCTTCACGGCGGACCTCTCCGCTTTTCTGCCGCGTTCGCCCAGCGCCGAGCAGCGCGTGCTGGTCGATCAGCTGCGCGAAGGGTTGGTGTCGCGGTTGATCCTCATCGGCATCGAAGGCGGTGGAGGGGATGATGCGGCCACCACGCGCGCAGCGTTGTCCCGGCAACTCGCGGCCACGCTGCGTGCGGATGCGCAATTCAGCGCCATCAACAACGGCGAGCCCGTGAGTGAAGCGCGCGACCGGCAGTTCGTCTTTGAGCACCGCTATGTTCTGAGCCCGGCCGTCACACCGCAACGCTTTTCCGCAGAGGGGCTGCACCAGGCGCTGGGCGATAGCCTGGACTTGCTGGCGTCGTCCGCCGGCCTCGTCGCGAAGAACATGCTGCCGCATGACCCGACCGGCGAGGTGGCCGCGCTTGTCAGCCAGTTGGACAGCACCGCACTGCCCTCCCTATCGAACGGCGTCTGGGCCTCGCGCGACGGCAAGCGCGCCGTGCTGGTCGCGCAGACCTCCGCCGCCGGCTCCGACACAGATGCGCAGGCGCGCGCCATCGACACCGTGCGCCGCGCGTTCGATGCCGCTGTGCGCGCTACACCGAACGCCGCATCGGCCAAGCTGCTGATGACCGGCCCCGGCGTGTTCTCGGTCGACACGCGCGACACCATCAAGCACGACGTGGAACGGCTCTCCGCGTTGAGCCTGGTGTTGATCGTGGCGCTGCTGCTGACGGTGTACCGCTCGCCGCGCACGCTGGTGCTCGGGCTACTGCCCGTGCTCTCGGGGGTAGCTGCCGGCGTGGCGGCGGTCAGCATTGGGTTCGGCACGGTGCACGGGCTGACACTCGGGTTCGGCACCACGCTCATCGGCGAGGCTGTCGACTATTCGATCTATCTGTTCGTGCAATCTGCCGGCACACACACGGTGCGCCCAGCCGATTCACTGCGTGCGTGGATTGCCACGTACTGGCCGACCATCCGCCTGGGCGTGCTGACCTCGGTGTGCGGTTTTGCGTCGATGCTGTTCTCCGGCTTTCCAGGGCTTGTGCAACTGGGGCTGTATTCGATTGTCGGGCTGGTGACGGCAGCGATGGTTACGCGCTATGTGCTGCCGCATCTGCGCGGTGCGCACGTGGAGATTCGCGACGTTGCCAAGCTCGGTGCGTGGCTGGCACGCGCTACGCAAGCCGCACCGCGCCTGCGTTGGACACTCGTGCTCACGCTGGTAGGTGCGTGCGCCGCACTAGCGCTGCATCGCGATGGCCTCTGGAGCCGCGAGCTTGCCGCACTCAGCCCAGTGCCCGCCCATAGCCAAGCACTCGACGCCAGCCTACGCGCCGACGTGGGTGCACCGGACGTGCGCTATCTGGTGGTGATTCCCGGCGCGAGCGAACAGGCTGCGCTGCAAGGCGCGGAGAAAGTGGCCGCACAACTGCAACCGTTGGTGGATACCGGCGCGCTGGCCGGGTTCGAGAACCCCGCACGCTATCTGCCAAGCGATGCCACACAGCGCGCGCGTCTGGCCAGCCTGCCCCCCGCCGATGTACTGACCGAGCGCATGCGCGCCGCCGTTGAAGATCAGCCCATCCGCGTGAAGCCAGAGCTCTTCACTCCGTTCATCGCCGACGTGGCCGCCGCGCGCGCACAACCGCTGCTGCGCCGCGCAGACCTGCAAGGCACATCGATGGCACTGGCTGTTGATGCCCTGCTCACGGAGCGCGACGGCCAGTGGAGCGCCATGCTGCCGCTGCGCGCACCGTCAATCGACAAAGCAAGCACCCAGACCGCAAACCCACCCAGCTTGAATGCCGCAGCCATTCGCACTGCTGTCGAGCACGCCAACCTGCCCGGCGCATTATTCGTCGACCTGAAGGCGGAAGCCGACCGCCTCTACGTCAACTACGTGCGTGAGGACATTCGCCTCGCATTGGCGGGGTTCGTGGCGATTGCGTTGCTGCTGTGGGTCGCACTGCGTTCTGCGCAGCGCACACTGCGCGCGCTGGCGCCACTGGTGGCGGCGGTGCTGGTCGTTACCGCCGGCTTTGCGCTGGCGAGTGTCCAACTCACCATCCTGCATCTGGTGGGCATGCTGCTGATCGTGGCAGTGGGTTCGAACTACGCGTTGTTCTTCAACCAGCGCACAGGCACGTCACAGCCCTCACAACCAGCAGCGCAGACACTGGTATCCCTGCTGGTGGCCAACCTGGCGACGGTGGCCGGCTTCGGCCTGCTGGCATTCTCTCGCGTGCCGATGCTGGAGACCTTCGGGTTGACCGTCGGCCCCGGCGCCATGCTGGCGCTGGTGTTTGCCGCCATCCTCGCGCCAAAGGCTGCCCCCGATCAGCACACTGCCGCATGAACGCCCCACTCACCCAACCTCTTGGCATGGCACGGCGCTGGAAACCCACGCCGCTCATCAGCGGTGCGTTGGCACTGCACGCTGGCGCTGCCGTGACGGTAGTGGCACAACCATCGTCCTGGCCGTGGGCGGGTGGTGCCGTCGTTGCCTCGCACCTGGCGCTGATGGCCGCTGGGCTGTGGCCGCGCAGTTCGCTGCTCGGGCCCAACTGGACGCGCCTGCCGGCAACCGCCGGTCAGCAGATCGCGCTGACCATCGACGACGGCCCTGACCCCGAAGTCACACCGCGCGTGCTCGATCTGCTGGACGCGTACGGTGCCCGCGCTACGTTCTTCTGCATTGGCGATCTGGCACGCCGGCATCCGCACTGCGTCGAGGCCATCGTCGCGCGCGGGCACGCGGTAGAAAACCACAGCCAGCGCCATCGGCACCACTTCTCGCTGCAAGGCCCCGGCGCACTGCGGCGCGAGATCGAGGCCGCGCAGAACACGCTGACTGAGATCACAGGGGTGCGCCCGTTGTTCTTCCGCGCGCCCGCCGGGTTGCGCAACCCGTTTCTCGAACCCGTGCTGTGCCAACTCGGCCTACAACTGGCAAGCTGGACCCGACGGGGCTTCGACACACGCTCGCACGATGCGGCTGCCGTGGCGCGGCGCTTGCTGCACAACCTGGCAACACAGGACATCCTGCTCGTTCACGACGGTCATGCGGCGCGCGATGCTCACGGCCAGCCCGTACTGCTGGCCGCGCTGCCGATGGTGCTGCGAGCCGCCGCGCAAGCGCAGTTGCGGTGCATCACCCTGCGCGCGGCGCTGGCATCGGAAGCTTCGCAACCGGGCGGACCGAAAGTGACCGTTTGATAAAATTTGTGTATGCAACCGGGACACCAACCGGCCAGCCCCAACCCCATCCACTGCCCGATCCCGCCTTCCCGTGAAGCCTTTACTGCTCACGCATTTCACCGCCACGAGTTGTATTGGACGTGGCCTGGACGCCACCCTCGATGCGCTGCGCAGACAGCGTGGCGGCCTGGCGCCCTGCGACTTCCCGCGGGCAGACCTCGACACCTGGATCGGCGCCGTGGAAGGCGCAGATGCAGAACGCCTGCGCCCTGACCTGTCTGACTTCGATTGCCGCAACAACCGCCTGGCGCAGATCGGCCTGACACAAGACGGCTTTGCCGCGCACGTCGAGGCCGCCAAGGCACGCTACGGCGCCAAGCGCGTCGGCGTGTTCATCGGCACCAGCACGTCCGGCATCCTGCAAGCCGAACACGCCTACCAGCACCGCGACCCGCAAACAGGTGCGCTGCCGGCGGATTTTCACTACGCGCACACGCACAACATCTACTCGCCCGCCGCCTTCGTGCGGGCGTATTTCGGGCTGGGCGGGCCGTCGATGGCGATCTCGTCGGCGTGCTCGTCGGGTGCCAAGGTATTTGCCTCGGCGCGGCGCATGCTGGCCGCCGGCCTGATCGACGCGGCCGTGGTGGGCGGGGTGGATTCGCTGTGCCTGACCGCGCTGTATGGCTTCAATTCGTTGGAGCTGCTGTCGCAGCAGCCATGCCGGCCGTGTGATGTCGCGCGGGATGGCATCTCGATCGGTGAGGCCGCTGCCTTTGCGCTGCTGGAACGCGCACCCGATACAGAGCAAGACCTGGAGGGCGACGCGATCCTGCTGCTCGGCATTGGCGAATCGAGCGACGCGCATCACATGTCGACGCCCCACCCCGAGGGCCTGGGCGCACGCGCAGCGATGGCCCAAGCCCTGACCACCAGCGGCCTCGACGCCAAGGACATCGACTACATCAACCTCCACGGCACCGGCACGCTCAGCAACGATGCGGCCGAGGGCCACGCCATCCACGCGCTGTTCGATGGCACGCCGTGCAGCTCGACCAAGGGCGCGACCGGCCACACGCTGGGCGCGGCGGGCGCACTGGAAGCGGTGATCACCGCGCTGGCGCTGCGCTACCAAATCCTGCCGGCTGGCATCAACACCCCGCAGCCGGACCCCGCATTGGCCCTCAACTACGTGACGACCAACTCCCCGCACGACGCAAGTCGCATGTACACGGCGCTGAGCAACGCCTTTGGTTTTGGCGGCACGAATTGCAGCCTCGTCTTCGGCCGTGCAGACCGGGCCCGCCACGGATCCGCACCATGACGCGGCTGAGCGCATTCATTGAAGGCATCGGCCTGCTCGGGCCTGGCCTACCGGATTGGACGCAGGCAGCGGAGGTTCTTGCCGGGCGCGCGGCCTACGCGCCCGAGCGCACCATCCTGCCAGCGCCGACAAGCCTGCCGCCCGTCGAGCGGCGCCGCACCGGGCCGGTCGTCAAACTCGCCCTGGCGGTCGGCCATGAAGCCGTGGCCGCCAGCGGGCGCGATGCCGCCACGCTGGCCACGGTATTCAGCTCGTCCGGGGGTGACGGCCAGAACTGCCACGTGATCTGCGAAACGCTGGCGAGCGACGACCGCAAGCTGTCGCCCACGCGTTTCCACAACTCCGTGCACAACGCGCCCGCGGGCTACTGGAGCATCGCCACGCATGCCACGGCACCGTCCAACGTGCTGTGCGCGCACGACGGCAGCTTTGCCGCCGGCCTGCTGGAAAGCCTCTGCCAGGTCACGGTCGATGGTGCTGCCAACCTGCTGATCGTCTACGACAGCGACTACCCCGAGCCGCTGCGCGCCGTGCGACCGGTGCCCGATGCGTTTGCCGTGGCACTGGTGCTGGCACCTGAGCCGAGCACGCACACACTTGCCCGTATCGATGTCGCGCTGACCGACGCCCACGCCACCACGCTGGCGCACGCCGAGCTCGAAGCACTGCGTGGCGGCAATCCTGCCGCGCGCGTACTGCCGTTGCTCGAAGCGCTGGCGACACAGCGGTCGCAAAGCGTGGTGCTCGACTACCTGCCTGACACGCGCCTGCAAGTGGATGTCGCGCTGCGGGGTGCCGATGGCGTCTTCAGCACAGGTGCGCCATGACGCTGGATGCAGCGCTGTCGCCGCCGCTTGACCAAAGCTGGATCGCCGCGCGCATTCCGCACAGCGGCGCGATGTGCCTGCTCGACACCGTGCTCGCCTGGGACGACGCGCATATCCATTGCACGGCTACGAGCCACCGCGATCCAGCCAATCCGCTGCGTGCGCATGGTCGGCTGGCAGCCGTGTGCGGCGTCGAATACGCCGCGCAGGCGATGGCCGTGCACGGCGCCCTGCTTGATGTCGCACATGAGATCGCACAAGCGCGCCCACGTGCAGGCTTTCTTGCCAGCGTGCGCGGTGTTGAAGCCCACGTTGCGCGGCTGGATACGTTCGACGCGCCGCTCGACATTGAAGCCGAGCGCATCAGCGGTGACGGCAACAACGTGCTGTACCGCTTTACCGTGCGCTGCGCCGAGCGCACGCTGCTCACTGGCCGCGCCGCCGTTGTGCTCGACGCGTCCGCCGTATGAATCTGTTGGAGAGGAATCCCGCTGTGAAAGGTCGCCTGTTCCCGCTATTGCCGATTGCCGCGCTATTGCTGACGCTGCTCAGCCCCATCGCCCATGCCGACCTGTCCGAAGTGAAGGAGAACATCAAGCAGGACTCGAAGGAAGCCGCCAGGAAGACCGGGCACGCCGCAAAGGAAGCCGGCCATGCCACGGCCAACGCCGCGCGTGCGGTTGGGCATGGCGTAAAGAACGCCGCGCATGCCACCAAATGCGGCGTGAAGCATGTGTTCAAGAAGCCTTGCGATAGCGACTGACGCTCTCAACAAAAAACCCGGCATCCGTGATGGAGTGCCGGGTTTAATCGACGCCTACCGCGTGATAACGCGATCTACTTTGCGGCCACCGCAAAGGTAATGCGACGGTTGCGCTGACGCCCCTCAGCACTTGCGTTATCCGCCACCGGCACGCTGGACCCAGCCCCCGCTGCCTGCAAACGCGTCTGCGGCACGCCCTGGCCCGTGAGATACGCGCGTACCGACTCAGCACGTTCGAGCGACAGCTTCTGGTTGGCAGCCTCATCGCCCTGATTGTCGGTATGACCGGTGATGACGATCGTGCGGTCGTCATCCTTCAGCAATCCAGCGATGTCATTCAGGCGGCTCTTGGCTTCCTCCGGCAACGTCGAGGAGCCGGAAGCAAATTCGATGCGCTCGTCGAGCAGGTTGTCCGATGCTGCCGCAGCGCCCGCCGTGCCGGCATTGGCATCGGTGGTCAACGCCACGTCCGACTTCAACTGGCTGGCGATCCAACCTGGCGCGGCGGTGCCAGTGGCAGAACGCACCGCTGCGCTCGGCGCCACGCCGGTCAGCTTCATGCCCTCCGCGCTGGTCTGCAGATCGAAGCTGCCCAGTTGCTTCAGGCGGGCCAGCACATCGACCGGGCGGGACTGCCACCACACTGCCGGCGCGCCTGCGGCAACCGTCAACTGGTCGACCACGTTGTCCTTGCCCCACAGCACGCGTGCAGGCTTGAGCAGGCGCGCCTTGGTTGCCTCATCAGGCACGGCACCGCTGAGGGTGATCTTCTGAGCGTTACCGGCAAGCCCAATGGCACCCGGTGCAGTGGCGTGCTCACCCGCTGACGAACCTGTGGACACCGCTGCCGGTGCAGCGCCCCCGCCCGCCGACGCGGCATCCTGGCCGCTGATGAATCGCACCGCGTAAATGACCACGCTGATCAGCAAAACACCGATCACAGTGGCAACGACGGCAAGGGAAACACGCTCTGACTGGTCTTCCGTAGACATGCGAAACACTCCCAAGTAGCGCCGCGCAGCCCAGAATGGGCCGGAGCGGATGACGAACCGGCAATCTGACAGATCAGGGATGACTTGTCGACCGCATCACCGTGTTCAACTGTCTGTGTGCTGCGTGGGAAACGCAAACGGCAA
>F21B_10007016_pt1 | contig 25979 bp, 23 predicted proteins | sample RepKananBrdUF21B_FD_10803 | JGI IMG/M metagenome (IMG submission 10803) | reverse complement strand
CACGACGCGCTGGTCGGCTGGCTGAATGCGCACGCCCAGGCAGCGGGCTCGGTGGAATTGGCCAACGTCTACTACGACACGCCCGATCAAGCCCTGGCACGCAACCGCGCCGCGCTGCGCGTGCGTCGACATGGCAATCAGTGGTTGCAGACGCTCAAAACCGCAGCAGTGAGTACGGCCGGCTTGAGCGCGCGCCACGAGTGGGAAGTGCCGCTGCAAAGCGATGTACTGTCGGTTGACGCCTTCGTCGCCCACAACGCCACCGAGGCCGCCGACTACGTGCGTCCGCACGCCGCCGCACTCGCCCCGCTGTTCCGCACCGACTTCACGCGCCGCCTCTGGCACGCGACCGTTGATGGGGCCGACGACGGCGAGATCGAGATCGCGCTGGATGCCGGTGCCATCCTCATCCCCGGCACCGATGCGCGCGAGCCCATCGACGAGCTGGAACTGGAGTGGAAACCGGCCACCGGCAGCACACTCAGCGAAGACGCGATCGCCGTGCGCCTGCACGGCTGGACGCAGACGCTACGCGCCGCCGTGCCGGACTTGGCACCGCTCGACATCAGCAAGGCGCAGCGCGGCTATCAACTGCGCGCGAACGCCGCCGGAGGCCAAGCATGAAGCGTCGCGCCGATCCTGCCCAAAGCGCCCTCTTCGACGAACCGGCTGCACATCCGGAAACCCCCACCGGTAAGTTCATCCCGCTCGCCGCGCAGTTCGATGCGCTGCCTGCGGACTGGAAGACCCTGCTCACGCCCTGCATCGCGCAGACCAATTGGCCAGAGTTGTGCGCCTTCGTCGATGGCGAACGCGCGGCGGGCAAGCCGATCTTCCCGACCGATGTGTTCCGTGCGCTGCACCTGACGTCAGTTGACGATGTGCGCGTGGTGATCCTCGGCCAGGACCCGTATCACGGCACGGGCACCGTGGATGGCCGCGAGATTCCGCAGGCGCATGGGCTGGCGTTCTCGGTGCCGGCCGGCGTGCGCGTGCCGCCGAGCCTGCGCAATATCTACAAGGAAATCGAAGCCGAATTCGGCCAGAAGCTGCCGAGCGCGTCGGGCAATCTCGAAGGTTGGTCGCAGCAAGGTGTGCTGCTGCTCAACACGGTGCTCACCGTCGAGCAGGGCCAAGCCGCCAGCCATGCCAAGCGCGGCTGGGAACGCATCACCGATTGCCTGTTGGAGCATCTGGCACGCGTTGGTCACAAGCGTGTGTTCATGCTGTGGGGTAGCCACGCACAGGCCAAGCGGGCGCTGTTGCCTGAGGGGCATCTCGTGCTGGAGGCGCCGCACCCGTCGCCGCTATCGGCGCATCGCGGGTTCTTGGGGTGCGGGCATTTCAAGACGGCCAATGCGTGGCTCGCGGCGCAGAGCCAGCCGGCGATCGACTGGTTGCGGCCGCAGGCTGATTGAGTTCGCGCGGACCTCAAACCTGCGGACTTGCGCGCCCAACGTCCGATGCCGGACGCCTGACCTCCGACATCGGACCTCAAACCCTCGAGTACACACCTTTGAGGTGCAAAGCCGGACCTGCCGACCTCCTGCGTTGCAGCTTAGAAGTCCAACGTTGGACCTCTGAGGTCCGGCACCGGACCTTTTACCTCCGGCAACGGAGGTCTTCGCGTGCACCGGCGGACCGTTGACGTCCGACGCCGGATCTTCAGGCTCCGGCCCTAGTCCCGCGACACCCGCAGCGCCCGCCCCAACGCTCCACACCGCAGCGCAATCTTCGCGGTATCCGCCCGCAGCGCTTGCAGGCGCCGCTCCAGCAGGTGCATGGCGGAGAGCGAATCCGACTCCGTGGCCGCCTCGACCATGCGCGCGCGCGCGGCCTGATCGGCAAAATCCGCCGCGCCCAACTCCTGCGTATCACGTGGGCGCACGCCCCAGCCGCCTTCGTGCACCGCCTGATCGAAACGCTCCTTGGCGCGCGTGAGGCTTTCGAGCGCGGATTCGACGGTCTGCTCGACCAGCGCCCGTGTCTCGGCTTCGTCCAACTCCTGCGTACGCTGGCGGACCAGAATGCGCACCGCCGCCACGTGCGCGGCCACCAGGTAGTTCTGCACGATGAAGCGGTTCAGGTTATCCACAGCACGGTGGCGGCTCTTGGGCTCGTCGAGCATGCGCGCAAAGGCGGAGATCAACCCGGTGAGCGCTTCCATGTACTGCTTACGCTGCACGCGATAGGCGAAATCGTCTTTGAGTGTGCCGAGCAGCAGGTCGCGCGCGGCTTCGATAAAGCGCCGGTTGGTACGCAGCACGTCGTCCACCAGCTTGGGCAGGTTGCGGTACTCCCACGCGGGCAGCACGTAGCTGAAGGCGGTGGCGATGGCCGCGCCGATCAGCGTATCGACCAGCCGCTCACCGATGGCGCCCTTGCTGCCCGGCAGCAGCAGGTTGATCTGGATGAGCACCTGCACGCACGCGGCAATGGCCGTGTAGCGGTATTTGATGGTGACGAACGCGGCGCTGGCGGCGGTGGACAGGTACAGCACGCCCATCAGGATCCACGTCGAATGCGTGAACCGCAGAATCACCGCCGCGATCACGCAGCCGATGAGCGTGCCGAGCACCCGGTCGAAGTTGCGCTGGCGCGTCATGCTGAAGGTCGGCTTGAGGATCACGACGATGGTCAGCAAGACCCAGTAGCCGTGCGACGAATACGGCAGGTGGTCGGCAATCCACAACCCGGCGGCCACCGCCATCGAAATGCGCAGCGCAAAGCGCAGCACCGGCGAGCGCCACGTCAGTTCTTCCAGCACCAGCCGCAGTTCGTACTTCTGGCGCGTCAGGAACGGGGTCATGTCCGGGCGCAGCAGCACCTTGGACAACTCCACCGGCGTGGCCGTGGCGGCGTGCAACTGTGCCATCAGGCGGATCGCGCCGCGCACGGTGGCAATCGACTCTTCCAGCGCGGCGATGGCCTCGATTGGGATGCCGTGGTGACCGTGCTGCACGTCGTCGAACGCGGCATCGATGGCAGCCATCTCCTGCTCGTACGACATCGGCGTGGGCGATGGCCGGTCGCGGCCCACGGCGTAGGCAACACCTTCGATGTCCTGGCGCAGGCGCTCGATGATCCCGTGCAGCAGGCGCAGGATCTCGGCGTCGGCCAGATACTGGCGCAGCAACGGGTAATCGGTGTTGGACGACAGCAGGTACTCGTAGATGTCGAGCATCCGCATGTGGATCTGCACGAGGCGCCCGTCGCTGGCCGTGCGGTTGTCGCGGAAGACGAAGTCGCGAGCCACCTGCTGCTTGTCGGCCACCGAAATCTGCTGGCGCACGAGCAAGTTGAACTGCTCGTCGAAATCCTTGGAGGCATCGTAGAAGCCGGCCTTGCGTTCGACATACACGGCCAGCTCATACAGGCACTCGGCCAGCACCTGTTCCTTGATGCGGCGCCGCTGGCCCCACGCCACCGCCATCGCAAAGGCCATGTAGCCCATAGCACCGAGGAAGAACTGCGCGGTGTGCTCCACCGCCTCGCGAAAAGCGAACTCCTCGGTAAAGGTGAGCGTCATGACGAACAGCGCCGCAAACTGCAGCGGCATCGTCTTGTTGCCGTACGCCACCATCATGCCGGCCAGGAAGGTGACCAGCACGATCACCACCGGCAAGATCGAATACGGCGTCGCCACCGCCACGATGAAGGTGATGGCCGTGGTGAGCAGCACGCACGCCATCATCTCGTTGAACTTGTGCCGCAGCGGGCTGGGCAAGTCCATGAGGCTGGTACACAGCGCACCGATCGACACCACCATCGCGCCCTGCAAATCCATCACCAGCAGCGCGAGCAGCGTCAGGCCGATCACGCCGGTGGCGGTACGGATGCCGCGCGATACGTAGTGGCTGTAGAGGAAGGTGCGTGGATCGTGGGCGTAGTCCATCGGCTGCGCGGATCAGGCGGCCGACTTGCCGCGTACGGCGCGCGTATCACGCACAACTTTGCGGCCGGCGGCGCGCTTGCCCAGCCATGCCGAGCGCAGCGGCGACGGGTCGGACGCCAGCGCCAGCGTGAACTGCGGTGTGGTGTCGGTGGCGAGCGTCACGTCCAGCGCCATCAGCTCGTCACGGCGGAACACGTGCACGGACACCGTATCGCCAGCGCGATGACGCGCCAGGGTCTTGTCGAGCTGGCCGGCCGGCACGCGCAGGCCGTCCACGGCAACGATCAGGTCGCCAGCGGACAAGCCGGCACGCTGCGCCGGGCTGCCGTCGAACACCTGCTGCAACTTGACGAAGCCGTTCTCGGCGCCGGACTTGGCGCCCAGGGCGAGCGCCGTCTCGGCCGCCTTGCGCGTCGCGCTCACACCCATCGCCTTGAACAACGCGGGCAGCGGCGGATCATCACGCCCTTCGGTCAGCTGGCGCGCCAGCGTGCGCAGGCGCAGGCCAGTGACTTCTTCCATCAGAGCGATCAGCCCCGCTTCGGTCACGCCGCGCTGCGTGTGGTCGGCGGCGTAGAAGTCGCGGCCGTAGGTGACCCACAGGGCACGCATCACGTCGTCGAGCGAACGGTCGCCGTCGGTCTGCGTGCGAATCGTGAGGTCCAGCGCCAGCGCCACCAGCGAGCCCTTGGTGTAGTAGCTGACGATGGCGTTGGGGGCGTTCTCGTCCTGGCGGTAGTACTTCGTCCACGCGTCGAACGAGCTTTCGGCCACGCTCTGCTTCAGGCGCCCGCTGCCGCGCAGCACGCCATTCCACGTCTTGGCGAGCATCTCCAGATACTGCGCTTCGGAGATCAAACCCGAGCGCACCAGCATCAGATCGTCGTAGTAACTGGTGAAGCCTTCGAACAGCCACAGCAGCGGCGTGTGCACCTCGCGGTCGAGCGCGTACGGCACGAACGTGGCCGGCTTGATGCGCTTGACGTTCCAGGTGTGGAAATACTCGTGGCTGACGAGGCCGAGGAAGGTGCGGTAGCCCTCGGTGGTCTCGTCGCGGCCGGTCACGGGCAAATCGCCGCGCGCGCACATCAGCGCGGTACTGGCGCGGTGCTCCAGGCCGCCGTAGCCGTCGGTCGTCACCATCGTCATGAAGACGTAGCGGCGGTTGCTATCCAGGAATGGCGCGGTGGCCGTCTGCGGCTCGAACAGGCGGATCTGCGCTTCGCAGATGCGCTTGAAGTCGCGGGCGATGCGTTCCAGATCGAGGTTCGGCACGCGGCCGGTGAAGACGGCGTCATGCTGCGCGCCGCAGGCCTCGAACGAGACCAGCTCGAACGTGCCCATCTCGACGGGGTGGTCGATCAGCTCGTCGTAGTTGGCGGCTTCGTACCAGCCGAACCCGTAGCGCTTGGCGCCAGCCTTGCCCTGGATGCGGCCGGTGGCTTCACGCAGCGCGGTGGCGACGCGCCAGCTACGGTAGGCGTCGCCAGCCGGTGGTTGGATATCGACCAGGCAGCGCTGGTCGTCGGCGCCTTCCACACGCAGGAAGACCGACGTGCCGTTGAAGAAGCCGTGCGTGGCGTCCAGATGCGCGGCCCGCACTGACAGATCCCACGCATAGACGTCATACGACACCGTCAGCGGCCCGCTGCAGGGCGTGGCCCACCAGGTGTCCTTGTCGACCTTGGTCAGACGTACGGGCTTGTTGTCGCCCGATAGGCCAGACGACGCCTCAATGCGCACGATGTTGCGCGCAAACTCCCGGATCATGTAGCTGCCCGGAATCCACGCCGGCAGCGAGAAACGCTGCCCCTGTGGATCCGGCGAATCGACCGTGACGGTGACGGTGAAAACATGCGCCTCGGGCGCGGCGGGGGCGATGGTGTAGCGGATCGGCTTCATGGCGGACATTGTAGCGTTGCCGTCCCTTGCTGCCGATGCCGAAATCGTCCGGAAACCAGTCTGTCAGCCTAACGGTTGACGTCCACAACCACGCGTCCGCGCATCTTGCCGGCCATGATGTCGTGCGCTGCATCAATGGCCTCCGACAGCGTCACCTCCCGCGTGATGGCGGCCAGGCGATCGGGCAGCAGGTCAGTGGCCAGGCGCTGCCATGCCGTCTGGCGCAGCGCACGCGGCGCCATCACGCTGTCGATGCCGCACAGCGTCACGCCGCGCAGGATGAACGGGGCGACCGTCGCCGGGAAATCCATCCCCTGCGCCAGCCCGCAGGCGGTGACCACGCCACCGTAACGCACCTGGGCGCAGGCATTGACCAGCGTGTGCGACCCCACCGAATCGACCACCGCCGCCCAGCGCTCCTTCTGCAGCGGCTTGCCGGGCGCGGACAGCTCCGCGCGGTCGATCACATCCGTGGCGCCCAGCGCTTGCAGAAAGTCGGCCTCGCTCGTCTTGCCGGTGGAGGCCACCACGCGGTAGCCCAGCTTGCCCAGCAGTGCGATAGCGATCGAGCCCACACCGCCAGAGGCGCCTGTCACCAGCACCTCGCCGTCGCCCGGTTTTACGCCGGCACGCTCCAGCGCCAACACCGACAGCATCGCCGTGTAACCCGCCGTGCCGATCGCCATAGCCTGCCGCGCATCGAGCCCCGTGGGCAGTGCGACCAGCCAGTCACCTGACAGGCGTGCGCGCTGCGCGAGGCAGCCCCAGTGCGCCTCGCCGACACCCCAGCCGTTGAGGATGACGGCATCGCCCGCTTTCCAATCCGGGTGCGAGGAATCGAGCACCACGCCCGCACCGTCAATGCCAGCCACCATCGGCCACTTGCGCACAACGGGGCCGCGACCGGTGATGGCCAGGCCGTCCTTGTAATTGATCGTCGACCAGTCCACGCGGATCAGCACGTCACCCGCGGTCACGTCGCTGGCCAGCGCTTCGGGCGTAGACAATGCCGCGTCCTCCAGGTCAACGATATGGGCCAGCGGCCCGCCATCCTGCTTTTCCAGCATCAGCGCGCGAAACGACATGAAGGTCTCCGATCGGGTTGTGATTGTTGTGACGTGAGTGCCCAAAGAAAAAGCGCCGGAAGAACCGGCGCTTTCATGGGGTGGCTTACGACTTCTTGAGCGCGGCGAACTTGCGCTCCAGCGTGGCCGCATCGATCAGGCCCGGGGCCCGCGAGCCGTCGGGGAAGATGATGGCCGGCGTGCCGGTCACGTTGAGCGACTGGCCGAGCTTCAGGTTGGCTTCCAGCGGCGTGTCGCAGGTGCCGGCGCCGGACGGGGCGGTCTTGGCGGTCATCCAGTCGCGCCAGGCCTTGGCCCGGTCAGCCGAGCACCAGATCTGCTTGGACTTGGTGTTCGAGTCTTCCGACAGGATCGGGAACAGGAAGGTGTAGACCGTGATGTTGTCGACCTGCGTGAGCATCTGCTCCAGCTTGTGGCAGTACGGGCAGTTCGGGTCGGAGAACACGGCGATCTTGCGTGCGCCGTTGCCCTTGACCCACTTCACGGCACGGTCCAGCGGCAGGTCGGACCACTTGATGCGGTTCAGCTCGGCCAGGCGCTCTTGCGTGAGGTTGGTGGCGGTCTGCGTGTCGAGCAGGTCGCCGTTCAGGACGTAGCGGCCGGTGGCATCGGTATAGACGACCTGGCTGCCGAGGTTGATCTCGTACAGGCCGGCCAGCGGCGACTTGGCAACGCTCTTGATCTCCACGTTGGAGCCCAGGGCCTTCTGCACGGTGGCCTTGACCTTGTCCAGTGCGGGCTCGGCGGCGCCCGCAGCCCCTGTCGTCAGCAGGTAACCCGCGCCAATAGCAGCCACAGTGACCGCCGAGGCGATGGCCGCCACCCGAATACGAAACGACATAAAAGCTCCAGAAACCCCGAGAAATCGCAAACTCGCGCTGATACTGCCTCAGCCCAGCGCGTGCTTGATCAATAAGCGTTTGATAAATGGCGTCATCCCCACCAGCGCCAAGCCCGCATTGCGTACCGTGCGGGGCAGTGCGCCCGGCAGGGCGAACAGCTTGTGCAGACCATCCGTGGCGGCCGTGAGCGAGAGCAGGTCTTCGCGGCGGGCACGCTCGTAACGGCGCAACAACCTCAGATCGCCATGATCGCGCATGGTTTCACGTTCCGCCATCACCTTGCCAATTTCTGCGACATCCCGCAGACCCAGGTTCATGCCCTGCCCGGCCAGCGGATGAATCACATGGGCCGCATCGCCCACCAGCGCCACGCGCGGCGCAACCACCCGGCTGGCGTGCTGCAGGATCAGCGGAAAGCCCTGCGCGGGCGTGATGTTCGACAGGCGCCCGAAGCGGGCGGCGATGGCGCCACCTGCGGCGGCCTCCACAGCGCGGCAAAGCGCATCCGGCGACAGGGCGAGCAGTTCACGCGCGTGGTTCTCGTCGGCGGACCACACCATCGAGACGCGGCGATCAGGCAACGGCAGCATCGCGAGGATCTCGCCGCGTGCGGGGGTGGCGTCGTCGGCTGCGGCAGCCTGCTCGGCGGAGGTGCCGAGAAACCACTGCCACGCGGTGTCCTGATGCCAGTGCTCGGCCTGGAAGTTGGCGACCACGCCCAACTGGCGATACGGCTTCGCTTCGGCCTGGATGCCGGCCTGCTCGCGCACCCACGAGTGTTTGCCGTCAGCACCGATCACGCATTCCGCGCGGATCACCTGCCCATCGGCCAGCGTGAGGCGCACAGCGTCGGCTTCCATTGCAAAACCGGTGGCGGCATGCGGGAAGGTCTGCACGGTGTGGGCAAAGCGCAGCGCGGTTTCCAGTGCGCGCTCGACCAGCGACGATTCGGCAATCCACGCCAGTTGTGGCGCGCCGGCCGCATAGGCAGAGAAATGCAGATCGGAATGGCTGTGCTCGCCACGCGCGGCGGCGGCGTCGCCGAAGATGCGCATGTCGTGCACTGGCTGCACCCGCGTCATGTCGAGCGCGGGCCAGATGCGCAACTGTTCCAGCAACGCCTGCGAACTGGACGAGAACGCGTAGACGCGGGCGTCCCAGGCATCGGGCCCGGTAGGCGCGGGCGACGGCGCGGGCGGCGCAACGAGCGCCACACGCAAGCCGATCTGCGCAAGCCGCAGCGCGCACGCGCGCCCGACGATACCGCCGCCAACCACCGCCAGATGGTAGGCCGGTGCCTCCTTGGAAGCCGCCTTGGGAGAGGAAAACGCGGGTGTATTCATGGTGCGCCGATTATAGCGGCGGGGGCCGGCGCGACTTTGCCGCCGCGCAAATGTGTCACGGCAGGCACGCAACGCTGAAATGGGGTCGGTCGGTGTTTACGCCTAAGCAGGTGCCGAGGTGCGTCTGAATCACTTATGAGGATTGCGACGCGGGGTGCATTTTTTCTGCCACCCGAAGTGCCCCCAGCACCCCAAAAGTGGTCACGTCTTGGCATGTCCGCCAATCCGCAATGTGACGCCATTTCCACCTGAAAAACAGCGCTCAAGTCATCGCCCGGGATGGACGATAAAAGCCGGGCAATTCGACGTTTTGACGTGCGCGACCCGCCGATAGAGTGCGGGTCCGATCCATGGATTCCTGATCGCCATGTGGACTCTCTCCCATATGACACCGTTGCCCAGGCTGATTGCCGGTGCCGCATTGCTGGCGCTGGTTGGCTGCGCACAGTTGCAGACGCAGACGCACACAACGGCCACGCCCAACGCCCGCACCGCACCGGCAGGCGAGGTCATGAGCTTCACCATCCCGCCCGATGCACTGGGTGCGCATGACCCGCAACTGACCGCCGTGCTGACCAAGGCCGGCGCGCTGGCTGCCGCGCAGAAGCGCCCGGCGACGATCCAGGTTGCTGCGCTGGCGCAGGATTTCCGCTACCTGAACCAGGCGCTGTGGAATGGTGTGCCTGCGCAGCGTGCCAGTTACGTCCACCTGGAAAACCTGACCGTCAACGCCAGCCAGCCGTATGGCGTGACGATCCGCACGCAGGATTAAGAGGAATGTCATGCGTATGACCCATCTACTCTTTCCACTGACCGTCGGCCTGCTGGCCGTGCCGGCATCCGCATTCGCCGCACCGCCCGATTCTTTGATGCCGGCAACGGCGGCGGCCGCGGCGGCTGACAAGGTCTATCCGCCCCTGCCCTCGCTGGCGATGCTGCCGCCAGGCGGTGGTGGTGGTAGCGAAATCGAGCCTGCGCCCGCTGCGCGCACACGTGGCAGCAGGCGCAAGGCCACTTTCGTCCAGGTGCGCAAGGCAGCCGAGCCGGTGCCGCGCATGGTGGTGTCGGAGGCGACGCACACGTATCTGGCCGGCATCGAGCACCAGCTCGAAGCCGCCCTGCAGAAGTAACCAACCAACGACCGCACGCCGGAGCCGTCATGCCCGCCACCCACACCCTTCGCTTGATCTGTGGCCGACTTGGTGCAGCGCTTCTACTGGCGCTCTCGAGCTTTGCCGTCCATGCAGCAGGCGATTGCTTCGAGCAGGCCGGCGCCTACCAGGGCGTCAACCCGACGGTGCTACGCGCGATCGTGTGGTTTGAATCGAAGGGCGACGCGAATGCCGTGCACCGCAACGCCGACGGCTCGGTCGACATCGGCCAGGCGCAGATCAACTCGATTCATTTCAGTACGTTGGCGCGCTACGGGGTGCCGCGCCACGCGCTGACCGATGCCTGCGTCAACGTGTTTGTGGCGGCCTGGCTGCTCAAGCAAAAGATGGTTCGCCACGGAAACACGTGGCGTGCGATTGGCGCGTACCACTCCGAAACACCGGCGCAACGCGATTCCTACGCACGCAGCATCCAGCGTGTGCTGGTGTCGTGGGGGGAGTTGCAGCCCCGCTGATCGGCTAGCTGCCGATCGTCTTCTTAGTAGTAAGAGACGGTGGCGTACGCCTGACGTGCGCCGATCGAGCGGCGTTCACCGCTGACCAGGCGCATCAGCTCATCCTGGCGCGGGCAGACCAGCGCACGCACGCGGGCGTCGTTGGCCAGAATGCGCATCATCAGGTCGCGCTTGCGTTGCAGTTCTTCGCGCGACAAGGCCGGGCGCTGGGCGTGGCCCAGGCGTTCCATGTAGACCGCGCATTCGCGCTCCAGCGCGCTCACGCCGTCCCAATCGCCCATCTCGGCCGCCACGACCATCTCTGCGGACAGGGTGGCGATCGCCTCATAGCTGGCGAACAGGCTGTCGTTGCTGGCGACCACGTGGGTCGGGCGGGCGGCGGTGGTAACGGTCCAGGACATGCTGTGCTCCCCATTCAGATTTGTTGTTTGGAGTACGACATTGCAATAGGCATGCCCGGTCCGGGTGGCACCGGTTTTTGCTGGGCCAAAATTGGCCAAAAGCCTTATCCAGCCTGGGTTTACTGGCAGGCTATGGACTTCCCTACCCCCTTGCCGTCCCCCACCCTGGATGGGGTTTTGCGCAAAGTTGTTACGTTTCTGGAACGTCACGCGTAACGGCCCCGTAACGCGTTTTCAGCCCACCCCCCGGGCCTGCCGGGAATCGTCTTGCGTACCCGATGTGGCTTCCTAGAATTTGACAGTGGCGCGCCGCAGACGGATTGCGGGGCCGCTTTCGTCCGCTTGTCTTCGATACGGCCGGCTGCCTGCCGGCCCGTTTCCGACCCTCCATCCGGGCCAAGCCCTGACAACGTCCGCCCCGGTCGATTGCCGGGGCCGTGCGCGCATTCGTCAACCACGTCGGATGGAGGAAACCATGTCCTATCACCTGGAAGGCAGGCTGCTCGAAGTCTGCAATTGCCGCGTTCTGTGCCCGTGCTGGATCGGCGAAGACCCCGATTTCGGCACCTGCGACACCATCATCGCGTGGCACATGGACAAGGGCGCGATCGACGGTGTCGATGTGTCCGGCTGCACCATCGCCGCCGTCGCTCATGTCCCGGGCAACATCCTGGAAGGCAACTGGACGGCGGCGATCTTCCTCAACGACTCCGCCTCGGATGCGCAGGAGAAGGCGCTGCTCAAGGTCTACACCGGCCAGGCCGGCGGGCCGATTGCCGAACTCGCCAAGCTGATCGGCAAGGTCGTCTCGGTCGAGCGCGCACCGATCACGTTCGACATCATGGGCGCCAAGGGCACGCTCAAGATCGGCGCCGACTACTACGCCGAACTCGAACCGTACGTGAGCCCGACCGGCAGGCAGACCACACTGTCGGACACGGTGTTCTCGACCGTGCCCGGCGCGCCGGTGTTCGTGGGCAAGGCGCCGGTCTACCGCTCGAAGAACGCGGACATCGGCATCAACGTCGACCTCCAGAACCACAACGCGCTGCAGAGCACCTTCCTGTTCGACGCTTGAACGGTGGCGATCGTGCGCGTTGCCGCATCGCGCCACCAACGCGTCTTCCTGCCGGTGCTGGCCGGCCTGGTGACGCTTGCGTGGCTCACGCTGTGGCTGTGGGCGCGCAGCCCGTATGGACGCTATCTGGATCACGGCGACTGGACGGCCTCCGGCCCGGCGGCGTGGCTGTGCCGCGTCGTGCCGGCCGGGTCGCTCGTCGTGCCGGCGGCGCTCTACGCATTGGCCTGGACGCTGATGATCTTGGCGATGATGCTGCCGACCACGTTGCCGCTGTTCCAGGCGTTTGACCGCGTCGTTGCGGGGCGGGTGGATCGCCAGCGCCTGCTGGTGCTGCTGGGCGTGGGCTATCTGGCTGCCTGGAGCGCGTTCGGCCTGCTGGCGCATGGGCTGCATGCCCTACTGCTCGCCGGGGTCGCGCGGATGCCGCTGCTGGGCTGGTATGGCTGGCTGATTGGTGCGGCCACGCTGGCGGGTGCCGGTGCCTTCCAGTTCAGCGCGCTGAAGACTCGATGCCTCGACCAGTGCCGCTCGCCGCTGAGCTTCGTCATCAGCCATTGGCACGGCCCCGCGCCGCAACGGCAGGCGTTCCTGCTGGGCCTGCGCCACGGGCTGTTCTGCGTGGGGTGCTGCTGGGCGCTGATGCTGCTGATGTTCGTGGTGGGCGCGGGCAGTCTCGGCTGGATGCTGGTGCTGGCCGCCGCCATGGCGATCGAGAAGAACGTTGCGTGGGGGCGGCGGTTGTCTGCGCCATTGGGCGTGGCGCTGCTGGCGGGCGCCGCCGTGCTTGCGGCAACGCACCTCTGGGGCGCAGCGCCCATCGCGTGATGGCCACCATGGATGCCATGGATACCACCAACGACGGCCAGTTCGCCCTGCGCACGGTGGTGCTCACCAGCATCGCCATGGTGGCGTTTGCCGCCAACTCGCTGCTGTGCCGGCTGGCGTTGCAGCATGCGGCCATTGATGCGGCGAGCTTCTCCTGCATCCGGCTGGTGTCGGGGGCGATCACGCTGGCCATCCTCGCGCGGTTCAACGCCGGCCGGGCGCCAGAAGCCCGCACGGATTGGACCGCCGCGGCCATGCTGTTCGCCTACGTCGCCCTCTTCTCGTTCGCGTATCTCACCCTCAGCGCGGGCACGGGGGCGTTGATCCTGTTCGGCGCGGTGCAGCTCACCATGCTGGGCGCAGGCCTGACTGCGGGCGAGCGGTTCGAGCCGCTCGGCTGGCTGGGTTTTTCGCTGGCGCTGGGTGGCCTCGTCTATCTGGTATCGCCCGGTGTGACGGCACCGACGCCGCTGGGCGCCGCACTGATGACCGTGGCCGGCGTGGCCTGGGGCGTGTATTCGCTGCGGGGGCGGGGGCTCGACAATCCGCTGGGCGCCACCGCCGGCAACTTTCTGCGGGCCGCACCCATGGCCGTCGCCTTGAGTGCCGTGCTGGTCGCCCGCGCGCATGCCAGCCCGGCTGGGATTGCGCTGGCGCTGGCCTCCGGCGCAATCACGTCGGGCATCGGCTATGTGATCTGGTATGCCGCTCTGAAGGGGCTGTCGGCGATCCGCGCGGCGGCAGTGCAACTGTCGGTACCGCCCATTGCAGCGTTCGGCGCGGTGCTGTTCCTGGCCGAGCCGCTCACGCCAAGGCTGGCAACGGCCTCCGCTGCCATCCTGGGCGGGATCGCCCTGGTGCTGGCGAGCCGTACACAGCGCAAGCGGAACGAGGCGGCGTCGCAGGGCTAGACCCCATCCGGAGCGGTTACAATCACGCCTTTCCGTGAACGACGCGCACAGTCTTGTTTCCGCTGTGCTGCCGCCTTCCCCCGCGTCACGTAACCCCTTGATTTAGAGCCTTTTTCACCATGAGCCTCCAATGCGGCATCGTCGGTCTGCCGAACGTCGGCAAGTCGACCCTGTTCAATGCCCTGACCAAAGCCGGCATCGCCGCCGAGAACTACCCGTTCTGCACGATCGAACCCAACGTGGGCGTGGTGGAAGTGCCGGACGCGCGCTTGGCCGCGCTGGCCGAGATCGTCAAGCCGGAGCGCGTGCTGCCGGCGGTCGTCGAGTTCGTCGACATTGCAGGCCTGGTGGCGGGCGCATCCAAGGGGGAAGGCCTGGGCAACCAGTTCCTCGCCAACATCCGCGAAACGGATGCCATCACCCACGTGGTGCGCTGCTTCGAAGATGACAACGTGATCCACGTGGCCGGCAAGGTTGACCCGATCGCCGACATCGAAGTCATCAACACCGAACTGGCCCTCGCTGACCTGGCTACGGTGGAAAAGGCGCTGCAGCGCTACACCAAGGCCGCCAAATCGGGCAATGACAAGGAAGCCGCCAAGCTGGTTGCCGTGCTGGAAAAGGCCCAGAAGGTGCTGGACGAAGCCAAGCCGGTGCGCGGCCTGAACCTGACCGATGAGGAATGGGCGACGCTCAAGCCGCTGTGCCTGATCACAGCCAAGCCGACCATGTACGTCGCCAACGTGCGCGAAGACGGCTTCGAAAACAACCCGCACCTGGATGCCGTGCGCAACTACGCTGCGCAGACGAATTCGCCGGTGGTGGCCGTGTGCGCCGCCATCGAAGCCGAAATTGCCGACCTGGACGACGCCGACAAGGCCGAATTCCTGGCCGACATCGGCATGGACGAGCCGGGCCTGAACCGCGTGATCCGCGCCGCCTTCAAGCTGCTGGGCCTGCAAACGTACTTCACGGCCGGCGTGAAGGAAGTGCGCGCCTGGACGATCCACATTGGCGACACCGCCCCGCGCGCCGCTGCCGCCATCCACACGGACTTCGAACGCGGCTTCATCCGCGCCCAGACGATTTCGTACGACGACTTCATCCAGTTCAAGGGTGAACAAGGCGCCAAGGAAGCCGGCAAGATGCGCGCCGAAGGCAAGGAATACATCGTCAAGGATGGCGATGTGTTGCACTTCCTGTTCAACGTCTGACGACTTTTTCTGCTCTAGGGGGCATCCCCAAGAAAGAGCGCGCCCAGTCCAAGCGCAAGAGAAAGGCCGCATAAAAGGAATGCATGAGCGACGCGCCCGTATCTCTCGTTCCAGCTCCGGAAGGCTACGCGAGCTGGTTGGGTGAGCTGAAGAGCCGCATTCATGGTGCTCAGCAACGGGCCGCGCTGGCCGTCAATCGCGAGCTGGTTCTGCTCTACTGGCAGATTGGTCGTGACATCCTGCAGCGGCAGGCTGCACAAGGCTGGGGCGCCAAGGTCATCGAACGGCTAGCGCATGACCTCAAGACGGCCTTTCCCGACATGAAGGGCTTCTCCCGCGCCAACCTGATGTACATGCGCTCTTTCGCGGAGGCATGGCCGGACGCGGCAATTGTCCAACAGGCTGTTGGACAATTGCCCTGGGGGCACAACCTCGTATTGCTGGCCAAGCTGAAGCAGCCAGAACAACGTCTTGCCTACGCCCAACGGGCAGTGGAGCAAGGCTGGTCGCGCGCCACGCTGGAAATTCATATTGAATCCCGCCTGCTGGAGCGAGAAGGCCAAGCGATCACCAACTTCGCCGATCGCCTGCCCGCGCCGGGCACCGATCTGGCCCGGCAATCGCTCAAAGACCCTTACCTGTTCGACTTCCTGGATGTCGGCCAGGAAGCCAATGAACGGGAAATCGAGGCGGCACTGGTCAAGCACATTACCCAGTTCCTGCTGGAACTGGGCGCGGGCTTTGCCTTCGTCGGCCGCCAGGTTCATCTTGAAGTCGGTGGTGACGACTTCTTCATCGACTTGCTGTTCTACCACCTCAAGCTGCGCTGCTACGTGGTCGTCGAACTGAAAGCCGAGAAGTTCAAACCGGAGCACCTCGGTCAGTTGAGCTTCTACCTCACCGCCGTGGACATGCAGGTCAAGGCTGAACAGGACAACCCGACCATCGGCCTGCTGCTATGCAAAAGCAAAAACACTGTTGTGGCCGAGTACGCGCTGCGTGACAAGACCCAGCCCATCGGCGTGGCGGAATACCAGTTGATGGAATCCCTGCCTGAAGAACTGCAAACCAGCCTGCCCAGCATCGAGCAGATCGAGCGTGAACTGGGAGGCGAGCCTGAATAAGCACACCGCCAAACTGCTGGAAAAGCACTTCCCAAAAGCCCCGCAGTGCGGGGCTTTCCTTATGGGCAACGCGCAAGCCAACGGTCTGCCGTCAGACTAGTTCAGCGCCCTTCAGCTCAGGGATCAAGAAGAACGTCGCCAGCATGTCCAGCACATAGATGCCGGCCAGAAGCGCAATCGCCACCTGAAACGAATACGCCGCCGCCAGGCTGCCGATCGCCACCGGCCCAAACCCACCGATGGCACGGCCAATGTTGAACAGTACGTTCTGCGCAGTGGCCCGAGCGGCCGTCGGATACGCCTCGGAGATGAGCGCGCCGTAGCCGCCGATCATGCCGTTGACGAACATGCCCATGAGCGCGCCGGCCCAGAGCATCGTCACCGGATCGGTCAGCTGCGCATAGGTCAACACCATGGCCACGGCACCCGCCTGGAAGATCAGGAACGTCGGCTTGCGCCCGATGCGGTCGGCCAGATGACCGAACACCACGATGCCGGCCATCATTCCGAGAATCGTGACGGAGGTCCACAGCGCAGACTTGGTGAGCGAGAAGCCCAGCGTCTTGCCCAGATACGTCGGCAGCCAGATCATGATGCCGTAGTAGCCGAAGTTCTGGACGGCGCAGAGGATGACGATGCCCAGGCTGGTGCGCGTGGTGCGGGCATCGGCCACCAGCAGCCGGAAGGCATTGGGCTTCGGGCGCGCGGCATCCACGTGGCGGACGAAGACGACCGGCTCGTGCAGCGTCTTGCGGACCAGCCAGGCCACCAGCGCGGGCGCCATCCCCAGCACGAACATGCCGCGCCAGCCGATAACCGGCAGCAGCATCGGCGTGAGCAACGCCGCCAACAGCACGCCCGACTGCCAGCCCAGCGCCACATACGAAGACACCCGCGCCCGCTTGTGCGCGGGCCACGCTTCGGCCACCAGCGCCATGCCGATCCCGAATTCGCCGCCCAGGCCGATCCCGGCGATGGTGCGATAGACCAGCAGATCGCTGAAGCCTTGGGCAAAGGCACACAGGCCCGTGAACACGGCAAACAGCACGATGGTCCAGGTGAGCACGCGCACACGGCCGTACACATCGCTCAACGCGCCGAACACGATGCCGCCGGCCACCGCGCCAATCAGCGTCCAGGTCACCAGAGCGCCGGACTGGCTCGGCGTCAGGGCCAGCGCCGCGCTGATGGCGGGCAGCATGAAGCCCAGAATCAGCAGATCAAAACCGTCCATCGCATAACCGATGGTTGAACCGGCCAACGCTTTCCAGGCGTAGGCCGAGGTCTGCGCGGGAGGCGACGCCGGAGTATCGGCGCCCGCGGGCGATGCGCTTGCGTTCGCTTCCATCTGGTCGCTCCTACAACACCTTGCGCAGGAATTCGCGCGTGCGCTCGTGCTTGGGCGCCGTGAAAATCTGCTCTGGCGCCCCCTCTTCCATGATCACGCCCTGGTCGATGAAGAACACGCGGTCCGACACTTCCCGCGCGAAGGCCATTTCGTGCGTGACGACCACCATCGTCATGCCCTCTTCGGCCAGCGACTTCATCACCTCCAGCACTTCGCCGACGAGCTCCGGGTCCAGCGCAGACGTGGGTTCGTCGAACAGCATCACGGTGGGCGACATCGCCAGCGCGCGGGCGATGGCCACACGCTGCTGCTGACCGCCCGAAAGCTGGCTCGGGTGCGCGTCGATCTTGTCGAGCAGGCCGACCTTGCGCAGCAGTTGCTCGGCCACGATGACGGCCTCGTCGCGCTTCATGCGGCGCACCTGCATCGGCGCGAGCACGAGGTTGTCGAGCACCGACATATGCGCAAACAGGTTGAAGCGCTGGAAAACCATGCCCACGCTGGCGCGCATCTTGTTCAGATCGGTCTTCGGGTCTTCCACGTGGAAACCGTTGACCAGCACCTCGCCGCCCGAGACCGTTTCCAGCCCGTTCAGGCAGCGCAGGAACGTGCTCTTGCCCGAGCCCGACGGGCCGATCACGCACACCACTTCGCGCTCTTCGATGCGGCAGGTGATGCCGCGCAGCACGTGCGTATTGCCGTACTGCTTCTGCAGGTTGTTAACGACGATCATTCTTGCCGTACCTCGCTTCCAGATGTTGAACCCCGGCCGACAAGACCAGCGTGATTGCCCAGTAGATGAGCGAGATCGTCAGATACGGCTCCCAGTAGCGCGCATACGCGCCCGACACGGTGCGTGCGGCATAGGCCAGTTCCGCCAGACCGATGGCCGAGGCCAGCGACGAATCCTTGACGATGGCGATGGCGTTGTTGCCTAGCGGTGGCAGCATGCGGCGAAACGCCTGCGGCAGCACGACGCGGCGCAGCGTCTCCATGTAGGTCATGCCCAGCGAGCGCGCCGCCTCCGATTGGCCGCGGTCGATCGACTGGATGCCGGCGCGGAAGATTTCCGACACATACGCGCCCGCATTCAGCGAGATGGCGAGCACCGCCGACGTGAACGCGCCGTACTGCTGCCGCACATCACGCGCCAGCTCACCGCTGATGAGCCAGCCATCTGCCGGGTTGATGAGCAACGGCATCAGCGCAAAGTGGATCAGCAGAATCTGCACGAACAGCGGCGTGCCGCGAAAGAAGCTGACATAGAAGCGCACCGGATACTGCACCGCGTAGCGCAGGAAATACTTGTAGAAGCCATGGCGCGCCTCGGCCAGCCGGCCAACGCCGAGCACCAGCCCGAGCAACGTGCCGGCGATCACGCAGATCACCGTGCACTTGAGCGTCATCAGCGTGCCCTCGACGAAGAGCGGCAGATATTCGCCGATGATGTTCCACTGGAACCCACCCATGGAGACCACCTTTTTTATTGGAGCAACAGAATGAAACGAGCCGGCAATGCCGGCTCCGGGGAAAAACGCGTGGTGCGCAATCGTGCTTATTGCTGCTTATTGTTGGGGTAGCGTCGGCACGTTGTCGTCAAACCAGTGCTTGTAGATCTTGGCGTAGGTGCCGTCGGCAACAACCTTCTTCAGGCCGGTGTTGATCTGGTCGAGCACCACCTTGTTGCCCTTCTTGACCGCGATGCCGAAGTACTGCGGCTTGAACTTCGCGTCAGAGACCAGGCTGAAGGGCTTTTCCGGGTGGCTCTTGACGTAGAACTTGATCACGCCCACATCGCCCACCGCCGCATCGACACCGCCACGGTACAGCTCTTCGAGCATCAGCGGCGTGTTGTCGAAGCGCTTGATGGCCGAGCTGGTGCGACCCAGTTCTTCGGAGACCGCGGTGTCACCGGCGCTCGACGCCACCACGCCAACCTGGCGCTTCTTCAGGTCTGCCAGACCGGCGATCTTGGCGTTCGGCGCGGTGATGATCACCTGGCTGGCCGGAAAGTACGGCGCGGAAAAATCGACCATCTGCTTGCGCTGGTCGGTAATGGTGAGGCCCGAAATGATGATGTCGCGGTCGCCCTGGTTGAGCGCAGCAAAAATACCCTCAAACGGTGAGTTGACCAGCTTGACGTTGAAGCCGCCAGCCTTGCCAATCGCCTTGATAAGGTCGATGTCGAAACCGGTCAATTCCTTCTGCGGGGTTTCGAACTCGAACGGGCGGTAGGTGCCGCCTGCGCCAACGATGTAGGTGGGCTCCGCCGATGCGCCGCCTGGCGCCATGGCGAGGGTGGTCAGAACAGCGGCGGCCATGACGAAGCGCTTGATCAACATGTTGAATCTTCCCGGCGGGTGTGGTGAACAGGGCGCCGATGATACTCCTCCGTCTGCCGCACAAAAATGCGGGTCGACCACAGTTGGCGCGTCGGGAAGGTGCCGCAGATGGGGCGGGAGCCGGCGCCTGGGTTACCGCCACGCGCTGGCGCAAGTCAAACGGCATCCAGCGGGCATGGCGACTTTGAGGCGATTAAGCATCACTTTTTTACAGGCAATGCAGATCGATACGGCAGCTTCGGCGACATGCTGCACGTCCTGTTCAAGGTCTGATCAGGCAGGCGCAACGAAAACAGCCCCGCGTTGCGGCGGGGCTGTTTTCATGTCCGGCGATCGGGGCGACGGCGACTAGCGCAGGCCGTAGCCGTAGACGCGCTTGTCCGAACTCTCGTACCAGTTGCCCTTGGACCAGAACACCTCGTCGCTCGCGGCGTCGAAGCCGGCCACGCCCAAGTAGCCCGGGATCGCCAGCCGATGCCAGGAGCGCCCCCAGTCGCGCGAGTAAAACACCGCATCGCCCGAGATCTGGGCGCCGTCTGCAGACCAGAGGTAGATCCACTTCGGCACATGGTGGGTGCCGCTCACATTGGCCACCAGCGTCTCCTGCCCGGCCCAGAAGCCACGCGTATAGGTGCTGGCCGACAGCGGATCGAACGACGTGGGCAGACTGCCCTGCTCATTCCAGGCCAGGGTGGTGGCATCCAGCAGCGCCACCTGCGTGCGCTTGTCGCCGGCATGGTCGATCAGGCCGATCACGCGGCCCGCGGGGTTGCGGTAGACCGCGTCAACCCAGGTGTCTTCCAGGCGTTGATGCGCACCCACCTGCCAGTGGTCGTCGACACGACGCAGTTCAGCGCGGCTGGTCACCAGCACGGCGCCAGCGTAGTACGCACTGTCGGGCCGGCTGTAGCGGAAGCGTTGCGAGACCCAGAGCACCGCGCGCTGGGCATCCAGCTGCACGACCTGCGCCTGCACCTCGCCCTCCACGGCTTCGGCGCCGGAGCCCCATTCGACGCCCGACGGCGCCTTGCCGCGCACGTGGTCCACGTTGACCAGCATCGACCGGGGAACCGGCACGCGCTGCGCGGTCTTGCCGCCGTCATTGGAGTAGAACAGCGCCACGGCGCGGCCTGTGTCCGGCGCAGGATTGTCTGCGCCGGCATCTGCCTCGGCGTCTGCACCGAAGACTAGGCCGTCGCCCGAACCCACGCTCCACAGCTCCTGCGCGCCGAACCCGCTCAGCTTGAGCGCCCAGGCAGAAACATTGGTGGTGTCCATGAACCCCGCGCGTTGCCAGGTCCAGGTCTTGCCCTGGTCGTCGCTGCGGAACACGGCGGTCTGCTGGATGCCGTCGCCGCTGGCAGAGGCCGGGCGGTCCTGGCTCGTGAGCAGATAGAGCGTGCGCCCATCGGGAGTGGTCTGCAGGCAGGTGGTGCCGCTGACGGTGGCCACCAGCTCGAACTGGCCCTGCGCGTTCAGGCGCGAGAGAAAGGAGGTTGTCCGTTCGCGCATGCCGCGCGAGCCCGTCGGCTCATCGCCGTTGGCGTCGGTGGTGGCCTTGTCGTGCAGCAGTGCATCGATGCTGACGGGGTGGGTATCGCCGGGCACCACATCGCGCGAGCCCTCGTAACTGCCGATCAGCCAGGTCGACTGCGGCGTGACGGTCACGCCAGTGCACATCTGCTCCATGCCGCGCTGCTCGACAAAGGCGGCGGCGCCCAGCGTACGCTGGTTGGGGCTGGCGCCGCCGATCTCGAACTTGGCCATGGTGATCTTGCCCATGTACCAAGCCGGCGCGGCCAGCAGGATGACGAGCCCGACGCGACGCAACGTCTTGTTGGAGAAACGGGAGCGGAGCATGGTTGGCGCGCCTTGTGCAAAGCGCGCCACGATAGCAAAGCCATGTTAACGGCGGTTAACCACGCTTGGGGTTCTAACGCCGCACCACTTGCGGCTGAATGCCGTCCCCGCACCAGTTGGCCCGCATACGGCGGCCGTCGCGCAGGTCAATCACCGTGTCGAATTCGGTCGACTGCCGCGGGTTGGCGAACAGGTAGCGGTAACGCGTGTTCTCGAACGCGATCTTGAAGCCAGCGGGCACCTGGGCCTCGGGCAGGCGTTTCATCGGGCCGAAACGCGACACACCATCGCGCTCGGGCGTGGCGAGATCAGACACCTGACCGCACAGCGGACCACTGCCGCGCTCCAGATCATGCAGCGAGATAAAGCCGGTCTCGTCGACGAGGTAACCGGCGACCGGCCCGTTCAGGCGGCCCACATAGGGGCGGCCAATCACGGTATCGCCCAGCGCCGAACCCATTTCCTCGAGCTGGAACAGGCGATTGCCGCTGAGACCCAGCAGTTCGTCACTGTCGGCGACCTGGAAGTAGACGAAGTCCGGCGCGTTGCGAATGCGCACGACCTTGTAGACCTCGCCGAAGTACAGGATGTCATTGCCACTGCGGGCGATGCGGAAGTTCGATGCGGTGGTGTTGCGCACGAGTTCTGTCCGGCATTTCAGCTCGGGCAGCCCCGGCACCGGGCACGTCGACGGCAGCATCTGGAATGAAGCCGCACGCACCCCATCCAGCGGCTTGCCCTTCACGAAGATGTGCTGGCCATCGCTGATCACGTTGGAGTACAGCGGCTGCGCAAAAGCCAGGACAGTCAGGTTGGGCCGCACATCGGGGCGCGGCTTGATGCCGTCCAGTGCATCGATCTCATAGACCCGGCCACCGTTGACAGCGAAGGTCTCGTCAAACACCGTCACCGGCCCCGGCACCATGCCCGGCACGGGCGTCTCGTCGTGGTAGATGCGCGTGCGGTCCCGGGCCCAGGCGGCATCAGCAGCCGCGCCCTCCGGCGTGAAGACCTGGAAGCTGGCTGCATCCGCACCGGCAATCGGCGAAGTGTAGGAGAACACCGTGCGACTATCGGTCGCATAGCCCTGACCGAGCGGGCGCAGGCTCGCGCCATTCGACGTCAGCCGGTAGTAGTTGCGGACCTCCGACACCGCATTGCGCTGAAGGGGCCCGGGGATCAGGCATGACGGGTTGAACGCCGGCCCGCCGCCGGCGCACGCACGTGACGTGTTCACATCGGTGGTGATGAAGTAGCCCTGGCCGTCGATCACGCCAAAACGGTCGCTGCGCATCTCGATCGCATGCTTGCGGCAAGCGTTGGTGCGCTCTGGCCGCAGATCGGAGATGGATTGCCCAGGCTTGGCGGGCGGATACCAATACTCGGTACAACTGCGCACCGTATAGGCCAGTCCGGCCACCGGCAGCCCCAGCAACATCGCGCCGATGGCGAGCAGACCGGCCCGCCATGCACGCCGCATCAGCGGCCGCCCCGCAGCAAACCCCACGCAGCCGGCACCACCATCGCGCCGATCACCGCGGCCGTCCACGCCATGATCTGCCCGTCGGCATACAGGTGCGCAAACTGGCCTCCGTAGTAGCCAACCAACGCGCCGATCACGCCAGCCAACAACGCAGCCAGCCAGCCGAGGCGTTTGCCGCCCGGATACAGCCAACGCGCCGCAGCGCCCACTGCCAGCCCGATCCATAGCGGCGCGATCCACCCCATTTGCCTGTTCTCCGTGTTGCCGTGCGCGATTTCGCGATGCGTCGCGATTCAATTGGACGCGTACCTTAGCGCAAGGCCGGGCGGAAAACCACACAGAAGGCAACCCCAGCGCACCCGTCATCAGGTGATGCATAACCAACATTTCGACACCGATCGTTGGTCAGATTGCCCTGTGTCCTGTCGAGCGTCGGGGCCGGCGTTATAATCACGAGTGCTCAAAATTCGTGCCGTTCCCTCTTAACCGGCCGCCCCACATGCAGTTGCTGACGCTCGGAATCAACCACCACACTGCGCCGCTTTCCCTGCGCGAGAAGGTGGCGTTTCCGCTCGAACAGCTCAAGCCCGCGCTGGGCACGCTGCGTCAGCACCTGCCGCACCTCAAGAGCACGGCCGAAGCGGCCATCCTCTCCACCTGCAACCGCACCGAGCTCTACTTTGCGACCGACGGCAACCTGCCTGAAGAGACCGCGCATGAGCACGCCATTCGTTGGCTGGCGCAGCACCACAACGTCGACGCCAGCGAACTCGCGCCCCACGTGTATTCGCTGGGTCAATCGTTGGCTGTGCGCCACGCATTTCGCGTGGCCAGCGGGCTCGACTCGATGGTGTTGGGCGAGACGCAGATCCTCGGTCAAATGAAAGATGCCGTGCGCACCGCGACTGAGGCCGGCGCGCTGGGCACGTACCTGAATCAGCTATTCCAGCGCACCTTCGCGGTGGCCAAGGAAGTGCGCGGCACGACGGAGATCGGCGCGCATTCCGTGTCGATGGCCGCTGCCGCCGTGCGCCTAGCGCAGCGCATCTTCGAATCGATTGCCGAGCAGCGCGTGCTGTTCATCGGCGCCGGCGAGATGATCGAGCTGTGCGCCACCCACTTCGCCGCGCAAAAACCGCGCGAGCTGGTGATTGCCAACCGGACGCTGGAGCGCGGCGAGAAGCTGGCCGAAGCGCTGTCGAACCAGGGCCTGAACGCCCGCGCCGTGCGCCTGGCCGAACTGCCGACCAAGCTGGCCGAGTTCGACATCGTCGTCTCATGCACGGCCAGCACGCTGCCCATCATCGGCCTGGGTGCGGTGGAGCGCGCCATCAAGCAGCGCCGCCACCGCCCGATGTTCATGGTCGACCTGGCCGTGCCGCGCGACATCGAACCCGAAGTCGCACGCCTGTCGGACATCTTCCTCTACACCGTGGACGACCTCGGCGCCATCGTGCGCGAGGGCAACGCACTGCGGCAGGCCGCCGTCGCGCAGGCCGAGGCCATCATCGAGACGCGTGTGCAGAATTTCATGCACTGGCTCGATGCGCGCAGCGTGGTGCCTGTCATCCGCGACTTGCACGCGCAGGCCGAAACGCTGCGTCAGGGCGAGCTGGAACGCGCGCAGCGCATGCTCGCGCGCGGCGATGATCCGGCGCTCGTGCTCGAAGCGCTGTCGCAGGCGCTCACCAAGAAATTCCTCCACGGCCCGACGCATGCGCTGAACCACGCGCAGGGCGAGGGCCGCGAACAGCTCATCGACCTGCTGCCGGCACTGTTCCGCCAGTCCAGCCACTCCGAGCGCTAGCGGCGCCTCGTCCGCACGCGCCCATCCGTGGCGCATGTTCCGGTGCGGTATCCTGCGCCGCCCTCGCCTTAGCGTTTCCACCAGCGACTGCCCGAATGAAGCCCAGCATGCTGTCCAAGCTCGACCAACTGGCCGAGCGCATCATCGAAATCAACGCGCTGCTCGCGCGCGAAGACGCCACCGCCAACCTCGACCAATACCGCAAGCTCACGCGTGAACACGCCGAGCTGGAACCCGTGGTCGCACAGTTCGCGGCGTGGAAGCAGGCTGAGGACGACATTGCCACCGCGCAGGAGCTGCTGGGCGATCCGGACATGAAGGCGTTTGCCGAAGACGAACTCCGTGCCGCGCGCGAACGGCTTGAGGCACTCGAAGGCGAACTGCAGCGCCTGCTGCTGCCCAAAGACCCGAACGACCACCGCAACATCTTCGTGGAAATCCGCGCGGGCACGGGCGGCGATGAATCCGCGCTCTTCGCGGGCGACCTGCTGCGCATGTACACGCGCTTTGCCGAGCGCCAGCGCTGGCAGGTGGAGATTGTCAGCGAATCGCCGTCGGACCTGGGCGGCTACAAGGAAGTGATCGCGCGGCTGGTGGGCGAAGGCGCATATTCGCGGCTGAAGTTCGAATCGGGCGGCCACCGCGTGCAGCGCGTGCCAGCCACCGAGGCGCAGGGGCGCATCCATACCTCCGCCTGCACCGTGGCCGTGATGCCCGAGGCCGATGCGCTGGCTGACATCCAGATCAACCCGGCGGACCTGCGCATCGACACGTTCCGCGCATCCGGCGCGGGCGGTCAGCACATCAACAAGACGGACTCGGCCGTGCGCATCACCCACCTGCCGACCGGCCTGGTGGTGGAGTGCCAGGACGACCGCAGCCAGCACCG
>F21B_10000330_pt1 | contig 26038 bp, 23 predicted proteins | sample RepKananBrdUF21B_FD_10803 | JGI IMG/M metagenome (IMG submission 10803) | reverse complement strand
AGGCATCCATCTCGGGGGAACGCAGCGTTCCCCCGAGATGGATGCCTGGGTTGGGGCGCAGGTCTACTTCAAGTGCGAGAACCTGCAGCGCACCGGGGCGTTCAAGTTTCGGGGCGCGTTCAACGCACTGGCGCGCTTTGACGCCGGGCAGCGCAAGCGTGGCGCGGTGGCATTTTCGGGTGGCAACCATGCGTTGGGCATGGCGCTGGCCGGTCAGATGCTTGGCATTCCCGTCACCGTGGTCATGCCGCACGATGCCCAGGCCAGCAAGGTGGATGCGGCGCGGCATTGCGGTGCGCACATCGTCTTCTACGATCGGCGTACCGATGACCGGGAAGCCATCACACGTGAACTGTCTGAAGCGCACGGCCTGACGCTCATTCCGCCCTATGACCATGCCGACGTCATTGCCGGCCAGGCCACCGTCACGCGCGAGTTGATCGACGAGGTGGGGCCGCTGGATGCCATCTTTGCCAGCCAGGGCGGTGGTGGGTTGCTCGGCGGCGCAACACTGGTGACCGCTGCGTTGGCGCCGGCCTGCAAGGTGTATGGGGCGGAGCCGGTGACGGGCAACCACGGCCGGCAGTCATTGCAAGCCGGCCACATCGTGCATATCGACCCGCCAGACACGATAGCGGACGGTGCGCGCGCACAGCATCTCGGTGCGCTGACGTTCGCGCTATTGCAGCGCGGTGTGACAGAGATCGTTTCCGTGGAAGACGCGATGCTGGTGGCGTGCATGCGCCGCTTTGCGCAGGCCATGAAGCTGGTGGTGGAGCCCACCGCATGTCTTGGCCTAGCTGCTGCCCGCTATGGCGGATTGCCCATCAAGGGGGCGCGCATTGGCGTGATCGTGACGGGCGGCAACATTGATCTGCCGCGCTACCTCGGCCTGCTGCAGGAAGCTTAGGCACTGCGGCTGCATCAGGCGATGCAGGACAGCCGCGCCTGCATGGCGCGCAGGATGTTCCGCCAATGTGAGTAGATCAAAAAGTGGCCACCATCCTCCACCTCATGTAACTGCGCCCCCGGAATGCGCTGGACCAGCCTGCGCGCAGCGTTGACGGATACGTGCCAATCCAGCGCGCCGTGAAAGAATTCAACCGGCATGGCAAAGCGGTGGCCGTCGACCTGCCAGCCGTGCACGTTCAGTAGTGTCTCGACCACAAAATGCTGGCCGCCGTGTTTGACGCCGGCCAGCAACTCTTGCGCGTAGTTTTCGCGAAACGCGGCTTGCCGGAAGACTTGCTGGTCCACGTCGGGCATGGATTTCAAGATGGATTCGATGTAACGGTAGACATCCTTGCGGATGCTGCGCACCACCACGTGCAGCAGCGGCGGCAACAGGTTCGGCATGTAGCGCGCCACCATGAGCGCCATGCGGAAGTGCGCCGAGTAGGCCTTGATGTCGTCCACGCGTTCAACCGGGGGCGTGGCTGCCACAATGAAGACGGCGCTCACGCGTTCGGGCATCGCCTGTGCGGTGGCAAACGCGTAGGGCATGCCGGCCGAGTACCCCAGCACGGCAAAGCGATCGAGCTTGAGATGGTCGGCCAGCGCTTGCACGTCAGCCGGCCAGTCGGCCACCTTGCGCCCGGGCATCGGGTCCGAGTCGCCCGTGCCCGGCCGCTCGGGAATGATGAGGCGGATCGACGCCTCCCGCAGCAGCGCATCGTCCGGATGCCGCAAGTGCCGCGAGCAAGACAGGCCATGCATCTGGATCACGGGCAGCCCATCCGGGTCGCCGCTGTCTGACCACGCCAGTGCGCGGCCATCGGGCAGAACCATGCGGCCGTCTCCTGCGGATGTGCGGGGTGTGGGCGCGAGTGTGGCGTGCTTGCCGAGCGATAAGCGATTGGGTTGGCCGCCACCCTGGTCGAGCCACAGCGGCGTTGACCAGATGGCCTGCACCAGCTCTGGCTGGCGGCGTACGCCCACCTTGGCAAAGATGGCCTTCAGCTGCGTCTTGGCGGTGTTGGTGGTGGTGCCCAGATCCTGCGCGGATTCTTCCAGCGTGAGCCCGCGCACCAGCCGCTGGGCAAGCCGCGCTTCTGCGGCGGTCAGCCCAAACAGTTCACGCAGGCCGCCTTCGGGCACCAGCGGCACGTCGGCGCTCGCCACCCACAGCATTGCCAGCGGGGTGCTCTCGTTGGTCGGCTGCAGCTTGCTGACGAGCACGGACAGCGGCCCGGCGGCCTGCTCCAGGCGGAATGCCGTGCGGGTGCCTGCGTGTGCGGCGGTCGATGCCACCGAGGCCACCGAGGCCACCGCGGCCACTTCACGCAGCGCATCTTCCAACAGCTTTCTTGGGCGGGATTCCATGCGCCCGGCAACGAGTACCAGGCCGTCGTTGTTGTCCAGAATCAGCCGCAGCGCGCGGTTCATGCTGACCACGGCGCCGGTGTCTTCCACCAGCGCCACGCCCACCGGCAGGCGGTCCAATACGGAGTCACTGATCCGGCGATGCGTTTCTGCATCGGCCTGGGTCTGGCGCATGTCCCACGCGCGCACGAAATGCGGCGCGAGCAGTTGGAACACCTGCTGTTCCGCCGCGCTGGCAGTGCTCGGCAGCGGGCTGCTGGTGTCACCAAACCAGCTGGCGACGATGGCATCGGTCTCAGCGGTCGAGACGGGCCGTGCGTCCTGCGCGCCGCTCTGCATCAGGAAGTCGGCCATGGCCTGCAGCAGGCTGGGCCACAGGTCGTCGTCGCTGGCGGCGCCGTAAATCAGGCCAATGAGCCTGGAGAGCGCTTCCGCCGGAATATCCACTGTCTCGCGCATCGGCGCCTCCCGCGTGGCATGACCAGAATCGAGTAATAGCCAAGCAATACCGGGGCCGATCATGACACGGCCCAGGCAAGCAACGCATACCCCGAACGGGTGATGCATCTTGCCGGTGCACCGTCCACCATGAGCCTCAACCGAATGCACAACGGCATGCACGACAGGGTCTGGGGAGGCCACATGACGAATCTGTTGGTGGGCGGTGCCACGCCCAGCACGCAAGCGCCGCAGCGCGGCGGCTGGCCAATGCCCGCGTGGGCCGATTCGCCCGCCACGCAGATGCTCCGCCTGCTGGAAGACGCGTTTTCTGCCATAGATGAGGCGGTGCTGCTGTTGTCGGAAGGCGGCGCGGTCGTGCATGCATCCGCATTGGCCAGGTCATTGCTCGACAACCGGTGTGGCCTGCGGGTCCGGCATGACAGGCTCTGGCACCCGAGCCCGTCGGTGCTGAATCACCTGGCCAAGGTGATGGCGACCACCTTGCACACCGGGTGTCGCGCAAAGATGACGGTCTCACTCGCCTGGGGTGAGACCCTGAGCCTGGACATGGCCCCCGCCAATCCGCAGCTGTTTCCATCGGACGCGCCGCTCGTGTTCGTGCGGATGCGCCGCAACAGCGCGCTCAAGCAGGCCGATGCCGACAACCTGATCACCGCGTTCGAGATCACAAAAACCGAGGCGAAGGTGCTGGCAGGGCTGGTGGCCGGGCTGGCACCGTCAGAACTTGCAACGCAGAACGGCGTGTCGGAGCACACCGTGCGATCGCACATCACCAGCATGAAGGGGAAGATGCGGTGCAACCGGATCGTGGATCTGGTGAAGCTGGCGGTGCTGGCGTAGGGCGTAGGTTGGCCGGCGCGCCGTCAGGCGAGGGGCGTTGCCGTACAAGCAGGGTCCGCGGTCGCCAGCGCTTGTGGTGTCGGCAGCGTCTTGTGCTCGCCTAGCTGCGCAGCCTTCACACGGTTGCGTCCGTACTTCTTGGCGGCGTAGAGATCCGTCTCGGCCGCGCGGTGGGGCAGCAACGCGGTGACATCGCGGACACCCACGATCAGCACCTGGATCACCAGCGCCAGGAACTACGCATTGAAATGCCGTTGCCCTGTGGCGCACGACCTGTACGAGCTGCACGCCATATTTCTTCTCGCCTCAGACGGTGCTACCGCGCCCGCAACACCGACGGCGGCATGCCCAACAAACGCTGAAAGCTGCGGCGCATCCGTTCCGTATCGCCAAATCCGCATTCGTTCGCCACGCGCTGCATGGATGTGGCGCCGCTCTCCAGCGCGGCGCGGGCGGCCTCCACACGCAGCTTCTCGACAGCCTTGGCTGGGGTGAGGCCCGTCTCGGCCTGGAAGGCGCGTGCGAAGTGGCGCGGGCTCATGCAGGCGTGTTCGGCCAGGTCGCCCACGCGGTGGGGTGCGCCCAGGTTGCGGCGCACGTGGTCCAGCAGCGGTTTGAAGCGGCCGCGGGCGGAGTCCATTTCGTTGAGCGCCGAGAACTGCGATTGCCCGCCGGGGCGCCGGTAGTAGACGACCAACTGCCGTGCCACCGCGCGTGCCACGCGCTCGCCCAGGTCGTCAGCAATGACCGCGAGTGCGAGGTCGATACCGGCGCTGATGCCCGCGCTGGTCCAGAAGCGGCCGTCGTTCACGTAGATGTGGTCGGCCTCCAGTTGCACCTGCGGGAAGTCGCGCGCGAACTGCTCGCTGCGGCACCAGTGCGTGGTGGCGCGCCGGCCGTCCAGCAAGCCCGTGGACGCCAGCAGCAGGCTGCCTGAGCACACGCTGGCCACGCGTGCGCCACGTGCCGCGCAGCGCTGCACGAAACGGCGCGTGCGTGCATCCAGCATGGCGGCGTCCACGCCATCGCCGCCGGCCACGAGCAGGGTGTCGACCTGACTTGCGGGCGGCAGCGCCTCGGCGGCCCAGAGCGCGCCCGCCGAACTGCGTACCAGGCCGGGCTGTGCGGCCACGACCCGCAGGGCGTAGTGGTCATCCCGGTAGCGGCTGGCCACCTCGAATGCGGCCACCGGCCCGGCGGCGTCGAGCACCTGGAAGTCAGGAAACACAAGAACGGCAATGCGATGGGGCATGGCGGCGGGTGGGTCTCAGGTGTGTAGCAGGTGGGTGCGGATGGCAGGAAATGCGGGAAGCATGACATTGCTGCCAACACGATAGAGCGCGATGCTGTGAACCGTCAACCCAAGCGTTAACTCACCCAACAGGAGATTCGTGTCATGAGTGCTTCCCCCTTCATCGTTGTGTTTGCTCTGTTCGATCGCGTTACCCAGCTGGATTTCACCGGCCCCGACGAGGTGTTCTGGCGCCTGCCCGGCGCGCAGTGCGTGATGGCATCGGCGCGTGGCGGAGAGATCCGCGCAGATGGCGGCCTCACCATCACGAATGTGCAGCGTCTGGCTGACATTGAGCGCGCCGATCTCATCTGCATACCCGGCGGCTTTGGCGTGATCGAAGCCATGGCCGATGCCGACTTCGTGCGTGAAGTGCGCCGGCTGGCGGATGGCTCGCGCTATGTCACCTCGGTGTGTAGCGGCTCGCTCGTGCTGGGTGCGGCTGGTTTGTTGCAAGGCAAGCGTGCGGCCTGCCATTGGGCGTGGCGTGATCTGCTGCCGCCCTTCGGTGCCACTGTGGACGAGAGCCGCGTGGTGCGTGACGGCAACCTCATCACCGGCGGCGGCGTGACGGCGGGCATCGACATGGCGCTCACTGTCATGGCCGACATTGCCGGCGCCGAGTATGCGCAGTCAGTGCAACTCGGCATCGAGTACGCACCGGCGCCGCCGTTCGAGTGCGGACGCCCCGAGCTGGCCGCGCCGCAAGTCCTCACAGCTGTGAAGACGCGCCTGAATACCCTGCGCGCGGATCGCCACGCAGCGGTGCAGAAGGCAGCCCAACTGCTCTGAATGTGTAAGGTGTACGTGCCGATTGCGGCGACAATGGCGTCCTTTCCCGATGTCATTGCCGCCGCAATCGGCGCGCCGCACCGCACATGAACACACCGTCCCTGAACCTGAACGCCAACGGCCCCGGTGGCCCCAGTGGTCCCATTGGCATCGTGGCCGCGCTGCATGAAGAGATCAACGAGCTGCTGACGCTGCTGTCTGGCGCACGCGCCGTGCATGTCGGCAGCCGGGATTTCTGGACGGGCGAGCTGGATGGCCAGGCCGTGGTGGTGGTGCTGTCGCGCGTCGGCAAGGTGGCGGCAGCCTCCACCGCAACCATGCTGGTTGCACAGTTTGGTGTGCGGGCGGTGGTGTTTGCCGGCGTGGCCGGTGCGCTGGCACCCGGGGTGGCGGTGGGCGATGTGGTGGTGTCGTCCGAACTGCTGCAGCATGACGTCGATGCCTCGCCGCTGTTCCCGCGTTGGGAGATTCCGCTGACGGGCGTGGCGCGCTTTCAGGCCGATGCCGCGCTGGCCCAAGGGTTGCTCGAAAGCGCCCGTGCCGTGCTGGCCGATCCGCTCGGTTTGCTGGGGCAGCCGGTCATGGAGGCGTTCGGCATTGCCGCGCCGCAGGCATACGCCGGTCTCATCATCAGCGGGGACCGCTTTGTTTCCACCTCAGCCGAAAGCGCTGCGTTGCGGGCAGCCCTGCCCGACGCGCTGGCCGTTGAAATGGAAGGCGCCGCAGTGGCGCAGATCTGCCACGAGTGGGGCGTGCCGTTTGCCGCCATCCGCACGATTTCCGACCGCGCAGACGATGCGGCCAGCGTGGACTTTGCGCAATTCATTGCGGAGGTGGATTCGCGCTACAGCGTGGCAATCCTGCGCCAATGGCTGGTTGGGGTGGCGCGCCGCTAAGTTACACGGACTACCCGTGCAAGTACGGCACGAGGTTCTTCAGGGCGTTCTCCACATACGCTTCTTTCTCGCCCACGGGCGCCACATAGTGCAGCGCTGCAGTGGCGGCTTCCAGGCCTTCGGTGCGCGCAATGACCCACGCTGCCAGGTACGGTGAAGAAAAACACCCGCCTGCCGTCGCCACGTTGCCGCTTGCATAGAACGGCTGGTTCAACACTTCCACCCCCGCCTCCTGCACCCAGGGTTTGGTCGTCAAGTCCGTGCATGCCGGCACGTTGCCGACCAAGCCCAGCTTGGCAAGGACCAGCGTGCCCGAGCACTGCGCGCCAATCAGCTGACGCGCGGGGTCGAGCGCCAGGCGCGCCATCAACCCCGCATCGGCGACGACCTCACGCGTGCGCACGCCGCTGCCGACCAGGACGGCATCTGCCGTGCGCGCCTCTTCCAGCAGCGATTGCGCATGGACCGTCACACCGTTCATCGACGTGACCTGCGCCTGCGGACAGCACAGCGTCACGCGCCAGTCAGGCTTCTTGATGCGGTTGAGCACGCCCAGGGCGATGAGTGAGTCCAGCTCGTTGAATCCGTCAAAGGTAAGGATGGCGATGTGCATGGCAGTCCTGAATGTGCGGGCCAGGGCCCGATTGGGTGGGGTATGTGGGGCATGCTAGGGTGCGATGGCAATACAATCAAAAAATTGTCCTTAGTACATCCGGTACTCCCAGCAATGACGCAAGCCCGCTATCAGCCATTGGTCGATGCACTGGCCGCACAGATCCGTTCGGGGGATCTGCTGCCCGGCACGCGCCTGCCTACGCACCGCCGGCTGGCGGAACACCACGGCATTGCGCTGGTAACGGCCACGCGCGTGTATGCCGAACTCGAAGCAATGGGGCTGGTGAGCGGCGAGGTGGGCCGCGGCACCTTTGTGCGCGAAGCCGTGCTGCCGCGTGGCCTGGGGGTCGATCAGCAGGCCGTGGCGGCGGGGGTAGTGGATCTGAACTTCAACTACCCGTCGCTGCCGGGGCAGGCCCAACTGTTGAGCCGTGCGTTGCGGCAACTGGCGGCCCAGGGCGATCTTGAAGCGCTGTTGCGCTATGCCCCGCACGGCGGCCGGCCGCACGAGCGTGCTTGTGTTGCGCGGCACCTTGCACGCAAGGGCCTGACGCTCGAGCCGGACAACGTGCTGATCGTCGATGGTGCGCAGCACGGGCTGGCCGTGACGGTCATGGCGCTGCTGAAACCGGGCGATGTGGTGGCCGTGGACGCGTTGACCTACCCGGGCTTCAAGGTGCTGGCCGAGATGCTGCATCTGGAGCTGGCGCCGGTTCCCGCAGCGGGGCAGGGCATGGATCTGGATGCGCTGGAGCGCGTGTGCACGCGCCGCCGTGTTCGCGCCGTTTATGTCATGCCCACGCTGCACAATCCGCTCGGCTGGGTCAGCGGCATTGCCTGGCGGCGCCGGCTGGCCGCCATCGTGCGTCGACACGGGTTGATCGTGATTGAGGATGCCGCCTACGCCTTCCTTGCAGAGGATGCGCCTACGCCATTGGCAGCGCTTGCGCCGGAGGCGACGGTCTACGTATCGGGGCTGTCCAAGAGCGTGGCCACGGGCCTGCGCTTTGGTTTTGTTGCGGCACCGGCGGCCTGGGTGCACAAGCTCGAACGCGCGATTCGCGCCACCACCTGGAACACGCCCGCGGTCGTCACGGCCCTGGCGTGCGCGTGGCTGGACGACGGCACCGTGAACCGCCTGGAGGCTGAGAAGCGGCGCGATGCGGCTGAACGTCAGGCCATCGCCCGCAAGGCCCTGGCCGGGCTGACGCTCATCAGCCATCCGGCGTCGTATTTTGTCTGGCTGGTCTTGCCGCCGGAAGTGCGCGCAGACCATGTTGCGGCAGTTCTGCAGGCAGACGGCATTTCCGTCTCCACGGCAGAACCCTTTGCGACATCGAAGCAGGTGCCGCATGCCGTGCGCCTGGCGCTGGGTTCTGTGGCGCTTGACCGGTTGCAGGCCGTGCTGCACGTCGTCAGGCAGCGCATTGAGGAACAGATTGACCGATGAAAGTGCGCAACCCATGTCTGCCAGCTTGAATACACTCACACCCAACAACGACATCCGAAGGCTTGACCGATGGGAGAACACATGAAGCACTGGCTTGTGACACTGGCAGGATGGGTGATCTGCGCCTGCGCAACGCTGAGCGGCACGGCGTACGCGGCCGAGTTTGCTACGTTGACGGTTGCCGTTGGCGCGCAGCCGCGCATGTGGACGCGCGAAGCACTGCTGCACAACCCGCACCTGACCGACGTTACCGTGGAAGACCAAAACCTGAAGCGCCGCCTGACCTTCAAGGCCGTCCCCGTGACGGAATTCTTCAAGGGCCAGCCGACCAGCCCGGATGCCAGCGCCACCACTGTCGCCAGCGACGGCTACGTATCGCATCTGCCGATGCGCCTGCTGCTGGCTGATCGCCCCGACGGGCCGCGCGCCTGGCTCGCCGTGGAAGACCCGGACACCCCGTGGCCGACGCTCAAGGGTCAGGACATCGGGCCGTTCCGCCTGATCTGGACGGCGCCGCCGGCCAAGGCCTCCGTGGTGAATGAAAGCCTGTGGACGTACAACATCGTGCGCATTGACGTGGCCGCGCAGCCGCAGGAGCGCTTTGCGGCTATCCGGCCCGCAGCCGGGTTGCCTGCAGATGGCCCTGTCATGCGTGGCTTTGCCACCTTCCAGCGCGTCTGTTTCTCTTGTCACACGCTCAACCGCGCGGGCGATGCTCAGTTGGGCCCCGATCTGAACGTGCCCTACAGCCCGGTGGAGTATCTCGGAGACGAGAAGCTGCGCCACCTTATCCGCGATCCGCAGTCGCTACGCTGGTGGCCGAATGCGCGCATGTCGTCCATTGATGAGAAGACGCTGTCCGAGGCGCAGCTCAATGACCTACTGGCGTACTTCCACCACATGGCGCATCGCAAGGCAGCTGCCGCGCATTGAAGCGTTAGCCGCCGTGCCCGAACTGCGCCTGGTATTGCGACGGCGAGAGATCAAACCGGCGTCGGAACGCCTTGGCCAGATGCGCCTCCGAACCGAAGCCGGCATCGCGGGCGGCGCGCTTGACGGAGTCGCCTGCCTCCAGATGCGCGCGGGCGGCTTGCAGCCGCAGCGTTTCCAGAAAGGCGCGCGGTGTCATGCCGGTTTCCTTGGTGAAGCGGCGGTGGAAGGTGCGGGGCGCCTCACCGGCCGCCGCAGCCATCTGCTCCACGTCGATCGGTTCGCGCAGGCGCGAGCGCAGCCAGTCGACCAGCGCAGCGTACTGCCCAGATTGGGTTTCCAGTGCCAGCGAGTACTGCGACTGGTTGCCCATCCGCCGCACAGCTAGAATCAACTGCTTGGCCACCCGCGCCGCCACCCAGCGGCCGAGATCCTGCTCGACCATCGACAGGCACATGTCGATGCCCGCCGTGACACCGCCTGACGTCCACGCCTTACCGTCTTGCACGTAGAGCGCGTCGGGCTCGACCGCAACGTTCGCAAACACCTGCGCGAGCAACTGCGCGGATGCCCAGTGCGTGGTGGCGCGGTGCGCATCGAGCAGGCCCCAGTGCGCCAGCACGAACGCGCCGGTGCAGACCGACCCGAACCGCCTTGCCGAAACGCATACCTCGCGGGCCCACTGCGCCAGTGGTGCATCGGCACCCGTCGCCAGCAAGCCTTCGCGCTCGCCGCCGGCAACGATCAGGGTGTCGATGGTGGCGGGTGCCAGCGAGGCGATCGATTCCGTATCGATGGCAATGCCATTCGACGCTCGCACCAGCCCGCCCTGCGACGAGACCGGCATGACGCGGTAGGCCGGCTCCACGTTGAAGGCATTCGCCATGGCAAATACATCGGCTGGGCCTGCCACGTCCAGCATCTGCACTGCCGGGTAGGCAACCAGCGCGACCACGCGCGGGCCTGTCGGGCAGTGGCTTGTATCGGAACGAGGCGCAGTGGAAGCGCATGACATGGGGAGCACACTATTGGCAGAAATCGACAAATCATTGTCATTGCTGCCAATGGGGGCGTCAAGCTACGCTGGATTTCCCAAGACTGCATACACGCCTGACCATGAACCTCGCTCTTCTCTCAACGTTTGCTTGCCTGCTTGCCCGGGAGGGGCGTTGACCGTGCGGCGCGCTCTGCTAGTCGGCTGGAGTGTGTGCGTAATGGCTGTCGGCCTGGCCGGCTGTTTTGCGTTGCAGGTGCATCAGGACCCCGGTGGTGTGCCCGCTGCCGTGCAGCATGCAGACGCATCTGCCGCGCAGCCGGAGATTCCCGCCAACCATGCGCACCCGTTGCGCGCACGGCCGCTCGTGGCTGTGGTCGGGCATAACGCCAATACGGAGTTGACCGATTTCGTGGTCCCCTATGGCGTGCTCAAGCGTGCTGACGTGGCGGATGTGATCGCCCTCGGCACCCAGCCGGGGCCGATGCAGATGTTTCCCGCGTTTCGGCTGGAACCCGATGCCACCATCGACGCATTCGACGCGCGCTTTCCCGACGGAGCGGACTATGTGGTGGTGCCGGCCGTGCACGAGGATGACGATCCGCGTCTGCTGGCCTGGGTGCGCCAGCAGTGGGCCAAGGGCGCGACGGTCATCGGCGTATGTGACGGTGCATGGGTGCTCGCGCGTGCTGGCCTGCTGGCGGGCCGCCACGCGACTTCCCACTGGTATGCGCGCGATGCGCTTGCGAAGCAGTTTCCGCAGACGCAATGGGTGTCCGGTCGCCGCTACGTGGCCGATGGCCGTGTTGTGACGACGACGGGCGTAACCGCCTCGGTGCCCGTCACACTGGCGTTGATCCAGACGATTGGCGGGGCAGAGCGTGCCCACGCGGTGGCCGATGCCATCGGCGCGCCGGACTGGTCAGCCGAACACGCAAGTGCAGGCTTCAGGCTGAGCCCACGGCATCTGTACACGGCGGCCAGCAACATGCTGTCGCTGTGGCGGCGCGAAACGCTCGGTGCTGCCTTGCAACCCGGTGGTGATGACGTTGCCCTGGCGCTGGTGGCCGATGCACATGCCCGTACCTATTTCACGCGCGTGTTGGCAACGGCAGATACCTCGGGCGGTGTGCGCATGGGCAGCGGCTTGGTGTTTCTTCCCGACCGGGTGGGGGCGGCAGCGAATGCACTACCGCCGCTATCCAGCACGCCGCAGCTGCCTCGCGCAGTGGTCGCGCTGGATCGGGCACTGGAAGACATTGCACAACGCCACGGTGGCGATACCGCAGCGTTTGTCGCGCTTCAGATGGAATATCCGATGCCTCGTGGGATGCGGTCAGCGCGCTAGGCGGGGTGCATCGGGGCGGCATCCAAACCGTGAGCTGACCCGCAAACGTTTTCCAATGCGCACTGGTGATGCTGCCAGACGACACCTCCCCAAATTTGGGGATAGCCCGGACAAACGACTTCTGCCAAACATGACGGCATGACACCGAGCGTGCAGCGTAGGGTCGCGATTGCATAGAGCCCCGCCGCAGCGCTGGTGTGTGCAGCCGCTGTCACGAGGAAGGGGAGGATCAGCATGGCATCCGAGCGTTCGGCCGACAACGTCATTGCAGCGCTGTATTCCGCCGCAGTCGATCCGAAGGGGTGGAATACCGCGCTGGAAGCACTGCGGCACCTGGCCGATGCCCGCGCGGCAAACTGCTTCGTGCATGACGCGATCACGGAGCGCTTTCTCGAGTACCGCTTCGTCGGCTACAGCACCCAGTGGGCAGACGACTACGCGAAGCACTATCACAGCCTTGATCTTGCACGCGGGGTGCTGCTGCGCCAGCCGGCGGGAACGATGTACCCCATGCACCGCTATGTGCCGAACAGCGTCGTGGCACGTAGTGAGTACTACCAGGATTTCTACGTCCCGGAAGGGCTTCGATACTCATGCGGCGGCACGCTGTTCGACGGCAACCGGCGCTTGATCCTGGCGGTGCATCGCCCGGTGGGCCACCGGCCGTATGAACAGCACACCGTGCGTGAACTCCAGCGGGTGCTGCACCATCTGCCGCATGTGTTTCGCGTGAAGGACATGGCCATGCGCGGGCATGACAGTGCAACACTGTCGAGCGCGGCACTCGCTGCACTGCCACGCGGCGTGGTCATCGTGGACGCGGGCATGGGCATCCACTACGCCAACCCCGCCGCCGAGGCCCTGCTGCACCAGTCGACGGGTCTTCGGGTCAGCGCAAACCGCCTGGGCTGCACTGTTCCGGCGCTCGCACCGCTGCTGGTACGCCGGGTGAGGGCGGCATGTGATGCGATGCCGCAGGTCGATCCTGTTCCGCTGTACATGACGGACGAGAGCGGTCGGGTCTCCATCGAGATGCACGTCGTTCCCTTGCAGCCGCATCTTGCTGCCGACGTCATGCCGGCACAGCCGATGGCGATGGTTCTTTTGCGATGTCCCTTCTACCGGACGGAATGGCCGCGTTCTGCGCATCGCCCCTACGGTTTGACCCATGCAGAAATGGCAGCGCTGGCTGCCATGATCGAAGGCCTGACGCCCGGGGAGCACGCCGAGAGAAGCGGCATACGGATCAGCACCGTACGCAGCCAGATCAAGGCCATCTTGGCAAAGACCGGCTGCCGCCGGATCGCCGAGGTCGTCGCGCTGTTTGCCGCGGTCGACGTGCCTCACCCGGATCAGTCGGCTGCCTGAGCTACGCCGCCGCCCACGCCACCAGCGTGGCGATGGTGTTCATATTGCGCGCCGTCCCCGTCTTGGCAGCAGGAATCTTCAGCTTGGAATGCGCCATGCCATCGCCGTAGTGCACGTAGATCTCACGTGCGCCCAGGGCGACTTCTTCCGCTTGCCGGCCGCTCAGGGTTGCCAACGTATCGGCGGGCGGTGGCGCATCCAGAAAGATGGCGACCGTCCGATTGGCTGCCTGGGCTTTGAACGGATTGCCCTCCAGCACCGCTGCCAGTTCCGCACCCGTGCGCACGAGCACGCCCACGGGCTTGCCGGCGTATTCCTCCAGGCAGCGCTCCAGCTTGGCCTTGACCGACGCTTCCGACAGCCGGCTCTGAAAGACCACATTGCCGCTCGCAATGTAGGTGCGCACGTTGGTCAGGCCAATGGATTCGCACATCGCCCGCAGGTCGGCCATGGGCAGCTTGCCGGTACCGCCAACATTCACGGCCCGCAGGAAGGCGACATAAGTCGTCATGGGGGAGGTCTCTCCTGAGTCTGTCGGTCAACTTAGCGACGCGAGGGGCTTGCGTACATTTTGTTACTCGTGTGACGGGAATGTATAACCCGCCACGCTGCACGCCCGGTATTCTGCGCCGCGAATTGATTGACCCAGGAACGGCCCGCCAACGGGGGTGTGGCGCATCCTGCATTTGAGCATGTGCAAACAAGGAGAACCCAGCATGTGGAAGAAGATTGCCCCGACGTTGATTGTTGCCGCGCTCGCCGGTCTGACGGCTTTGCCGGCGGCGGCCGATGATTTGCGCAACGCACTTGGTGGCGCACTGGGCGGCGCGGGTGGTGCAGCCGTGGGTGGTGCAATCGGCGGCCAGACGGGTTCGGTGATTGGCGGTGCGATTGGCGGTGGCGCCGGCGGCGCTTTGACGGCCAACGGCCACGAGCGCAAGGGCGCGATTGTTGGCGGCGCACTGGGCGGTGGCGTGGGCGCTGCTGCGGGCAACGCCATGGGCGGCCGCACGGGCGGCATCGTCGGCGCGGGCCTCGGTGGCGGCGCGGGTGCGGCGCTGGGCGGCAACGTGCAGCGCAACTCATACTCCGACCACGACGATCGTGGCCGCCGTCGCCACGGCAAGCATCACCATCACCACTGATGGGATGTCCACCCGGGAGGCTTGCACTCCCGGGTGCCCAGATTTTCCTGCCTTCCATCCGCCGTTCTGGCTGGTGGCACCCCTTCCCAAGACATATCGCTGACGCCGGGTCGCCGTTGACGCCTGTGCGGTCTACCATACCGTGGCAATCGATGCCGCCACGCAGGAGACCGCCATGACGCAACGCTTCGACGCCATCATCATCGGTACCGGGCAAGCTGGCCCGGCGCTGGCCGCGCGGTTGTCCGGCGCCGGCATGCAGGTTGCCATCATCGAGCGCGGGCGGTTTGGCGGCACATGCGTCAACACCGGCTGCATTCCCACCAAGACACTGGTCGCCAGCGCATACGCCGCGCGCCTCGCGCAACGGGCTGCCGAGTACGGCGTGATGATCGATGGGCCGGTCAATGTCGACATGGCGCGTGTGAAGGCGCGCAAGGACGAAATTTCCGGGCGCTCCAGCCACGGCGTGGAGCAGTGGGTCCGCGGCCTGGAGCACTGCACCGTCTTCCAGGGGCATGCTCGCTTTGAGAGCGCGCAAACCGTGCGTGTCGGCAACGATCTGCTGGAGGCCGAGCGCATCTTCATCAACGTTGGCGGGCGCGCGCTGGTTCCCCCGATGCCGGGGTTGGATCAGGTGCCCTATCTCACCAACACCACCATGATGGACATGGACTTCCTGCCCGAGCACCTGATCGTGATCGGTGGCAGCTATGTGGGGCTGGAGTTCGGCCAGATGTATCGGCGCTTCGGGGCGCGCGTGACGATCGTGGAGAAAGGCCCGCGCCTGATCGCCCGTGAAGACGAAGACGTGTCGCAGGCGGTGCGTGAGATTCTGGAAGCGGAGGGCATCGACGTGCAGGTGGCCGCCAACTGCCTGAGCGTGCGCGGCGAAGCAGGCAACGTGGTGGTTGGGCTGGATTGCTCGGGCGGCGCGCGAGAAGTGTCGGGCTCGCATCTGCTGCTGGCCGTGGGGCGTGTACCCAATACCGATGATCTCGGCCTGGACAAGGCAGGCGTCCAAACCGATGCACGCGGATATATCTGCGTCGACGAGCAACTGCGCACCAACGTCTCCGGCATCTGGGCCCTGGGCGATTGCAACGGGCGCGGCGCGTTCACACATACGTCCTACAACGACTACGAGATCGTCGCGGCCAACCTGCTGGATGACGATCCGCGCAGGGTGTCGGACCGTATCCAGGCGTACGCCATGTACATCGACCCACCGCTTGGCCGCGTTGGCATGACGCTGACCGAGGCCAAGCATTCGGGCCGCAAGCTGCTGGTCGGCAACCGCCCCATGACGCGCGTCGGGCGTGCGGTGGAGAAGGGAGAAAGCCAAGGCTTCATGCGCGTGGTGGTGGATGCGCAGAGTCACGAAATTCTTGGCGCGGCGATCCTGGGCGTGACCGGCGACGAGGTCGTGCATGCATTGCTCGACGTGATGTACGCCAAGGCGCCGTACACCACCATCAGCCGTGCCATGCACATCCACCCGACCGTGTCGGAACTGGTGCCGACGCTGCTGCAGGAGATGCAGCCGGTGGTGTAGCACCGGCCGCAGGTGGGTTCAATGCCCTGCGCTCTGGCCGCCATCCACGTGCAGGATCTCGCCTGTCACAAAGGGGGCGGACTCCAGAAACTGTACAGCCTGCGCGATATCGCGCATCTCGCCCATGTGGCCAACCGGATGCAGCGCGCCAAGAAAGTCGTGCGTTTCCGGTGCGTGCATTGGCGACTTGATGACGCCTGGCGACACCGCATTCACGCGGATACCGCGCTTCGCATATTCAATGGCCAGCGATTTCGTCGCCGCGTTCAAACCGCCCTTGGTGAGCGAGGCGAGCACCGACGGTACACCGCTGATGGCATGGTCCGTCAGGGTGGTCGTGATGCTGACCACGTGGCCACCGCCGTTCTTCTCCATCTCGGCAATGGCGAGCTGCGTGATGTGGAAGAAACCGGTCAGGTTCACGCCAATGTTGGCTGCGTAGTCTTCCGCCGTATAGCTGGTGAAGGGCTTGGCCATGAAGATGCCGGCGTTGTTGACCAGCGTATCGATGCGGCCGAACTTCGCCACACCCTCGGCAATCACGCGGCGTGCCGTTGCCGGGTCGGCAATGTCACCGGCAACGGCCAGGATGCCAGCGTCATCCACCGGCTTGATGCTGCGCGCCGTTGCCACCACGCGGTAGCCGCGTTCGCGGTACGACTTGACCAGTTCTGCGCCGATGCCTTGTGATGCGCCGGTGATGACGGCGACTTTTTGAGTGGTGCTCATTTTGGAACCTCATGTTTGGTGGATGGCTGTGAAGCCGGTCGATCCGACGGGATCGATTGAGGTCCAATGTAGGCCGCACGCTTGTGCTGAAGAATGCCCATCGCGCACAAACACTTATGCGCAGCGGGAACAAATGCGATGCATCACATCCCGCACTATGATGGGGCCTTTGCATTGATGCGGTAGGCGCCATGACGCGACAGTTCGATGATCTCCAGCTCGGCAGCATCGAGCTGTTCTGCCTGGCGGCAGAGCTTGGCAGTTTTACGGCCGCCGCAGTCGCTGCAGGCGTGACACCGCCGGCGGTCAGCCGCACCGTGTTCCGGTTGGAGGAGCGATTGGGTGTGCGCCTGTTCGTGCGCACCACGCGGCAGATCCGGTTGACTGAAGAGGGCCGGATCTACTTCGAGCAGAGCCGCCGCGCATTGGCGCAATTGGTGGAAGCGGAACGGCAGATCAGCGGCCAGCGCGCAGCGCCCTCGGGCTTGCTGCGGATCAGCTTGCCGACGCCCTATGCGCACTATCGCGTGCTGCCCATCCTGCCCGCGTTCCGGGCGCAATACCCGGATGTCGAAGTCGACGTGCACATCAGCAACCGCAATGTCGATTTTGCAGATGACACGTATGACCTGTCCGTGCGCGGACGCGCACCGGATGACTCCAACCTCATCGCCCGCAAGCTGGAAGATGCCGAGATGGTGGTGGTGGCCGCGCCCGACTATCTACGCCGCGCCGGCACGCCACGCACGCCGGAAGACCTGCAGCAGCACGAATGCATTCAGTTTGACGTGCCCAGCAGTGGCCGTAAGCTGCCATGGGTGTTCCAGGTCAACGGTGAAGAGACGGATCTGCTGACGTCGGGCACCTATGGCACGTCGGAAGACGCGCTCGGCGGCGCCACGTTGGCGCGCGCCGGGGCAGGCTTGTTTCAGACGTACCGCTTTGTGGTCGAGCAGGATTTGCGCGACGGCACGCTGGTCGAGGTGTTGCAGGACTACGGCGGCAGTACGCGGCCGTTCGTCCTGCTATACCCGTCGGCCCGGCACGTGACGCGCCGGGTGCGGGTGTTCGTCGACTTCCTGGTGGAGAAGTGCTCCCCCTGAGTGGGCAGGGACAGGGCAATCAGGCGGGTTTGACCTGTGCGATCACGAGCAGGATGACGGCGGCGTTGGCCGGCTGCTGGAAGTGCGAGATCACCATGCGCGCATGCCCGGCCTTCTCGGCCAGCACATCCGCGAAGAAGTCCGATGCGCCATCCACCACCGCAGGCTGCTGCAGCCAGCCGGGTGCACTGGTGACATGTCCCTCGACACGGACAATGTGGTCCAACCGCTCGAAGCTACCCAGATGCGCGTGGATTTGCGCGAGCACGTTGAGCGCAGCAAGTTCTGCGGCACGCTGGCCATCTTCCAGGGTCAGGTCCTTGCCGACCTGGCCTTGCCAGACCACCTTGCCGTTGGCCAGCGGCAACTGCCCTGACACGAACAGTAGATCACCCGCCTGACTGACAGCGGCATAGCTGCCCAGCGGCTGCGGGGGAGGGGGCAGCACGAGGCCGCGTGCGGCAAGGCGTTCTTCGATGGTCATGGCGGCTCCGGGTTTCAAGCGGTTGTGAGCATGGAACCGACTCTAGGCGCGGCCGCCGCCCGGATGAAGGTACGGGCGGGAACAGGACTCAATACATCAAGGAACAAATCCCCCGGCGGCCGTTTCGGGCGCGACGCATGCTTCACACCCCCAGGTGAATCGACGGAAGCACCGTACTCAACCGCGCCACCACCAGCGTGTCGACCTGGAAGAGCATCGCCACGGCGGTAACAACGACGGCAGCGCCAAACACTTGCTGCAGGCGCTGCGCATACCGTGACACCTTGCGGACCTGCGCGGTGACATAGCGGCCGCCATAGGCGATGACGAGCAACGGAATGGCGGCGCCTGCGGAGAACAGCGCCAGCAGCACCCCGGCGCGGCCCAGGTCCTGTGCCTTGGCCACCAGCGCCAGAATGGCGGCCAGCGTGGGGCCGGCGCATGGTGTCCAGACCACGCCCAGCGTCATGCCCAGCACGAACCCGCCCGCCAGGCCCGTGCCCGTGCCAGATGTGATACCTGCGGCCACCCCCGCAAAGCGATCGATGATGCCGCCCAGTGGTGCCAGAAGCCGCTCGAATGCGCTGGGCCACAGGCGGGCCAGCCCTGACAGCAGCAGAATCAAAATGGCCACGGTGCGCACGGCGTCCTGCGCCCAGGCCAGCGAGCTGGAGAGCGCGCCAAATGCCACGCCCAGCGCAGAAAACGCGAGCACGAAGCCCAATGCAATCGCCACGGGGCGCAGCGCGCTGGACTCGTCGCTGGACGCATTCAGCACCATGGGCAGCACCGGCAGCACGCACGGTGATGCAATCGTCAATACGCCGGCCAGTGCGGCAAGAATGAGGTCAATCATCGGGCGTCTCCTGGTTGATCCGATGACTGCATTGCATGCCCCGCACGTATCGCCGCTGTTTCCGCAGGCCTGCGCAAGTGCAATGTTTCTTGTTCAAGAGCCCGCCAGATACAGAGCGATACAAAAGGCCCCCACATGGTCCCCCAGCCGCCGCACAATGCGTCCATCGCATGCCGTCGGTGTTACGGTGCGACTGCTGAAAGGATGCGTGCCATGAGGGGTCTGCTGCTGCTTGCCACCATGATGTTTTCTGCGTTGACCTGTGAACTGGGCGGTGCGGGCGTGTGCCGCTGGGCGGCGCCCGGGCCGGCCAGTACGTCTGACCGGCGCCGGCATGCCACCCCCCTTCCTACGCCACGTTCTACCCCCATCGAGCGCAAACCATGAGCCAGCCCGATCACATCCTCATCGTTGATGACGACCGCGAGATCCGCGAGCTGGTGGGCACCTACCTGGAACGCAACGAGATGCGCGTGACGCTGGCGGCCAATGGGCGCGAGATGCGCGCCGCGCTCGACAAGGGCTCGGTCGACCTCATCGTGCTCGACCTCATGCTGCCCGGTGAAGATGGCCTGGCGTTGTGCCGTGACCTGCGTGCCGGCCCGCGCAAGAACCTGCCGATCCTCATGCTGACCGCCCGCAACGAAGAGGCCGACCGCATTCTCGGCCTGGAAATGGGCGCCGACGACTACCTCGTGAAGCCGTTTGCCGCGCGTGAACTGTTGGCCCGCGTGCGTTCCGTGCTGCGCCGCACGCGCATGTTGCCGCCCAACCTGCAGATCACCGAGGCGGCTACGCTGCTGGCCTTTGGCGACTGGCGGCTCGATACCACGACGCGGCACCTGCTGGATGCCCAGGACGTGGTCGTTGCCCTGAGCGGCGCGGAGTACAAGCTGCTGCGCGTGTTTCTCGACCACCCGCAGCGCGTGCTCAGCCGTGACCAACTGCTCAACCTCACGCAAGGCCGTGACGCCGAGCTGTTCGAGCGCTCCATCGACCTGATGGTGAGCCGCCTGCGGCAACGCCTGGGCGACGACGCGCGCGAGCCCAAGTACATCAAGACCGTGCGCAATGGCGGATACGTGTTTGCCTCGACGGTGGAGATTCGCGAGGAGCGCGCATGACGGCTTTGCGTACCCTACGTCTATGGCCCCGCACCTTGTTTGCGCGCCTGATGGTCATCCTGCTGGTGGGGTTGGCTCTGGCGCAGGGGCTGGCCTTCAGCCTTGTGCTGCACGAGCGCGCCGATGCGGCAGACCGGCTGATGCTCGGCAACCTGGAAACCGACGTGGCCAGCTCCGTCGCCATGCTCGACATGCTGCCCGCGGCCAAGCGCGCGCTTTGGGCTGACCGCTTGAGCCGGCGCACCTATCGCTACGAACTCGACGCCGGCATCCGCAGCGACACGCCGCCGCGCGATGCCCTGTCCCGCGAGGCGGCGGCCACCATCGGTCGCGCGCTGGAGGGGCGGTACAACGTCACCGCCAACGCGGTGCCCGGTGGCGGCAATCAGTACCAGGTGCACCTGACACTCAGCGACGGCAGCCCACTCACCATCGACGTGCATCCGAATCCCATGGGGCTGTCGACCTGGCTGCCGGTGCTGCTGGTTGTGCAGCTTGTGTTGCTGGGCGGATGCGCGTGGCTGGCCGTGCGCCTGGTCACCCGCCCGCTCAAGCAGTTGGCCACCGCCGCAGAAAGCCTCGGTCCCGATCTCAAGAGCGAGGTGATTCCCGAACACGGCCCTGTGGAGGTAGCGCACGCAGCGGCGGCCTTCAACGCCATGCAGCAGCGCATTGCTGGCTATCTGGCCGAGCGCGTGCAGATCCTGGCGGCGATCTCGCATGACCTGCAGACGCCCATCACCCGCATGCGCCTGCGGCTGGATCTGATGGACCCTTCTGAAACGCAGGAGCGACTGGTGCAGGATCTGCGCGCGATGGAGCATCTCGTGCGCGAAGGCGTGACCTACGCCCGCACGCTGCACGGCAGTGCCGAAGCCCCCGCCCGTGTGGACATCGACGCGTTGCTCGACAGCCTGAGCTACGACTACCGGGACGGCGGCACACCCATCATGGTGGAAGGCAAGGTCGGGGCGCCCGTTGAAACCCGGCCGCAGGCGCTGCGGCGCATCCTGACCAACCTGATCGACAACGCCATCAAGTTTGGCGGTGATGCGGAGGTGACGGTGTCGCGCGAGTCCGGCAGCCTCGCCATTGCCGTGCTGGACCGGGGCCCAGGCATTCCCGAGGCGGAACTGGAGCGGGTAATGCGGCCGTTCTACCGGCTGGAGACGTCACGCAACCGGGGGACGGGCGGTACGGGTCTGGGCTTGGCGATTGCGCAGCAGTTGGCGCAGGCCATGGGTGGACGTCTGGCGCTGGCCAACCGTCAAGGGGGCGGGCTGCAGGCAACGCTGACGTTGCCTGCGTGAGTGATGATCGTGCCGCCGTCAGGGCACGATCGAGAGGAACAGGTAGGCCGCAAAGATTGCGAGGTGAACCACGCCCTGCAGGATCGTCGTGCGGCCCTTGCCCAGCGTGAGCGCTGACACGATCAGGGTCAGGAACAGCAAGACCATCTCTTTCGGCCCCAGGCCCAGTTCCAGCGGCCGGCCAATCCAGATGAACACGGCGGCCACCGTGGGGATGGTCAGCCCGATACTGGCCAGTGCCGAGCCCAGCGCGAGGTTCAGGCTGGTCTGGATGCGGTCGGCGTTGGCGGCGCGTGCGGCAGCCAGCCCTTCGGGCAGCAGCACCAGCGCGGCAATGACGATCCCCACCGTTGCCGCCGGTGCGCCCGCGTTCAGAATGGCCGCTTCCACGAAGGGGGACAGCACCTTGGCCAAGCCCACCACCGCCACCAGGGACACCATCAGCAGTACGGCGCTGGCTACGGCCACACGGGTCGGCGGGGGTGGGGCGTGCACGTCTTCGTCTGAGCTGTCGACCAGGAAGTAATCGCGGTGGCGGATGGTCTGCACGATCACGAAGCAGCCGTACAGCACCAGCGATGTCACACCGGCAAAGCCGAGCTGCGAAGAGGTCAGGACCGGGCCGGGTGTGGAGCTGGTGTAGTTGGGCAGCACCATGGTCAACGTGACCAGCGCGGCCAGCACGGCCAGCGCGGCGTTGGCGCCCGGTGCCTGGAATGCTTGCTCGCGGTGCCGCAGGCCGCCTACGAACAGGCACAGGCCGACGATGCCGTTGCAGATGATCATGACCGCCGCGAATACCGTATCGCGCGCCAGTCCGGCTTTCTCGGGCCCGGATGACAACATGACCGACACGATCAGCGCCACCTCGATCACGGTCACGGCAATGGCCAGCACCAGGGTGCCGAACGGTTCGCCCACCTTGTGCGCGACTACTTCGGCATGGTGCACGGCAGATCGGAAGGCACCGGCCAGTGCCAGTGCCATCAGCGCGATCAACCAGCCGGGGGGTGTCATGAGCGTGCCAACCACCAGCACCACCCACGCGAGTATCGGGGCGGCGATGGTCCAATGCGGCAGCTTGTTGGAGGTGACGGCCATGGAGGGTTCCTTGTTGTTGTCTCAACGCCAGTGGGCGGCGAAGGGCGCGGATTCGGGGTGCCCCAAATATATAGCATGCGCCGCTACCGACCGGTCATCGCCTGTCACTGTCTGTGACGGCACGGCGCCGCCTTCTCCCGCGCGCTGGCCGTCAGGGCGCGCGCCGTGGGGTGGTCAGCCCTGACGCGCCAGCACAACTGCCGGGCGCGTCAACCTGCCAGGATCACTTTGCAGCGGCCGCAGCCGAGACTTCCTGGCTCCAGTAGCTTGGTAGTGCGCCATACGGGTTCGGTAGCGTCTTGGACGTGAAATACACGCTGCCTACATCCTTGGCAGACGCGCCGCGCATGAAGGTCTGCATTTGCGTGGCCGATGCGGCGTACACGATATGCGCGAAGCGGCTGGCCGGGTAGTTGGCCTGCCAGGCCAGCGGCGCGTACTTGGTGTAGTGGTGCGCGCTGTCTTCAAACGTGACGATATGGTCCGCCACCGGCAGGCTGGCGTAGATTTCCGGCACGTTGGTGCCCGGGTTGCCAATGACCGTGTATGCGGGTGACAGGCCCTTGATGTAGTTGTAGACCGATTGGTAGAACTGCACGTGTGCGGTCACGCTGTCGGCAGTCATCTCGTCGATGAAGAAGCCGTCAACCTGGTACAGCGCCAGGTAGGTGTGGATGTCCTGCACCACGGCCGACAACGCCCGCTTTGCATAGGAAGTCGACACGTAGCCGATCACCTTGCCGCCCGCGGCGTGCACCTTTGCTACGGCGGCAACGTAATTCGGGTCTTGCGTGGTGTCCGGGCCGCTATTGGGATTGAGGATGACGGTGGTCGGTACCGACCGCGCCGTGTTGGCGAGCGTGTTCCACTGCGTTGCGCCGCTGCCGGATGGGTAGATGTAGGCCGGTACCAGCAGGCCCTCTGCCCTGGCGTGCGATGCGCCTGCCAGTGCGCATGCCGCAAAGGCAACGGCTGACCCGAAGATCCGCGCCGAACGTGCTACCAAACGCGCCACGATACGCGTGGCGAATGCGGGCGTGCGCCCCCCCGTGACTGTCTTTTTCATTGTGTGCCTCCTAACGGCGCAGAAATCTGCGTCCGTCAATTGGCCCGCCGCCATTGCGGGTCGGCGGGCAACTGGCTGACTTCCTGGCGGTTCACCGTCTGGAAGTCCCTATAGCTTTGCGTCGCCGGATCACTCCGGTTTTGCCAAAGTTCTGGGCGCTCGCCCATTGGCTGAAAACTCTACCGGGGCGCCGTGCCGCCGGCAAATACAGATTGCGCAAATGCGCTGGGATTGCCGGAGAGCGTTGTCGGAAACCGACGCAGCGCGCGCTTACGCGAAACAGAGCATTGACGCCGTGCGTGGATTCATAGATTTCGTGCATCAACCGGCGCCTCGAATTCATTTCACAGCGGGGGAGGCGCGGCGCAAGATTCCCGCGAACGTTTTCCGTTGCCCGCTTTTGCCACGTCTCCCGCGCCCGCCATGCACATCACCATCCTCGACGACTGGTTCGACACCCTCCGCCGGCTGCCTTGCTATGCCCTGCTAGAAGGTCACGAGGTGACCGTCTGGACCGATCATGTGGAGGACACCGATGTGCTTGCACAACGGTTGGCCGACACCGACGCCCTGGTCCTGATTCGCGAGCGCACGACCATCCGCCGTGAGTTGATTGCGCGCTTGCCCAGGCTCTGCCTCATCAGCCAGCGCAGCGTCTACCCGCATATCGATATCCATGCCTGTACCGAGCATGGTGTGCTCGTCTGCTCCGACCTGCATGCCGGCACGCCGTCGTACGCCGCAGCCGAGCTGACCTGGGCGCTGGTGCTGGCCGCCATGCGGCAGTTGCCGCAGCAGGTGGAGTCGATGCGGCAGGGGCGCTGGCAGTGTGGTGTCGGTCATACCTTGCGTGGCAAGACGTTCGGCATTTTTGGCTATGGGCGCATTGGCCGGGAGGTGGCAGGGTATGCGCGCGCCTTCGGGATGCGCGTGCTGGTCTGGGCGCGCCCGGAATCGTTGGAGCGTGCGCGTCAGGATGGCTACGAGACGGCTGCCTCGAAGGCGGAGTTCTTCTCGACCTGTGACGTTGTCTCGCTGCACATGCGGCTGGTGGATGCCACCCGCAGTATCGTGACCGCCGCGGATCTGGCAGCCATGAAGCGCGGGTCTCTGCTGGTCAATACCAGCCGTGCCGGTCTGATTGAACCCAACGCCCTGGTGCCTGCACTGCAAGCGGGACACCCGGGCATGGCGGCGCTCGATGTCTTCGAGCAGGAGCCGCTGACCGACACCACGCATCCGCTGCTGACAATGCCCAACGTCGTGTGCACACCGCACATCGGCTATGTCACCTACGAAGAGTGGGACTTGCAGTTCACCGACGTCTTCCGGCAGATCCTCGCGTACGAGGCCGGCGCCCCGGTGAACATGATCAATCCGCAGGTGCTGACGCGCTAACGTGCGGGCGCAATACGGGTCATGACGGGCAGGTCAAGGGGGGCTCGATGCATGGTGGACGTTCCAGCTGCGTGATGTTGTTGCTGCAATGCTATCCAGATGACGGACGGGATTGCCCTGATTGCCTGGGGCCGCGTTCCCGGAGCCCGCCTGCCAAGCCAATAAGAACGCGTTTGCGTGATGCCTGCGCGCAATCCGGCTGATGCGCCGGGACCGATCGATGTCCGTAGACGGCGCACGGGTTTCTTTTTTCCTGCCGGGTCTGGATGCTAGTCTGGACGCGCACCTATTCGACGGTGGCCTCATACCCCAGAAGGCTTGAAGAAGGGCGCGGCAAAACAGTTTGCCGCATGACGATAGAAGCGCGCCGCAGGTAGTGCATTGCCGGCGAGCGCGCTCCCGGAGACCACGTCCACATGCAGACCGACGACATTCATCTGCGCCAGGCTTCGCTCGACGATTGGAGCGATGTCGCTGCGCTCCTCAGGCGCTGCGGGCTGCCCGCAGAAGACACCCAGGGCAGCATCGACGCCTTTCACGTGGCCCTGGACAAGGGCCGCATCATCGGCTGCGTGGCGGGAGAGCAAGGCGGCCGCGCCATCGTGGTCCGCTCGGCGGCGGTCGACCCCATCTACCGGGACCGCGGTATCGCCAGCCGGCTGATCGAGACGCTGCTGCTACGCGCACGCGGTACCGGCGCACGTGAGGCGTATCTCTTGTCGACGACCGCGCCGTCTTACTTCGCACGCTGGGGTTTCTCGCTGTTTCCGGCGGAAAAGGTGCCGGCAGAAGTGCGCGCGTCGATGGTCTTTCGCAGCGCGGAACGCACTTCGGCGTTGTGCATGCGGGGTGACTTGCG
>F21B_10007532_pt1 | contig 26121 bp, 28 predicted proteins | sample RepKananBrdUF21B_FD_10803 | JGI IMG/M metagenome (IMG submission 10803) | reverse complement strand
CTGCGCGAGATCCGCGACAGCCTCAAGGCCAAGGGTTAATCAGTACGCACCGCCTCACACCGGATTCGGAATATCGATGAAGGTGTGACGCACGCCAAAGCGCTCGGCGAGGTGGTTGCCGAGCGCCTGAACGCCACCGCGCTCGGTGGCATGGTGGCCCGCTCCGATGTAGGCCACACCGGATTCGCGCGCCAGATGCGTGGTCTGCTCGGATGCCTCGCCGCTCAGGTAGACATCCACCCCCGCCGCGACGGCCGCTTCAAACCAGCCCTGCGCGCCGCCCGTGCACCAACCGACCGTACGCACCGGCCGGTCGGCTTCGCCGAGCACCAGCGGCGCCCGGTTCAGCCGGGCCGCGACCGACTCGGCAAACACACCCAGCGTGGTCGCCTGGGGCAACGAGCCGATCCAACCCAGTTCATCGTCGCCAAAGCGACCCTTGGGCTCGATACCAAGCAATGTGCCCAGTTGTGCGTTGTTGCCGAACTCCGGATGCGCATCCAGCGGCAAGTGGTAGGCGAAGAGATTCAGGTCGTTCGCAAGAAGCCGCTTCAGACGCGCGTGCTTCTGACCTACGATGCGGGCGTCCTCGCCCTTCCAGAAATAGCCGTGATGCACGAGGATGGCATCGGCACGCGCATCGACAGCCGCCTCAATCAAAGCCAAACTGGCGGTGACCCCCGTCACAATGTGGGTGACGTCTTCGCGACCCTGCACTTGCAGACCGTTGGGGCAATAGTCCCGAAAACGGGCCGCTTGCAACAGGTCGTTCAAGTACAATTCAAGTTCTTTTCGATCCATTTCGACTCAATTTCGCCCTATGTTGCGCCGCTTTTGGCTGTTTTTTGCACAAGCCGTCACGGTCGTCCTGGCCGTCTGGTTTGTGATTGCCACCCTCAAGCCCGAGTGGCTCCAGCGGGGCAAGATGGCTGTGCAGTCCGGCTCGCCCATCGTCGCACTGAAAGAAGTCGCGCCGATCGGCCACGGCGGCACCTCCAGCAACTCCTACGCGGAAGCCGCCAAGGTGGCAATGCCGGCGGTGGTCAACATCTTCAGCAGCAAGAACGCTCCGAAGCGCAACAACAACCCACAGGCCAGCACAGACCCGTGGTTCCGCTTCTTCTTTGGCGACCGCGCCCCCGAGCAACGCCAGGAGCCGACAGCCAGCCTGGGCTCGGGCGTCATTGTCAGCTCGGAAGGCTACATTCTAACGAACCACCATGTGGTGGATGGCGCCGACGAAATCGAAGTGGCGCTTACCGATGGCCGCAAGGCTAACGCCAAGGTGGTTGGCTCCGACCCGGAGACCGACCTGGCGGTCCTCAAGATCAATCTGCCCGACCTGCCGGCCATCACGCTGGGCCGCCTGGAAAACGTGCGCGTTGGCGACGTGGTGCTCGCCATTGGCAATCCGTTCGGTGTGGGCCAGACGGTGACAATGGGCATCGTCTCGGCGCTGGGCCGCAGCCACCTGGGCATCAACACGTTCGAGAACTTCATCCAGACCGACGCGGCGATCAACCCTGGTAACTCAGGCGGCGCATTGGTGGATGCCGACGGCAACCTGCTCGGCATCAACACGGCCATCTATTCGCGCTCGGGAGGCTCGCTTGGGATTGGCTTCGCGATTCCCGTGTCGCTGGCCAAGCAGGTGATGGAGTCGATCATCTCGACCGGCAGCGTGGTGCGTGGCTGGATCGGCGTTGAACCACAAGACGTGACACCGGAGATTGCCGAATCATTCGGCCTGTCGCGCAAGGATGGCGCGCTGATCGCTGCGGTAGTCCAAGGGGGACCGGCGGATCGAGCAGGCCTGCGCCCCGGCGACATCCTCACCAGCGTGAACGGCCAACCGATTGCCGACACGACCGCGCTGCTGAACAGCATTGCCCAGCTCAAGCCTGGCGCGGAAGCCAAGGTGGCCGTGTCGCGCAAGGGCAAGGCAGTCGAACTCACGATTGTCGTCGGCAAGCGCCCGGCGCCAACGCGACGCAACGTACCGATGCCCTCTCAGGACGAAGAAGAGCAGTAAGCAGCGTACGCAGTGACAACACACAAACGGCGGCCAATGTGCCGCCGTTTTTTACCGGCACCAACCATGGGGCTGCCGAGCAGCCAGGAAAGTGGAAAGTCTTCACCCGGCATGACCAAGCCCCCCCCCTCTGGAATGCCGGTCGAATCAAGGTACAGGCATCTGCCCTCTTCACCCAAGGCGTCACGCGATCGCACGTGCGCCGCGGCAACTCAAGCGCAGGTCCGGACCCAGCCAAGTCACACCCACACTGGCAAGACAACGCTTTGCGCTCACCATCCAATCCATATGCTTTCGCGAGCGAGCCTGTTTTGCGGCCGGTGAAAACAAAGCAACCAACAGGCTCACCTCCACCCCACGATCAACCAATCGCCGCACATAAACCGCTCACACAAAGAAAAACGCCGACCCCTTTCGGGATCGGCGTTTAACCGTTTAATTCGATGCGCCCTTACGAGCGCGTCAAATTAGAACTTGTGACGCAGGCCGACGGTAGCGCCGAACTGGTTGTTGCTGTTGTTCGGGCCCGAGAACACTTGGCTGCCGTTCGTCAGCGTCGTACCAGCGTAGCTAGCGTCGTTCAGGCCGATCACGCCCAGACCCGAACCGCCGCTGTTCTTAGCATAGGCCAGGTTGAAGTAAGCGTCGGTGCGCTTCGACAGAGCGTAGTCGGTGCCGACCACGAACAGCCACGGGTTGCCCGTGCCGCTGTTCTTGAACTGTTGGTAGTAAGCCGTACCCGTCAGCGTCAGAGCCGGCGTAGCTTGGTAGCCCAGGCCTGCCCAGTACAGGTTCGAACGCAGGTTGCCATTGCCAGCAACGGTTGCGTAGTTAGCCTTGTACCAACGGTAGCCAGCGTACAGCTTGGCCGGACCGAAGGCGTACGTGCCAGCGATCGTGGCGCGTTGTTCCTTGTTGTCGCTGCCAACAACCGTCGAGTTGGTCGAGTCATACACTGCGCCGATGCCCAGCGGGCCGCCAGCGTAGTTAGCACCCAGGCTCCACTCACGGCCGGTCTTGCTGCTGCCAGCAACTTCGTTGCCGTTGTTGTTGAACGAGTACAGAGCCGAGACGCTCAGGCCACCGAACGTGCCGATGTACTTGACGGCGTTGTCAGCACGACCCGAGAAGAAGGCGTCTTGCGAAGCCAGCGAGTAACGCGTGGCAATTGCCATCGGGTCATAGATCAGCGAGAAGTCGTACAGCAGGTTTTGCTGACGACCCAGGGTCAGTTGACCCCACTGGCCTTGCAGACCAACGTAAGCGTTACGACCGAACAGACGGCCACCTTGACCCGACGTGCCGGTGTCAATGTTGAAGCCGCTTTCCAGGTTGAAGATACCCTTCAGGCCACCGCCCAGGTCTTCAACGCCACGCAGGCCCCAACGCGAGCCCGACAGGCCGCCCGAATCCAGGCCAATACGCGAGCCGCTCGAACCAGCGGTTGCGCCCGGCACCTTGTTTGCGTAGGTCAGACCAGCGTCGACCACACCGTACAGGGTCACGGAGGATTGTGCATAGGCGCCACCGGCGGCCAGAGCTGCAACAGCAGCTGCAAACAGTTTCATCTTCATATCGACACTTTCCTTGTCAACTGATTGGGAAATCTTGACTGTCCTTATGGACGACGTAGATACCTCACGTCTGACCGCATTATGGGCCAGCGTTGACAGATTCCGGAAACCCTTTCTGGCTCTGGAGCACGATTTGCGGCCAAGTTGTTGCTCATGGGCAACACGCGGGAGCCCCCCTCGGACAGGGGCCGAGACGGGCTTTTGGCGCGATGGCGCGGGGGTTGGCGGCCAATTGTCGGGGGCTGGCGGCGTGCCATTTTTGTCACCCGGGTGCCGACAGAAATTGTCGCCTTCTCGCCACGCTCACCCAAAAAGAGCCCCTTAGATCTCTTTCACTTAACGACCGAGCGCAGCGCGCCATCGCTTCAGGAAATCGGCACGGCGCAGCTGATCTTGATGGGCGAGTAAACCCGGGCCAACCGGAATGGGCCGATGCGTATTGCCCAGTTCGGCAAGCAGGCGCTTGGCGGTCAACCCGGTCTCGACGTCCTGACGCAGCGAGAAAAGGAATGCGCGGTCGGCCATCACACTCTGGCCGTCACGCGAGAGCATGAAGTCGAGCCACAGGCGCGCAGCGTTCGGCCGGGCAGCGCGGCGAGCAATGAAGGCGACGCGGGTGGCGACCAGCGTGTAGTCGGCCGGCATCTTGATGGCGAGCGCGGGATTGCGATCGGCGTAGCGCGCGGCGTACGAGCCGATCACGTCATAGGCAAGCAGGCTTTCACCGGAGGCGACGCGCTCGAGCATGGCGGCCGTGGTGATGTACAGGTTGACGTTGACGCCACCCAATGCCTTGGCAACATCCCAGAACACGGGGGAGGTGCGCGCATCTTCCGCCGCAAACAGGAAGGCGGAGCCCGAGTGCTCGATGTCGTACGCGGCAACGCGGCCGCGCAGCAAGTCGCGATGGCTGTTGAGGATGCGGGCGAAATCGGCGTGCGTGGACGGCACCAAGTCGGCGGACAACTGACGCGCGTTGTAGACGAAGACGACCGGCTCGTAGCTCGTGCCATAGGCTTCGTTCTTCCAGATGGCCCACGACGGCAGGTAGGGCCGCTCGGGTGATGCATACGACAGCGCGTGGCCATCGTTGACGAGCTTGAACTGCTCGGGCATCGCCGAGCTCCACACGACGTCGGCGCCGGGCGACTTGGAGGCAAGTTCTGCGAGGAAGCGTCGGTAGATGTCGTCGCTGTTCTGCTCGCGGTAGTCGACGGTGATGCCGGGGTAGCGCGCCTCGAATGCGCGGATGAGCGGGTGGGCGGCAGCAAAGTCCGTCGTCGAATAGACCGTGACGCGGCCTTCGCGTCGGGCGGCGTCGATCATCGCGCCGTAGTCGCGCGGGTAGTACGACGGCAGTTCGGGCGCGGAGCCCGCCAGCCATTGCGCATGACCCTCAAGCGAAACGGCACCCCCCGCGGCCAACAGCGCGGCGGCCTGGCACAGCCAGCGGCGACGGGAATTTGGGATGGACGACATGCAGGTCAGTCCGCATCCATGAGTTGGTGTGATTTGACGGTGTAATCGCGATGCGGGCGCACGCATTATCATGAAAAAGCACACAGAACGATATTGAGAGACACCCGATGCGGATTTTGCTGGTGGAGGATGAGGACGAATTGGCGGCATGGCTGGCGCGCGCGCTGGCACAAAGCGGCTTCGTGATCGAGCGCGCAGCCGATGGCGTGATTGCGGAAGCCTTCCTCGGCTCCGGAGAATTTGACGCGGTGGTGCTGGACCTGCGGCTGCCGCGCAAGGATGGCTTTGCCGTGTTGGCCGACATGCGTGCGCGGGATGACCGCACGCCGGTGTTGATCCTCACGGCGCAGGGTGCGCTGGATGAGCGCGTGCGCGGTCTCAATGCAGGCGCGGATGACTTTCTCACCAAACCGTTCGCGCTGGCCGAGCTGGAAGCGCGACTGATGGCGCTGATTCGGCGCAGCCGCGGCCGGGCGTTCCCGCGTCTGCGTTGCGGACCGCTGGAGTTCGACACCGGGCGCAAGGCGTTCCTGCTGTCAGGCGAGCCGCTCTCGCTTACGCCGCGCGAGCACGCTGCGCTGTCGGCGCTGCTGCACAAGACCGGCCAGCCGATCGCCAAGGTGCATCTGTTCGACAAGGTCTTCAACCTCGACAGCGATTCGAGCCCCGACGCGGTGGAGGTCGTCGTGCACCGCCTGCGCAAGAAGCTGGCCGGCACGGGCGTGCAGATCGTCACCGTGCGGGGTCTGGGCTACATGCTCGAAGCCGGCGCGAGCGACGTCAGCACCGTCGGCGACAACACCGCCTCATGACGCAACGGCTTGCCCTGCTGCCGCGCAGTCTGAAACTCACGCTGCTGTGGCTGCTGCTGCCCGGGTTGATCGGCGTGCTGGCGATCGACATCGTGAGTGCGTACCAGGCGCTGCGCAGCGCCACCGATCGCGCGTACGACCGCGCTCTGCTCGGCTCGGTGCGCGCCATCGAGAACGGCGTGACGATCGAGCGCGGCCAAGTGCAGGTCAACGTGCCGTATGTTGCCTTGTCGATGTTCGAGTCGACCGCGCAGAGCAGCGTCTACTACCGCGTCGCCTTCGAGCCGGCACCGGGCAAAGCCCCCGAGGCCGCGCTCACCGGGTATGACGACCTGCCGCTGCCCACCACGCGCCTGGAGAACGACACCGAGTTTTTCTACGATGCGCTGTATCACGGTGAGCCGGTGCGTGTGGTGGCCGTTGCCAAGCCGCTGTATCAGCCGGGGCTGCCGGCACGCATCGTGATCCAGGTGGCCGAAACCATCGAGACACGGCGTGCGCTGCAGCAGGCCGTCTGGCGCGGCACCCTGCTGCGCGATGCGGCGCTGGTGGTAGTGAGCGCGGCGCTGCTGTGGCTGGGCGTAACCGTGGCGCTGCGCCCGCTGAACCGTCTTGCGCGCAGCATCGCAGTCCGCGCTTCTGACGACTTGCGGCCGCTCGATGCCGCGGACGTCCCCGCCGAGGTGCGCCCGCTGGTGCAAGCGATCAACCACCACATCCAGCGCTACGCAGAACTGGCGGAGGCGCAGAGCCAGTTCCTCGCCGATGCATCGCATCAGATGCGCACGCCGCTGGCCGTGCTGCTCACGCAGGCCGAATACGCGCTGCGCGAAACTGACCCGGCGCGCGTGCGAGAAAGCCTGACAGCCATCATCGCGCGGTTGCAGTCGACTAATCGGCTGACCTCGCAGTTGCTCGCGCTCGCCCGCGCGCGCCACGCGGGGCAGGATGCACCGGCCGAGACGTTCGACCTGGGCGAGCTAGCACGCGACGTGGTGGTCGATGCCTTGCCGCTGGCACGCGAAAAGCAGCAGGACCTCGGTTGGGACGATGCAGGGCTCGCCGCAACCCTGTCCGTCACGGGCTACCCTGCCTTCCTGCGTGAAGCGCTGTCCAACTTGGTACACAACGCGATCCGCTACACCCCCGCCGGTGGACGCATCACCGTGCGGGCAATTGCCGACGGCGACACCGCGCTCGTCAGCGTGGATGACACCGGCCCCGGCATGAGCGCCGACGAGCGCGCGCACGCGTTTCAGCGATTCCGCCGTGCGCATGAAGGTGGTGGTCGTGCGGCGAAGTTGAAAAATGCGCCCAACAGCGCGCCGAAGGATGCGCGCTATGCCGCAGAGGGTTCTGGCCTGGGATTGGCGATCGCGCGGGCGTATGCGGCGCGCAGCGGCGGGCAAATCGAACTGGCCGATGGCGAGCCGAACGGGCATGGCGGCGTGGGCCTATCTGCGCGGATTCGCGTGCCGCTCACAACATCAGCGGCGCTTCCTGAGCATGTTGCAACGCAGCAGCTTTAATGAAAGCGTGACGAAAGCGCGCGACTTCTATACTGCGCCGCACCTGGGGCCATCCGCCCGAGCTACACGCACATCGCCATAAGTAGCCAGCCCCACGACACCTAAGCAAACAGGAGACAAACCCATGCTTCGTGGCCGCTTTGTGCCCGCGCACGCCGCTCTCGCTTCGATTGCAGCTGCCGCTCTGACCCTCAGCACCGCTGCACTCGCGCAAGTCCCGGCTGGCTATCCCGCCAGCTACGCCGACACCATCGCCGCCGCCAAGAAGGAAGGCAAAGTCGTGGTCTACGCCACGACCGATACCAAAGCGGCCGACCCGCTGATCAAGGACTTCGAGTCGCTCTACCCCGGCGTGAAGGTCGAATACAACGACATGAACAGCAGCGAGCTGTACAACCGCTTCATCAGCGAGCAGGCCGCCGGCGGCGCCTCAGCTGACATGATGTGGAACTCGTCGATGGACTCGCAGCTCAAGCTCGCGCAGACCTACGCGCTGAAGTACGACTCGCCCGAAGTGCCGCACCTGCCGACGTGGGCCGTCTACAAGGGCCTGGCCTACGGCACCACGTATGAGCCGGCTGTGTTTCTGTACAACAAGCGCCTGATCAAGGACAGCGAAGTCCCGCAAACGCACGCCGACCTCGCCAAGCTGGTGGGCAGTCAGGGCGAGCGTTTCAAGAACAAGGTCACGACGTACGACATCGAGAAGTCCGCCGTGGGCTTCATGATGGCTGCGCAGGACAACCTGGATTCGCCGCAGTACTTCGACTTCATCAAGGCGGTCGGCCCGAACCTGGTGCTGCAGTCGTCCACCGGCACGATGATGGAACGCGTGGCCTCGGGCGAAAACCTGGTGGCGTACAACATCCTCGGCTCGTACGCGATTGCGCGCGCGAAGAAGGACCCGTCGATCGGCATCGTCTATCCGAAGGACTACACGCTGGTGGTTTCGCGCGTGGCGATGATTGCCAAGAAGGCGAAGAACCCGAACGCCGCCAAGCTGTGGCTGGACTACATCCTGTCCAAACGCGGCCAGGACATCCTCGCCAACAAGTCGGATCTGCACTCGCTGCGTGACGACGTGACGGGCGAAGCGACTGCCGCCGGCCTGAAGAAGATTCTCGGCAACACGATCAAGCCGATTCCGGTGGACGAATCGATCCTGGCATTCCTGGAACCGAAGAAGCGCCTGGACTTCATCAAGCAATGGCGCACTGCCGCCGGTCGTTGATCTGCTGACTTGCTGATCGCGATTCCTCTCATCTGACCGACCCGCTGGCGCCATCCGACTCTGGCGCCAGCCCCTCTTGGAGGCACCATGCGTTCTCTAGCGCAAGACCGTGCCGCCGCTTCGGAAGTCTCCCTCAAGCGCTCGCCCTGGACGCGTGTGGGACAGGCTTTGCCGCGCGGCGTGGTCATCCTGCTTACCGCGCTGGCGATTTTCACGCCGCTGGCGCTGATCTTCTACCAGAGCTTCCTCTCCGCGCCGTTCTTCATGCCCGACGCGCTGGCGGGGCTCGATGCGTATCGCTTCATCTTTACGGATTCGGATTTTTGGCACGCCTTTGAGAAGTCGGCTGCGCTGGCATTTGGTCTGGCAGCGATCTCGGTGCCACTGGGCGGCATCCTGGCGTTCCTGATGGTGCGTTCGGACCTGCCCGGCCGCCGCATCCTTGAGCCGCTGCTGATGATCCCGGTGTTTGTCTCGCCGATGGTGCTGGCGTTCGGCTACGTCGTCTCGGCTGGCCCCGTGGGCTTCTACACGGTGTGGTTCAAGCACCTGTTTGGGGGTGCGCCGTGGAACGTGTATTCGTTCACCAGCATCATCATCATCGCCGGCCTGACGCACGTGCCGCACGTGTACCTGTATGTCTCGTCGGCGCTGCGCAGCCTCGGCTCGGATGTGGAAGAAGCCGCGCGTATCGCGGGTGCATCGCCGCTGTCGGTCGCGCTGAACGTGAGCCTGCCGATGGTGCGCCCCGCCCTGCTGTACGCAGCCGTGCTGGTGACCTTCCTGGGCTTCGAAGTGTTCGGCCTGGTGCTGGTGCTGGGCGATCCGGAAGGCCACCTGGTGCTGGCCACGTATCTGTACAAGCTGACCAATAAGCTCGGCACACCGGCCTATCACCTGATGGCCGCCGTGGCAGTCTGCCTGGTGATGGTGACCTTCCCGCTGGTGCTGCTGCAGCGCTACATGCTGAAGTCGGCCAACCGCTTTGTCACCGTCAAGGGCAAGGTCACGCGCAGCCGCCCGCTGCCGCTGGGCAAGTGGCGCTGGCCCGCGTGGGCAATCGTCGTGTTCTGGTTCTTCGTCACGGTGGTGGTGCCGCTTTCGGGTATCGCGCTGCGCGCCTTCGTGTCGAACTGGGGGGAAGGCGTGTCGCTGGTCGAGGCCTTCTCGACCACGGCGTTCCAGCAAATCTTCGAGCAGCCGCAGTTCCTGCGTGCGATGGTCAACACGGTGCTGATCGGCGTGATCGGCGGTGCGATCGCGGTGGCCAGCTACACCTGCATCGGCCTGGCCATGCACCGCAAACCGGACGGCTGGACGCGCTTCCTCGACTACAGCGTGCTCGTGCCGCGTGCGGTGCCAGGCCTGCTGGCCGGTCTGGCCTTCCTGTGGGTGTTCCTGTTCGTGCCGAACTGGATCGAAACCGGCCTGACCGACAGCGGCCTGCCCTTCGCCAACTGGATCATCGAGCACGTCGTGCCGAGCCTGCGCGACCTGCGCAGCACGATCTTCAGCGTGTGGATCGCCTATACGGTGGTGTGGATGGCCTACGGCTTGCGCCTGATCTCAGCGGCACTGCTGCAGGTCGGCCCTGAGCTGGAAGAGGCGGCACGCTCGGTGGGCGCCACCCGTGCCCGCACCACGCGCGACGTGACCGTGCCGCTCACGCGCTACGGCCTGCTCGGCGCCTGGCTGCTGATCTTCCTGATTTTCGAGCGCGAGTACTCGACCGGTGTGTACCTGCTGTCGCCGGGCACCGAGACGATCGGCTCGATGCTGGTTTCCCTGTGGGCGGGCGGCGCCATCGATATCGTCGCCGCGCTGTCCTTCGTCAATATCGTGCTGGTGGCCGTCGGCCTCGGCATCGCACTGCGTTTCGGGGTAAAGCTCCATGATTGAACTCACTGTCAACGACCTGCACCTGCAATACGGCAACAACCCGGTCCTCAAGGGTGTCTCGATGCAGTTGCAGAAGGGCGAGGTCGTCTCGCTGCTGGGTCCGTCCGGTTCGGGCAAGACCACGCTGCTGCGCGCCGTCGCCGGCCTCGAACAGGCCAGCCAAGGCACCGTCCAGATCGGCGATCGCGTCATGTTCGATGGCGCCAAGAAGCTCGACGTGCCGGCCGAAGGGCGCAACCTGGGCTTGGTGTTCCAGTCGTACGCACTGTGGCCGCACAAGACCGTGGCCGAGAACGTCGCCTACCCGCTCAAGCTGCGCAAGACGCCGTCCGCACAGATCAAGGAACGCGTGCAGGCCGTGCTGCAGCAACTGGGCCTCGGCCACCTGGGCGAGCGCTTCCCGAGCCAGCTCTCCGGCGGCCAACAACAGCGCGTGGCAATCGCCCGTGCGCTGGTCTACAACCCGCCTGTGATCCTGCTCGACGAGCCGCTCTCCAACCTCGACGCCAAGCTGCGTGAAGAAGCCCGCGCCTTCCTGCGCGAGCTGATCGTGCGCCTGGGCCTCTCCGCGCTGATGGTCACCCACGACCAAAGCGAAGCGATGGCCATGTCCGATCGCATCCTGCTGCTCAACAACGGTGTGATCGAGCAACAAGGCACGCCCGAAGAGATGTACGGCGCGCCGCAAACCCTCTTCACCGCCGAGTTCATGGGCAGCAATAACCGCGTCAACGGCAAGATCGCCGAAGTGCGTGATGGCATGGCCCGGCTGGTCGATGAGGCTGGCGGTTGGTCGCTGTGGGGTGTGGCGCGCGGCGATCTGAAGCCGGGTGCATCGGCGCATGGCGTGATCCGCCTGGAGCAGGTGCGTGTGGGCGTGGACAACGCCGACAACACCATCCGCCTGCCGCTGGCCACCCGCATGTACCTGGGCGACCGTTGGGAATGCCTGTTCCGCGCAACGGGCGATGCTGGCACGGGTCTGCGCGCCTACGCCAGCAGCGCGCCAAGCGAGGGCCAATATGCGCTGACCTTCCCGCGCGAGCAATTCTGGTTGTACGCCGCGTAAGCAGGCATCGCAGAAACGAGAAAGGCAGCCGAGGCTGCCTTTTTCTTTGGGCGATCGTTGAATCGGCCCGTCAGTCCTTCACCGCTGGTAGATGCTCCGGGGTCTCTTCTGGCGCGACCGTCTTGCGCAGGAAGATCGCCGCCAGAATCAGCCCCAGCTCGTACAGCAACCACAGCGGCACCGCCAGCAACAACTGCGACATCACGTCCGGCGGAGTCACTACGGCCGCAATCACGAACGCACCCACCACCACGTACGGGCGTGCCTGGCGCAGCTTGTCCAGGCTGACGATGCCAAAGCGCACCAGCACCATCACCACCACCGGCACCTCAAAGGTGATGCCAAAGGCAAGGAACGTGGTCATCGCAAAGCTGAGGTACTTGTCGATATCGGTCGACATTTCCGCGCCCAATGGCGCGTTGTAGTGCGCCATGACCTTGAACACGGTCGGGAAGACGAGGAAGTACGCAAACGCCACGCCGCAGAGGAACAGGATGTAGGTACTGACCACCAGCGGCATGATCATGCGCTTCTCGTGCGAGTACAGCCCCGGCGCCACGAAACGCCAGATCTGATACAGCACCCACGGCAGCGCGATCAGAAAGGCCGCCAGCAGCGTCACCTTCATCGGCACGAAGAACGAGCCGGTGACGTCCGTCACGATCATGTGGCCGTTCTTGGGCAGCGCCTGAATCAGCGGCCGCGAGAACAGGTTGAAGATGTCCGGTGCCCAGTAGACGAGGCCCAGGAAGATCAGCAGCACACCCGCACCGGCCTTGACGATGCGCTCGCGCAACTCGACCAGGTGCGAGATGAAGGTTTCCTGCGCGCCGTCCTCGGGCGATTGCGGATCGAGCGGAGCAGCACTCATGTCGGCTGGAGGGGGATGCGGTCAGAGCACCCAGCGGTGGGTGCTCGGAGAATCATTCGAAGAAGGAACGCCCACGCGACTGCGCGGCAACGATAGGCGGACGATGGCGCTTGACGCGCGCGGCACCCGATTGCGCCCACATGCGCACGCCCTGCTTCTGGCGATACCACTTGGGCATCGACAACTGCTTGTTGCGCCAGCTGTTGCGGCCATTGCGCGACTTGCCCGGCGCCGGGCGCCAGTCAGGGGCGGAGGTGGCGGTCTCGCGCAACGCCGGATCGCCGAGCGCCTCGTTCAGGCGTTCGTTGATTTCCGACGTGTGCTTGCTGACCTCCTGGTGGATGGTCTGCTCGACATTGCGCGCGGCCTGCTCGAAATCGGTGCGCATCTTGCGCAGCTCTTCGAGCTCGATCTCGCGGCTCACCTCGGCCTTCACATCGGCGATGTAACGCTGCGCGCGACCGAGCAACGCACCGGCCGTGCGCGCCACTTTGGGCAGGCGCTCCGGCCCGATGACGACAAGCGCCACCATGCCAATCAGCGCCAGCTTGGAAATGCCGAGATCGATCATCAGTCAGCGAGCGACAGTGCTCAGCCTTGCTTGGACTTTTCGCGCGCCTCGACGTCGATCGTCGTCGAGTCGTGCAGTTCGCGCGGCGGCTGGCCAGCGGTCTGTTGCGGGGCGGCCGGCTTGTCGTCCGCGGCGCCTTCCTTCATGCCGTCCTTGAAGCCCTTCACGGCACCACCGAGGTCTGAACCGATGTTACGCAGCTTCTTCGTGCCGAACACCATCATGACGATCACCAGCACGATCAGCCAGTGCCAAATGCTAAAGGAACCCATGTCCTACTCCCACGTAAATATGACTGCGACTGGCGCCATGACTGCAGCAACGGTGGCGGCGCCATTGATAGATTTTACTGATTGGCGTACATCGGCTTGCTGTCGTTGAGGTACAGCCAGCCCTTCACAATACGATACAGCATCCAGATGCCCAGAACCCACAGCACCGCAAAGCCGATAAAGGCCAGCGGAATGAGCATCACGCCGATCGCAGCCCATAGTACGCACCACCAGAACGAACGGATCTGCCAACGAAAGTGCGACTCGTACAGCGTGCCGCGCACATCGTCGCGCTTAACATACCCGACGATGATGGCAATCAATGCAGTGATGCCGCCGGTCAGCCAAAAAATGGCGTAGAGCGCATACAGGATATGCGTCAGCCGCCGCAGCCCGGCCAGACGTTCTTCGTCTGTCGTCACTGTCACCGCTGATCCGTAGTTGTCCACGCTGCCTCCCTGCGACGATGCGTCACCGATCAGTCACCTGCAGCGTCGCGAGCCTGCGACTTGCGCAACGCCTTCTCTTCCAACCCCGAGAGTCCTTCGCGGCGTGCCAGTTCGTTAACCACATCATCCGGCGTGAGGTCGAAGTGCGACAATAGCACCATGGTGTGGAACCACAGGTCGGCCACTTCGTAGACGACTTTGCCGCGCGCCTCGTCGGTCATGCCGGCGGCGCGGGCGTCCTTGGCGGCCATGACCGTCTCGGTGGCCTCCTCGCCGATCTTCTTGAGGATGGCGTCATCGCCCTTGTTGAACAGGCGCGCGATGTAGCTCTTGTCCGGGTCACCGCCATTGGCGAGCTTGCGGGATTCGAGCACCTCGCCCAGACGGCGCAGGGTGTCACTCATGGTTGTGGCCGGGCTTGCCGGCATAGATTTCGTCGGGGTCTTTGAGCACGGGTTCAACGGTGAGCCAGTCACCGTCTTCCGCACTGCCTTCGAACTTCTGGAAGAAGCACGCGTGGCGGCCAGTATGGCAGGCGATGCCGCCAACTTGGGTGACGCGGAGCAAGACCACGTCTTCGTCGCAGTCCAGGCGGATCTCGTGCACCTTCTGGATGTGGCCGGACTCCTCGCCCTTGTGCCACAGGCGCTTGCGCGAACGCGACCAGAACACGGCCTCGCCGGTCTCCACGGTCTTCTGCAGCGCCTCGCGGTTCATGAAGGCGAACATCAGCACGTCGTTGCTGCCCTGCTCCTGCACGATCACAGGCACGAGGCCGTTGTCGTCCCAGTGGACCTTATTCAGCCACTTCTTACTCATAGTCCGATCCGTACTGGAATGCCTTTTTCAGCCATGAATTGCTTGGCCTGGCCGACGGTGTATTCACCGTAGTGGAAGATGCTGGCGGCCAGCACCGCATCGGCGTGACCTTGCTGGATGCCTTCTGCCAGATGCTGCAGATTGCCGACGCCGCCGGAGGCGATCACAGGCACTGGCACGGCATCAGACACCGCACGCGTGAGTTCAAGGTCGAAGCCAGCCTTGGTGCCGTCGCGGTCCATGCTGGTGAGCAGGATCTCGCCCGCACCGCGCTGTGCCATCTCGCGCGCCCACGCCACGGCGTCCAGGCCCGTGCCCTTGCGGCCACCGTGCGTGAAGACCTCCCAGCGCGGGGCTTCGCCCTCAGCCGACACCTTCTTGGCGTCGATCGCCACGACGATGCACTGCGCACCATGGCGGGCGCTGGCGTCCGACACGAGCTGCGGGTTCGACACAGCAGACGAGTTCATGCTGATCTTGTCCGCACCGGCATTGAGCAGCCGGCGCACGTCTTCCAGCGCGCGCACGCCACCGCCGACGGTCAACGGAATGAAGACCTGCGACGCCACCGCCTCGATGATGTTCAGCATCAGGTCGCGTCCATCAGACGTGGCGGTGATGTCGAGGAAGGTGATTTCGTCGGCGCCCTGCTCGTCGTAGCGACGGGCGATTTCAACGGGGTCGCCCGCGTCGCGCAACTCGACGAAGTTGACGCCCTTGACCACCCGGCCGTTGGTCACGTCCAGGCAGGGGATGATTCGTTTGGCTAGCATGATGAGTCGGGTGCCGAGGCACCCGTTGAGCGCAGCTTAGGCTGCGCCGAGTTTGTCCGCGAGAGCTTGCGCTTCCTTGAAGTTCAGGTCGCCCGAATAGATGGCGCGGCCGCAGATCACGCCTTCCACGCCATGCTCTTCGACCGCGCAGAGGTGGTCGATGTCCTTCAGGTTCGACAAGCCGCCGCTGGCGATGACCGGAATCTTCACCGACTGTGCCAGCTTGACGGTGGCATCGATGTTGATGCCCTGCAGCATGCCGTCGCGGCCGATGTCGGTGTAGATGATGCCTTCGACGCCGTAGTCCTCGTACTTCTTGGCGAGGTCCACGACTTCGTGGCCCGAGAGCTTGCTCCAGCCGTCGGTCGCCACCTTGCCGTCCTTGGCATCGAGCCCGACGATGATGTGGCCGCCAAATGCCGTGCATGCGTCGCGCAGAAAGCCCGGATCCTTGACCGCCGCCGTACCGATGATCACGTACGACAGGCCGTCGTCGAGCCAGCGCTCGATGGTGCCCAGATCGCGGATGCCGCCGCCGAGTTGCACGGGAATCTCGTCACCCACCTCAGCGAGGATGGCCTTGACGGCCGCCTCGTTACGCGGCTTGCCCGCGAAAGCGCCATTCAGGTCGACGAGGTGCAAGCGGCGCGCGCCCTGCTCGACCCAATGCCGCGCCATGGCAGCGGGGTCTTCCGAGAACACGGTGGCTTGATCCATATCGCCTTGTTTGAGGCGCACACATTGACCGTCCTTCAGGTCGATGGCCGGGATGAGCAACATAAGCGTGACGACAAAGTTGAGGGGGTAAAGGGGAAAACAGGGCTGCTTGTGACGGTGACGCCAGATTCAGGGGTTCCAGTGCACGAAGTTGCGGTAAATCTGCAAACCGGCCTGTGCACTTTTTTCCGGGTGAAACTGTGTGGCAAAAATATTATCCCGGGCGATGGCACAGGTAAACAGCACCCCGTACTCGGTCTCCCCGACCGATTCTTCAGCCCGCGCGGGTCGTGCATAGTAGCTGTGCACGAAATAAAAGTAGCTGTCGTCCGGCACGCCGGCCCACAGCGCGTGGGGGCGACTCTGACGCACGCGGTTCCAGCCCATCTGGGGCACTTTGTACCGCGAACCGTCCGGTTGCAACTGGCCGTCCAGATCAAAACGAATCACTTCGCCGCCGATCAGACCCAACCCTTGGGTGTACTCCTGGCCCGGACGCGCCTCGGTGCTGCGCTCGAGCAGCATTTGCTCCCCCACGCACACACCGAGCATCGGCTTGGTGCGAGACGCCTCGAGCACGGCTTCGCGCAAGCCCGATTGGTCAAAAGCAGCCATGCAGTCGGGCATGGCGCCCTGCCCCGGCAGCACCACGCGGTCGGCCGCGCGAATCTCGTCGGCTTGCGCACTGATGCGCACATCGGCTTCCGGAGCCACCGTACGCAGGGCCTGCGCTACCGAGCGCAGGTTGCCCATGCCGTAATCCACTACCACGATCTTGTTCATGTCAGAAATTAAGCTGGTCAGCCGGAATCAGAGGCTGCCCTTGGTCGACGGAATGGTGCCGGCAGCGCGCGGGTCCAGTTCAACGGCCATGCGCAGCGCGCGGCCAAAGGCCTTGAACACGGTTTCGATCTGGTGATGCGCGTTGATGCCGCGCAGGTTGTCGATATGCAGCGTCACGCCGGCATGGTTGACGAACCCGCGGAAGAATTCGATGGACAGGTCCACGTCAAAGCTGCCGACGCGCGCCCGCGTGAACGGCACGTGGAACTCCAGGCCCGGACGGCCGGAGAAGTCGATCACAACGCGCGACAGGGCTTCGTCCAGCGGCACGTAGCTGTGGCCGTAGCGCACGATGCCCTTCTTATCACCAACTGCTTTGGCGACGGCTTGGCCGAGCGTGATGCCGACGTCTTCCACGGTGTGGTGATCGTCGATATGGGTGTCGCCGGTGGCCGTGACTTCCAGGTCGACCATGCCGTGGCGGGCAATCTGGTCGAGCATGTGGTCGAGGAACGGGACGCCGGTGTTCAGCGTCTGCTTGCCCGTGCCGTCCAAATCAAGGGCGACGCGGATCTGCGTTTCAGAGGTGTTGCGAGTAACCTCGGCACGGCGGCTCATGGGGCTTCCTGCATCGATGCGGCAAAGGCATCGAGAAATTGCGCGTTTTCTTCGGGATTGCTGACCGTCACGCGCAGACAGTTGGCCAGCAACGGGTGCATTTTACTGACGTTTTTGATAAGAACCCGCCGTTTTAGCAGGCGATCGAACATTCCCGCTGCATCGGGTACGCGCAATAGGATGAAGTTGGCGGCACTCGGGAAGACTTCAACACCCGGCAGCGCAGCCAGCGCGTCGATCAGCTTGGTCCGCTCGGCGCGCAGAGTCGCTGCCTGGGCATCGAGCACATCGACGTGATCGAGCACGAACTGGGCGGTGGCCTCGGTCAGCACATTGATGTTGTACGGCGGGCGCACCTTGTCCAGCTCGGCAATCCACTTGGGATGGCCGGCCACGTAGCCGAGGCGGATACCCGCCAGGCCCAGCTTGGAGACGGTGCGCATCACCAGCAGGTGGTCGAAGTCGCGCAGGCGCGGCATCCAGCTGTGCTGCGCGAACGGCTGGTAGGCCTCGTCAACCACCACCAGGCTCTGGCACACCGGGCCGCGTGCGGCGCGGATGATGGCATCCATGTCAGCCGCGTCGAACAGATTGCCGGTCGGGTTATTCGGATAGGCCAGGTAGATGACGGCGGGCTGGTGCTCAGCCATGGCAGCCAGCATCGCTTCGCGGTCGAGCGTGAGGTCCGCCTTGAGCGGCACGCCGACGAACTTCAGCCCCAGCAACTGCGACGACATCGCATACATCACGAAGCCCGGCACGGGCGCCATGACCGTCGCCCCTGGCTTGGCGGCTGCGATGGCGATCAGGCTGATGATCTCGTCTGAACCGTTGCCCAGCAGTACCTCGGCACCCGCCGGCACGTGCATCACGCGCTTGAGCTGCGCCTTGAGCGCATCAGCGGTCGGCACGGGGTAACGGTTGAGCGCTACGTCGGCCAGGCGCTTGCCCAGCGCCTCGCGCAGCATCGCCGGCAGCGGGTACGGGTTCTCCATCGCGTCCAGCTTGACCATGCCGGTCGCGTCGGGCACGTGGTACGCGCCCATGGCACGCACGTCGTCGCGCACGATACGGGCGAGCAGGTCATCAAGAGAGGGCTGGACTGGCGCGGAGACGTTCATGCTTGTGGGATGCGGAGTCGTGTTTATTCAGAGGCGGTGCGTTGCAGGCGGTATTCAGCGCTGCGTGCATGCGCCTGCAGACCTTCGCCGTAGGCCAGCTCGGCGGCAATCTCACCCAGCATCTGCGCGCCGGCTTCGCTCACCTCGATCAGGCTCGAGCGCTTGATGAAGTCGTACACGCCCAGCGGCGACGAGAAGCGCGCCGTGCGCGAGGTCGGCAGCACGTGGTTCGGGCCCGCGCAGTAGTCGCCCAGCGATTCGCTGGTGTACTTGCCAAGGAAGATCGCGCCGGCGTGGCGAATGCGTTCGGCCCACTGGCGCGGGTTCTCGGCGGAAATCTCCAGGTGCTCGGGCGCGATGTCGTTGGCAATCTCGCACGCCTCTTCCATGTCGCGCACCTTGATGAGCGCACCGCGGCCCGACAGCGATTCTGCAATCACGCCCCGGCGCGGCATGTCTTCGAGTTGGCGGTTGATGCTGGCTTCCACCTGTGCGATGAACTCGGCGTTCGGGCATAGCAGAATCGATTGGGCCAGCTCGTCGTGCTCGGCCTGCGAGAACAGGTCCATCGCCACCCAGTCCGGGTCGGTCGTGCCGTCGCAGATGACGAGGATTTCCGACGGCCCGGCGATCATGTCGATGCCGACCGTGCCGAACACGCGGCGCTTGGCGGCGGCCACATACGCATTGCCCGGGCCAACGATCTTGTCGACGGCGGGCACGGTGTCCGTGCCGTAAGCGAGTGCACCCACAGCCTGCGCGCCGCCAATCGTGAACACGCGGTCCACCCCGGCGATGCACGCCGCGGCCAGCACCAGCTCATTGCGCACGCCACCCGGCGTGGGCACCACCATGATGATTTCCTTGACGCCGGCCACGCGTGCCGGAATCGCGTTCATCAGCACCGACGACGGATACGCCGCCTTGCCGCCAGGCACGTAAATGCCCACGCGATCGAGCGGCGTGACCTTCTGGCCGAGCACCGTGCCGTCGGCTTCTGCGTATTCCCAGCTGTGGGTGCCGCACTCGATCTTCTGCTTCTCGTGGTACGCACGCACACGGGCGGCTGCCGCTTCCAGCGCCGCGCGGCGCTTAGGCTCCAGGCCGTCCAGCGCGGCTTGCAGCACAGTGGGCGACAGTTCCAGCGCGGCCACGCTGTCGGCTTCGATACGGTCGAAGCGCTGCGTGGCTTCCAGCACGGCAGCATCGCCGCGCGCTTTCACGTCGGCCAGGATCTGCGCGGCAGCGCGGTCGATGGCTTCGTCTTCGCTCGCCTCGAAAGCGAGCACCTGGCGCAGTTGCGCCGCGAATCCGGCGTCGGCCGAATCCAGCTTACGGATACTCAAGCTCATGCGGTTTCCCCAACAAGCGCGTCCTGGGCGGAAGCACGCTCGAAAGCGTCGAGGATCGGCGCCAGCCGCTCGCGCTTGAGCTTCAGCGCAGCCTGGTTGACGACCAGTCGGGACGAGATCTGCACGATCTCCTCCACCTCGACGAGGTTGTTCGCGCGCAGCGTGCCGCCGGTGCTGACCAGGTCGACGATGGCATCGGCCAGGCCCACCAGCGGGCCCAGCTCCATCGAGCCGTACAGCTTGATCAGGTCGACGTGCACACCCTTCTTGGCGAAGTGCTCGCGCGCGGTGTTCAGATACTTCGTCGCCACCGACAGGCGCGCACCCTGGCGCACCGCGTTGGCGTAATCGAAGCCCTTGGGCACCGCCACCGACATGCGGCAGCGGGCGATGTTCAGGTCGATGGGCGCATACAGGCCCGCCATGCCGTGCTCCATCAGCACGTCGCGGCCGGCCACGCCGAAATCCGCCGCGCCGTATTGCACGTAGGTCGGCACGTCGGAAGCACGCACGATGATCACGCGCAGCGCCGGGTCCGACGTCGGCAGGATCAGCTTGCGCGAGGTTTCCGGGTCTTCCGTCACCTCGATGCCGGCGGCCTTCAGGAGCGGCAGCGTCTCTTCAAAGATGCGCCCTTTGGACAGCGCCAGCGTGAGCTGATCGGGAGCGGACTGGATTGCGTTCATGGCTGACTTAACCTTGGATGCGGCGGATCTTCGCGCCGACAGCGGAGAGCTTGTCTTCGATGCGGTCGTAGCCGCGGTCGAGGTGATAGATGCGATCGACCAGCGTCTCACCCTGCGCAATCAGGCCGGCAATGACGAGGCTGGCCGAAGCACGCAGGTCCGTCGCCATGACAGTCGCGCCCGACAGTTGCTCAACGCCCGTCACCACGGCCGTCTTGCCGTCGATGACGATGTTGGCGCCCAGGCGGTTCAGTTCCTGCACGTGCATGAAGCGGTTTTCGAAGATGGTCTCCGTCACCGTGGCAGAGCCCTCGGCAACGGCGTTGAGCATCATGAACTGCGCCTGCATGTCGGTCGGGAAGGCCGGGTATTCCGAGGTGCGGAAGCTCACGGCCTTCGGGCGACCCGTCATCTGCACGCGGATCCAGTCGTCGCCCGTGGTGAGCGTCACGCCAGCTTCGCGCAGCTTATCGAGCACGGCATCCAGGATGCCCGGTGGCACGCCGCGCAGCGTCACGTCGCCGCCGGCTGCAGCCACGGCGCACAGGAACGTACCGGCTTCAATGCGATCGGCAATCACCGTGTGCTCGGCGCCGTGCAGCGCTTCCACGCCCTGGATCACGAGGCGGTCGGTACCGATGCCCTCGATGCGCGCGCCCATCTTCACGAGCAGGTTGGCGAGGTCGGTCACTTCCGGCTCGCGTGCGGCGTTTTCCAGCACGGTTTCGCCGTCAGCCAGTGCGGCGGCCATCAGCAGGTTTTCGGTGCCCGTCACCGTCACCATGTCGGTGACGATGCGCGCGCCGTGCAGACGCTTGGCGCCATCGGCGAGCTTCGCTTCGATGTAGCCGTGCTCGATGACGATCTCGGCGCCCATCTGCTGCAGGCCCTTGATGTGCTGATCGACCGGACGCGCGCCGATGCCGCAGCCGCCCGGTAGCGACACACGCGCATGGCCGAAGCGCGCCAGCAGCGGCCCCAGCACCAGGATCGACGCACGCATGGTCTTCACCAGGTCATACGGCGCTTCCGGCGAGTGGATGTTCGCGGCGTCCAGCGTGAGGTTGTGGCCATCCAGCGCACCTTCCACGCCCATCTGACGCAGCAGCTTGAGCATCGTGCGCACATCCTGCAGGTTGGGCACGTTGTTCAGCGCCAGCGCCTCGGGCGTCAGCAGCGCGGCACACATGATGGGCAGCGCGGCGTTCTTGGCGCCAGACACGCGGATTTCGCCCGACAGCGGGCCATTGCCTTCAATCAGCAGTTTGTCCATGAGCGAGACGTCTCGTCGTGCACGTTGGGTGGGGCGCTCAGCGAGCGCCAGGTCGGAATCGGATTCAGCGGAAACTTCAGCGGTAACAACAGCGGGATCAAGCTCGGCCATCAGGATTGCCACTCCGCCGGGGTGAGCGTCTTCATGGACAGCGCGTGGATCTCCGCGCGCATGCGATCACCCAGTGCGGCATAGACGAGCTGGTGACGCTGGATCAACCGCTTGCCTTCAAACTGCGCGCTGACGATGGTGGCGAAGAAATGCTGGCCGTCGCCCTCGACTTCGAGGTGCTGGCACGGCAGGCCGGTTTCGATGTACTGCTTGACTTGTTCGGGTGTGGGCAACATGGCCTTCCCTCTCCTGCAAAACGTTAGGGTGGTGCGTCGTGTTGGTTTTATGGACGCATCAATGGCGCAGCTTGTAGCCCGTGCGCAGCATCTGCAGGGCAATCCCCCCCACCACGACCAGCGCGATCAGCATCACGCCGAGGCTCGTCGCCACCGGCACATCGGACACGCCGAAGAAGCCGTAGCGGAAGCCGTCGATCATGTAGAAGAACGGGTTGGCGTGGGACACTGCCTGCCAGAACGGCGGCAGTGAATGGATCGAATAGAACACGCCCGCCAGGAAGGTGGCCGGCACGATCAGAAAGTTTTGGAACGCGGCGAGCTGGTCGAACTTCTCCGCCCAGATACCCGCGATCAACCCCAGCGTACCGAGCACGGCGGCGCCCAGCACGGCAAAAACGATAATCCACAGCGGCTGTGCGAAGTGCAGATGTGCGAACAAGGTCGTCACGATTAGCACGCCCGTCCCCACTGCCAGACCGCGGATGACGGAGGCACACACGTAGGCTCCGAACATCTCCCAGTGCGACAGCGGCGGCAGCATGATGAACACCAAGTTGCCGGTGATCTTCGACTGAATGAGCGAGGACGAACTGTTCGCAAACGCGTTCTGCAGCACGCTCATCATCACGAGACCGGGCACTAGGAAAGCGGTGTAGCTGAGTTGATCGAACACCTTCACGCGGTCTTCCAGCACGTGGCCGAAGATCAGCAGGTACAACAGCGCGGTCAGCACCGGCGCAGCCACGGTCTGGAAGCTCACCTTCCAGAAGCGCAGCACCTCCTTGTACAGCAGCGTACGGAAACCGACCCAGCGGCCCGGCAGGCTCTCGGGAATGGCGCTCATGCTGCAGGCTCCAGTGCGGTCTCGGGTGTTTGCGGTACGGCGGGAATGCCGCCTTCGCGGCGCATGATCTGCACGAACACGTCTTCCAGGTCAGCCTTGGCGATTTCCATGTCGTCGATCTCGCACCCGGCCTGACGGCAGGTCGAGAGAATCTGCTCGACCTCGCCGTAGCCCGACAGACGCAGGCGCACACTGCGCTCGCCGTGGTTGCCGGGTTGACGCAGACCTTCGAGCGACGCGGGCAACGTGCCGTTCGCGAAGCTCAGCACCAGTTGCAGCCCGGCAAATTGCGACAGCAGGTTGGCCGTGCGATCGAGCGCCACCACTTCGCCAAACTTGAGCATGGCGATGCGGTCGCACAGGGATTCGGCTTCTTCCAGGTAGTGCGTGGTCAGCACGACGGTGTGGCCCTCGCGGTTCAGGCGCGAAATGAATTTCCACAGCGTCTGGCGCAATTCGACGTCTACACCGGCGGTCGGCTCGTCCAGCACGATCACCGGCGGGCGGTGTACCAACGCCTGCGCGACGAGCACGCGGCGCTTCATGCCCCCCGACAGCGCGCGCATGTTGGCATCGGCCTTGTTGGTCAGGTCCAGATTGGCCATGACCTCGTCGATCCAATCGTCATTGTTGGTCAGGCCGAAATAGCCCGACTGTAGGCGCAGCGTTTCGCGCACCGTGAAGAACGGATCGAACACCAGTTCCTGCGGCACCACGCCGAGCTTGCGGCGCGCCGTGCGGTAGTCGGACACGACATCGTGACCGAGCACGCGCACGCTACCGGAATCGGCACGATTCAGGCCCGCGAGGATGGAGATCAGCGTGGTCTTGCCCGCGCCGTTGGGGCCCAGCAGGCCAAAAAACTCGCCCTGCTCGACAGACAGGCTCACGCCCTTGAGCGCTTGCAACGACTTGTAGCGCTTGCGGACGTCAGCGATTTCGATGGCTTTCATGGCCGACAAAGTGAACTACTCTGCGCATCTCGTGACCGCTGATCCACATGATCACCGCGGCCCCGGACGCCGCACAGAACGGCGGCAGAGCGACAAACCCAGAATTATAGGGGAACTGCACCAACAGACGGCGGCGCGGCTTACAGCGCGGCACCGAAGCTGCACGAAATGCCAGAAGCGGCGCGCGCGGCGCCCTGGCCGGGGCGCGGCATCGCGGTGTTGGGGAAGACACTGCCCAGCACCGGACGCCGCCTCAATGTCGTGCGTGGTGGTGTTCAGCAGACGCCGGCACGGTGGCCAGCAGAGATTCGACGCCGTAAAGCGCGGCGAGATTGGACAGCGCCTCCGGGGCGCCTGCGATATCGAGGGCGATACCGGCGGACTGCGCCGTGCGCTGCCACGACAGCAGCACCGCCAGCGCGGAAGAATCAACCTGCGACAGCCCCGCGCAATCGACACGCAGCGTGGGAGTGCCCGCCTCGCGCGCCTGGCCGAGCTTCGCCTCGCCCTCGCGCAGAACGCGCGGCGCTTCGAGCTGAGTCAGCGGGCCGGACAAGGTCAACATGGTCGAGTCAGAAAAAGAAACAGCGGCCGAATTGACCGCTGCGTCGATTCTACCGGAGTCCGACTTACTTTGCCGGGCCCTTGGCGAGCTGTGCGTTGCGCTCATCCAGGAATTGCACCAGGCCAGCCACGCCGCCCTTCTTGCTAATCACGTCGGCAAACTGGTTCTTGTATGTTTCCGACAGCCACAGGCCGCTGATGTTGATGTCGTAGACCTTCCAGCCGTTGGCCGTCTTTTCCATGCGGTAGTCCAGGGCCACCGGCTCGCCGTTGTTGTTGACGGTCGAGCGCACCACCACGTCAGTGTCGGCCGGGTCAGCACGGAACGGCTTGTACGTGACGGTCTGGTTCTTCACGTTGGACAGTGCGCCAGCGTAGGTGCGGATCAGCAGCGTCTTGAAGCCGTCCTGAATCTGTTGCTGCTGCTCGGGCGATGCCTGGTTCCAGAAACGGCCCATGGCGATCTGCGTGGTGCGCTTGAAGTCAGCGCGCGGCACGATCTTCTGGTCGACCAGTTGGAAGACCTTGGCCATGTTGCCGCCGCGCAGGTCCGGGTCGCCCTTGATGGTGGTCAGCACGTCGTCCACCGCAGTCTTGACGGTGGTTTGCGCGTCAGCCTCTTGAGCGTGTACGGGGGCGGTTGCCACAGCAGCCGTCAGCGCCAGGCCAGTGAACAGGGAGCGGAGGAGTTTCTTCAACATAGCGCGTCCTTCTAGTGTGATTTATGGGTCGCTTGCAGCACGCTGGCCACAATCTTGTTGGCGATTAGAACAGACCGCCCGGTCGGGAGTTCGCCCAAAGGCGGTCAGTTTTACGCCTTGTCACCTTTGAGGCGACGCTGTTACGTGTGGTGATCAGCGGCGGAACACCGGCCAGTTGGGCGTGAAGCGGTGATACGGCGACACGGTGGCATCGCCGGAATCGGACGACTTGTCCGACGATTTCGTGTTGTCTTGATCTTCCGGCAGGTTGCCGTCGTAGATCAGATAACGGCGGCGCTGCAGGTAGGCATCGCGCAGGAATGTGTACTTGTCGAGGGCGGCGGCATCAAGCACATTGCCAGCCGAGAGCAAGTTCGCTCGCGCATCAACCACGCGCACCGCAGCCAGCGAATACGTGATGGTGTCGTTGTGCCAATACGTCAGCGGATCCAACTGCCAGTCGACCAGGAAGCCCGCCGTGTCACGTACGGTGCTCGGCCCCAACAGCGGCCACACCACATACGGGCCAGCCGGCACACCCCACACGCCCAGCGTCTGGCCGAAGTCTTCCTTGTGCTTGGGCAAACCGGCGTCCGACGCAATGTCGATCAAGCCGCCCAGGCCCAGCACGGTGTTGATCGCCACGCGCATCGTGTCTTCCAGCGCGGCAGTGCCCTTCAACTGCAGCAGGTTGTTGACGGCCGAGTAGACATCGCCCGCATTGGAGAAGAAGTTCGACACCGCCGTGCGCGCCGGCGACGGCCCCACGTCAACATACG
>F21B_10019820_pt1 | contig 26258 bp, 23 predicted proteins | sample RepKananBrdUF21B_FD_10803 | JGI IMG/M metagenome (IMG submission 10803) | reverse complement strand
GGCTACGACTTCATCGTGCAAGGCTTGGGCGGCTTTATGAGCGTGACAGGCGAACGGGATGATCTCCCTGGAGGCGGACCGCAAAAGGCTGGCGTGGCCATCGCCGATCTATTCACCGGGGCCCATGCCACCATCGCAATCTTGGCGGCGCTCGTCCATCGGGACCGCACTGGTGAAGGTCAACACCTGGACATCTGCCTGCTTGATGTACAGGTTGCCATGATGGCGAACATGGCGACCAACTACCTGGCTACCGACAATCCGCCGCAGCGCTGGGGTAATGCCCATCCCAATATCGTGCCCTACCAAGTCTTCAAGGTCGCAGATGGCTGGGTCATCGTGGCGTGCGGTAACGATGGCCAGTTCCGCAAGCTGGTGGAAGTGGGAGGCGAACCAGCGCTGGCGGATGATGAGCGCTTCGCTATCAACCCTCAACGAGTGCGGAACCGCCAGGTACTGATTCCATTGCTGGAACCCATGATGCTGAGGAAGACGCGCGCACGGTGGATTGCAGCGCTGGAAAGCGCCGGTGTTCCATGTGGCCCTATCAACGACTTAGCGGACGTCTTTAAAGACCCGCACGTGCTGGCTCGCGAAATGCGGCTCGACTTGCCCCATCCAACCGCAGGGAACGTCAGCGTCCCGGCCAGCGCACTCAAAATGAGCGGATCTCCAGTCGAGTACCGGATGCCGCCGCCCTTGATGGGCGAACACACGGATTCCGTGCTTGGGCAACTCGCCGGGCTATCGACCAGCGAGCTCAAAGAGCTTCGCCGCCGTGCGGTGATCTAAGCCAGCGAAAACAGTCGGCCGCGATGAGTCGTCGCCGAGCGCCGCGTCCTGTTGTACCAACATCAAGCAGTGGAGGCGTTCATCTTGGCGGCCCGAAGCAGGGCTGCCCCTGAATTTCTAGGTCTGGGAGGACACTGCTAGCGCACTCTAAGCTTGAGTGGAAAGCGCGGTATCTCAGCATTGAAGTGAACGATGCCTTCGAGATCTGTGCTTCTTTGAAGTGCGCGGCAGAGCTCGTCGACGCGGGTAGGATTTACCCCGATAACGGTCACTGCCCCTGTTGAGGAAAATCAAGAATTAGCTTCAGCCATCCGTACACTGGAGACGCGGTTTGTGAGCCAACTGATTGCACCGGATGATGTACCCCTCTGGATACCCGGCGAGTTGACGCTCAACAGCGCAACAGCCGGATGGGAACACGTGGCGCTAAAGGGCTATCGTTATGGCTCGCTTGACGTCGCTATTCCGTCCATGCGCGACTACATGATCGTCAGCTACAAAGGCAGCGATGCCATGATGAGCCGGCGGGCCGGTGGTCCTTGGCGCAGCGAGCAAGTCGGGCGCGGCGTGTGTTCCCTTCTGACCCGCGGCGAGTCGTCTCAGTGGAAGTGGAACCGCCCGATCGACGTCACCCACATCTACGTGGCCCAGACCGAGTTGTGCCGTGTGGCGGAGGATGTCTTCGAGCACAGCATCAGTGATGTCGGAATGGAAGACTGCGTTCGCGTCGAGGACAGCATCCTTCCAAGCCTGGTGGCTGCCTTCGAGGAGGAGCTGACGAGTGGCGGCCTCGGCGGAAATCTCTATCGGTCTGCCTTGGTGAATCAGCTTTGCATTCACCTGCTGCGCCGCTATGCCAAGGCCCGCATTCGAGAGGTGCCGTTGGCGGTTCGCATGGCCGATTGGCAGCGCCGACGCTTGGTCCAGTACATTGAGGACAACCTGGACCGCAACTTCAAGCTCGAAGAAATGGCCGGGGAGGCTGGCGTCAGCGTCTCGGGGCTGATCCGCAAGTTCCGCGCAGAGTTCGGCTGCTCCCCCCATGCCTACGTTTTGCGCCAGCGCTTGGAGCGGGCCCGGCAACTGCTCAGCCGACCAGTGGCCACGCCCCTGAAGTGCATCGCGATGGACTGTGGCTTTTCCGACCAAAGCCATCTGGTGCGCCACTTCAAGCGCGCGTTCGAGCAGACGCCTGCGGATTACCGCAGCACGGTCACAGGGCGCCCCCTGCCGCCGCCCGAGCCCGACCAGCCGAGCCGGTAGCGGGCCCGGCATCGGTGGCCTACAGCGGCCGCCACGGGACTTGTGAGCGCTCTTTCCGTGATCAGAGCACCCGGTTCAATGCCGGGACGGCAGTGAATAGGTCGGACTTGACGCAGTAGTCAGCCGCCGAAGGAATTGACGCGTCCCATGAGCCTTCCCCTCAAACCGGCACGTCGCCGCCTGACGCGGTGATGGTGACGGCGGTCAGCTCGGAGCAGTCGCTCTTGCTCATCTCACGGCAGGCAGTAGTTGCGCTGCCACTATCGGTCGTAGCAGCGCAACCGTCTGCACAACCCATCTGGCGCGAGGCCGTAACACCGGTGAGCGAAGGGCAACGTTGCCGGTATACCGAAGCCTTCTGGCAATAGATGCTTGCGCAGTAGCACGAATGCGGGCCGAGCATCCGAGGGCGCTGCCGGCAACAGAGCCTGCCGCGACACGCGCCGACACACGCAGTCCATCAACGACCTGTCATATCTGGTGCAGGCGCTGTTGGCGCGGAACCTGCTGTGATGTGGCGACACCGAGTATGTAGCCACCCGCCGCGAGCTTGAAACCACGAGATTGATCCCGTGGCCTTCGGTTGCAGCTGCTGGATGCATACGGTCTCTGCCTCCGCTCGGCGGCGACCTCCACTTCAGTTGAACTGCGACACAAACTTTGTGGTCAGATAGCCATCGAAGGTTTCGCTGCCGCCCTCACTGCCATAGCCACTGGCCTTCAGGCCACCAAATGGGGTCTCGGCCAGCGCCAGCCCGATGTGGTTGATGGACACCATGCCGGCTTCCAATCCGCGAGAGAGCTGATGGGCGTTCTGCAGCGAGCTCGTGAACGCATAGGACGCGAGGCCGAAAGGTAAGCTGTTCGCTCGCGCGAGCGCCTCCTCTATCGTCTTAATTCGCACGATGCCGGCGATCGGACCGAAGGGCTCCTCCGTCATGAGCCGCGAGTCGTCAGGAAGGTCGATCATCACGGTCGGGGCAAAGAAATTGCCTTCACCCGGTAGGCGCCGCCCGCCGGTCAGCACCTTGCCACCGCGATGGCGTGCGTCGTCGACGAAGCCCTCCATCGCCGAGACGCGTCGGCCCTGTGCCAATGGCCCCATTCGGCTCGCGGCGTCAAGGCCGTCGCCCACCTTTAGGGCTTCAGCGCGCCCAGCAAAGCGTTCAACGAAACGGTCGTAGGCACCTTCCTGCACGTAGAAGCGAGTCGGGGAGATGCAGACCTGCCCCGCGTTGCGGAACTTGAAGACCGCGAGCAAGTCCGCTGCCCGGTCGATGTCTGCGTCGTCACAGACAATCACCGGCGCGTGACCGCCCAGTTCCATCGTACTGCGTTTCATCATCGCTCCGGCAAGAGCGGCGAGTTGCTGGCCCACCGGTGTGGAACCGGTAAAGGACACCTTGCGGACGATGGGCGAGCGGATCAGATACTCCGAGATCATGCCGGAGTCGCCTGACACCAGGTTCAGCACGCCGGGCGGTAAGCCTGCGTTATGGAAAAGTTCGGCGATTGCAAGCACCGAAGCCGGTGTGTCGCTGGAGCCCTTGAGTATGACGGTGCAGCCCGCGCCTATTGCGGCGACCACTTTGCGAAAGGCTTGGCTGAACGGGAAGTTCCAGGGCGAGAAGGCCACGCAAACGCCGATAGGCTCACGCAGCACAGTCTGCTGCACGCGGGCGTCGCGAGGGGGAATGAGCCTGCCATAAATGCGCCTGCATTCCTCCGCATGCCACTCGGCATGTTCGACGCAGCTCGTGACTTCGCCCACGGCCTCGGCTAGGGTCTTGCCTTGCTCGAGGGTGAGGTTGCGGCCGATCGCGGGCGCCCGTTCACGGATCAGACCAGCGACCTTATTCAGCACCTGGGCACGCTGCAGGGCCGAGCTAGTGCGCCAGGTCGAGAAGGCGCGCTCGGCAGCCGATAGCGCCAGGTCCAGATCGGCTTGCGTAGCATGCGGCAGGTGGCCAATCACCTTATTGCTGGCCGGGCTAAGGACTTCCTGCTCGCGGCGACCCGCACCGTTCAGGAACTGCCCATCGATGTATAGGCTGAGTTGGGGGTACATAACTGTTATTTCAAAAGTTCACGGCAGTAGCACGGCACGACCAATCACTTGGCCGCGGTGGAGGTCATCAATCACTTGGTTCACCTGGCTCATCGGGCGGCGCGACACGGGGATGGACTTCATGGCGGTGCGCCTCACCAGGTCGACAAGTTCGCGGAGCTCTGACAGGGTGCCCACATAGCTGCCTTCGATACGTAGCGGTCGCAAAGGGATCGTGGCCAGCGGCAGCGTGAGCTCACCGCCCATCAGCCCGCAGATGACGATATGTCCGCCGCGCCGCGCGCTTTGCATCGCCAGCGACACGGTCGCCGATGAGCCGACCAGATCCAGTACCTGCCCTGCCCCGCCCTGGGTTGCTGCGATAAGTTGTTGCGCGGCATCCACGGCCTTCCCATCCACTACCGCGAGCGCGCCCGCGGCCAGCGCGGCTTCACGCTTGGCGGGATCAATGTCGACCACAACAGCGCCCTGCCCGCCTAGCGCGCGCAGCACCTCGATGGCCATCAGGCCCAAGCCTCCTGCACCGATGATGACGACCGGCTCATGGTGGATGCCCTCACCTAGCTTTCGGATCGCGCTGTAAGTTGTTACGCCAGCGCAAGCCAGCGGTGCCGCCTCCGCGTCGTTCAGGCCGTCGATGTCGACCAGGTAGCGGGGGTGAGGCACCAGCACGTAGTCGGCGAACCCGCCTGGCCGGGCCACGCCGAGGGGGCGGCTCTTCGAGCAGATGTTCTCGTCGCCGCGCAGGCAGGTCGGGCATTCGCCACAGCCGATCCACGGGTGGACCACGAAGCGACCGCCTAGCTTCACGTCACCGGCACCCTCGCCTGCGGACACCACCTCGCCGCAGATCTCGTGGCTGAGCACAATGGGAGGCTTGATGCCACGATCTGACAGGTTCAGCCGCTTACCGGCACCAAGGTCATAGTAGCCCTCCCAGATGTGCAGGTCGGTGTGGCACAGACCCGCAGCCGTCACCCGTACGAGTACCTCGGTACCCACGGGTTTGGGCATTTCTTTCTCGATGAGCTCTAGCGGCTGGCCGTGGTGCATAACGCAATAGCAGCGCATGGTGTGTATCTCCTTCAATTCGGCAGATTTCAGATTCGAACGCAGCGTCAGAACAGCGTCAGCAACCGCAGGTTGACCTGGTTATTGATCTTGAAACCTTCGCGCACCTTGATGTCACGGCCGTAGGTCGCTATCAGCTGAACGGTGGGAGCTACAAACCAGGCCGTACCGACATTGAATTTGGTGGTGATCTGCCGGTCGCCCTGATTCACCCCACCTAGTTCAGTTTCCCCGCCAAAGGTATGGAACAGGCCGACGCGCAGGTCCAGCACCGGAGTGAGCTGATAGCGCAGATGGGTCTGGAACTCGTACAGCGCTTTCTGTTTCAGCGTGGTCGCACCACCCTGGCCGTCGTTCGCGTCGGTGTTCTTTCCGAACAGGGTGACGTCTCCGGCTAGATCCCAGTTGACGCGGGGTGCCAGTTCCGTGCTGTAGCCGGCTTGGAGCGCGAACTTGTAGCGGTGTTCGCCGAGGCTGAGGGGTTGGTTACGGTCGTAAGTCCCGGTCGGCAGCCACAAGTAGGGGGTGATAGCGAAATGGGTCTTGTCGCCGGGCCTGGTAAACCAGATCGCAGACGCGAGGATCAGGTCACCTACACCGCTCTTCGAGCCCAGTGCGGAGATGTCGTCCTTGGCGCTCAACCGGCCGAACGGCAGCAGGAATTGCGGGTCGATGATGTGGCCACCGACGTCCATGAAGTGCACCCCGCGCAGGATGCCGATTTCCGAGTCGAGCCTCGGATTAATGGGCACTTGATTGCCCTTGCTATAAAGCTCGTCGCGCGTGGCATATTGCCCATAAATTACCAGCGCGTTGGTGCCACCCGGCAACGCAGTGTAGTCACCGGCATCGAGATCGACGGCGCTTGCGGGCGCAGCCAGCGTCAGAGCCAGAAAGGCGACAGCCATTGCGGCCAGTTGCTTGGAAGCTTGTTTCAAGATTTGTCTCCTAATTTTTTTTTGTCATGGTTCACCGCAGGGCGCAGGTGACAAGATTCAGGAACTGGAGGCAGCTCCGATATACGGGCGCAGCGTGGCGAGTGCGTTCGACGCGATGAGGCTTGTCAGAGGGACGACAGTAGCCGCCCCTGCATCGATGAACGTGTGGGGTGCTCGCACCGCCCCACTGAAAGGGCTGCGCACCTGCCGCAGCCTCTGTTCAGCGCATGGAACCCAAAGCGGGGAGATGCCTAGCCTTGGTCGACGGCGAATCCTTCGTAGCCGGCATTACGAACGGCCTCGAGTTGCTGTCGGTAGGCACCAAGTCCGGCCATGTAAAACATGACCGTGCTCTTCTTACCGGGGATGTTGGCGCCGAAGATCCACGACTCAACCTTCGGGAAGAGCGTCATATTGGCAATGTCCAGACAGGTCTTTGTCCAGCCCTCCTCTGCCTGCCGAGTCGGCTCGACGGTAGCGAGCTTCGAGTGCTCGGCATGGCTAATCGCGCCCCCAATCCACTGGACCTGCGCTTCAATGCTCGGTGGCAGGTTGGTGAATGGGCCGTTGGGCCCGAGGATCATGAACATGTTCGGGAAACCGTGCGTGGACAGACCCAGATAGCTGGTGGGACCCTCGGCCCAGTGGTCATTGATATGCCGCCCGCCGCGTCCGCGCAGATTCATCGAACGGTAGTTGCCGTCCACCGCGTCAAAACCGGTGGCGAAGACCAGCACATCAAGCTTGTGCTCGACGCCGTCGGCCGTCAGCACTCCGTTGGGCGTGATGCGCTCGATCGGGTTCTCCTTGATCGAAACCAGGCTGACGTTGCCGCGGTTGAAGGTCTCGTAGTAACCCTCGTTGCATAGCGGGCGCTTGGCATACAGACCGCTCGGCGTAAGCTTGCGCGCAGTCTCGGGATCCTTGACGATTTCTTTGATCTTCGAGCGGATGAAGGCGGCCGCGGCCTCGTTGGCCTGCGGGTCGGTTGCGATGTCGCAGAAGGTACCAAACATGAACCGGAAGCCGTTGCCCTTGTCCCAGTTCTCCTGGAAAATGCGCTCGCGTTCGGCCTCGGAGACCTTCATCGCCTCAATGCCGCTCTCCTGGAAGCCGAAGGCGACCACGGAGTTGCGCACTTGGTCCCAGATCGCATCGAAGTTCCTCTTGGTTTCGGCGACCTCGGCAGCATCGACCGGACCGTTGCCGGACGGCACGCAATACTGGGGGGAGCGTTGGAACACCGTCAGATGGCCGGCCATCTTGGCAGCGGCAATGATGAACTGGGTGCCGGTGGAGCCAGTACCGATGACGCCGACGCGCTTACCGGTGATGTCCAGATCCTCGGGCCAGGCATTGGTGTGTACCATCCTGCCGGAAAAGCTGTCGCGCCCAGGAATGTCAGGGATATTGCTTCTAGCGAGCAGGCCAAGCGCCGTCACCAGGTAGCGGCAGGTGAACGCCTCGCCGGTACTGGTGCGGATCTGCCAGAGCTTGCGCTGCTCATCGAACACCGCGCTCGTCACCTCGGTGTTGATCTGGATGTCGCGGCGCAGGTCATACCGGTCGACGACATGGTTAAGATAGCTCTCGATGTCCGCCTGTTCCAAGTAGCGGGTGTTCCAGTCCCATTCCTGCAGTAAGTCTTTGTCAAAAGAATAGCGATAGACGAAGCCCTCGGTGTCAGACTTGGCGCCAGGGTAGCGGTTGAAATACCAAGTTCCGCCCACACCACCGCCCTTCTCGAACGCACGGGTCTTCAGCCCGAGTTCGTTGCGCAGCTTGTGCAGCATGTAGATGCCGCCGAAGCCGCTGCCGATGACGATGGCGTCGAAGCTTTGCTCGTTGTCCATGGTGTTGTCTCCTATATTTTTGTTAAATCGCTTGCGCCGTTCAGTTGCGCTTGAACCACTGGGCGATGCGACGCAGTTCGTCGTCTGCCTCGGGGGCTCGGCCAGCGAGGAAGGGGAAGACGTGCTGCATGCCGTCAACCACGGACAAGGTGACGTCGACGCCGGCCGCCTTGGCAATGCGCGCCAGATCCTGTGCGTTATCCAGCAGGGTTTCGACCGAGCCGGCATTGATGTAGAGGCGCGGGAAGCCGCGGAAGTCTGCTTTCAGGGGGTTGGCAAGGGGGTCCGTGCGCGAGCCCGTTTCGCCGAGAAACATGCTCGACATGCCCTCGAGCACGGCCTTGCTGACCAGGGCGTCGGTGGCCGCGTTGGTCTGCAGGGTCTTCCCGACGTGTTCCATGTCGAGCCAAGGGGAGAAGACGATGACCGCGGCTGGCAGTGGCACCCCATCCTGGCGCAGTTTCAGCACCGTCGAGATGGCCAGGTTGCCACCGGCGGAGTCGCCGCTGGTAATGATGTCAGCCGGCTTGAAGCCACGCTCCAGCAATTCCTTATAAACCGCCGTCGAGTCCTCGATCTGGGCCGGAAAGGGATGCTCGGGCGCGCGCCGGTAATCAATCACCACGGCCGTCACGCCCAGATGCTTGGCCAGATGCCCGGCGAGCTTGCGGTGGCTGTCGGCAGACCCCACGGCAAAGCCGCCGCCGTGGGTGTAGAGGATGACCTGCTTGAAATCTGCGCCTTGCGGCAGAGCCCAGATGGCATCGATGCCAGAGAACCGGTCCGACTTGTAAGTCACTCCTTCCGGCTCGAGCGTCGGCTGGTGCCACTCGTCGAACAGGCTACGCAAGTCGGCAATGGTCAGACCTGGGTTGGCTGCCATGCGGTCCGACCACGACTGGTACAACGCCCTCAAAAAATCCGATTGGGGTGAGATTCCCATGATTGTCTCCGTCTGTTGTCATGTGGGATGGCCCAATGGTCGGAGCAAACGCAGGCGCGGTATTGAACGTTCTGGTCATCCACGTTGAAGGAAATACGCAACGCGGGACGCTAAGGCTGTCGTAGAGACTGAGACTGCATGTCATCGGCCGGTCGCAGTGCGGCGGATTCGGGGCGTCGTGCGGGCTTTACCGCCAGTCCACAGCCGGCGCCGCTGACGCGCGGATGACTCATCGCTGATTCAGATGGAGCGGTATGTATCGGCTACCCTGCCCGCCTTGCGCGCGCATGATTAACAATGACGGATGCATCGTTCTAGAGAAATGCGAAGAGTCAATTGCCCGCTAACGTTCGAGCAGCAATGCCTCACCCGGCAGGGTGATTTGGAGTGAACCCATCAGGGCTGGGCTAACGAGTGCAGCAATCGGGGGCGCTGGGCACTCCTGAGCTTGAAGGTGAGCACTACGCTTACGCTGCCAATATCGGCAGCAGCTCACTGCACTGCGGCACTGCCACGACGCGGGGTGACATTCCACTCAACGGAGACTGCGTACGCCGCCGCAAGATGGATGTCGAACGCCTCGCGAAAACGGGAGAAGTACGAACGCAGCGCGGAATACCAACTGACAACCCCAGTACGCGAAACACAATCTTGAGTTAAGCAAGCGGAGGCTCCACCACCCGATCCCGTATGCCGGTTGCCTTTCGATTTACGCTGCGTGACGGCTTTAAGATCCCGCCACCCGCGTGCTGGCGCTCGCGCCACTTGACTCCAGAAATTGGTCAATAGGATGAACTGGTGTGGTTCGTTTGGACCACCACTAGTCCATCACAGACACGCTTACGGCAAGAATCCGTTCACGGGCCAAGAGCAGTGGTTCGAGGCGAAGCCGGCAACCGTACGCGTGAAAGTGCGAGCGCTCAAGAAGATCAAGGACGCAGCCCTGAACGGGTAACGATGGAGAAAACAAAGAGAGCCTCGGCTCTCTTTTTTATGCTGAATCCCGAACAATGCTGCACTGTAGAGCCGCCGGGCGACGCGTTGCTTCGCCTTGCTGAACTCAATGCCACCCTCAACGCCTCGGCCGAGCTGCTAACACCGGCTGACGCATGTGCAATCTGGCACGAACTGAACACCGTTGCCCGAGCACTCAAGCACATCAGCTACCCCAAACAGCCACACCGCCGAACCATCAACGCGGCAATAACTACGGCGCCCACACAGGGTGATCTGCTTGGGTAGCCGAAAACACTCTAGACGCCTGACCGAATACCGTTTCTTGCCTCTGATTTGGATCGCGACCTAGGCGCACCCACGGCACATCCAGTCGTGGCATCGATTAGCCGTGCTGCTAGCTTGATCGTCAACACGAAGCCCGATGCTCTGAAGCGAACTCGGCCGTCGCCCCGCGACAGAAGTCAGTGAAGAACAAGAAAATATTCCGAACGCATTACGCCGGACCGGGGACCATCTATGTTGGGAGACGACTACTCACCCCAGCGGCCGTCCACATCGCGCAGCAGGTGGCCGGCAAGGATGTAGTCCCCCGAGGCAGTAGCCTTGGCATCGAGCTTCTCCAGCTCGCCTGCGGGCAACGCGTCCAAGCTGAACTGACAGTACAAGTTGCGCTGGCGAAACGTCAGCTTGGGGCGTGATAGTCCGACCATCAACGCAATCAGCGACTGAACGGCAATGCTCTCGTGGCCGCGAAACTCCACGCGAACCCCCACCTTCTGGCCCATGCGACCCAACTCGACGGCATCCTGCCACCCCTCCTCGTAATCCAGTTCGATCACGGCGATTCCGCTTGTGTTCAGCAGCCGCAACGCTTCTTCTCGCGTACCAGCGCGCGCTGTTGTCATCGCTTCCCCTATGTCCTTCGTGAACGCCTAGCTTGCACGCCATCACCTCAGTTGTGCGTGCTCATGCAAAAGATAGTTGATGTAGCTGCGCGTCAGGTCGCAGTACAACCGTGCTTCGCCCTCTGTTAGCGTTAGCCCCGAGTTCAGCGTTGCACCATGGCGGATGGCGCCGCCAGTGGGAGACGACAAGTATCCATACACGCTTTCCATCCAGCCTATGACTTGGCTGAGCGTGCGACCGTGATTGAGCCGTCGCAAATCACCAATGATCTTGCTGAAATACTTCCCTGTAACGTCGCCATCCGGATATTGGGCACCCTGAAACGCGGTCGAGATGGTCTCCAACAACCACAGTATCTCCTGCACCGCCGCGCGGTACTCACCAGTGGTGAGGAACGTTTCTGATTTGCTCAGGGATGTCTGGATTAGCGAATTCGCTTGGGCGTCAAGTGAAGGCACATGCGTTGGCACCGCCACCGGCGTTACCAGCGCACCCATGCTGAGTACAGGGGGATCAATCGCGTACCCGCTCGGCGCCAATACCTGATTCACGTAGGGCCACGGAGGGATAGTGGCTGGCTGGAGCCGCTTGGTCGTATCAAGTAGCCCGTCGTACAACGCTTCGATGAACAAAGCTGCGTTTTCGCTCGCGTCCTGCATGTAGGACAGAAGGTCGCTTTCCGCCCAGCTCTCGCTAGAGCTCCGAATGGACGACTTGCCTGCTGCCTGCGCAAAGCGCCGCTTGAATATTTCAAGTAGGTCTTGCCGATCCCCCTGTGAGACCACCTTGCAGATGATCTGCGTGAAAACGTCGCTGACAACGTCGCCGGAGAGCTCCCCCGGCGATTCGAAGCGCCATCGGCCCTCAAATTCCAACATATCGGCTCCCGGTTGACATACCTCGTGCGCGCCTGAAACTCTAGGCGCTGCTGTTTCCCATCGGGCGAATCAATGCTCCATACAAGTCGCTGACGCTGGGATCCACCCACGTGAGATTCAGTTCCTCGTCGAGCCGAATCAGGCCGTTGTCTAGCGCTCGGTGCAGATCCGTTCGGAGCAAAATTCCGTCGGCAGCGGTGTTGTGGCCGAGTGCCCAATCTCGCCCGGGAAGATGAGCCGCGTCCAACAGTTCGGCAACAGCGCATCCTGATAGTGCACATCGCCCATTGAAGCGCTCGATCAACGCACGCCTGAAGGCTGGTTGCTCAGGCCGGACCGGCGTCGTGGTCATCTGCACAGGACTCGTCGATGCCACCTCATCGCTGGTCGATTCGACGTCCCAGTCCGCGGCATGCTGAATTGCCTCCCCGATCAAGGCAAACGTTGCGAATATCTCAGCGCCGACTGAGCGGATATTCCTAATGACGTAGAGTCTCACTTCGGGGCTGTGCTGGACGTTTGTGTTGTCTACTCCTTTGTACCCAAAGACAACATACGCGTTCCGGTAGGCACCCTCACGGATCTTTTCGATCTGCGCACGCCAGTGATAGAAGTTCGGCCTAGTGTCGCCTTCGCCCGCAAGAATCCTCGCGACACCTCGCTCGAAATCGGCCTCTGTAACCCACGACAAGAATACGATCTCGTCTCCCCTCAGAGCATACCAAGCCGTAGGCTGAGGCTTCTTGAAACCCAATTCGTCAAGTAGGTCTTTGGTCGAATAGGTTCCGTCTTGCAGACGACGCGTGCGGTCCTCAAGCTCAGGTTCGACCGGCGCCTGCTCAAGCTTCTGCAGTCTACGCTGTGCACTCAATCGCGCTTTCTCTGAGAAAGCATCCGGATGATCCAGAACTACCCGCTCAAAGACTAGATCCTCATAGCCGGCAGCCTTCAACCGGCGATAGCCACTGGACTCTGACCCGCTTGACACCACGTCCTCCGCAAACGCGACTAGGTCGCCGTCTCGGTTACGAACCGCCTGAAGTGAACGGTTTGGAGGAGCGTTCTTTTCGTGAGTCAGCCAAAGCGCAGCCAGGCCGCGTACGATCTTCAGTTCGAGTGGTGCCAGCGTGTCGAGTCTTCGCTGCAGCCTGTCAGCCACCTTCCCTTGATAGAGCACAAATGCCCTCTCTCTAAGTGCACCATCAATCCGACTGGTCAAACCTTCCTTATCCGCCAGATTTTTCCTCATGGAGGCAAGCTCCTCCAGAGAGGCAAGTCCCGCGATAACCCTTATGCGCTGATCTTCGCTCATGTGTTGATCATTGATTGATTTGGAACGATAGTGCAGGGACTCACAATCCCCTCTCGGCGCTATTCGATAGCGCATGCTCCGCGACCCCGACCGGGGAAGTGGTGTCGCTTCCGCACACGGTCGTCATGCGCCCCATTTTTGAGAACCTTGCAATGGACCAGATTCAAAAAATAGCCAGGAAAATGGCGACATCAAACGTTCTTAGAACGATGGCTTCGCCCGAGCGCTCAGAGCAGTTGTTGACTTCCATCCGGGCCTTGTCGGACAACGCGTTGGATGCGATGGCGGCGCTCGATGGTATTCCAGAAGAACAATACCCAATTTTCCGCGCACACATCCGTGGTGAGCCGAATCCCTTTTTGGAGGAGGTCGGCGCAGTTGACGGGAAGCTTCGAACGGGTGATGTAATCCTAATGACAGGTACGGCTCAACGCTCGAAGCTTTTGGCAGCGGCCCAAAAACCCTTCTACGTGTACGGAAAGTCCAGCCATGTGGCACTGGTCCATGCTGACTTCATCTGTATCGATGCGATCCCTGGAGCCGGTGTATCCAACCGGTTGATTCAAGACGTCCTGGCAGATGTCGAAGATGATTGGCGGGTTATCCGCTTCAAAGGGATAGATGAGCGGCATGCCGATGTCATTCGGCGCGCGTGCAGTTACTACCTTGCGCAGCCTTACAAAATCAAACCGAGTTGGAAATCCGGCCGAGATCACGCCTACTGTTCGGAGCTTGTTCGAAAGGTGTACCGAGACATCGGGCTGACCGGCACAGGTATCAACGCGAGCCCGATCGTTGCACCCGCTCACTTCGACCAGTTGGCGGATCTTCATACGCAGTGGCGGGACGTCACCGCTGATGCAAAGATCTACGTGGACGTCTGCAGGAAGTACTCGGCGATGTTAAAGGTTACAGCCAAAATTTTCATACACGGTCTCGAACTCAATCGCTTGAGGTTCACGGACAGGAAGAATGCACTGAAGCAAGCCCAATTAGCAATGTCCAAGAAGTTGCTCACAAAGGAGAAGTACATTGCAATGGTAAAAGAGACGAAGGAGATCGAGGCATCTCTCCATCACCATTTTTGGGACACAGGAAAGCCCCTAAATCGTGCTGCTGAGCAGCCGACTTGAGCCGCTGCCTGCTGTTTGCGCGTTAGCAGCGGTTGCGCGTTGGTCACGCTGCTAACTCGATCAAATTGGCCTGAGACTCAGCTGTCGTGGTCGCGCCCCTCAGCTACATCTAACTAATCTGTCAGGGCTTCGTTCCCATCCGTGGTGATCGCATCAGCATCCCCACGAGGGCGCCCTGACTTGATCTTCTTCGGCACCTGCCCCATGTCGAATGTGCGCACGCTCTCCGGCCCCTGGATCATCAGGTGCTGTTCAGCCTTGGCGAGATACACCAGATTCACACGCAGCGCCTGCCGCTTCTCGGTGTCGTCCCAGTTGATCTGGCCAACGCCGATGCCGTGTCCACGCTTTTCGTAGCGCCTCTTCAGCCAGGCTTGATTGCTGTTCCAGTAGGCGCCCTTACCTTCCGTCACCGCATCTACCCAGTATTCGCCGATCTGCTTCGCGATGAACTCGTCGTGGTTCGACTCTGCTGAGTAGAACAAGATGACATGCAGATGTAGCCCTGTTTCCTCACCTTGCTCGATCGCCCATACAAAGCCCTTGATGCCCGCCATGAGCGTATTGAAGCGTCGCGCTGCGAAGAATCTGTCGCGGTGCTCCTGGATCGTCTCCGGCGTGATCCATCGACGGTACTGCGGCTTGTAGCGCAACGTCAGAGAGAGAACCAACCATCGGGATCGTCCTGTCTCGTTGGAGAACATCTCCTCCTCCAACTCCAGCACGTTCTTCGTATTCCGCATCGCGTTCACCTGCCTCAAGCGTTCATGCTCCTTGAACACACGAGACTGGCAACGCAACCGGATCCGCTCAATCAACGTATTGAACACGTCCATGCCACGCATGCCATCGGTACTCACAACGTCTGCGGGCTCACCCAGTGACAATCGATACGGACCGATCAGACCGAGGTCCTTGCAAACATCGTAGAACACGTCGACTCGGATCGAATAGCGGTACAGGTCCGAGTATCGTTCCAGCCAGTCGTTTATCTTCTTGTAGTAGCGCTTACCAAGAAACTGCTCGCGAATCCTCTTCAACCCGCTGTAACGAGTAGGCTCTTCTACGAACCCTCCCCATCCCTTCTCGATTGCTCGAACGAATTTCTCGATAGCGAACAGGTGTCGTGATCCATAGCCCTTGTGGAAAACGACGGTATCCTTGCCGTCTACCTCCGTTTGTTCAAGGTTCACACGCTCATCAAGGCGAGCGAATACCTCCAGTGCTTCCTGGTCTTCAGTGGAATGTTGCATGGTTGCTTAATGATGTGTCGCACTGATGTGTGCGACGGTGATTGACTTGGTCTCTGGTTCGAGTGACAGCTACATGACTTGCCAGTTGTGCTTGTCGATGAACTGGAGACCTTCCTCTGTTGTCGTTGACTGCTCGATGCGAGGTGCCATCGAAGGCTGCTCAGATACTCTGCTAGTCCCGAGAAGAAGATGACCTACTCCTATCCTTCCTCCGGTAAGGACTGCGCATGGGGAGCTGTCCTACCCTTGGGGTTGATGTATTCCAAGGGAAGCAGAAATGGCTTGCACTCGATGAGCACGAGAATCTCGGCGATTCAATCATCGACACCCTGGAGAGACTCGGCTTTGCTTTCGGCCTCTCATATACATACATGTCCACGCAGTAAAAATCCCATACACGACGAAGCTACCTCGCATTGCATTCGATACTTAACAGCAACCACCACGAGATGACACTCGATACGTTGCTGGTTACATGGCAGCCCACCGGACGTACCGATGAGCCACACACGCGAGTCAGAGAACAGTTACGCCCTCATGCGCTGGCTTCTACGCAGTGCTATCACCTTCGCTGTCGTGCACGGTGCTGGCATGATCTTTTGCGATCAGCGCTTCCGGCACCTTGGTGCCACAGTGCGGACACGACACGTACACGGTCTTCATCTCACGGCGCACGTTCGACATCAGGGTCTTGAGTGTCTGCACGGACGTTTCCCAACCCTTGCCGCTCAGTAACTCAGCCAACCCCTCGTAGGATGCACCATCTTTGCGCTTCTCCTCCAGCACGGGGAAGAGCTCGCGCACGACATCAATCGCTGTGTGCTTCTTGGGGGGCACATACGCCAGCACGGCAGCTTTGAGCGCATCGATGTCCGGTTGATCGACGCTTTTCTTTTGCATGCGCTGAGTAGCTTGGGTCAGCGCAGCATTCATTGACACACGGTTCGCTGCGCCGGAGTTCTCGGTTGCGTTGGTATTCATTTCGGTTCCTTCAAAATTTACATGGCGCCCACGCCCGCATTGACGGCAGCGCCTCGGTGGATGGATGGCTCGTTGACGTTGGAGTGCCTCTCGTTGACCGCCTAACACAGCCCGCGCACGCCAAGCCCCAGTGTTTCGCCAGGCACGGCATTGCGAGGAATGCCGATCACCAGCCTGATGGGACCGGTGACCGGCGATAGCGCTGGCGAGACAGGGGCCAGACGCAACCTCTTGATCGAAAAGACAAAGAGCCAATTCCGATATGCCTCACACGCTTGCACGCGCTTGGTGCAGCGCTCCCGGCCTGCCTGCTCTGACAGGACCAACTCCAGCCTGAGCTTCGAGCTGGAATAGCGCGAACGCTCAAAGAGGTAAGCGGTAACCTGTTGGCCCAAAAGGGAAAGAGCTATTTCGGACATCCACCACGGCGGCGTGTACCCACTCCGGAGCGAGCGCATTTCGCTGTTTCAGGCGAGAACGACGCATGGCTTGGGCCTCCTTCGACATCTTCCGTTTGGGCAGACGACCCATACCGAAACGATTGCACTTCACTCGCGGATCAACGCAGATGTAACGGTCACGTCGCGCCAGGCGGCGCAGCACTTGCACCAGATTCACACGCTTCGCTGCGTCCTTGCTGTGGACCTTGCCGACACCAGCGAACTTCGTTGAGCAAATGTTCAGATTGCGATACGTGCCCTTTCCCTTCGTAATCGCATCGACCCAGTAGCGACCGATCAACTCACCCAACCATTCGGCGGTATGCGGCTCCGTGTCGTCGAAGAAGAACACGACACGCAGATAGAATCCCGTGTACGACCACTCGATGCGCCAGACATAACCGGCGAGGTTCCGGAAAATCGCGGGCTTGGCCCGCATGTTGTCCAACAACCGATCACGGTCGGCGACCACGGCTGACGCATCGTGATGCTCCTCCAACTCCGACGAATTTGCTTCTTCGCCCGCCCTGGCGCGCAAAGCCGCCATATCCTTCGCACGCTCCTCTTCCACCATGTTGACGATCTCGTCGACACGCTCTTCATCAATGGAGCAGTCGATACTCCACAGTTCCAGATGCACAGGGAGAAGTGCACCGTTACGTTCAAACAACGCGTCGACATAACGCCGCACGCTCTTGTCGTTGTCGTCGCTGGCGTTGTTCCAGTCATTAAGCTGCTTGACGATCCCGACACGTGTACCCTGCTCTCGCAGGGTGTTGATGAAATCAACAAACACTTCGGCCTCGATACGCGAACCATCCTCAAACTGACGGTCCGGGCCGGCCAAGGTACAACGGCAAATATCGTGCGCCGCGAAGCAGTCAAAAAAGAGTTGCACCGGTGGCGAGTGCCGAGAGCGGCGTGAATACAACTGTGCCATCGCGCCCGGTGCGCTGAAATACTCACTCAGCGTCGACGCCGGAACCGATTTCTTCTTGCCGTTCTGCTCCACGATCTCGAACGCAACATCCGTTGTTCTGATGACCCGGAACATAAATGTCACCACGCTTACCAATGAACCCGCTCGCCGATTGAGGATGATCGGGTTGCCTTGACGGTTCAATACGACGCTGTGCGCCGCGTTCAGGCTACGGACATCATCGACCAGATCTCTCTGCTCGACTTCGAACCACTTCTGTTTCTTTTTTTCCATGCATTTCTCCTATGCATGAACACGGCTACTACGAGTTGACGACCTGTTGACGCGCGAATGCTGCAGAGGTGCCGCTTAGATCTGCGACACACTCTCCAGTCCTCAACGAGATCCGACCGCCTCGCCATGTCCGGCTTATCGGTAGCTAGTCAGGGAATGCGGTACGGGGAAGTAGGCTGCGTTCAGTACAACCCAGGCCGCCTTGTCACTGCCGATAACGATGCGGGCTCGATCGGACGAGCAGAGCACGGTCAAGGCACGGTCTAGCGCGGCCTTGGTCATCCCAATGTTCGGCGCATAGTCGCGAAGGTGACTGCGCTTGATCGCCAACTGTCCGGTTTTCTGCACGTAGTGGCGCAGACATTGTTCAAGGTGGCCGGCTTCCACGAATTCACGAGGCACCTTTGGTTTCGGTGCGAAGCGACGTTTATAGTGCTCCGTGAAAAATTCACCGATACGCAAGGCACGCTCTACGGTTTCGCCCGAGATGTCACCAGCCCAGCCTTCAAAAGAATGAAGCCCTGCGGCAATGCGTTGGATGATCTCTGGCTGGCGTGCGACGTGTTCGGGCAGAGGCTCCAAATCACCACCACGTGCTCCGCGCTGCTGATAACGCTGAACCACCATCTCCGTAGCACGAAGCCCATCCGCACGGAACTTCACAACGGGACGCTGCAGCCGAAGGCGAACCAGTCGCACTGTGTCGCGCAGAAACTCCATGCATGCCTCATTCCACAGTGGCGTATCGGCCTTGAGCAGGCGGATGACGCGTGGGCCACCATCGTATTCCACGAAGATCTCACGGGCGCCGAGGCCCGAATTCCTGTAGCGCGCTCCGTGCTTCTTGTCGAACTCGCGCAGGATATGCGGTTGGGTCCAGCGTCCAGAGGTGACACGCGGCCCAACAATGTTCCCACGACCGGACGACTTCAGGGCAACGCTGAATGTCTGACCGTCGTACAGTTTGACGCGCGTATTGCCATGGCGCGTAATGCTGCCCGACTGCAGCGCCGTGAACTCATCATCGATCTCATTCATTACTGGATACGACACGAGACTGTCGATCATGGCCTCCATCGTGCCGCTGAACTGGATATGGGACTCGAACGGGTGGCGCGACCCGCCTTTGTCGTTCGGGCGTTGCTCTGAGTCTTCCTCATCGTCATCATCGCAGGCCGCTACATCAGCGTCCTCGTACAGCGCTATCTCGTTAGGGTCGTCTTTCAGGTACGCGGCATGGAAGCGGGACATGCTGTCGTAGGCGTAATTTTTTGCGACGGTTTTGCCACAACCAGATACTCCGCTGATCGTGGTGTTGACGCCGATTGGCCCTCTCTTTCCGCTTTCCGACTCAAGGTCGACCGCAGGATTAACGTATGCAAGACCGGCGTGAAGCACAGTCGCACCATCAATGGAGCTGGGGATGCCTATTTGCACCAAGAGGTCATACATGCTGCGCATGCGTGGGCCGAAGGCTTCGTCGGGAAATTGATCGAGATGGAACAAAGAGGCGCAGTAATTCAGAGGAAACATAGTGATCCTTGTTGGCTCGCCAGCAACAGACGACATCACGCATTCGCGTGGCACTGTGGTCTCGTGTTGTGTCGAGCTATGTTTAGGGATGGCTAGGGCATAAACCCCGGTGCGCGGTAGCACCGGGTTGTCGCAACATCATTGGCGCGTAGTTGCCCTGTGTCGGGTCGCGCTGCTGCGCGATACGTTTTCGACGAACTTGCGGAATTCCGCGTCGGCGAATTCACGCGATGCGCGCTCGTAAAACGTGCCGAATGTTGCGGCACTGAACTGCAGCCCGTGCGATGCCAATGTTGCGAGAATCCGCCTCGTCGGCACGCCTCGTTCTTTGGCTGCCTTGATGCTCGGTAGCAGCTCCAGAAAGTGTGCTCGCGCGTTTGCTTGCAACCCGTCAAGTTCACGGGCGACACGCTTGGCATCGAAGTTGTCGAGCGGATCGGAGGGCTTCTTTGCGTTGGTTGTCATTTCGACCTCCGCATTACGCCGACGCGGCGTTACCGTCAACCGTCTGCGCAGCCAGCATCTGGGCCTCCCACTCTTCCGCACACTTGCGCGGGATGACGACGCGGCGGCCAAGGCGCAGTTCTTTCGGCCCTTTACCCTGGGCCTTCAGGGAATAGTAGTAGACACGGCTGAAGTGATATGCCGCGCAGAATTGGGGAATGGTGTAGCTGAATTCCATATTTCCTCGACTCCTTCGTAAGAGGTTACTCACCCGAGCAACCTTGAAGCGAGGTTATGTGCTCCCGAAGCGGATAAAAATTTGTACGCGCTGCCTAAATATGTTTTTGCGCAGCGTAAAAACATATTTGCGCTACGCAGGCATGATTTCTATTTTTTCCTCGGGGGTCTTCCTGGTCGTTGCGCGTCATTTGGTATTTCCAGCCCGCCCTCTTTGCCTGCCTCTCGAATCCACTTCTTGATGGTTGGTTCGTCCGGGATATCGAAATTGTCAGAAAAGACCTTCTCGCTGAGCTTTAGCCCGTTGATGACACCCTTCGCAACCTCGCCGATCCTGAGCGTGCCATCACGTTCCCAGATGCACTTCGCTTCAAATTCGGTGTAGAGCTTCGCCCTCGCAAGATCATCGTTTGCCTTGCCCGCACCGTTTTCAAAAGCAACACGTCGCGAGTTCCGCATTGCGCTGACCGCCTCCATCGCGGCCGAGTGCTTGAGTGCATACCCTCCGAGCAACGATTCGGCAAACAATGTCATTCCAAGGGCAGATGCTTTTTCGGCCTGCTTCTGTGCAATCGCGAACCTCAAATGGGAGGCAACGACGAAAATATTGACCGCCGCTTCCCCTACTGCAGACAGGGACGTGCTCCCGTCGAGGGTGGCATTACCTGCGGCGCGATATTGCGACACCTCTTTTAGCCACCAATCCCGCCATTGCTCGTAGCCGTCGCTGAGGCTCGGATAGTTTTTACGGCTGCCTCTACTCCACTCACGGCGCAGCCGCAACGCGGCTTCACGCTCAAGAGAAGGGATGATGCGATCGACAACCATCGAGTGACCTTGGTCAAGCTCCTTCAGCCATTCACCTCCAGGCTGCCACGCGAAGTCCGCGGGCTCAATATCAAACGGGACGGGCCCTAGAAACGCGTCGGGTCCTACGTATTCGTCTGAATTGTCAATCTTTCCCATCATGCGTTCTCTGATTCGCTGGCTAGCGCAGAAACTGGTCGGTTAAGCTTCGCGACGGCCGCCGACAGGTGCTCGGGCGCAAGATGCGCGTACCGCAGCGTCATCGTCAAATCGGCGTGACCAAGTAGCTCGCGCACCGTGTTGAGATCCACGCCCGCCATAACGAGCCGGGACGCGAAGTGGTGGCGCATGTCATGCCATCGGAAATGCGTGATCTTTGCGTCGTTGAGCAGCTTGGACCATGCGGTTTTTACGTCGGTCCGCACGCCTCCGGCCGCGCTCGCGAAAACAATGCTGTGCTGCGTCTGTTGCTGGCGCCATGCCTTGAGCGTTGCTAGTGCTTCGTCGTTTAGTGGAATGTGGCGCTGCTTTCCGGACTTCGCCAAAGCGTCAATCACGGTCAAGATTGCACGGTCGAGGTTTACATGCTGCCAGTTGAGCTTTAACAGCTCACCTTGCCGAAGGCCGGTGTTGATCGAAAGTAGCACCGCAGGCTTGAGGTAGTCGACGAAGGCAAGGCTGCGTAGGTCTGGCATCGGTTCGTATCCCCTCGCGGCGCGCCATGCGTTCGCCGACTCACGGCCGGTGCGTTCACGCTCTTCGCGAGCATCTAGCGCCATGCGCAATCGGGTCTCTTCGTCGCCCGACAGCCAGCGCACCTTACCGCTGGGTGCCTGTAATGCCTTCACCGTCCGCATAGGGTGCTCGGCAATCAAACCCCATTCGAGCGCCCGAGAAAACAGGCCGCGCAGCGCCGATAGGTCTCGATTGGCTGTGGATGCGCTGACGTTAGCCTTGAGGCGGTTGGAGCGCCACTTCTCGATGATCCACGCATTGAACTCGCTGATCGGCTTGTCGAGGTGTTGGGCGAACGACTTGCGCAGACGTGCCGTTGTCGCAGCGCTGCTTTTGGTGTTGGCAGCGAGCCAGTCGGCGTAACGATCATCGATGAATTTCGCGAGCGTTGGCGTGCCGACAATCTTTTCGGCTTCCACCTTTCGGCGACGGCGCTCAAGCACATCCGCTGTCGTGTCGCCCGTCTTGTCTACGTCGCGCAGGGATTTTTTCGCCAGCTCACGCGCCTCGCCAGGGTTCAAGTCTGGCCAGTAGCCGAGCACGCGCCGCCCGCGCGAGCCGTCGGGCTTCGTCCATCGGATTGTGTAGCTAATCCGGCCGGCGGGCGTCACCTTCACCACGAACGCGCGCACGTCGGCATCCACGAATTCCTGGTACCTGCCGGTTGGTATGATTGACCGCAAGAAATCGCGGTCGATTTTGAATCTTTGCCCCATGCCCTAGACCCTGCCAATAAGGCAAAAGTATAGCTTAGGGCCGAATTAGGGCCAATCACGCCGTGAACAAGCAAGTACACACCTGAACACGGGTTACATAAGTAGCTGATTTTTCAATAAAAAAATACACCAACTTACCTCAAAGAACATGTTTCTCGGCTCTCCGAAGGCAGGGGTTGCTGGTTCGATCCCAGCCGGGCGCGCCAAACACTCACCGAATTGCGCAAAATGTTGGGGCGGTCCTGCGCCCGAGTCACGTTTCTGCCGCAATCCATGGCGTCGCCGCCAAATACGGTGCAAGACAGGATCAAGCCCCGCCCCGCGCGCTTTCGCGATCCCCAATTCCGTCGATCGAAGATCAGGCACGCTGGGGAACATCACCCGTCAGGAGTCGAGCAGTGAGCCGTTACTGGAGCGATGTGGTTCAGCAACTTGTGCCGTATGTCCCGGGTGAACAACCCGCGCTGGCGCACCCGGTCAAGCTGAACACCAACGAGAACCCCTACCCACCGTCGCCGCGCGTGGTTGAGGCCATCGCCCGTGAACTGGGCGACACGGGCAACAGCCTGCGCCGCTATCCCGATCCGCTGTCGCGCCGGCTGCGCGAGACGGTCGCCGCGCATCACGGCTTGCAGCCCGAGCAGGTGTTTGCAGGCAACGGTTCAGACGAGGTGCTGGCGCACGTATTCCAAGCGCTGCTCAAGCACGACAAGCCGCTGCGTTTTCCCGACATTTCGTACAGCTTCTACCCGACCTACGCCCGGCTGTACGGCGTGCAGTGCGACGTGATTCCGCTGGCCGACGATTTTTCGATCAACGCTGATGACTATCTGGGCGACGCGGGCGGTGTGCTGTTCCCGAACCCGAACGCGCCGACCGGCCATGCGTTGCCGCTGGCAGAGATCGAGCGGATCGTCGCGGCCAACCCGTCGTCTGTGGTGGTGATTGACGAAGCGTATGTGGATTTCGGTGCTCAGTCGGCAATCTCGCTCGTCGACCGCTATCCGAATCTGCTGGTCGTGCATACGACGTCCAAGTCCCGCTCGCTCGCCGGCATGCGGGTCGGCTTTGCGTTTGGCCACGCAGCGCTCATCGAAGCGCTCAACCGCGTGAAGGACAGCTTCAACTCGTACCCGCTGGATCGCCTTGCCCAAGTGGCAGCCCAGGCGGCTTACGAAGACGACACCTACTTCCGCACCACCTGCGCGCGCGTGATCGCCAGCCGCGATCGGCTGACACAAGCCCTGCACACCCTGGGGTTCGAGGTCGTGCCGTCGGCCGCGAACTTTGTCTTCGCACGGCATCCTGCACACGATGCCGCCACGCTGGCGGCGCACCTGAAAGCGCAGGAAATCTTTGTACGTCATTTCAAGCTGCCGCGCATCGACCAGCATCTGCGCATCACGGTCGGCAGCGATGACGAATGCGACGCATTCATCGAGGCGCTGCGCGACCTGCTGGCCTGACCCCCGCGACAAATTGCCATCCCCGGCGGGCAAGCATCGGCGGCCTCGATGGGGCAGCCCGCCAGATGGGGGATGGCAAGCCCCGTTGCCGCGCCATTCCCCAGCCACACGGCCTATCTGCACACTTTCACTGACTGCATTACCAACCAGCGAAGTCAGTGATTACTGCACGTAGGTAAGGGGAACATTGACCAGACGCAGGTGCCGCCAGCCGATTGCTGTGCCAGAATGCACGAGCGGGAAAATGGCGCGCCGACGCCGTCCGCTGTCCCCTAGGGCGAGCCGGTGCGTAAGCACCAGCGCGGCACGGGACGCCACACAACACACTCCCACAAAAGGAATCAGCATGTCCAATCGTCGTCAATTCCTGAAGAGCATCCCGATCGTGGCCGCCGCGGGCGCCGTCATGTCGATGTCGGATCTGGCTCTGGCAGCACCGATGGTGGCGGAGACCGACCCGCAAGCCGCCGCCCTCGGCTACAAGGCCGACACCACCAAGGTCGACAAGGCCAAGTTCCCGAAGCACGCAGCAGATCAACACTGCGGCAACTGCGCCCTGTACCAAGGCGGCACGGCAGCACAAGGCGGCTGCCCGCTGTTCGCCGGCAAGGACGTTGCCAACAAGGGCTGGTGCAGCGCCTGGGCGAAGAAGGCCTAAGCTACACAGGCTGGCCACTCGCCAACGAAACGGACCCTGCGGGGTCCGTTTTTGTTTTGCCGATGCCGCTCTACAATGCGTGCCATGCCGTTCACATTCACGCCCACCGTCCTCGTCATCGACGACGAACCCCATATCCGCCGCTTCGTCCGCGCTGCGCTGGAGGAAGAAGGCTGCGAAGTCCATGAAGCCGACCGCGTCGAACGCGGGCTGATCGAGGCCGGCACACGCCAGCCGGACGCCGTGATCCTCGACCTTGGCCTGCCCGATGGCGACGGTATGCAGTTGATCCGAGAGTTGCGCACCTGGACGGAGGTGCCGGTGCTGGTGCTCTCGGCCCGCGTAGATGAGCGCGACAAGATCGAGGCGCTCGATGCCGGTGCGGATGACTACCTCACCAAACCCTTTGGCGTGGGCGAACTGATCGCCCGCCTGCGCGTGCTGCTGCGCCGACATGCCAAGCGTGGTGAAGACGGCGGCAGCGTCATCCGCTTCGGCGAGGTGGAGGTCGACCTGGCGCGCCGCCTGGTCACCCGCAACGGCGAGGCCGTGCACCTCACTCCGATCGAATATCGCCTGCTGGCGGTGCTGCTCGGCCGGCGCGGTACCGTGATGACCCACCGCGAGCTGCTGCGCGAAGTCTGGGGCCCAGCGCACTCTGACAGCAGCCACTACCTGCGCATCTATATGGGCCACCTGCGCCACAAGCTTGAGCGCGACCCCGCGCGGCCCGAGTACCTGCTGACCGAGGTCGGCGTCGGGTACCGCTTTACGGCCTGAGCCTTACTGTTCCTTGATGCCCGCGGCGCGCACGATGCGGCCGTTGCTGTCGTATTCCGCGCGGATAGCGGCAGCAAATTGCTCGGGCGTGCCGCCTGCCGGCACCACGGCGGCCTGCGTGAGTCGATCGCGCAGGTCGGGCGCGGCCAGCGCCTTGTTGATCTCCGCATTCAGCCGCGTGATGACCGGCACGGGCGTCTTGGCCGGCGCAAACACACCGAACGTTGACGCCATGTTGGCCTTGGCATAACCAAGTTCGGCAAAGGTCGGCACGTTCGGCAGCGCATCGAGCCGGTGCGGCGCGCCCACCGCAAGGGGGCGCAGTTTGCCGCTGGCGATATGCTGCATCAGCGTCGGGCCGACATTAGTCGACATCACCTCCACCTGCCCGCCCAGCGCGTCCGTCAGTTGCTGGCCACCGCCCTTGTACGGAATCAGCGTGATATCGACACGCGCCTGCGTCTTGATCTGCTCCAGCGCCAGATGCCCCACCGTGCCCAGACCCGACGTCGACCAGCGGATCGAACCCGGCTTGGCGCGCGACTGGCCCAGCATGTCGGCAAAGCTCTTGCCCGTGAACGACGGCGTGCCCAGCAGGATCATCGGCGCGTACATGACGTTGGCCACGGGGGCGATGTCCTTCTGCGGGTCATACGGCAGCTTGCCGAAATGCGGGTTGAGCGTCAGTGGGCTCACCGACGAAAAGCCCAGCGTATAGCCATCGGGCGCAGCCTTGGCCACCGCATCCATGCCGATACTGCCGCCCGCACCGGCGCGATTCTCCACCACCACCGGCTGACCAAGCTGTGCCGAGAGCTTCTCCCCCAGGGCACGGGCCACGTTGTCGGAAATCCCACCGGTCGGATAGGCGACGATGATGC
>F21B_10010303_pt1 | contig 27307 bp, 26 predicted proteins | sample RepKananBrdUF21B_FD_10803 | JGI IMG/M metagenome (IMG submission 10803) | reverse complement strand
GATGCCGGCGTTGTTGACCAGCACGTCGATGCCGCCACGCTCTGCCGAGCGGTCGATGATGGCCTGGCGATGCGCACCATCCGCCATGTCACCCATGACGATGTCGCAGCGCTCACCCAGGCTCTTGCTCAGGGCATCGAGTGCTTGGCGATTGCGGCCGGTGGCGACCACGTGCGCGCCGGCACGGTGGAATTCGCGCGCGATGGCTGCGCCGATCGCGCCGCTGGCGCCGGTCACGACAGCCAACTTGCCGTGGAAATCGAACTGAGTGTGCATAGCGAGGAAGCGGTTGAAAGAGAACTTCTTGGAAAACGGTTTCCAAACTATAGGGACCGACCAAAATCAAGTCAACCGTTTTCCTAAATTTCCGCATTCGTGAAAACCCGCATCCGTCGTCAGAGGGCTTCCCCAAAGCGATTCGCTCGCCACCTTTCCGCTCATACCAACCGGAACGTACCGCCATCCTTGCATCACCACTCAGTCAAAGATGGCTTAGATACGCAAAAATTCTGTTTTCTCCTTCCCGCTTTCTGCCGAACTCAGCCTCTGTACTTTCTTTGCAAGCCAGGCAGCTGACCCCTCGGTTTACGCCTTCAGGAAAATTGTTTACGATAGGAAAACGTTACCCTAATATTCCTAGCGGCAGACCAGCCGCCCCATCCGCAACAGGAAGCCCGCCATGAAGATCACCGCCGTCCGCGTCACTCCCATCGCCATCAGCGATCCGCCTCTGCTCAACGCCAGCGGCGTGCACGAGCCGTTTGCACTGCGCTCCATCATCGAGGTGGAGACTGACAACGGGCTCGTCGGCCTGGGCGAAACCTACGGCGACAAGCCGGTGCTCGAAGGCCTGCTGCGCGTGAAGGATTCCCTCATCGGACTGAGCCCGTTTGACCTGAACGGTCTGTGGCAGCGTGTGGCGGCGGCAGGTGCTCCGGTGTCGCAGGGCGTCGAACTGGACGTCGCGCCGGGCTCCGCGGCCAGCAAGGGGGATCGCAAGGTGTTCGGCGGGTTCGAGGTGGCGTTCGTGGATCTGCAAGCGCGCTCGCTCGGCATTCCCGTGCACGCGCTGCTGGGTGGCGCCGTGCGTCGCAAGGTGCCGTTTTCCGCCTACCTGTTCTTCAAGTTCGCCAGCGATGTCGACCCGTCGTACAAGCCCGACGCGTGGGGCCCCGCGCTCAACGCCGAGCAGATGGTCGAACAGGCCCGCAAGATGATCGACGAGTACGGTTTCGGCAGCATCAAGCTCAAGGCCGGCGCGCTGGAGCCCGAGGTGGAGGTGGCGTGCCTGAAGGCGCTCAAGCGCGCCTTCCCCAACCACCCGCTGCGTATCGACCCGAACGCCAACTGGTCATTGGAGACGGCCAGCCGCATGGCCGAGCTTCTGCAGGGCGACCTGGAGTATTACGAAGACCCCACCCCGGGCCTGGAGGGCATGGCTGCACTGCACAAGGCCACCGGCCTGCCGCTGGCAACCAACATGGTGGTGACCGACATGGACGAGTTCCGCCGCAACGTGTCACGCAATGGTGTGCAGATCGTGCTGTCTGACCACCACTACTGGGGCGGCCTGCGCGCCACGCAGACGCTGGCGGCGATGTGCGAGACCTTCGGACTGGGCCTGTCGATGCACTCCAACTCGCACCTGGGCATCAGCCTGATGGCGATGACGCATCTGGCCGCCGCCGTACCCAATCTGACCTACGCTTGTGACACGCACTACCCGTGGCAGGACGACGAAGTGCTCAAGGGCGGCAAGATCGCCATTGAGGGTGGTTGCGTGAGCGTGACCGACGCGCCGGGCCTGGGCGTCGAGATTGACCAGGATGCGCTGGCCACCCTGCACGAGCAGTACCTGCGCTGCGGCATCACCAACCGCGACGATGTCTCGCAGATGCGCAAGTTCCGCCCCGACTGGACACGCAAAAAGCCGCGCTACTGATGCCACACTACGAATCCTCACCAACGCTGCACTGAACAACACGGAAGAACATCATGGCAACCATCGGTTTCATCGGTCTGGGCATCATGGGCGCCCATATGGCCCGCAACCTGCTCAAGGGCGATCACACGCTTGTCGTCAGTGGCAAACACTCGGTGCCCGATGACCTGCGTGCACGCGCCACGGTCGTCGCCAATTCCGCGGCTGTCGCCCAGGCGGCGGACATCATCATCGCCATGGTGCCGGATACGCAGGACGTGGCCAACGTGCTGTTTGGCGAAGATGGCGTGGCCCAGGGCCTGACCGCCGGCAAGCTGTTCATCGACATGAGCTCGATCTCGCCGATCGAGACGCAGGCCTTCGCCAAGCGCATCGAAGCGCTCGGTGCCGACTACCTGGATGCCCCTGTGTCGGGCGGTGAAGTTGGCGCACGCGATGCCACGCTCACCATCATGGTGGGCGGCAAGGCGGCGGCGTTTGAACGCGCCAAGCCGCTGTTTGCACTGATGGGCAAGAACATCACGCTGGTGGGCGAATCCGGCGCCGGACAAACCTGCAAGGTGGCCAACCAGATCATCGTGGCACTGACCATCGAGGCGGTGGGCGAAGCGCTGCTGTTCGCGTCCAAGGCCGGCGCCGACCCTGCGCGCGTGCGCGAGGCGCTGATGGGCGGCTTTGCCTCGTCGCGCATCCTGGAGGTGCATGGCGAGCGCATGATCAAGCGCACGTTCGACCCGGGCTTCCGCATCGAACTGCACCAGAAAGACCTGAACCTGGCGTTGGACGGCGCGCGCAAGCTCGGCATCGCCCTGCCCAACACCGCCAGTGCACAACAGCTCTTCAGCGTGTGCGCGGCCAACGGCGGTAAGGCATGGGACCACTCCGCCATGGTGCGCGCGCTCGAACTGATGGCGGACCACACCGTCGCCTGAGGGTACTGGCGCAGCACGGTGCGCCATCCACGCCATCCACGCCAATGCGCACCGGTGGAAAACGTTCTCCACCTATAATTCCACACCATTGGCCGCTGCCGTTTTCGTGCAGCGGCCTACTCTCTCGCCCCTCCCCTGCACGTACGTGCCACCCGATGAAAAAGAGCTCTCCGACCATTCGAGACGTTGCAGCCGCTGCCGAGGTATCCGTGGCCACCGTGTCGAAGTATATGAACGGCGCGCAGCGTTTTTCCGCGCCGGTGGAAGCCAAGCTCAAGGCCGCCATCGAACAGCTCGGCTACCGCTCCAACCCGCTCGCGCGCTCGATGATCACGGGCAAGACACGCACCATCGGCCTGGCCATCCTCGACATCCGCAATCCGCACTTCACCAACATCGTGAAAGGCGCCAACCGGATTGCCCTGCAGAATGACTACACGCTGCTGCTGGTGGATACGGAAGAAAGCCAGGAGCGCGAGCGACAGTTGATCGAAGCGCTTGCACAGCGCGTGGACGGCATGATCGTCAGCTCGCGCATGCCGGAAGAAGCGATTCAGTGGATGGTCGAGTTGAACAAGCCGGTGGTGCTGTTTGGCCGCACACGTGAACTGCAGATTCCCAGCGTCGGCTCAGACAGCCATCTGGCAGCCTACATGCTGGCGAAACACTTGCTGAACGAAGGCCACCGCCAGGTGGCTTACCTGGGCTTCGGCCAGTCACGCTGGAATGCAGAGCGCATTCGCGGGGTATCGGAGTGCTTTCAGGAGGCCGGCCTTACCGTCGACATTCACGACGCGCACGCCCCCTCGGCACAGGCCGGCGAACAGGCCTGTTCTGCCATCATGCTTGCGCCCAAACGCCCGCAGGCGGTGATCTGCTACAACGACTTGATCGCACTCGGCTTCATGAAGGAAGCGCGCGCACTCGGGTTCAACTTGCCTGATGACGTATCGGTGGTGGGCTTCGACAACGTGCCCTATGGGGAGTACTCCTCCCCCGCGCTCACCACGATGGACTTGCAGAGCGAGCGCATGGGTGAGGTGGCCATGCAGAAACTGCTCGACCTGCTGGCCGGCCAGGATGGCGATGGCGAATATGCGCTGCTCGAACCGCGCCTGGTTGTGCGTGAATCCACCCGGCGCCGCGAAGCGGTGGCAAACGCCATGCCGCTGCCTGCCGCCAAATCACGGCGCAAGGCCTAGAGAGCGCGCGGCGCCGCACCGCTAGACGACAGTCTGGCAGCGCGGCACCGCGTCAGACCATCAGAACGAGTGATGCACCCCGGTGCTGACAACGATCTGACTACGATTGGCCGACACGCCCACGCCGTTGATCGCCGCCGATTGCGCATCGCCTGAGGCGCGCTGATACGTACCCTGCAAATACACTTGCGTCCGCTTGGAGAACGCATACACATTGCCCACGCTGAACTGGTTCCAGCGTGCGCTTTCGTACTTGCTGAACGTGTAGCCGACATTGAGCGTATTCGCAGCGGTGTAGTGCCACGCCGTGCCCAGGTCGACGTTCTGCGAGCGGGCATTGGCGCCGCCCAGCGTGATGCGCGTCTGCGTGTAGACCGCGTTGATCTGCACCGGCAGGCTGCTGAACTGGTACAGCGTGCCCGCACCAAACGACTTGACCGAGCTCATCGGCGTCATCACGCCCGGCACCAGCGTCGTGCCCAGCGTGTTGGTGATCCCCAGACGACCGGCAATGTCCAGCGCGCGGTCGTTCGAGGCCGTGTACGCCGCTGCCGCACGGAAGCCGCCGTTGCTGTAGTACGCGCCCAGGCTGTAGCTGCGGCTCTTCGAGGGCGAACCCGGCACCTCGCCAAAACCGTACATGCCGCCCAGTTGCAGCCCGCCGAAGATGGGCGAGACATAGCGCACGGCGTTGTCGATCTGGAACTGGTTGGCCAGGTTGTCGAAGTTGCCCGGGTGGAACAGGTAGAAGTTGGTGAGCTGGAAGCCGTTGCTCAGGCGGCCCAGGTAGTCGAACATGAAGTCCGCCTGATGGCCGAGTTGGATGTTGCCCAGGCGCTCATTCGACAGGCCGACCCATGCGGCGCGGTTGAACAGCTTGCCCGCCACCACGCTGTTGCCGGTGTCGCCCAGAAAGCCCGATTCCAACTGGAAGATGGCTTGCGTGCCGCCACCCAGATCTTCCGAGCCACGGAAACCGAAACGGTCCGGCTGCATCGTGCCCGGGTCCACGCGCATGGCAGAGCCGCTGGTCGCACCGCTTTTCAGGTTGTTGATGTAGGCCACGCCCTGGTCGATGCTGCCATACAGCGTCACGTTGCTCTGCGCGGCAGCCGTACCGGCCAGGCTCATCGCCGCCACGGCGAACAGTGTCTTCCTCATTTTTGCTTCCTCCGTTGGCCGGGGTGTCGGGCCCCGCCAGTTGTTATCGCCCGCCTATTGGCAGACCGTTATCGATCGTTCCACCTATGAAACGATGTTTAAGAAATTGGCACCGTAAAAAAAGAGAGCGCGCGGCTGGTCAGGCCGGCGCTCAACTGCTTAAAGATCAACCACCAGCCGCTTACCCTTGCAGCCGGATACGCAGACCATCATGGTCTGGTTAGAGGCACGCTCGCTCTTGGAGAGCACGCTGTCCCGATGCTCGGGTTCCCCCTCCAGCACGCGCGTCTCGCACGAGCCGCACACGCCTTCCTTGCAGCTGTATTCCACCTCCACGCCCACTTCCAGCAGCGCATCCAGCAGTGACTTGCCGGCGGGCACACACAACTCCGAGCCGGTGCGCGCCAGCTTGACCGTGTACTCCCCCTCCTGCACCGACGACACTTCCGCATCCGCGGCAAAGCGTTCGATGTGGACATTGGTGTAGCCCAGCGCTTCGCATGCGGCCTCGAAGGCGCGCAGCATCGGGCCGGGGCCGCAGCAGTAGAAATGCGTCTCCGCCGGATGGCCTGCGAGCAGGGCCTTCAGATCCGGCGGGCCGCCGGCGTCTGCGTCAAAGTGAAAGCGCACGGCATCGCCATGTGCCGCCAGATCGTCAGCAAAAGCGGCTTCGGTGCGTGAGCGGGCGCAGTAGAGCATCGAGAATGTCTTGCCCTGCTCTGCCAGCCGGCGCGCCATGCACACGATAGGCGTCACGCCAATCCCACCGGCCACCAGCACCGTGCGCGGCGCGGCTTCATCCAGCGCGAAGTTGTTGCGCGGGCCGCCAATCTTGAGCGTCGAGCCCACACGCAGTTGCTCATGCACGTAGCGCGAGCCACCACGGCTGTTGCGGTCGAGCAGCACGCCGACCACATAACGGTCACGCACCTCCGGCGCACCGCACAGCGAGTAGCTGCGCACCAGGCCATTGCCCAGGTGCAAGTCGATATGCGCGCCCGGTGCGTACTCGGGCAGGGTCTTGCCGTCCACATCGCGCAGCTCCACGCTCACGATGCCCTGGGCTTCGTAGCGCATGGCATGCACGCGCAGGTTGAGGGGGGGATTCGTACTCATGACTGACACGTCTCTCAACTTCAGTTCAGCGCTTCTCGGTGAGGAACTTGCCCTCAACCTTGCCGGCATCCTTCTGCCGGCGCGTATTGCCGTCGATGCCGCCGTCGATAGCCCATTCGGCAAACACGGTCGGACCGGGCTCGAAATCGCGCGGCTGCCATTCGCCATTCAGTTGGTCTTCATCGGCGTAGTACTCGATCAGGCCGCCGGCGGGGTTCTTGAAGTACCAGAAGTACGCCGACGAGATCGGGTGACGACCTGGACCGAGCTGTGTATCCCAGCCGCAGCGCGACACATGCATGCCGCCGCCAAACACTTCGTGGATATCGCGCACGGTAAAGGCGACGTGGTTCAGCCCGCTCTTGGCCTGCGGCAGTTGCAGCAGGAACAGATCATGGTGGCCGCCTTCCGGCTCGCAGCGCAGGAAGGCGCCGCGGCCCGGATAGTGATCCGACGGTACGAAGCCGAGCTTCTCGATGTAGAAGCGCTCGGTGGTCTCCACGTCCTTCACGAAGAACACCACGTGCCCCACTTCGATGGGCGTAGCGCGTTCATAGATGGGGCTGGGTTGATTGAGGCGTGGCTTGTCTGTCCACGTGTTCATCGCGGCGCATTGCACATCGATGTCGTGCTTGGCGGTCAGTTGCACCCGCACAGCCAGGCCGTTGGGGTCGATACAGCCAACACGGCCATCCGCATGGATGTAGCCCGGCTGATCTGCCAGCTTGTCGGCCAGACGATCCAGCACGGCTTGCGAATCCGCACCCCAGATCACTTCGCGCAGCGTGGGGCCAGCCTCCATGGCCGGCGGCAGCGTGGCATCGTCGCTGCGCTTGACGCGTACGCGGCAACCGTTGAGTGTTTCGAACAGCAAGCCACTGGCGTCTTCTGCCTTCAGCGTGAGGCCCCAGTCCTGGAAGAACTGCTTACAGGCGGCAAGGTCGTCGGCACCGTAGACGATTTCGTCGATGCCTCGAATGGTATTCATCTTCATCTCCTGCTTGGCGCCGCGTGGCCTCGGGTGGCCGGCGAGCGCTGTGATTCGTTGCGGGTTGTCAGTGCGCGGCGTCCGGGACGGCACGCGTGACCGCCTCACCATTGCGCAGCAGAGCCAGGCCGCACAGCAACACGATCAGTTGGGTGCCCACCAGGCTGCCGAAACCGGCAGCAAGCCCACCGCCGCCCCCCAACCCGATCACAACCCCCATGATGGCCGGCATGAACCCCGCCACCAGGCTGCCCACACCATTGGTGACACCAAACGCGCACGCAACATGTTCTGACTTGGCGTTGAATTGCACGGTGCTGGGGATGGCCGGGCTCTGCAGGCCCCAGCACAGGCTGGCAGCAGTCAGCCAGTAAGCGGCGGCATAGCGATCGGTGCTATTGATGGCCAGCAGTACTGCCACCGCCACGCCCAGACTGCCAAACACAAAGATCAGCGGAATGCGACGGCGCGGAATGAGATCCAGCAACAGCCCGCCCAGCAGCACACCGAGCACCGCCGCGTATTGCGGCATCGATGCCATCCAGCCCATCTCGCGCAGGGAGAAACCACGCGCTTCCTTCAGGTAGGTCGGCAACCAGTTGCTGCTGCCCCACAGGTAGGAAAGGAAGGCGGCGGTCAGCACCGTCATGGTCAGGATATGGCGCGTGTGGAAGGCACCGCGAAACATCTCGCCAACCGTGCTCAGCGCTGCAGGGAGTGACTCCGGCTTGGGGATGGCCGCGTATCGAGCCGGCATGCGCACGAACGCCAGCACCAGCGGAATGCCCAAGAGCAGATTAAGGAGGCCGAGCAGATGGAACGACGCTTCCCAGTCGGCGCTGGCAATGGCGTAGCCCACCAGGGGATAGCCCACCGCCAAGCCGACACCTGTGCCCATATTGAAAATCGCGTTGGGCTTGCCGCTTTCCCGGCTGTCGAAATGGGCCTTGATGTAAGACGCGCCCAGCGAGAAGAGTGGCCCTTCGGCAAAGCCAAGCACGAAGCGGGACGTCAACAGCTCCATGTAGCTGTTGAACCAAGGCGAAACCATGGTGATGGCACCCCACAACGCCAACCCATAGATCAGGCTACGGCGTACGCCAAACAGCGCTGCACAAAACGGCGTAAACACAATGGCGGACAAGCCATAACCCGCCATGAACGCCGTTGCCAGCAGCCCTTGGCCGCTGCGGTCGTTGGCGGCAAGGCCGACATGCTGCAAAAAATCATGCTGCGTGATCAGCACCGCAATATTGATGCGATCGATGTACGAAATGGCGACGACCAGGAACAACACGACCACGCCAAACCAGCGTTGCGCACTTGAGTTCATTGCGAGCTCCTTTGCGCGTTGCGTTGATGCGATTTCATTCTTTTGTCTCCTCACACCTGCCCGGCTTCAATTCTTCAATTGGCCCAGGCCAGCGGTTGTTCGTTCAGGCCCCAGTAGAGGCTCTTTTGCTCCATGTACTGCAGGATGCCCAGGCGACCCTTCTCGCGGCCCAGGCCGCTATCGCGCCAGCCGCCAAACGGCGTCGAGATGGAGAACTGCTTGTACGTGTTGATCCACACGTTGCCGGCCTGCACCGCACGGCCAATGCGCCAGGCGCGCTTGTAGTCACGCGTCCAGATGCCGGCGGCCAATGCGTACACGCTGTCATTGGCCTGTTCGATGAGTTCCTCTTCATCATCGAACGGCATGGCGACGAGCACCGGGCCGAAGATCTCTTCCTGGCAGATGCGCGCGCTGTTGGTCAGGCCTTCGATGATGGTGGGCGTGTAGAAGTAGCCCGACTCACAACCGGAGATTTCCGGGCGCAGACCGCCGGTGCGCAGGTGGCCGCCCTCTTCCACGCCCATCGCCACGTACGACTCGATGGTCTCGCGATGGCGATCGGTGATCAGCGGCCCCATCTGCGTGGACTCATCCGCCGGGTTGCCGACACGCAGGCGTGCTGCGGCAGCCGCCAGGCGGTCCATGAACGGCTCATACAGCGAGCGCGCCACAAACAAACGCGAACCCGCGATGCACGATTCGCCCGATGAGCTGAAGATGCCGTACAGCACACCGTTGACCGCGTGGTCGAGATCGGCGTCTTCAAACACCATGGTCGGCGACTTGCCACCCAGCTCCAGCGACACCGGCATCATCTTGTCAGCCGCGATATGTGCGATATGGCGGCCAGTGTTCGTGCCGCCCGTGAACGACACGCGGCGCACCAGCGGATGCTTGGTAATCGCATCGCCAATAACCGAACCCTTGCCCGGCAGCACGCTGATCATGCCCTTGGGCACACCCGCCTCTTCGCAGATGGCGGCCAGTTCCAGCGCCATCAGCGGCGTGACTTCAGCAGGTTTGACGACGACGGCGTTGCCGGCGGCCAGCGCAGGCGCCATCTTCTGCGCCTCGCTGGCGATGGGGGAGTTCCACGGCGTGATGGCCGCCACCACGCCCATAGGCTCGTGCACGCTCATCGTCAGGCAATCGCCACGCGCAGGCGTCAGCGATTCTTCCAGCGTCTCGCAGGCAGCGCCGAAGAATTGGAACGTCGCGGCGGCACTCGCCACCAGGGCGCGCGTTTCGTTGATCGGCTTGCCGTTGTCCAGGCGCTGGCGCTGGGCCAGAGCTTCGCTGCGCGAGCGGATCAGCTCGGCCACGCGGTACAGCACAGCCGCACGCTCATGCGGCTTACGCTGTGCCCAGCCGCTGGAGAGGAAGGCACGGTAGGCACCGGCCACGGCCTCTTCCACATCGGCCACACTGGCAGCGTTGAGTTCAGCCACGACTTCGCCCGTGGCGGGGTACCGCGTGACATAGCGCTCGCCGGTGCCGAGGCGCCATTCGCCTGCAATGCAGATCGGCAGCAAAGCGGTTGCGGTTGGATTCAGGGTGGAGACAGTCATGGCGCAGTGGCCTCACTCAAATCGAAACGGCGTGCGCGCGGTTGCCCAGCGCACGCACCACGCTGAACACCGTCAGCGCAGAAGTCTTGGGATTGGCTGCCAGTGGCTTGCCGCGCATCGTCAATTCGAAGCCACCAAAGGCGCCGCGCGCCTCCACGTGATGGACGTTCTCGTCAACAGTCGGATCGGCCAGCAACTTCACATGCGTGTGATCGAGCCCCAGGCCAGCCAGCGACAGCGTGGCGGCCACGTTGGCGTTCTTCGGGAACAAGCGCGCAGCTTCGCGGGCGTTACCCTCAAAGATCACGGTCGGCTCACGCAGTGCGTCGAGGTCGAATTGCAGCTCGGCCGGCGTGTCCTTCCAGGCGCGCGGTGGTTTGCGGCCGGTGTAGATCACAGCATCCAACCCACCAACACGCGCCGCAGCCAGCGCATCAATGGCACCGATGGCACCCGACAGCAATTGCACCTGCGCATTACCGCGACGGGCCGCTGCTTCCAGCCGCTCGGCGACACCGGGCTCGGACAGCGCACCGACGGACACCACCAGGCAGTCGATACCTTGCTCCAGTGCAGGCAGCACATGCTCTTCGAGCGCGTCATGGCCAGCGCACTCGACCAACAGATCTGGATGCGCATCTGCCGACAGATGCGTCGTCACGCGCGCGTTCGGGGCAAACGGGGCGATGGCCTCGCGCGCCTTGTCCATTGCGTGCTCGGGCACGATCACGGCGTCGAAGCAGACGTCCGGATCGCTCTTGAGCAGCTCCAGCACGCCCTGCCCGATCGCTCCGCAACCGACCATCGATACATGCAGCATGTCCGGCTCCTTGGGTTGGCTCGGTTGCGGGCTCACGCCACCACCGTGGTGCGCTCGGCTGCGCGTTCGCCCTGACCGTCCTTGGCTTGCTGGTTGACCGGCGGGCCCGCAAAGATGGTCTTGAAGCTGCCGATGGAGAGCATGTCGATCTCCAACAGGAACGGGCCTTCGCCCGATGCTGCCTCGTTCAGTGCATTGCCCACGTCGGCCAGATCCGACACGCGGCGATGACGCAGTTGCAGGGATTGCGAGAGCGCCGCGTAGTCCGGCGTATGCAGATCCACGTAATGACGGCGGCCGCCGTACTGCGCGTCCTGGATGTTCTTGATGACGCCGTAGCCCTTGTCGTTCATCAGCACGATGACGAGGTTGGCACGCTCCTGCACGGCCGTTGCCAGCTCACCCAGGTTCAGGATGAAGCCGCCGTCGCCAGCCAGGCAGAAGGTGGTCTTGCCCGATGCGGTTGCCGCGGCACCAATGGCGGCGCCAATGCCCATCGCCAGGCCCTGGCCGATGCCGCCGCCCAGCGCATGCACGCCGGCACGCGAATCGAAAATGCGCAGGTGACGGTTGCCCCAGGTGCTGTTGGAAACGGTCACATCACGCACCCAGTTGAACTCACGGCCCACAGCAGCCTGCAGCGCTTCGACCAGCTTCGAGTACGGGCCGAGGCCATCGACCAATGCGCCAACTGCCGTCTCATGGGCACCACGCAGGTCGCCGGCAAATGCCGCATCGATCTGCATCTTCTTCTCCAGCCGGTCGGCCAGACCGTCCAGTGCGAGGGCTGAGTCGCCGCAGACGAAGTAGTCGCTGGCGTAGCAGCGGCCTTCTGCCGACGCATCTGCATCAATGCGGTACAGCGGACGCGGCAGCTTCAGTTCGTACTTGAGCGTTTCGTTGCCGCGCAGGCGCGAGCCGACCACGAGCATGGCGTCGCACGTCTGATAGAACGCTTCGACCGGCTTGTGCAGGTTGAAGGCACCGAGCGAGCGCGGATCGTCTTCCGGCACGATGCCGCGACCCTGTGTGCTGGTGACCACGCCAAAGCCCAGATCCATCAGGCGCTTGACCTGCTTTGCGGCATGGCGGGCACCACCGCCCAGCCACAGCATCGGACGGCGCACACGCGACAGGCGCTCGGCCAACTCATCCAGTGCATGCGCCGACGGCACATGCTGCGGCACGAGCAGCGGGCGCAGGTCGGTCGGCATCGGGATCAGCGCGGCCTGGATGTCGATGGGGATCTCCACGCTCACCGGGCCGGTCGGGGCCGTCAGCGCGGTCTGCACAGCCAGCTTCATCGTGCTGATGGCAGTGTCTGCGCTGCGGATGCGGAAAGCCGCCTTCGACACCGACTTGAGCATCGTGAGCTGGTCCGGCGCTTCGTGGATGTACGCGAGGCTTTGGTCCAGATACGGTGTTTCGATCTGGCCGGTGATGTGCAGCAGCGGCGTGCCGGCGGTCAGGGCTTCGACCATTGCGCCGGCGGCATTGCCCGCCGCCGTACCGGTGCTGGTCAGGCACACGCCCAGGCCACCCGTGGTGCGGGCATAGGCATCGGCCATGTTGGTGCCGCCTGCTTCGCCGCGCGCCATGATGAAGCGGATCTTGCCGCGCTCGCCCATCGCATCGAGGATGGGCATGTTGTGGATGGAGATCACGCCAAAGGCGGCCTTCACCTCGCAGGATTCCAGGAAGGCTGCAATCGCGTGGCCCACCGTGACCAGTTGTTGTTCCTGTTGTTGTCGTTTAAGCATGACGGGAGTGTCCTCCGGAGATATCGATGTGGCTGCCCGTGGTGTACGAAGACAACGGCGAGGCAAGGAACAGAATGGCGCGGGCTGCCTCTTCCGGCAGGCCCAGGCGGCCAAGGGGAATATGTTTTTGCGTGGCCAGGCGGCGCGTCCACGCGGCCCAGTCGAGGTGGCGATCCTCTTCAGCGCGTGCTTCGAAACGGCGGCGCCACTGGCCGGACTCAACCAGGCCGATCAGGATGCCGTTGACGCGCACGCCCTTCGGCGCGAACTCGGTGGCCATCGAGCGCACCAGGTTCAGCACGCCCGCCCGCGCCGCCGACGTGGCGACCATGTGCGGCTCAGGCTGCTGCGCGAGCAGCGAATTCACGCAGACGATCGCACCGTGCGCCGAGCGCTCCAGTTGCGGCATGAACGCACGCGTCGGGTGGATGACGGAGAAGAACTTGAGATGCAGCTCCTGCGTCCACGCGGCATCGTCGGTGTCGGCAAACGTCGAGACACGGCCCTGACCGGCGTTGTTGACCAGCATGTCGATGGGGCCAAGCTCTTGCTCCACCGCGTCGGCAAACGCGGTCATCTGCGCGGCATCGAGCACGTCGCAGGTTGCGGCGAACAACTTCGCGCTCGGGAATCGGTTACGCAGGTGTTGTTCAGCTTGTGCAAGACGTTCCGCATTGCGACCGCACAGCGCCACAGCAGCACCGGCTTCCAGCAGCAGTTCAACGGTGGCTAGGCCGATGCCCGAGGAGCCCCCGGTCACCACAGCGGTCTTGCCTGTCAGGTCAATCATCGGCATGGTCATTCCCGGAACAGGTTGACGACCTTGCCGCTGGCGGGGCGGTAGTCCAGCAGGTACGACAACTCACCGGCGGCGGCACGCACCTTGTCGATCATCGTGTCCAACTGGGCGGGCTCGATGCGCGGCGACGGGATCGTCGTGCCGAGCGCGGCGACCACCTTGCCGCCGCGGTCCAGCACGGGTGCGGCGATTGTGGAGATGTTGGCTTCGAAGAAGCCCTCTTGCAGTACGTAGCCGTGGTCACGGTCGCGCTGGACCATCTCGAACAGCTCTTCCACCGTGCGCGGCGTGTTGGCAGAAAACACTTCCAGCTGCGGCTCTGGATAGAGCTGGCGCAACTCAGCCAGTGACAGATCCGCCAGCAGCACGCGGCCCAGCACGGTGGCATGCGCAGGCAGGCGCGTGCCGACATTGACGGAGCTCGTGAACGGCGTGGGCGCCACCGATTTCGCCACATAGACGATCGAGCGGCCATCGCGCACCACGAGGTTGCACGGGTAGTGGATTTCATCGCGCAGGCGATCGAGCAGCGGACGGCCCAGCTCGGTCAGCTCCAGCGAGGCAAGGTACTCAAAGCCCAGGCGCAGCACCGCCATGCCGAGGCGGAAATCACGGCCACCGTCGACACGCTCCACAAAGCCCATGACTTCGAGCGTGGTGAGCAAACGGAACACAGTCGAGCGCGGCACCTTCAGCCGGCGCGCCAGTTCCGGTGCAGACAGCACGCGATCTTTGTGGCTGAACTCGCACAGCAGGCGCAGGCCCCGTTCGAGCCCGGGGACGATGTACTTTTCCTGCACGTCTTCGGAGATGAGGTCGTTGCTCATACGTGTTGGCGCTTACGCGTTTCGGGATTGAGAGAGGACGGCTTGTTCGATCCAGCCTGCAACCGCTTCAGGTGCATCGATATAGGAAGCGTGTCCGGCAGACGGCACGAGCGCGAACGGCAGATCGAACGTCTCGGCCAAGGCTTCGCAGCCTTGCGGCGGCGTGATGCTGTCAACATCACCACAGGCCACGCGAGCGAGTGTCGATGCCGGGCGCTTGCGCAGATAGGCGCCAATGTCGTCGCCGCTGAGCATGGCCACTGCCTGGCGGTAGCCCCCATCGTTCAGGCGCTTCATGTTCCAGCGCACCCAGGCGCGCTCTTCGTTGCTGGCATCGGGGCGAAGCAGATGCGCGTGGCGCGATTCCGCCATGCCGTCGATGCCCAATTGATCGAGCGTTGCAAGACGTTGAGCCTGCACAGTGCGGGACGCCTGTTCCTGCCCCGGCTGGCCGTAGCCCTGTGCCGGGTTCAGGAGCAACAAGCACTTCGGCTGCATCGCCGCCGGTGCATTGGCTGCATACGCAGATGCCATCAACGCGCCCAACGAATGTCCGACCATCACATCCGGCTTCACATGCAGGGCGGCCAGCCATGCGCGCAAGCGCACCGCATAGTCAGCCGCGCGGGGTGCCGGCGCTTGCAGCGATGTCGAATTGCCGTAGCCCGGCGCATCCCACGCGAACACGCGCGTGGTTTGCGAAAGGACTTGCGCGCAAGGCAGCCATGACGCGGCGCTGGAACTGATGCCATGCAACAGCACCACCACCGGCCCGCGCTCACCCCATTGCCGAAAGCCAATGCGATCGCCTTGCTCGTTGATCGCGACGGTGTGTTCGGCAAACTCGGCGCCGAGCACGGCAAGTGCATCAGCAACACGGAACGGGTGGGAGGACATGACAGCCTGCGTGCTCATGGCATCAACGCTTGATCTTGGTGAGCGGATGCTCGGGCGGATACGTCGGCGTGATCGGCTTCTTGGCGCCGAGCATCACGCACATCAGCGCGTCTTCATCACCGATGTTGATTTCTTCGCGATACACACCGGGCGGCACCGAGACGAGATCGCGATCGGTCAAGATGGTTTCGAAGCGCTCGCCGTCCTTCTCCAGCACCAGCTTGAGCTTGCCGCGGATGACGAAGAACACCTCTTCCACATCAGTGTGCAGGTGCGACGGACCTTCGTGGCCGGCCGGGATGACCATGGTCGAAAACGTGAAGTGCTCCGACGGCACCGTGTTGGTGTCCGCCGCAACGCCCGTGCCGCCCGTGCCCACGTAGCGCATCTGCGCACGGCGGTACTTCGGGTCGTAGTCGGCCTGGAATTTGAGGGCATCCCAGTCGTACCGGCGAGTGGCAAAGCGCGCCACGCGGCTGTTCATCCAGTCTTCAAACGACGCCCCTTCCGGGCGGTCCCAGGTGCGCTGCACTTGCTGTTGTTCGGAGAGATCGCTCATCGAATGCCTCTTCTGAATGGTGTGTGGTTGCAGAATGTGCTTGCGTTACTGCATGACAAAACCGCCGTTGACGGCCAGTGTCTGGCCCGTCACGAATCGGGAAAGATCGGACAGCGCGAACAGCACGGCGCCGCAGACATCGCCGGGCACTTGGTCGCGCGAGATGGCGCGCTGGTCGCGATACAGCGCGTGACGATGCGCCGGCACGTATTCGGTGGCTTCCACCAGCGTCAGTCCCGGCGCGATGGCGTTGACGGTGATGCCGTCTGCGCCGCATTCACGCGCCAATGACTTGGTCATGCCGATGACCGCGCTCTTGCTGGCCACATAGGCCAGCAGGTTCGGCGCGCCCCACAGCGGCGTGTCTGACGATAGGTTGACGATCGCGCCACGGCCCGACGCCTTGAGCGCCGGCAGGCAGGCCGTCGTCATCAGCCAGGTGCCGCGCACGTTGACGTTCATCACGCGGTCCCAGGTGTCGACGTCGATGGACGATGCATCGCGCCCGCCCGAGTTGGTGATGGCCGCGTTGTTGACCAGGCCGTCCAACCCGCCCAGTGCCTGTGCAGCCGCAGCAGCACAAGCCTGGATGGAAGCGGGGTCACCCAAGTCCAGCGTGAAGCCATGGGCTTCGAAGCCGGCCGCACGCAATGCTGCGGCCTCTTCCTGCACACGCTCGCCCAGAATGTCTGCCAGCGCGACCGCGCCACCCGCTTCGGCGATGGACTTGGCGAACGCCAGACCCAACCCACGCGCGGCGCCCGTGACAAGCACCTTGCGGCCGGCCAGCAGTCCGGTGGCTGGATTGCGCTCAGGCATGTTGGGCTTCCGAAGCAATGGGCTTGAGCATGGCGACCGGCGCATCGGCCAGTTCGGCGGCAGCGCGGCGCGCCAGCAGGCGGCGGATACGCGTGATGCCGATGTCGTGCTGATACAGCGTTTCGTGGTCGCGCGCCTCTGGCGCCATCGATTCGAGCACCACACGGTCCTGCTCGAGCACGTCCCAGTGCAGGCCTTCCAGGCGATTGCGATACAGGAAGCGCCACACGTCGCGCTCCCAGCCTTGCACGTGACGCGTGCGCCAGAAGTAGACGATGCAGTGTTCTTCATCCACCGGCGTGGTAATGCCGATGATGGTGAACGGGCCACCGGGGCCCACCTTCGGCTGATACGGAATCGACAGGCGCAGCCACATCGTGCCGGTCTCGCCAAACTCGGTCCAATCGAAGTTCACGCCGCGCTGGCCGGTCTTCTGGAACATGATCCCGTGCTCGGTTTCGACCACTTCCATCACGGCTTTCTTCTCGCCGCTGGCCATCGAGTGCGACACCGCATGCAGGTACGCGCCGTGCATCGGGTCCATGACGTTGTCGATGGCATAGCGGTAGTTGACGTTCCAGTGCGCGAAGCAGAGGAAGTGGCTGTGCTCTTCGTTGGTCAGCTCTTCCGGCAAACGCAGCGTGCCGACAGCATCGTCGTATTCCGACGGCGCCTTGTCGCCAAACCACAGGAAGATGGCGCCGGCACGTTCCTGCACCGGGTAGCTGCGCACGCAGGTCTTGCCTTCCATCGGGCAAGCATCGACAGCCGGCACGCTCGTGACCGTGCCTTGGCCGTTCACTTCAACGCCGTGGTACCAGCAGGCTACGTGGTCGCCCAGGTTCCAGCCCATCGACAGGCGTGCACCACGGTGCGGGCAGCGGTCTTCCAGTGCATGCACCTGACCAGCGGTATCACGCCACAGCACGATGTTCTGGCTCAGGCGGGTGATGCCCACCGGTGCGTTCTTCACGTTCCACGACGCCGCCACCGGATACCAGTAGTTGCGCAGACCGGTGTTGATGCGCGCTTCCTTCTGCGCTTCCTTGTTGCCTTCCATTGCTTGCCTCGCTTGATGGGGTTGCGCCGGCTGCCTCTGCGGGCAGTACGGCGTCGAATCGTGTGTGATCAGACCGGGCTGAACTCAGGCGCCCAGGCGGCGCATTTCGGCCAGGAACGCGTCTTCCGTCCAGGCCTCACCGCCAGCGGCGTTGCGCGGGCCACGTTCGTTCAGCACGACGACGATGTCGGCCGGCGTTTGCGCGCCACCCAGGAACGCCGCCTCCAGCGAATCGGCCAGTTGGTTCTCATAGGGCGTCGGCTCAGCAGCACGCGTCTGCCACACCAGATTGGCGACGTGGCCCGGGCGCTCAACACGGCCCTTGCCAGCGACGTTGTTTGGAGAAATCGGCTCCCACGGAGCGAGGTCGGGGTTGAATTGCGGCTGCATATTTGTCGACTCCATCACGTTTCACTTGTTTTACCTATGAAACGTCTGTTAATATCTGGAACACAGGTGCAACTATAGACCGCGTCTTCGAAATCGCAGATGCGGGAATACCCTATGGTTTTGTGAAAAGTTGGTGCGCCAGAAGCCGGCCGATCGGCCGGATGGCGCGCGGGGCGCTGGTCTTGGCGAGGTCGGCCAGCCCTGCATCAATCGACAGCGCCCCTCCTTCCTCTCCTACCCAAGACGCCGGCGCCAAAACCGGCAGCCATCTCCATCAATACCCGTACGCAGTAGCCGGTGTAGCCGGAAAGATGCGGCGCGCAGGCCCTCCCTCTTTCGAGGGACGTCTCTTCAGATATGCAACTGGTTGCCGTATCTCTATTCGTCGCACACAAGGGGCGGCTGGCTGGCGGCTGGCCGAAATGCGACGGAGACACGCACGAGACAACAACAACCACATGAAACGACTGACCTTGAACGCCAAGCTGTACGCGACGCTTGCGCTGCTGTGGGTAAGCCTGAGCGCGCTGCTGGCGATCGGCCTGCTGGCCAACCGCACCACCATGCTGAACGAGAAACGGCTGGACCTGCAGCACCAGATCGAAAGCGCCACGGCCGTCATCAAGTCGTACCAGGATCGCGCCGCCAAGCAGACCATGCCGGTGGACGACGCCAAACGCGCCGCGCTGGAAGCGCTGCGCCCCATCCGCTTCGGCAAGAACGGATACATCGGCGTGATGACGTCGGGGCAGATCATTCTGCTGTTGCCGGTCAAGCCGACCTCAGAGAATCAACACGTCGATAGCCTGAACGACCCGGCCGGCGTGCAGGCGGTCAAGCGCATCATCGGGGTCGGCACAGGCTTCATCGAATATGAATTTCCGCGCCCGGGCACGGAAAAACCGGTTCCCAAACTCACGTACGCGCAGTACCTGTCCGACTGGGATTGGCACGTCTATACCGGCGCCTATATCGACGACATCGACGCCATACTGCGCGACAACGCAATCAAGGGCACGGCCATCGTGCTGACCATCGGCCTGCTGCTGACGCTGCTGATGCTGGCGCTGATCCGCAACATCCAGCGCAGCCTGGGCGGCGAGCCCGGCTATGCCGCCGCCGTGTGCACGCAGATTGCCGACGGCGACCTGAGCGTGCCGGTTGCGCTGCGTGCAAATGACCGGTCAAGCCTGCTGCACGCCATGCATACGATGCAATCCACGCTGACTGGCACGGTGGCGCGCATCCAGTCCGGCATCGAGCAGATCAACGTGGCTTCCAAGCAGATTGCGGCAGGCAATGCAGACTTGTCGCAACGTACGGAAGAACAGGCTTCATCGCTGGAAGAAACCGCATCGAGCATGGAGCAGCTCACGGGCATCGTGCGTCAGAACGCCGATAACGCCCGCCACGCCAGCGCGCTTGCGGGCGATGCGTCCAGCACGGCCAGCCAGGGCGGCGAGGTGGTGGCGCGTGTGGTGTCCACCATGGGCGAGATCAGCGACAGCAGCCGCAAGATCGTCGACATCATCGGCGTGATTGAAGGGATTGCGTTCCAGACCAACATCCTCGCGCTCAACGCGGCAGTCGAAGCAGCACGTGCTGGCGAACAAGGCCGCGGCTTTGCCGTGGTGGCGGGCGAGGTGCGCACGCTGGCGCAGCGTTCCGCAGCGGCGGCCAAGGAGATCAAGGCGCTGATTGGTGAATCCGCCGAGCGCGTGGCGACGGGTTCCACGCTGGTGAGCGAAGCGGGCGCCACGATGGAGCGCATCGTGCAAGCGATCGCGCGCGTCACGCAGATCATGGACGAGATCAGTGCCGCCTCGGCCGAACAGAGCAGCGGTATCGAGCAGGTCAACCAGGCCGTCACGCAGATGGACCAGGTGACGCAGCAGAACGCCGCGCTGGTCGAACAGGCCGCGGCCGCGGCGGAATCGCTGGAAGAGCAGGCGCAGGAGCTGGCGCGGGCGGTCAGCGTGTTCCGCGTGGCGGGCTAGCGCGCGAGCGTTACAGAAACTTGCGGTAGACCACAAAGCCCGATTTTTCCGCGACCGTGTCGTAGAGCTTCATCGCCGTCGCGTTGGTCTCATGCGTCTGCCAGTAAACGCGCGGCAGGCCGGCCTCTGCTGCGCGGCGATAGACGGCTTCGATCAGTGCACGCCCCACGCCCTGCCCGCGTGCCGCCTCTACGGTGAACAGATCCTGCAGATAGCAGGTCATCTGCACCTGCGTCGTGCTGCGATGGAAGAGGAAATGCACGATGCCGAGCAACACGCCATCGCGCTCGGCAACCATGGCGTAGACGGGTTCGTGCTCGTCAAAGAAACGTTGCCACGTCGTCTGCGTGACGAAGTCGGGCAAGGCGGTTTCCCCGGCCCGGCCGTAGAAGGCGTTGTAGCCGTCCCAGAGGGGTTTCCAGGCGTCGTAGTCGTCTTGGCGGATGGGGCGGATCAGCAGTTCGGCAGATGCGGGCATGGTGGGCAGTCCGTGTGATGAGGCTGCCATTCTGCCGCACGGGGGCACGCACATGCGGGTAAGTCCTGAGCGCCTCCGAAAGTTTGACGAAAGCCGACGGGTCATACAGTGCAATCACTGCTTGGCGACGAACTCCGCCAGTGTGCAAGGTGGAGGCGGTCGGGTGTCAGGTAGGGCGCGTCGGGCAGCAATGCTTGGCAAGGATGGGCTTGCAGCGTGATTGGGGAATCCGCGCTGCGCGTTCAACCGAAGGTTGCCGAGTCAGTGTTGTCATGTGCGATTGGGTTGGTGACGTTGCGATTGAGACATGCGCATACCGCCAACCTGCGTGTCACACCGATTTTGGTCGGTCTTTCCTGCTGTCAACTTTCGGCCCACCGTCCTCCCGGTGGGCCGATTTCTTTTTCAGTCAGGGCTGCAGCGCATCCGGCAGCACCAGGCGTTGCGTCAGGCGCTGCACGGTGGGCGCGGCGATCAGCACGATGGTGAATGCTGCCGGCCAGGCCAGCACGAAAGCATGCGCCCAGCGGGCGACGAAGTCTGCGCTGAAGCCGGCGTTGATCCAGCCAATCCAGCCCGTCATCAACAGCGACATCAGGCCAGACATCAACCAGGCAAACGTGACACGGAGGCGCGTAGGTAGCGAAACAAGCATCGACATGGCGGTTCTCCTTGCAAGCCATCAAATGTGATTGACGGTATGCTAGACAACCGCGTTTCAAGAAACTATAGATGTTTATTGAAACTTAAATTCCAAAAATGGAATCATGCTTGACGACCTTGCCCTCTTCGTTTCCATCGTGGACCACGGCAGCCTGCAGGCAGCAGCACGCCAGGCCAACCTGCCTGCAGCTACCCTGACGCGGCGCCTGCAGAAGCTGGAGGCCACCCTCGGCTGCCAGCTCCTGCTGCGCAGCGCCCGCAGCCTGAAGCCCACGCCGGAAGGCCTGCTCTATTACGAGCAGTGCCGCCCGCTGCTGACCGCGCTCACGCAAGCCACCGCAACACTCGACGACGACCTCAACCAGATCAAGGGCACCCTGCGCGTGCTGGCGCCGCTGAACCTGTCACGCGGGCTGCTGGGGCCGGCCTATGCGAGCTTCATGGCGGCGTGGCCGGAGATCCGGCTGGAGCTGTCGCTGAGCAATCGCAATGAAGATGTCTGGCGGCATGGTGCGGACCTGGCCATCCGTGTCGGGCCGCAGGATGACCCCAAGCTGCGGCAGCGCCGGCTGGGGGTCATCGGGATCGTGCTGGTGGCCTCGCCCGCCTATCTGGCCGAGCACGGCGCACCGGCGCATCCGCACGAGTTGGAAACGCATCGTCTGATAGTGGCATCGCCCATTTCCACCTGGCGCTTCACCTCGCCGGATGGCAAGGAGACCATCGAGATGCAACCGCAAGGGCAATGCGACGTGAACGATATCGAGTTGGCGGCTTCGCTGGCAGAGGCGGGACAGGGACTGCTGTATTGCCCGCGCACGCTGTGTCATGCGGCGTTGGAAGCCGGCCGCCTGGTACGCGTGCTGCCGGAATGGCAAACGCCGCAGCGCACCATCTATGCGGTGTGGCCGCAGCAGCAATTGCCGCGCAAGGTGCGCGCACTGCTGGAGCATCTGGCTGAATTCGCAGCGGCCAACCCGCTGTTGCAAGACGCGCTGTTGCAAGACGGGCCGGAGTTGCCCGTCTGACCCTCACATCTGGAAGGTCGACACCGCACGGCGCTTGCGGCGGCCAATCACGATGTGCACCCACAAGGCGATGCCCACCACCGCCCCGGCCACCCAGTGCAGGATCTCCGCACCCTGGCGCGGCAGCTCGCCGTTGACGTAGTACAGCGCATAGCCCGTCACCACCAGCACGGCAGTCAGCGTGCCGAACACCGCGCCCGCCGCGCGATTGCGCCGTCGCACCCATGCATTGCGGATATGCGGGCCCCACAGCATGCCGAACAGATACAAACCCGCCATGGCCGCCGCGCCATGGAGCTTCATGCTCCACGCCAGCGCCAGCATGCCGCCCTCGCTGCCGTCATCCAGAAAATGCAGCGCCAGCCAGACCAGCCCTGTCACCAGCAGCACCGCAAACACGCCATACACCATCCAGCGCCGACGGCGGCTGAGGCGGAAGGCGCTTTCACGCAGATGGTGGGTAAAACGGGGAGAGGCGGACATGACGGACTGGGCAACCGGTTAACCCGGCGAGTATACGGCCACCGTCGCGCCGTACTGATTCAGAAGCGGATGCGTGACATCACCTGTGGCGAGCACGATCTTGGTCAACGCATCAGCCAGCATGCAGGTAGGTGCCTGCACGGTTGCCCCGGCAAGCGCTGGGAGATGAGTTCGATCGGCATCGTGAATGCGTGACACGCTGCCAGCATGCGCACCCAAACCACCCGCAGTGGAACTGGCGAGCGCCGCATTGTCGAGCATTACCGTCGTGGCCACATGCGCCGCATTGCGCGGGTCGCGCACCTGCACCGCCATCGGCCGTACACCGCAGTGGCGCAAGTCACCACCGGCATTGACGACTGCGCGTTCAATGGCATGCGCCAGCATCACCTCGATGGCGCGATCGACGGCATAGCCCTTGGCGATGCCACCCAAGTCCATCGATGCGCCAGTCTGTTTGATGAGCATGTCGCCCTCGAAGGCAACAGGAAAACGCGTGTCGGCCAACTGTTCAGGTGTGCCGACACGGCAGTCGAACGCGCGCGCCGATGCGTCATACAGCGCGGCGGCAAGGCGCAGCACCGTGACCGTTCGTTGATCAACGTGCAGCCGTGCGCCGGGCGCCGCACGGTTGATCAACTGCAGCTCGCTGTTCGGTGCATGAAAGCTCAGCAGCGTGTGCACGGCGGCAATCTCTTCGAATGCCACCGCCACGGCCGCCGGCGCGCCTGCCCCTTCGGCCTGCACATCAACCAACGTGCCCAGCAGCGGCCGCGCGCGCCGGCAGACTACCGGCTCCATCGCGGGCTCAGCCCTTGACCAGCGCCAGCTGCGCCATCACTGCAATGCGCCGGATGCCGTCGGTCAGGTGCGTGCACGACAGTGTCGCTCCGCTGATGTTGTTGATGTCATCCCCAACACGCAGCGCCGACTTGGCCGACTTGCCCAGGAACTGCGCACGCCACGGCTTGTTGCGGACTTCATAGCCGTGGCTTTCGCGATAGGTGAGGATTTCGACACCGCTGATCTCGCCCGCCGGGTTCAGGCCCACGGCGTAGTTGATCAGCTCGAACTTGCCGATGACAGCGTCGGTGACGACGTAGCCGACCGCCTTGTCGCCCTGCTTGGCCTGCCAGACGCGCCAAGCGCCGGGCTTGGCCGGGCCACCCGCGCGATCGGCCAACTGCTTGAGCTGGTCGACAGACAGAGCAAGCGCCACCGGCTCAAAGCTGGTGGCATCGGGAAAGATCGATTTCTGGGCCTCTGCAGCAGTCATATAGTCTGCGGCAAAGGCGTTCGTGACGACCACCCCCGGCGCACCGATGGCGGCGGCACACACGAGAACGATGGGCACTGGCTGATAACGCATGGCTTGCGCCTCCTTCGGTTCACTCAAAAAAATGGGGCGACTCAGAACCTGTTCACGATCCGTAGCGAGCGGCCCGAGGTTGGCCCGAGGTTGGCCCGAGAAGCGCAACCGCACATGGGTACGGTGAGCATTGCAGGGCCAAGATCGGGCCGCGCAGTAGGATCGTGAGCAGGTTCTTAGAACGACACGCCCAGGCCCAGGTCCACGCGCGAGAAATCGCGGTTCTTGGTGAAGCGCTGGTAGTCGACCTTGAACACCACGTTCGGGTTCAGGTAGAAGTTCGCGCCCACGGTGTAGACCGTGTCAGACAGCGACGGCCAGCCTGCCGGTGCCACAAAGCCCGGCACCAAGCCTGCGTACTTCTCTCCCATGTTGTAGCGCTCGTAACGCACGAACGGCGTGACACGGTAATCGCCTTTTTGCCACACGTTGTAAGCGCCTTGCACGAACCAGCCGTAGAACGCCGACGGCATCGGGTTGGCCGCGCCCGGGTTCAACTGGTTGGCCGCAGCCGTGTTGCTGATCATGCCGCGCGCATACAGGGCAGACAGGTCCCACTTGCCCGGCGTCCAGCGAGCGTGCGCCTCGTACAGTGTGGCGCGCTGTTCAGGCAGCGGGGCATCGGTGCTCGCACGGCTGCTCTTGCCTGTGAAGACCGAGCCGCCCAGCGTCACACCCGGAATACCCGAGTAATTGAGCGCCACGTACTGCGACAGGTTCTTCGCGTTGGCCAGCCCCAGTTCCTGGTGCGTCTGCTGCATCGGGCCCGCGCCGTTGTTCTGCATCTCCAGCGCGGAGTTGAACAGCGGGTTCTCCGGGTTGAAGTTCCACTTGGCCAGGTTCAGGCCCGTCGTCAGGCCCACGTTCCAATTCAGGCCGAAGTCGGTATCGCCGTACAACGACAGGCCACCCTCGCGCCATGTGCTCGGGATGATCAGCGTCTCGACAAAATTGCGATGCACGCCGTAGTAGTTGGTCGGCTCGTGGTTGCGGTTGATGAAGCCCGCCGGGATCAGGAACAGGCCGGCGTTCAAGCCGATCTTGTCGGTCAGCTTGTGGTCAATGTAGAACTGCTCGACCTCGAATTCGCCCGAATCGGACGACGATGCAATCGCGTGCTCAACTTCAAACTCGGAGTTGAAGCGAGTCTTGTCGTTGAACTTGTAGCCGATGCCGAACACCGCGCGCGACAAGTCCATCTTGGTGTCTTCGGAGCGGCGGGTCGGGCGGCTGTAGTTGATCTCGCCGTAGCCCCACAGCGTGAGGTTGTCCAGCGGCGAAGGTTTGGTCGATGCCAACTGCGCCGTCTGCACGGTTTGCTGCACGTCTTGCAGGGCTGCGGTCTGCTGTGCCTGGGCCTTGGCTTGCGTCTGCTGCTGCGTGGCCAGCGTCGCGTTCTGCGACTTCACTTCCTTCAACTCGGCCTTGAGCGCTTCGATCTGCGCGGCCATCGCATCGAGCTTTTGTTCAAGTTGCGCAGTAGTGGCGGCATTGGCTGCGCCAGCCCCCATCATCGCAATGGCGGCGGCGGCCGGAATGGCAGCCCGGGCGATTCGTTTCATGCTGTGACGCTCCCTGGTCTTTGAATCGATTTATTTGTTGATTGCCGTCTTGACCAGCGTGGCTCCGCTGGCAGAAACGGTCTGGATACGTGCTGCGCCCACGCTGGTCGCGGTGGAGCCGCATTGCGCCGGCACGTTGTAGGCCGACGGATTGGCCGGATCAAACCCATCGGTGAGCGTGCACAGGAAATGCACGAGATCGCTCATCTCCTGGTTCGTCATCGATGGCGCCTTGGCCGGGTTGTAAGGCACTTCCGCCACGTTCACGTTGCCGTCAAAGGCAACCGGCAGATCGTTGTAGGGCACGTCGGGCGTGCCGTCGGCCTTGACGTACCAGCGGCCGGGATCGGTATCGCGCGTGACGTACCAGGCGACCACTTGATCCAGCGTCTGGAACACGCCGTTGTGGAAGTACGGTGCCGTCAGCGCGATGTTGCGCAGCGTGGGCACCTTGAACTTGCCGCAGGTCGAGCCACCCACGCGGAAGTCCGTGCGCAGCGGGCCACAGATGCCGAGGTCGTAATAGCTGTAGTTCGGATCACCCAGCGCCGCACCGTTCTTCGGCACGTAAGGCAGCGTCGTGCCTTCCTGGTTGGCGGCAATGCTCCAGTTGCGCGGGATGCCGACGTTGTCGTAGGTGAAGTCAGTGAACAGCGCGGGCGTGGTCCCCGTTCTCGACGAAAGGTGGCACGCAGTGCAGTTGCCCTTGGTCGGGTTGTTGAACAGCAGCAGGCCACGCGTTTCCGAATCCGAGAGCGTGGTCTTGCCCGCGAGGTAGGCGTCGTATTTGCTGTCGAACGTATGGAAGCTGGGGTCTTCGGACTGGTACGCCGCCAATGCCCGTCCAATGCTCTGCATGGCTGTCGCGCTGTCCTGAATGCCGGCCTTGGTGAACACCGCGGTCAGTTGGTCGAGGTACGGGCGCGTCAGCAGCGTCTTGAATACGTCGTCAGCCGAAGCGTTCGCCATCTCGAACGGGTTGGTGAACGGCTGCTGCGCCTGGTCTGCCAAGGACGGCGAACGTCCATCACGGAAAAAGCCGCCAGACGCCTTGCCGGTCGCATCGATCTTGAAGTTGGGCGTGTACGACGCGTAGTTCAGCGACGGCGCATTGCGCAGGCCCGGCAGATCATGGTTCGGGCCGCCAAACGAGACCGCCAGGTTGTTCGGATCGGTAAACCCGCGCGCGGCATCGTGGCACGACGCGCACGACTGCTTGCCCGAGGCAGAGAGCGCCTGATCAAAGAAAATCTGCTTGCCCACCTGCGCCATCGGCGACAAGGCGCTGGCTGAGGGTGTGCTCGACGACGTTGTGCTGCTCCCGCCATCTCCGCCACCGCAGGCCGTCACCAGCACGGTGCAGGCTGCCATCCACATTGCACGCCACGACGCGCGCGCCAACAGACGAGTGCGCGCGCCGTCTCCTCCGCGTTCTTTTTTTTCTTGCATTTCCCTGATCTCGGCGGCTTGTAGGCTCACTCAGGCCGCTCAATTAATGGTAATAGGAACAATTCGCGTTCGCATTCTATGGAACTTTTTCACGAAAAGCTA
>F21B_10001567_pt1 | contig 27513 bp, 22 predicted proteins | sample RepKananBrdUF21B_FD_10803 | JGI IMG/M metagenome (IMG submission 10803) | reverse complement strand
AGGTATTTGTTGATCGTCTTGGCCTTGGCCGGCGATTCGACGATGAGCAGGTGCTTGGGCATGGCAGCAGTGTCTGTGGGGCGAGCCGCAGGGGAGGGGCCGCTAGGGTGGAGCAAACGGCCGCATTAGTGAAGCGGCCACGGACAAATCAATACGCTGAACGCCCGGTAGTGTGCCGGGCGTTCAGGTTTCACCTTATTAGAGGAATCACGCCCGGCCAGCCCCTGTCAAGCAGCCAGACGTGAGGATGGCCGTTCATGAGGCCATCTTGGCGATGAAGCCGACCGCGGCCACCAGCAGCACCAGGCCCGCCAGCACCAGCAGGCCGGTGAGCACCAGGATCACGATGGTGACCGTGCCCAGCTCATGGCGCTGCAGGTGCGGCTGGTCGGTGTAGGCCCAGCGGTCGACCACCAGGGTGTCGCAGATCATGTCGTGCAGGCCCTGCTTGCGCTCGGTGAAGGCGGCCATCAGGAAGCCGATGCCGAGGGTGAAGCTGCTCAGCAGCATGGCCCAGTAGCGGCCGAAGGCGCGGCCCTTGGTCAGGCGATCGCCGTTGCTGCGCACGACCTTGATGCCGACCGCCATCTTGCCCAGCGTGGCGCCACCCTGCGAGGAATGGAACCAGGTGTAGTAGGCAACGCCGATGGCCATGTTGATCAGCGCGCTGGCCACCTGCGCGACGATTTCGATGGAGGTCTCGCCGCTGCCCACCGCGCCCATGCTGGCGCCAAGCACCACGCCGATGATGGCGCCGATGATGCCGCCCGGAATGGCCAGCACGAAGTAGTCGATCATGTACGCCGCTACGCGCTTCCAGAAGCCTGCGTAGACCACCTCGCCGCCGATCACCGGCTGCGGGCCACCGGCACCGGAAGCGGCCGGGGCGCTGTAGGGCGAGCTGCTGAGCGCACCCGTGCCAGGCAGCGGTGCAGTGCCGTTGTCGATGGCGGCGTAGTCGCCGCGCAGGTCGAAGCCGCCGCTGGCGGTGGCCGTGCTGGCATCGGCCAGTGTCTGCAGGCCGAGCTCATCGACCACCTGGCGCAGTGCAGCCCACTGGGCCATGCCTTCGCGCCAGACCAGGGTGTCCAGGTTCAGTTCGCCCCGCTGGAAGCGCTGGCGGATTTCCTGGACCGGCAGCGGGCCCTGGCGTTGCTGTCCTTCGGCGTAGTACCACTCGGTCATTGCATGTTCCCTGTTGGATCGTCCTTGGAGGTGCTGCCGTGCACGTGGCTCAGCCGCGGCACGACGGCGGCAGGTACTTGTCGTCGCTTTCACCGCTGCATTCCCAGCGGCCGCTGTCGCGATCATATTCCAGCCACAGCAGGTCGCCATCGAGGCTCTTGCCGGGCACGGCCAGCGTTGCTTCGATGCCGCAGTGGCCGTTGTTGAAGCGGCCGATGTTCACCGCCGACAGGCCGGCCTGGGTGAAATCACCCGGCGCCGGGAAACCGGCATCGTTGGCACCGGGGCAGCGGCCTTCGTCGTCGGCGAAGTGCTGCACCTGCTGTTTCAGCGGCTGCAGGGCATTGACCGCGGTGGCAACCTTGGCACGCACGGTGTAGTCGTTGTAGGCAGGCAGGGCGATCGCCGCGAGGATGGCCATGACCGGCACCAGCACCAGCAGCAGGCCGCCGCCGATGATCGCGGTCAGGGCGCAGCCGGAGAGCTTCTTTTTCGGCGGCGGCAGCACCCCGGCCGGGGTCTGCGTGGCATAGGGCGTGGACGGTGGCAGCACCGGTGGTTGCGGCGGCGGCGGCGCAACCGGTTCCGGTTCGGGCTCCGGCTCGGGTTCCACGGCCGGCGCGGCGACGTCCAGCGCCGGCACGATCAGGCCCAGCTCATCGACCACGCTGCGCAACGGCTGCCATTGCGGCAGGCCGTCGCGCCAGACCAGGGTGTCCAGGGAGATCTGGTTGTTGCGGAACAACTCGACCAACTGTTCCGCCGGCAGCGGGCCTTGCTGCCGGTTGCCTTCTGCGTGGAACCACTCGCTCACGGGGACGCTCCTGAATGCGCTATGCCCCCAAGTGTACGGTCAGTGCAGGGGTTCTGGCTCGTCCATGAACATCTGCGTCTCCATCCAGGCGTAGGCCGCTTCGGAGCCGGGCTGGTTGAACAGCACCATCAGCACGACCCACTTCAGGTCGTCCAGGTCCAGTTCGTCCTGGTCCAGGGCCATCGCCCGGTCCAGCACCAGCTCGCGCTGGTCGGCGTCGAGGATGCCGTGCTGTTCCAGGTACAGCAGGAAGCCGCGGCATTCCACGTCCAGCTTGTCCAGCTCTGGGCCGTGGTAGATGCGCACGGGGCCATCGACCCGCGCCTGGGCCACGCTCGGCCGCTGCGCGGCCAGGGCATCGAGCCAGTCGAACGCCTTGTTGATCTCGGTGGGGCTGAAACCGGCCTGGATCAGGCCGTTCTGGAGCGAATCGCGGTCACGGATCAGGTCCGCATCTTCGCTGAAATAGTGTTCAAACAGGTACAGCAGTACATCCAGGATGCTCTCTTTCATTGCCCCTCGGCCTGCGCCGCGCGACGCTGTGGAGGTGAAGAAACTAGGGAGTTCGACAGTAGCGGCCGTGTACGCACACCACGATTCCCGCCAGTTCCATGGCCAGCAGCATGGAGGACACCTGTGACGCCGTCAATCCACAACGCGTGATCAGTGAATCCATACCGCTTGGGTTGTGGTCCAGCGCCCGCCACAAGCACTGGTAGTCAGGGTCGTCGGCCCAGCGCGCCGGCAGGAGCGCCGGCGGTGCCTGTTCAGTGGGGGTGGCCAACCGCGATTGCAAGCCCGGCAGCTGCTGGCGAAGGGCGGGGGCGAGCAGTTCCAGGACCTCCTCGGGGCGCTCGACCAGCGCCGCGCCCTCGCGGATCAGGCGATGGCAGCCGGCCGCGCGCGGGTTGAGCACCGACCCGGGCAGGGCACAGACCTCGCGGCCCGCCTCGGCGGCCAGGCGCGCGGTGATCAGCGCGCCCGAGCGCTGCGCGGCCTCGACCACCACGGTGGCCAGCGCCAGTCCGGCCACCAGCCGGTTGCGCGCAGGGAAGTGGCTGGGACGGGCAGCCGTGCCCGGCAGGTACTCGCTGAGCACCACGCCTTCGGCGGCGATCCGCGCCTGCAGCCGCGCGTGGCTGTCCGGATAGGCCCGGTCAGGGCCGGTGCCGATCACTGCCATGGTGCAGCCGCCGGCCTCCAGCGCAGCCTGGTGCGCGGCCGCATCGATGCCTGCGGCCAGGCCGCTGGTCACCGCCAAGCCGGCCTCGACGAAGCAGCCGGCAAAACGCGCGGCCAGTGCACGCCCGCCCGGGGTGGGCGAGCGGCTGCCGACCAGCGCCACCGAAGGGCGCCAGGCCAGGCAGGGATCACCGGCCACGAATAGCGCCAGCGGCGGGTTGGGTACCTCCAGCAGTGATGGCGGAAAGGCCGGATCGGTACACGGCAGCAGGTGATGGTTGTCCTGTTCCAGCCAGCGCCGGGCCGATGTCCAGGCCCGGGTATCGGGGCGTTCCAGGGCGGCGCACTGCTCCGGCGTGCAACCGTGCGCACGCCAGGTCGCAGTGCCTTGCGCGATGGCGGTTTCCGCATCGCCCGCGGCCTGCAGCAGGGCCCGTCGGGACGCCAGTGCGCCTCCCGCCATCAACAGGCGCAGCAGCGCCTCGTATGCATGTGTGGTCATCCCCCACTATCGGCCGCACACAACAAAGGCGCCCTAGGGCGCCTTCGCATGTGGCTGTCAGGTTTTGCCGGAGGTGCCTGCCGCCCCGCGGCCGGCACTCCAGTGGTGGCCGGGGCAGTCCGGCAACCGTTACTTCGCGTCCGGGTGCAGCGCGTTGTAACCCACCTGCACCGGCTTCACGCCCTGCATCACCAGCGCGTAGCTGACGTTGTCGAAGGTGCGGAACACCATCGCATGCGCGGCATATTCATCCGGCAGCGAGACCCGGCCTGCGCCGGTGCTGAGCGAGTCGTCCATGCGCGAGGAGGTCGGGTACTTCATGCGGTGCGCTACATGCCGGCCCGGGCGCCACAGCGAGAACACGGTGCCGTTGTCCACGCCCTGGGCACGGCCGGCCGAAATCGCGATCACGTCGCGTGGGCCACCGGCGGTGAACATGTCGGTGACCGCCAGCACGCGCACGTCCACGCCCTCGACACCCGCAGCGGGTACGTGGGGCACGAACTGCAGGTCGTACGGCCGGGCTTCGACCGGCACCAGGCGGTCGCCGGCGCGCACTTCGCGGCCGCCGACGTTCTTGTCCAGCACCAGCGTGGAGGCCTCGACCTTGCCGCCGGCGATCTGGGTGATGGTGCCGGTGGCGACCTGGGCCAGTTCGTAGCCGAGCACGCCACGACGTGCGTTGGGTGCGTTGTAGGCCTTCCACAGGTTGCCGCTGCCCGGGGTGACGTCGCCATTGGCGGTCAGGTCCTCGGTCGGCTTGGGCTGGGCGTAACGCACGGTCGGGCGTACCACGGCCCAGCGCTGGCCCACCTGGGCATCCGCCAGGCGCACGTAGACGGTGTCGCCACCGGACACGCGCAGGCGGCTGTCCTCCAGGCCGACGACGTAGGGCAGCTGCTTGACGCTGTCGACAACGCTCAGCTGCTTCAGGAACGGCTCGACCTGGGCCAGCGGAATGGCGTCGATCGGGGCCTCCTGGCGCGGACCGGCCTGGGACACGGTCACCCGGTCCAGGTAGGCCAGGCTCAGCACGTCACCTGGATAGATCAGGTGCGGGTTGGCGATCTGCGGATTGGCTTGCCAGATCTCCGGCCACAGCCAGGGCTTCTGCAGGAAACGTGCGGCGATATCCCACAACGTATCCCCTTTTCGGACCACATAGGTGTCCGGGTGCCCGCCATTCACTTCCACGGCGGTAGCATAGGCAGCCACGGTCAGCATCGCCGCGGCGACGACCGTACGAAAACGAAGCAACATAGGTGTGAAGCCCTGATTCCCCAACAGGTCCACGCACTATAGTCCAGAAACCGGGGCGCAAGGCAAGCGTTGGAGCTAGAATCTGCGACGTATGCCGGCGTGCCGGCCCCCTACCCGGAAACAGCCATGGCCCTTCTCCCCATTCTCGAGTTCCCCGATCCGCGCCTGCGTACCAAGGCTGCGTTGATCGACGCCGCCGAAGTCACCACGCCGGCCTTCCAGGAACTGATCGACAACATGTTCCTGACCATGTACGACGCCCCGGGCATCGGCCTGGCCGCCACCCAGGTGGACGTGCACAAGCGCTTCATGGTCATCGATGTCAGCGAAGAGAAGAATGAACCGCATGTGTTCATCAACCCGGAAATCGTCGCCAAGGACGGGGGCCGGGTGTACCAGGAGGGCTGCCTGTCGGTCCCGGGCATCTTCGCCGACGTGACCCGCGCTGACACCATCACCGTGAAGTACCTGGACCGCAACGGCCAGGAGCAGCAGCTGGAGGCCGGTGAAGTGCTGGCCACCTGCATCCAGCACGAGATGGACCACCTGGACGGCAAGCTGTTCATCGACTATCTGTCGCCGCTCAAGCGCGAGATGGTTCGCAAGAAGCTGGCCAAGCAGCGCAAGCACGTGGCGTGATCGCCAATCCGGGCCGCCCTCCGGGTGGCCCGTGCCTGCGCGACGCGCGCGGGCTGTACGGCGCCGGCCGACGGCGCCGTTTTCTTTCCTGCACGAATCCATCCTGCAAGTGGGGTAGCCATGAGGATTGTCTTTGCCGGTACGCCGGAATTCGCGGTGTCGTCGCTGCGCGCCGCGGCGCGCCACCACGAGGTCGTGGCCGTCTATACCCAGCCTGATCGCCCGGCCGGGCGCGGCCGTGGCCTGGCACCGTCGCCGGTCAAGCTCGAAGCCGTGGCCCGTGGCATTCCGGTCTACCAGCCCGAATCGCTGAAGGATGAAGCTGCCCAGCGGCAGCTGCGCGACCTGCAGCCGGACCTGATGGTGGTGGTCGCCTACGGCCTGATCCTGCCCAGGGCGGTACTGGCGATCCCGACCCACGGCTGCTGGAACGTGCATGCCTCGCTGCTGCCGCGCTGGCGCGGTGCCGCGCCGATCCAGCGCGCGATCCAGGCCGGTGACGCAAAGACCGGCGTGTGCCTGATGCAGATGGAAGCCGGCCTGGATACCGGCCCGGTGCTGCTGCACCAGGAGCTGCTGATCGCGGCCACCGATACCGGCGGCCAGCTGCATGACAAGCTGGCCGAACTGGGCGCACAGGTGCTGTCAGACGGCCTGGGCCTGCTGCGTGCCGGCATCAAGCCGATCGCGCGGCCGCAGCCCGAGCAGGGCGTGACCTACGCGCACAAGCTGGACAAGGCCGAAGCCCGCCTGGACTGGGCACAGGACGCCGATGCACTGGCGCGCACCGTGCGCGCCTTCAATCCGTGGCCGATCGCCGAGGCCACGCTGGCCGGCGAGCGCGTGCGCATCCACGGCGCGGTCGCTCTTGACCTGGCCCACGGCCAGGCGCCGGGGGCGGTGCTGGCGGCCAGCCGCGATGGTATCGACATCGCCTGCGGCCAGGGCGCGCTGCGGCTGCGCACGCTGCAGCGCGAAGGCGGCAAGGCGATCACCGCCGCCGACTACCTCAATGCCCGCCGCGACCTGCACGTGGGGGCATAAGCGGTGTCGAAGCAGAATGATTTCTCCGTCGCCAAGGCGGCGCCGGGCGCGGCCACCCGCATGCTGGCCGCACGCGTACTGGCGCAGGTGTTCACCCGTGGCCGCTCGCTGAAGGCGGAACTGGCCTGGGCACTGCCCAAGCTGGCCGACAGTCGTGATCGCGCCTTGCTGGAAGCGCTGTGCTTTGCAGTCCTGCGCCGCCGCAGTACCTACGACGCTGCCTTGCAGTCGTGGATGCAGAAGCCGCTGTCGGCGCGTGATGCCGACCTGCGCACGTTGCTGATGGTGGGCTTCGCGCAGCTGGACGTGCTGGAACTGCCGGCGCATGCGGCCCTGTCGGCCACGGTCGACGCCGCCCGCGCGCTGGGCCGTGAGCGCCAGGCCGGGCTGGTCAACGCGATCCTGCGCCGCGCGCAGCGCGAGGGGTTCCCGGAGCAGCCTGCGCGTGACGCCTTTCCGGCGTGGCTGGCCGATGCCGTCGAGCGCGACTGGCCGTCCCAGGCCCAGGCGATCTTTGCTGCCAGCCTGCAGCCGGCGCCGCTGTGGCTGCGTGCCAACCGCCAGCAGGGGGGGCGTGACAAGGCGCTGGCCACGCTGGCCGAGGCCGGCATTGCTGCCGAAGCCAGCCCGCTCAGCGCCGACGCGCTGCGCCTGGTGGCGCCCATCGCGGTGAACCAGTTGCCGGGGTTCGCCGACGGTGCGCTGTCGGTGCAGGACCTGTCGGCGCAATGTGCGGCGGACGCGCTGGCACCGGCGTCCGGCGCCCGCGTTCTGGACGCCTGCGCGGCACCGGGTGGCAAGTCGGCGCACCTGCTGGAGCGTGACCCGAGCCTGCGCCTGCTGGCGCTGGATATCGATGCGCGTCGCCTGGCGCGTGCCCGCGATACCTACACCCGCACCGGTGTAGGTGAGGGCGCGCAGACCCGGGTGGCCGATGCCAGCGACCCCGCTGCGTGGTGGGATGGCACCCCGTTCGACGCCATCCTGCTGGATGCGCCGTGTTCGGCCACCGGCGTGATCCGCCGCCAGCCGGACGTGATGTTCCACCGCCGCGCCGAGGATATCGATGCGCTGGTCGGCGTGCAGGCCCGCCTGCTGGAGGCCTGCTGGTCGATGCTGCGCCCGGGCGGCGTGCTGCTGTACGCCACCTGTTCGATCCTGCGCGCCGAGAACATCGATCAGGTGCGGGCCTTCCTGAAGTGGCATCCGGACGCGGTGGCACAGCCGCTGGATGACAGATTCGGCCTGGACTGCGAGGGGATCGCGCGCCAGCGACTGCCGGGTGACAGCGATGCTGACGGTTTCTTTTACGCGCGTCTGCTAAAAACGGCCTGACCCCCCGCTGACGTTGCGAGTCCCATGCTGAAATCCCGCGCGTCGCGCGAGACGTGGTTGTTCGTGGTGATGGCCCTGCTGGTGCTGGGGGCCGGGCTGGGCCTTCGTGATCCGTGGCCGTCGGACGAGCCGCGCTTCGCGCTGGTGGCCAAGCAGATGTTCGACAGCGGCCACTGGCTGTTCCCGCACCGCGGGACCGAGCTGTACTCGGACAAGCCGCCGATGCTGATGTGGTGGCAGGCCACGCTGTACAGCCTGGTCGGGCAGTGGCGCGTGGCCTTCCTGCTGCCGTCGCTGCTGGCGGCACTGGGCACGCTGTGGTGCGTGGTCGACCTGGGCCGGCGGCTGTGGACGCGGCGGGTGGGGCTGTATGCCGGCTGGGCGCTGCTGTTCGCGCTGCAGTTCACCTTCCAGGCGAAGAAGGCGCAGATCGATCCCCTGCTGCTGCTGTTCATCACCCTGGCCAACTACGGCCTGCTGCGCCACCTGCTGCTGGGGCCTGCCTGGCGCTGGTGGTGGCTGGGCTGGTTCTTCGCCGGCATCGGCGTGATCACCAAGGGCGTGGGCATGCTGGCGCTGCTGATGATCGTGCCCGCGGCAATCGCCACGGCGCTGCGGTGGCCACGGGTGGGCCTGCACGCGCGCGACGCGCGCTTCTGGCTGGCGCCGCTGGCCTTCCTGCTGGCGGTGTCGTTGTGGCTGGCGCCGATGCTGCTGGCCGGCTTTGCCACCGGCTCGGACGAATATCGCGCCTACATGGACGATATCCTGTTCCAGCAGACGGCGCGGCGCTACACCCATTCCTGGGATCACCACCAGCCCGCCTGGTACTTCCTGGCGACGATGCCGCTGATGTGGATCCCGGCATTCCTGGCCCTGCCCTGGGCGATTCCGGCCTGGCGCCGCCGACTGCAACGCCGCGACGCGCGCTATCTGCTGCCGCTGGCCTGGTGGCTGATGGTGGTGCTGTTCTTCTCGATTCCCGCCGGCAAGCGCGACGTCTACATCCTGCCGGCGCTGCCGATGTTCTGCCTGGTGCTGGCACCGCTGTTGCCGGGGTTGCTGAAGCGACGCGATGTGCAGGCCGTGGTGGGGCTGTTCACCGGCCTGCTGTCATTGGGCCTGGCCGTGGCTGGCGCGATGGCGGTGCTGGGTGACCCGGCCTTCGAGCTGCGCCTGACCCATAGCCGCGGGCTCGCCCCCGGGGCCGTCGACGCGCTGGCGTGGACGATCCTGGCGATGGGCCTGTGGGGCGGATTGAGCCTGCTGGCCTGTGGCCGTCGCCGGCAGCTTGCGCTGGTGTCGACCCTGGCGGTGGTCTGGGTGCTGTACAGCCTGGTCGGCTACCCGCTGCTGAACGATTCCAGTTCGGCCCGTGGCCTGATGCGCGCGGTCGGTACCCGCCTGGGCCCCGATGCCGAGCTGGGGCTGGTGGCCTGGAAGGAACAGCACCTGCTGCTGGCCGACCGTCCCGCAGCGACCTTCGGTTTCGAGACTGACTGGGACGAGCAGCTGGTGGCGGCCACGCGCTGGCAGCGGCTGGCGCCCGGACGCCGTTGGCTGCTGGTCCACGAGTACGCGATGCTGTCGTGCGTCGACCGCAACCGCTCCGAACTGGCCGGCGTGGCCAACCGGCGGCGCTGGTGGCTGGTGCCGGCGGCGGCGGTGACGGTGCCGTGCGTGGTCACTGCCGAGGAGCGGGAACGTGAACGGCGTTTGCAGGAACATGACTAGCCAGCACGATTTCCGCTTGTCCAGTCTGCCCAAGCGGGTCCAAAGGCAGTAAAACAGCAGGCTGGGACGGCCCGCTGTTGGCCCGTCCCATTCTTCCAGCAGATTGCAGCGATACTTCCCGACGTGCCAGCTTCACCGGACAACCTGAACCTCATGGCCGGCGACCCGCTGGGCGTTCCCGTCGGTGGCCGTCACGGGGTTGCACACGGGCTGGCCCAGCTGGGGCTGTTCTGCCTGCCGGCACTGGTGCTGACCGTGCCGATCAACCTGTTGCCGTACGGTCTCCTGCTGCTGCTCAGCACCCTGCTGGCGCCGGAGCTGCTGTGGCGCGCGCGGGGCATGGCCGGCCAGCCGGTGAAAGTGCTGGTCTGGCTGATGCTGGCGGTGCTGGCGCTCGGCGTACTGTCGGTGGTGCTGTTCGAACAGGGCCTGCGTGACGTCGACAACCGTTCGCGATTCGTGGTGATCCCATGGATCGCGCTGTGGATCTGCGCGCTGCGTCCCAGCCTGCGGTGGCTCTGGTACGGCTCGTTGACCGGCCTGCTCGCCACCTTCGTGATGTCGCTGTGGCAGGTGCTGGGCGGCGCCCCGCGCGCGGAGCTGTTCACCAACGCCATCGTGCTGGCCGACATCGTGATGGTGTTGATGGTGCTGCTGGTGTTCTGCCGCCCGTCGCGGCGCTGGTCGCTGGTGATCCTCGGCATGGCCGCCGGCTGCGGCACCATCGTGCTGACCGGCAGCCGCGGTGTGTTCGCCGCCTTGCTGGCGCTGCTGGTGGTGCTGGCGCTGAGCCTGCGCTGGCGTACCGGTGCGGCGCGCCTGTCGGTGCTGGCCGGGATGCTGGCGATCGGTGCGACGCTGCTGCTGTCGGTGCCGGAGCTGCGCCACCAGGTCCGCCTGAGCGAGCTGCACAGCGACGTGCAGCGGATGGAGCTGGGCGACAGTGATTCTTCCGCCGGTGCCCGCGTCGAGCGCCTGCAGGTAGCCTGGCAGACCTTCCTCGATCATCCGCTGGTGGGTGTTGGCATCGGTCATTTCGACAGCGCGATGCAGCGCGTGCCGGTCTGCCGGGAGAACCCGGAAGAGTTGCGCTGCCACCTGGGGCATGCCCACAACGACGTGGCCGAATGGGCGGCGACCCAGGGTGTACCGGGCCTGCTGCTGTTGCTGGCGGTGTATGGCATCCCGCTGTGGTTGTTCGTGCGCCTGCATCGCCGCAGCGGACGGGCGACCTTCCGCGGGCCGGCCGCTGCCGGCGTCATGCTGGTGATCACCTACGCGTTGTGCGGGCTGACCCAGTCGATGTTCGCGCACCAGATGACGGCCAGTTTCTACGTGACCCTGGTCGGCCTGCTGACCGGCCTGTCGATCGTCGAAGGCGCGCGCCACCGGGCGATCACCGGCTCGTGATGCGTCGGCGCGCCGGGCGGGCCCCGGCGATCAGGGGTTCGGCGGGTCGGCCACGGGCTGGCCGTTGCCCAGCATCCACAGCATGATGGTCTTCTGCCGCACGTAGTTGGCGCGCACGTAGGCGTAGACCAGGCCGTGCCAGCCGTCGCGGAAGCCGCCACGGAACACGAAGCCGCGCCAGAACCGCCAGGCCGGCGCCAGTACCAGCTTGCCCAGCGTGGCCCGCTTGCCGCGTGCGAACTCGTGCTCGGCCATCATCCGCGCGTACTTCTCGGTCTTGGCCAGCTGCTGCTGCAGGGAGCGGTACGGGTAATGGACCAGGTCGCCGCGCAAGGTGCCGACGCTGCCGTCGACGCTGGCCGCCTCGTGGATCTCGCGCTTGCCGCGCCAGCCGCCGCGGCGGCGGTCGAACAGGCGCATCACCCGGTCCGGGTAGGCGTTGCCATGGCGCAGGAACCTGCCGAAGTACTCCGACAGGCGCGCGAAGCGATAGCCGGCATGGCCGGCGAAGCCACCGTCGCGGGCCCGTTCGATGGCTGCGCGCAGTTCCGGGCTGATCCGCTCATCGGCGTCCAGGCACAGCACCCAGTCGTGGCTTGCCTGCTCGACGCAGTAGGCCTTCTGGCTACGGAAGCCATCGAACGCGCGCTGCAGCACGCGGGCGCCTGCGGCCTCGGCGATGGCCAGGGTGGCATCGGTGGAGTACGAGTCCACGACGATGATTTCGTCGCAGAAGGCCAGCGAGGCCAGGCAGTCGCCGATGCGGCCGGCCTCGTTGAACGCGATAATGCAGGCCGAGATGCGAGGCCGTTCGATGGGAGCGGTCGTGGAGGACATGATGGCCGGGTACCTGTTGTTTGCGACGGAGCGCTATGCGCTGCCTATTCTCGCCCCGTTGGCGCAGGCCTTGCACGCCTCCGGGCAGGAGGTGGCGGCCTGGTTCGAGGACGGCGCGGCCGCCAGCAGCCTGCCGGGTGTGCCCAACATCGGACTGAAACAGGCCCTGGCGATGCGGCCGCGTGCCGTGTTCAGCGCCGCCAACTGGGTGCCGACCTTCCTGTCCGGCGCCAAGGTACAGCTGTTCCATGGCTTCAACGTGGAGAAGCGCGACAGTGCGCGCGGCCACTTCCGGGTGCGCGGCATGTTCGACCTGTACTGCACGCAGGGGCCGGCCACCACCGCGCCGTTCCGTGAGATCGCCGCCCTGCAGGGCCACTTCGCCGTAGCCGAGACCGGCTGGCCGAAGCTCGACCCGCTGTTCCGCGACGACGGTGGCGAGAGCGCCGCGCTGCGCGCAGCGGCGGGCGGGCGCCCGGTGATCCTGTTCGGTTCGACCTTCACCGAGCGCCTGAGCGCAGCGCCCCACCTGCATGCGCAGATCGCCGCCGATATCGCTGGCGGTGAGCGCTACTGGCTGCTGACCCTGCACCCGAAGTGCCCACCGGAACTGTTCGAGCGCTACCGCGCGCTGGCCGGTGCCCATGCCCGCTTCATCGAGCCGGAGCAGGTGATGGCCGCGCAGCGCGCCGCCGATGTGCTGGTGTCGGACACCTCGTCGATCGTTTCGGAGTTCATCGTCCAGCACAAGCCGGTGGTGACCTTCCGCAACCGCGTGCCCAAGCCGCACATGATCGACTTCGACGACCCGGCGCAGCTGCCGGCGATGCTGCAGCGCGCGCTGCATCCCGACGCCGCGCTGCAGGCGGAGATCGTGCGCTACGCCGACGCCATCCATCCGTACCGCGATGGCCTGTCCAGCGAGCGGGTGATCGCCGCCACCGAGGATTTCCTGTCCGGTGAAATGGGCGTGCTGCGGCGCAAGCCCTTCGGCAGCTGGGTGCGCGACCTGCAGATCCGCAAGGACCTGGGATATTGGGGGCCGTCGCAGCGCTGATGCCTCGCCGACCCCGCTCGCGGTAGTGCCGGCCGCTGGCCGGCAACCTCGGGAATGTCTGCGGTTGCCGGCCAGCGGCCGGCACTACCGGTGTTGCTTACCAGCGCAGCTTGCGCCGCGCCAGCGCCGCGGCCAGCTGCTCCATCACGTGTTGCGCCTGTGCCTGCGGCAGGTAGCGCAGGGTCAACGCCACATCACCGTGCGCACCGGCCGTATCCAGCTGCAGGCTGCTGGTGCCGAGCAGCTTGTCCAGCGGTGAACGCTGCAGGCGCAGGCCCTGCACCTTGTCCAGCTCGGCCCAGCGCCACCAGCGCGTCCACCAGCCGCCGCGCACGGCCACGTAATGGGCATCCAGATACCAGCCCATGCGCGCCATCTGCCGATGTGCCACCAGCAGCGCCACCGGCAGCCAGGCCAGCACGATCAGGCCCCATGATCCCCAGCGCCAGTACGCGGCCGCTGCCAGCACCGGCACCAGCAGCAGCGCGCCCAGGCACAGCCGCCACCAGCCACGCTGCGGAATGGACTGCCATTGCGCTGGCGGCCACTGCAGTTGAGGCAACAGGTGCTGCACCAGCTGCTCGCAGCGCATTGCCGGTGCCAGCGGTGCCAGCTCGCGCAGGGCGCGGTCCTCGTCGCGCGAGGGCCCGCCGGCAGCGCTGTCGATGCGCAGCTGGCGCAGGCCGAACCAGCGATGCAGGGTGGTTTCGCGCAGCGTCCAGGCCTGGATGCGGCGACGCGCGACACTGCTGCGTGTGCGGCTGAGCAGGCCGGCCGAGACGGTCAGGCGGCGGTCCTGCTCGCTGAGGGTGAAGCCGTGATAGCGCAGCAGGGTCAGCACCACCGACAGCGCACGCAGCGCCAGCCAGCCCAGCAGCAAGGCTGCGGCCAGCAGCAGGAAGGCGCCGGCCACGCCGGGATGCAGGTGGCTTGCGTAGCCGAAGGCTTCCCGGCCGCCACGCTGGATGGCCGCGTCCATCACCGGCCGCGGCACGGTCTGGAACAGCACGCCGAAGGCGGCGATCGCCAATGCCCAGCCGCGGTTGGACAGCAGGCCCATGCGCACCACGTCCCAGCTCGACAGGCGCAGCAGCACCTGTTCGGTGTCGGCGTCGGTGATCGAGGGGGCGGCCACGACGTCGGCGGCCTGCGGTGCCTGCCCACGCTGGCGCACCAGTCGTTCCAGCGCCAGCGCCTGGTCCAGCTTCAGCACGCGCATTTCGGCTTCCGGACGCACGCCACCGGCCGATTCCAGGCGCAGCTCGGCCACGCCGAACAGGCGGTGCAGCGGGTTCTGCCGCACTTCCACGTTGTGGATGCGGGCGAACGGGATCTCGCGGCGGTTGCGCGCCAGCAGTCCGCTGCGCACGGTGATCGCGTCGCTGCCGATGCGGTAGCGGTAGCTGAGGTACTGCAGCACCGAGACCAGCACCAGCGCGGCAATCGCCGACAGCGGAATCAGCTGCGCCCACATCGGGTCGCGGTCACCGCGCTGGCCGAACACCAGCAGCGCCACCAGCGGCAGGAAGTAGTGGCGCAGCTGCATCAGCAGCACGAACAGCCACGACCACGGGTGCAGGCGATGGTCCTCGCCACCGGCAGGCAGCGATGCGGGCAGGGGCGGCGGCAGGCTCACAGGGCGTCGGCGTCCTGGTCGAGCTGATGGGACAGGGTGTCACGCAGGCGCTCGGCGTCGGCCTCGTCCAGGCCGCTCACGGTCACTGCGCTCATGCGGGTCCCGGCGGTGTGCACGATCAGCGTGGCCAGGCCGGCACGGCGTTCCAGCGGGCCGCGGCGCAGGTCCAGGTGCTGCACGCGCGAAATGGGGATGCGCGTTTCCAGCTGCCACATCAGGTCGCGGCGCAGGCCCAGCCCTTGGGTATCCAGCCGCCAGCGGGTGCGGGTCAAGCGCCGGTGGCCAAGCCACGCGCCGAAGACGATGCCGATCAGCAGCCCAAGGGCGGCCGTCCACAGGCCGCCGGGCAGCTCGAAGAACCACGCGGCCGCGGCCAGCGGCAGGCCCGGCACGAACAGTCCGCCGAAGGCGCCTTCCAGTGCGGCCAGGCGGGCGGCGCGCTGCGGCAGCGACTGCCAGGCATCGGCAGGCGGGGAGGTCAGGGGAACGTCGATCACGCAGGCTCCGTCAGGTGGCAGGGCGGGCGGTGGCGGCAGGGCCGCACCGCGCAGACGGTAGCAGGTCGACCGCGCTACTGGGCAGCCTGGATCAGCGCGTCCACATCCAGCATGTGGCCGGCACGATCGGCCTTGGTGCGCAGGTAGTGTTCGTTCTCGGCAGTGATCTCGCCGGTGACCGGAATGCAGTCCAGCACCTCGATGCCGGCGTTGCGCAGACGCTGTGCCTTGGTCGGGTTGTTGCTGAGCAGGGCCACGCGCGAAATGCCCAGGCCATGCAGCATCGCCACCGCACTGCCGTAGCGGCGCTCGTCGGCACCGAAGCCCAGCTGTGCATCGGCATCGATGGTGTCCAGGCCGTCGTGCTGGTAGCTGTAGGCGCGCATCTTGGCGGCGATGCCGGTGCCGCGGCCTTCCTGGTCCAAGTACAGCAGCACGCCGCCGCCCAGTTCCTTCAGCTTGCGCAGGCCGCGCCGCAGCTGGTCGCCGCAGTCGCACTTGAGTGAGCCGAACAGGTCGCCGGTCAGGCACGAGGAGTGCACGCGTACCGGCACCACCGCCGACAGGTCCGGTTCGCCGACGATGATCGCGACCTGGTCGCGCTGGGCCACGCCGCCGCGGAACACCGCGAAGGTGGTCATGCCGACGTCGCGCAGCGGTACCGGCGAACGGGCGACCAGTTCGTAATCGTGGGCGGCGTGTGCCGCGCCTTCGGCCAGATCGCAAAGCGCCACTTCAGCAGCACCCTCGAAGGTGCGGTCAGCTGCGTCCAGGCGCACGGCCACCATGGCCGGCAGCAGCAGGCCCAGGCGGGCCAGCTCCACCGCGCCGGCATCGAAGGCGTCGCCGGCCGTCCAGTCGTCCGGCATCGGGCCGGGCTCGCGCAGGTAGCCCAGCGAGGGCAGGGCATCGAAGGCAACCCCCGCCAGCGGCAGGCGCGCGCCTGCCGGTGCCTCCACGCCGAGCACGCGGGCGCGGGTGGCGGTCAGGAACAGGTAATGGCGCTCGCGTGCGGCAGCGGCGAAGGCAGCGAAGCTGCTGGCAGTGGCGCTGTCCAGTGCAATCACCGCCAGCCGCTGGCCCTGCCCATCGTGGAGCAGTACCGGGCGACCGGCACGCAGTTCGGCCACCGCGCGTTCGCAGCGGATCGCGGCGGGGTCGCCGAACAGGGAAGAGGCAGCAGGCATGGCGGGACCGGGGGAGGCGGACATCGCAGTCTCTATGGGGGCGCCGGCGTCGTATTCAACGTGGTGCGGCCGCCGGTCGCAGGGGCCGGATGGGCTTGGGCGTGGGGGCCGTCAGTGCGGATGCTCTTCGGTCGCATACGGATCTTCCTCGCCGCTGCCCGGTGGCCGCAGCGTATAGCGCTTGTAGGTCCACTGGTACTGCGACGGGTCGCGGCGGGCGATGCGCTCGATGCCGGCATTGAGCGCGGTGGCGGCCACCTGCGGGTCCGGATCGGCCACGGCCGGGTCGGTCGGCTCGATGTGCAGGGCGAATTCCATGTCCGGCCCGATGCGCTCGCACCAGCCATACAGCACGGTGGCGCCGGTTCGCTCGGCCAGCCGGTTGACCAGGGTCATGGTCAGCGCCTGCACGCCGAAGAACGGCACGAACACGCCATCGCCGGCCTTGGGCTGCTGGTCGGGCAGGATGCCGGTGGCGCCGCCGTCCTTGAGCACCTTGAACAGCTGGCGCACGGCCGGGCCCTCGGCGCGTACCTGCTGCACGTTCTGGCCGCCGCGCACCAGCTGCAGGAAGGCGTCGCTGGCCTCGTCTTCCGGCGGCTTGTAGACGATGGCGATCTGCCCGCGCGAGGCCAGCCACTGGTTCAGCAGCTCCCAGTTGCCGAAGTGCGGTGCGGCCACGATCACGCCCTTGCCGCTGGCCAGGGCCGCGTCGTACAGGGCTTCGCCGTGGCGCTGCTTCAGGTGCAGCCGCAGGTTGTCGGCCGGCTGCCGGCTCCACAAACGCAGGGTCTCGATGGCCTGCAGCGCAGTGGAGCGCAGCAGTTCGCGGTGCAGGCGGTCGCGTGCAGGACCGTCCAGCTCCGGGTAGGCCAGTTCGAGGTTGCGCCGGGTAACGCGGCTCTCACGGGCATTGACACGAACCCACGTCCACGCCAGGGCGTGTGCGAACCCCCGCAGCAGCGGCCAGGGCAGGCGGGCGAACAGGGTGGTGGCGCGGTAGACCAGCCGGGCTTTGCGTTGCGGATTCATCGGCGCCAGTTTAGCCAAGGGCGCTGCTATCGTGGCCGGCCCCGTTCATTGGAAGCCCACGATGCTCGTCCTGATCCAGCGTGTCAGCCAGGCCGCCGTCCATGTCGACGAGGAGGTGGTGGGGCAGATCGGCCCCGGCTTGCTGGCCCTGGTCGGCATGGAACCGGGGGATAGCGAGGCCCAGCTGCGGCGGATGGCCGAACGCCTGCTGGGTTACCGGGTGTTCGCCGACGAGGCCGGGAAGATGAACCGGTCGCTGCGCGACACCGGTGGCGGCCTGCTGCTGGTCAGCCAGTTCACCCTGGCGGCCGATACCCGTTCGGGCATGCGGCCGAGTTTCACCAGCGCCGCACCGCCGGACGAGGCTGAACGCGGGTTCAATCGATTTGTCGACATCTGCCGTGAAAATCATGCGCCAGGGGTGGAAACGGGCCGGTTTGGTGCCCATATGGTCGTCAGCCTGGTCAACGACGGTCCCGTGACCTTCCTTCTCAGGCCCTAGGCCGCCGGGACCACCGCCCGGCAGGCAGGGCCCCGGGCTGGTATAATGCTACGTTCCCTATTTCTCCCTAGCCGGTGGCGCGAGCACTACATGGCCAACGAACGTCCTGCCCAATCCGAAATCAAGCAACTGATCAGCAAGGGCCTGGAACAGGGCTACCTGACCTACGCCGAAGTCAATGACCATCTGCCGGACGACATGGTCGACCCGGAACAGATCGAAGACATCATCGGCATGATCAACGGCATGGGCATCGATGTCCATGAAGTTGCGCCGGATGTGGAAACCCTGCTTCTCAACGACGGCAACACCGGTAACCGCGAAGTCGATGACACCGCGGCCGAAGAAGCTGCCGCCGCGCTGAGCGCGCTCGACACCGAAGGTGGCCGTACCACCGACCCGGTGCGCATGTACATGCGCGAAATGGGCACGGTCGAACTGCTGACGCGCGAAGGCGAAATCGTCATCGCCAAGCGCATCGAAGCCGGCCTGAAGGACATGGTCATGGCCATCTCGGCCTGCCCGGTCACCATTTCGGAAATCCTCGCCATGGGCGAGCGCGTTGCCAACGACGAAGCCAAGATCGACGAGTACATCGACGGCCTGATCGACCCGAACGCTGAAGCCGATGCTGCCGCTGCAGCCGAGGAAGAAGAGGACTTCGAGGAAGAAGAGGCCGAAGAGGAAGCCGACGAAGAGGAAGACGAGGACGATGAAGGTGCTGGCGCTGCCGCCGCTTCGGCCCGTCAACTCGAAGAGCTCAAGCAGGCTGCGCTGGTCAAGTTTGGCGTAATCGCCGACCAGTTCGACAAGATGCGCCGTGCGTTCGAGAAGGAAGGCTACAAGTCCAAGTCTTACGTGAAGGCGCAGGAGGCCATCCAGGCCGAGCTGATGTGCATCCGCTTTACCGCACGTAACGTCGAGCGTCTGTGCGACACGCTGCGCGGTCAGGTGGACGAAGTCCGCAAGCTGGAACGTGCCATCCTGAACATCGTGGTCGACAAGTGCGGCATGCCGCGCGGTGAGTTTGTTTCGCGCTTCCCGGGCAACGAGACCAACCTCAAGTGGATCGACACTGTGGTGGCAGACGGCAAGCCCTACAGCACCATCGTCGAGCGTAACGTGCCGGCCGTGCATGAGCTGCAGCAGAAACTGATCGACCTGCAGGCGCGCGTGGTGCTGCCGTTGTCGGAGCTGAAGGACGTCAACCGCAAGATGTCGGAAGGCGAGCGCCGCGCCCGTGAAGCCAAGCGCGAGATGACCGAGGCCAACCTGCGTCTGGTGATCTCGATTGCCAAGAAGTACACGAACCGCGGTCTGCAGTTCCTCGACCTGATCCAGGAAGGCAACATCGGCCTGATGAAGGCGGTGGACAAGTTCGAATACCGTCGCGGCTACAAGTTCTCGACGTACGCCACGTGGTGGATCCGTCAGGCCATTACGCGTTCGATCGCCGACCAGGCGCGCACCATCCGGATTCCGGTGCACATGATCGAGACGATCAACAAGATGAACCGCATCTCGCGTCAGATCCTGCAGGAAACCGGCAACGAGCCGGATCCGGCAACGCTGGCCGAGAAGATGGAGATGCCGGAAGACAAGATCCGCAAGATCATGAAGATCGCGAAGGAACCGATCTCCATGGAAACGCCGATCGGTGACGACGACGACTCCCATCTGGGCGACTTCATCGAGGATACGAACACGCTGGCCCCGGCCGAAGCGGCGCTGCATGGTTCCATGCGCGGCGTGGTGAAGGACGTGCTCGACTCGCTGACGCCGCGCGAAGCCAAGGTGCTGCGCATGCGTTTCGGTATCGAGATGAGCACCGACCACACGCTGGAAGAAGTCGGCAAGCAGTTCGACGTGACGCGTGAGCGTATCCGCCAGATCGAAGCGAAGGCGTTGCGCAAGCTGCGCCACCCGAGCCGTTCGGACAAGCTGAAGAGCTTCCTCGAGGGGAGCTAATCAGTAGCGGATTGATGCTCGGAGGTGGGTTTCTGCCCACTTTCGAGTAAAATCGCACACATGGCCCGGCCTAACCCGCCGGGTCAATTTTTTGTCGGTTGTCCTCAGTTGTTCATTCGGGACGCCGCTCTTTGGGCCTCTAGCTCATGCTTGGTTAGAGCAGCGGACTCATAATCCGTTGGTGCCGGGTTCGACTCCCGGGGGGCCCACCATTCTTTCTCCCGGTCTATCTCCCCATTTGCGCAAATCTTTCTGTCGAATGGCTTTCTGCTATTCCGTGCAGAGCTGTATCAGGACTGATTTTTGCTGGCGCATATATCTCGCGAAATATATCCGTTTCGACATAATTCGGTTATGTCGCGCTGCACGACATTCCCCCACGAGCGAGGGGAGGAGTTTAAAACACTTCAAATGAAACAAATTCATTCCTTCGTTTGAAATGCCACCAAATGGCGCCGCACCTGCTTGCGTGAGGCATTGCAGGCAATGTTTTGAATGAAATCTCTATTTACTTCATAGTCTGTGCAGACCATAGTGGCACGCATAACGACAAGTAAATAGCCAGTAGCGTACCTTCGGAGACACAGGATGTTACGCATTCAAAACGGGCCTTTCCAGCATTCCGCTTCTGCGCGTGCCCACGCGCATCACCGCCATCGTCATCATCGCAGCGAGCCGGGTTTCTCGCGTTAGCTGCAACACACCCCGACTGGTTTTGGCATCGGCACCCAACCGATTAGCGCGTTACACGAGTTAACGCGCGCGACAAAACACGTCCGTCGTTTCTGTTGATTTGCAGGACTGATCTGCCGTCAGGGCAGATTGTGCGCTGTCGGCTGTCGTACGCCGACAGGCGGGGTATTGGCCGGCATTTCCCGGCAAAAACACAACAAGTTTTAGAACGTGAGGAGACAACCATGGGTAGTCGACGTCATCTTTTTGTTGTCATGGCAACCAGTTGCATGGTCGCGATGCCGTTCATCGGCGGGTGCGGCGGTGCAGACGATCCGGGCTCGTCGAACGTTGCGCAGTGCTCGGGTAGTTCTTGTCCGCCAAGCGGGCCAAACACGACGCCAACCACGCCGACGAGCCTGTGCCCGGCCGCGCTGGACTACACGACCACCTATACCGGTGGTTCGGGCAGTGGCGAGTACATCAAGGTCAAGTTCGATACGAGCAAGAACACGTATCAGATGCAGTTCATCGAGTCGTCGGTGCCGACCTCGGCGGGGCAGGTGAACAACACGCGCAAGGGCCTGACCATCAACGGCACGTTCGTGCACCCGACCAACCTGCCGACGCCCGAACAGAACCGCTGCGCCTTCGTGCTGCAGTCGGGCAAGACGGCGGACAACAGCTACGCGATCACCGTCAATCCGCAAGACCCGCCGACGCTGTTTGTGGGTCAGGGCATCGTGGGTGGCGGCATTCCGGGGGCGACGATCCAGTTCAACGGTATCCAGCCGCTCCCGGGTCTGGTCATTGGCGCGGTGCCTTCGCGCTCGTTTGATTTCTATCCGTTCCTGGGCTTCTCAGAGACGGTGACCGACTTCACGCAAGTGGCCGGGCACTACAACGAAGTGGGTGTGCATGTCACGCCGACAGGATCTGGCAACCAGACAACGGGGCCGCAAGGCTGGGAGCCCGATGCCGTCAACTGGACGCAAACGTTGAATGCCGACGGTACGTGTACAGCCGAGGGCATCGACTACTCATGCCACACGACGGGCACGCCGTGGACGCGGCGCTTGAACGCGGATGGTTCGCAGGACAACGTGTTCGTGAGCAATCCCACGGCTGCCAACGTGCCTTATGCGTATGTCGGCCAGGTCTCGCCGCTGGTTCTGCCTCTTGCTTCAAACCAGGCCAAGGGGATTCTGATCGCGGGCAAGCTCAACGGTCAGGTGGTACCGGTGGTGATCCGTGTGGGCTATGTGCATGTCGATTCCAACCTGCTGGCGACTTCGGCCGATGACCAGATCGGCATTTCGATTCTGACGCCCGTAGCGACCATTCCCGCCAATGCACTTGCGGGCGGCTACATCGGCGCAACCAGTGCATCGGCATGCGGGTTGGTGACCTCCAATGGCCCGAGCGGATTTCCTGCCAGCCTCAACGGTCTGGGTTCAGCTGTCGACCATCCTGAACTGTCCGGCAGCTTTACTGGTGGCACCTTCCACACCTGGGTGGGCAACTGCACCGACGGCACTGCCGTCTCCACGCTGGCCGCCAACTACACGTCAACGCTGTTTCAGAACGGCACCGCGGCCTTCATCAACCCGTTCAACTCGCGAGTGACGGCGCAGTTCACGCTCGACTACACGCAAACCTCGCCGGGCAAGTTGCTCGTTACCGCGCAGAACGACTTCAACGCGCAGGGCGCCGGCGGCAACGTCGCGCTGTTCAAAGCGGGCGACAAGGGCGTCGCGGTCAGGGTGGGCAACGTGTACGCAATGCTCATGAACAACAACAAGTTCAACCCGTTCTTCACGGTCGGCGCGTTCGTCCAGTGAGGCACGCAGCAACGAAACCACATGCGGCGGCGCGTGCGAAGTGCGTGTGCCGCCGCAGCTGAACAACAACATGGAGGAGACGCAAATGCAATGGCGTAAATGGCTGGTCGTGCTGGCGTGCGCACCGATGGTGACCGCGTGCGGTGGCGGTAGTGGCGGAGATGATCCGCCGGCCCCGGTGATCCAGCGCCTGTGCCCGCAGGTGATCGACTACAACACCGTCTTCACGGGCGGCTCAGGTTCGGGCGAACTGGTGAAGGTGCAGCTCGATACGACGAAGATGACCTATCAGATCACGTATCTGGCGTCGCCGATTCCGGTGACGACGGGCACGGTGGCGCCCACACGTGACACCGCTCCCAACAACGTGCAGAGCGGCACGCTGACGCAGGAAACCGCACTGCCGACCGAGAAGCTGAACCAGTGCGCGTTCCGCCTGAACAACGCGAGCCTCGATGCAAGCCGGCCGGCGCGTTTCTTCCTGGGGCAAGGTGTGCTGGGTGGCACGATTCCGGGGGCGACGATCCAGTTCGACGGCATCGTCGGCGTTGGCAAGATCCCGAAGACCACGTTCCCGTACTACCCGTTCATCAGCTTCTCGAGCACCGAGACGGATCTGACCAAGATCGCGGGCAACTACAACCAGCTGGGCTACCACCAGGTGCCGTCGCAGAACTTCTCGCAACAGGCAGTCGATGCGCGCTTCACCATCAACGCGGACGGCACCTACACCGAGTGCGACAACCTGGGCGTGAAGAACGGCGGCGCGTGCCTGACATCCAGCGCGACGGTCAACCAGAAGCTCACGCTGCGTGCCGACTCCTCGGCCTTTACCACGGCGAATTATCAGCCGCAGGTGCCGGCCACGTTGTCGTCGCTCGATCCAAGCAAGGCCGGCAAGGGAGTGCTGATCGTGGGCAAGCTGTACAACCAGCTCGTGCCGATCTTCATCCGCGTGGGGGCGGCCAACTCGAATCTGACTGCTGGCCCGCCGGTGGCAGACGACGAGTCCGGCATTTCGTTCCTGGCGCCGACCACCAACATTGCGCAGGGTTCGCAAGACGGCGAGTACACGGGCGTGGACAGCACGTTCAACTACCGCGCCACCGCGCTGGTGGGTGCACAGGCCACGATGCTCGATCCGTTCAATGCGTCGCAGGTCGCGCTCACCCGCCCGCTGAATCTGGATTTCACGCAGTCCGTACCCGGCGTGATCCGCACCACGCAGACAAGCGCACCGGCTGGCTCGGCCCCGACCGGCAAGCTGATCTTCACCGGCAAGACCTTCGGCTTCCTGGATATGAGCGACACGAAGAACCCCTACTTCACCGTGGGCGCCTTCGTGCAGTGACGTTTCCGGAATCACACGCCACGAGGTGCGGTAGCCATGACGCAACGTCGGTCCGCACCTCGCTCATAACAACAGGAGGGAAGCATCATGAAGAAACTGACTGTCGCATTGGTGGTGGCCTGCGCATCCGCAGGTGCCATGGCGCAGCAGGCGGGTGACAACGTGGCCACGGTGGGTTGGTTCCACATCATGCCGCAGGACTCGAGCAACAACCTGACCACCAGCGTGATCAACGCGCCGATCAATGATCCGCTGCGCTTGCCGGGCAGCTTCACGTCGCCCAACAGCGGGCTGCGTGTAAGCAACGCCAACACGCTGGGCCTCACCCTCACGCATTTCTTTACCGACAACATTGCGCTGACCACCATTGCCGGCGTGCCGCCCGAGTTCAAGCTGACCGGGCACGGCGTGATTCGCGCGCCTGGGCCGGCGGGTGCACTTGGCCACGTCGATCTGGATGACCCGTCCAACCAGCCCGCGGTGCGCAAGGCGCGGCAGTGGAGCCCCGGGGTCATCCTGCAGTGGTACTTCGGGCACGCGCAGTCGAAGTTCCGCCCGTTCGTGGGCGTGGGGGTGGTCTACAGCTTCTTCACCAATATCGAGCTGAACCCGAACTTCTCGGCAGCGGTGAACCGTGAGCTGGGCAGCGTGCTGGCGGCGGGGGCCGGCAAGCCCGGGCCGACGTATGTGGAGGGGAAATCGTCGGCGTCCTGGTCGGCCATCTTCAATCTGGGCGCGAGCTATGCCATCACCGATCGCTGGGCATTGACGGCCACGGTGTCATACCTGCCGCTCAAGACGGAAGCCGCCACCGTGATCAAGGCAGCGGACGGCTCTACGCTGGCCACCACCAAGACCACGCTCAAGGCCAATCCGATCATCACGTTCGTTGGGGTGTCGTACAAGTTTTAGCCGGACGTCGGCTGTCTGCGCCTGGCTAATTGGCGCGGCACGAACCGAGCGGGAACCGGTTTGCGCTGCATTCTTAAGACGGTTTCAACCGTCAGTTCTAGTGAGGCAATAAATGAGCACACGTAAAGTCGTATCTCTTGCAGTTGCACTCGCACTTGCCACCGTAGCAGCCGCACCCGCATTTGCCGTGACCGTTTCGCGCGTCGATGGTCAGCCGATGAACCCGAGCGGCGAGCCGTTCTCGGTCACCGGCTCGACCAACCTTACCAAGGGCTCGACCGCCGCGCAGTGCCAGGCCACCTTTACCGGCACGATCACGCCCACCGGCGTTGTCAACATCACGTCGACGTCGTTCACGGGCGGTACGCTCTGCGGGTTCATCAGCGGTGCCACGCCCTGGACGGGGCAGGCTGACTCCACCACGCAGCTGACGATCAACAACGCTGGTGTCAACGTGTTTCTGCTGGGCAGCTGCGGCCCCAGCAAGGTTGTGACGGCCTGGAACGACAAGGAATCGTCGTTGACGTTCAGCAATGCCACGTTGACGCCGGACTGTACGGTGGACGGCAAGGTGGTGTCGACGCCGGCGTTCCACGTGCAATAAGCCCGTACCCGGTTGACCTGCGGTTGCGCAGCCGCAGTTGATCGGCATGACGCAAAGGCCCGGCATGTCGGGCCTTTTCTTTTTCATTCTTCCGGATTTCTCTAGACCATGAACAACATGCGAATGGTTGTAACGACGGCGCTCACGTTGATGCTGTCGATGGTGGGCGCCACGCCGGCGTTGGGGTTGATCGTTCAGTAGCGCCTGTGGTTCGGGCGTGGCTCGACCATTTTGCGTTTCGAAGTGGAGCAATCCCCCCGTCGCCAATAGCGACAACGCATGTGTACTAGAGGTGGCATGATCCGGGCTTCCACCGCTGCAACGGGGCAGCGGCTTCTCCTCCGGAGCCAAGACATGCGTTTGCTCACCTCTGCCGCAGTGGCCATCACATTGGCCACGTCCATCGGATTCACCCACGCCCAGACTGCTGCCCCCACGCCTACCGCCACGCAACAACGCGCCCAAGTGCCCGGCTACTACCGCATGGCCCTGGGCGATGACGTTGTCACCGCGCTCTACGACGGCTACATCGATCTGCCGGCCAAGACGCTGGTAGGCATGAGTGCGCAATCGGTGCAGAGCCTGCTGGCGCGGATGTTCGTGTCGAGCACGCCGGGCATGCAGACGGCGGTGAACGGCTATCTGATTGATACGGGCAGCCAGCGCATCTTGGTCGATACCGGGTCGGGCACATGCTTTGGCCCAACCATGGGTGGCTTGGCCGGCAACGTGCGCGCGTCGGGCTATCAGTCCGAGCAGATCGACGCCGTGCTGCTGACCCATCTGCACCCGGATCACGCCTGTGGTTTGTTGACGCCGCAAGGGCAACCCACTTACCCGAACGCGCAGGTCTACGTGGCGGCACCGGAAGCGGATTTCTGGCTGAGTGAGGCGGTTGCCGCCGCCAAGCCGAAGGACATGCAACCGTTCTTCAAGATGGCGCGCGACTCTGTGGCACCGTATGCGGCGGTTGGCAAGCTCAAGCAGTTCAAGCCGGGCGATGAGGTCATCCCGGGCGTGCGCTCTGTACTCGCTAACGGCCACACGCCCGGGCACAGCGGCTACCTCTTTGCATCGAAGGGCAAGAGCTTGCTGGTGTGGGGCGACATCGTCCACAGCCACGCCGTGCAGTTCTTGCATCCCGAGGTTGCATTTGAATATGACGTCGACCAGAAGCAGGCTGTGGCATCGCGTCGCAAGCTGTTTGCCGAAGCGGCGCAGGACAAGCTCTGGGTGGCCGGTGCGCATCTGCCGTTCCCGGGCCTGGGCCACGTGCGCCGCGACGGCAAGGCGTTTGCATGGGTGCCGATCGAGTACGGCCCGCTGCGCACCGACCGCGCAGACTGATTCGTCATACGCCTGCCGGCCGCTTCATCTTGCAAGTGGTCGGCAGGTCCAAGTCTTTGGCGGCGGTCGTGCTTTCGGTCTTGTGGCCCCACTGAGTACCGTCGTAGCCGACCTTGACGGTCTTGCCGTCCACTGGCGCGATCGTCGATACCACTTGCGGCAGCAGCAACTGGTGGTCGCTCTTGCGCATCGTGACGTCGCCCAGGAAGCTCTGCTTCTGCATGCCTTCCAGGGCCAGTGCAATCTTGAGCGGGTCGGTGGAGTTGGCCTTGCGGATGGCATCCGTCACGAGTTCGACGGAGAGCACGGTGCGCGGGGCGAAGTGCTCGCCGGCGGGTGTCTGGCGCACGCGCGCATCCATCTGCATGAGTGGCGCGCTACCGTTGGCGGGCGTCCATTCGGACACCCACGTCACCTTGCCGATCTTGGCCTGCGACACCGCCAGCACGGTGCCCGGCGCACCCGCACCGCTGTGGTTGAGATAGCGCACGTCGTAGCCCATGTCGCCATCGGCTTTGATGAGCAGGTTCAGATCCTGCCCCCAGTTGCCGGTGAGCAGCGTATCCGCGCCGCTCGCCTTGGCTTTCGAGACGTAGGGCGCGAAGTCCTTCACCTTGCCGATCGGGTGCAGCGTCTCCCCCGTGAATTGCACGTCGGGCCGCGCAGCAGAGATCATCTGCTTGCCAAGTGACGCCCACAACCGACCGTGCGCGTAGTCCTGGTTCAGTGAATAGACCTTGCGGATGTCGGGCTGCGTCTTCACGAAGTCGGCCAGCGCCCGCATCTTCATGGCCGTGTTGGCCTCGGTGGCGAAATGCCAGAAGCTGCAGTGCGCGCCGGTCAGGTCCGGGTCGATCGAGGCGTAGTTGATGATCAGCACGCGCTTGTCCGGGTTGCGCTCGTTGTGCTTGGTGGCGGCGTCCACCAAGATCGGGAGAGCGTCGTGTAGGNNAAGAGTGGAGATC
>F21B_10001998_pt1 | contig 28013 bp, 26 predicted proteins | sample RepKananBrdUF21B_FD_10803 | JGI IMG/M metagenome (IMG submission 10803) | reverse complement strand
CGGCGCGGCCCTCGGGGCGGCACAGATGCCGGATGTGGCGCTCACCATGGGTGTGCTGGCCGCCGGCTGGGCGCTGTGGGTGCCTGTGCTGGTATGGATAGGCCAGCGCAGCGACGGAACCGGCCAGTTGCCATGAACGCCTAACGCTTGGCGAACCGGTAATGCGCGACCCCCCACTCGTTGCCACCGGCATAGCCAAACAGCGTCGACACCGCCAGGTAGAACATGCGCCACCGCTGGAACCACACCGCCGCTTCACGCTCGCCATAGGTCTGTGCGAACACCGGCATCAAGCGGCTGCGGGCAGCATCGAGGTTGGCCAACCAATGCTTGGCCGTGCGCGCATAGTGCGTGCCGCTGACCCACCATTGCCTCGTGACACGCAGGTCATCCTGAAAGTGCAGCAGCAGCGCCTCCGACGGCATGGTCCCGCCGGTGAAGAAATACTTCGACATCCAGTCGGTGCCGTCCTGTACCTGGAAGTGATAGGCCAGCGTGCGGTGCGCAAAGATGTGCACGAACAGCACGGCATCCGGGCGCATCCAGCGCGCAATCTTGCCAAGCAACAGCCCGTAGTTTTTCATATGCTCGAACATCTCGATCGATACGACGCGGTCAAATCGGCCACCTTTTGGCATGTCCGCAAACTCGAAATCGACGATGTTTCCGGTGTGCACGCTCAGGTTGGTCAGGCCACGCTCCGCGGCGCGCGCTTCGATCCAGCTGCGCTGGCCCTGCGAGTTGGACAGCGCCACGATGCGCGCATTGGGATAGCGCTTGGCCATCCACAGCGACAGCGAGCCCCAGCCGCAGCCCAGATCGAGAATGCACTGGCCGTCTGCCAAACCCGCCCGTTTGGCATAGCACGCGAACATGGCCTCTTCTGCCTCAGCCAGCGTTTCACCGCCGGTGGGATACAGCGCGCACGAGTACTTCAGTTGCGGCCCGAGATGCGCCTCGAAGAATGCCGGCGGCAGTTCATAGTGCTGCGTGTTTGCCGCATCAGTCTCGATTGCGATAGGGCTGCTTTGCAGTTCGTCGAGCAGGGCGTTGAAGCGCCGTGATCGCAGCTCGCCGTCATGAATACCCTCGTCGCGCAGGCGCTGGCGCATGAGCGCACGCATGCCCGCGCACACCAGCCCATCGGGCAGCCAGCCGCGCTCGCAGCATTGGATGAGCCAGCCGTCACTCGGCTCGGCCGCGGCCCGCGGGGGGATAGTGGGTGTGGACAGTGCAGTCATGTGTGGTCTCCTTGGGTCTGCACATCAATGGCGTGGCGGCCAGGGGATCAGAACGCTCGTGGTACGCGCGTACTCGGCGTAGTCGTCGCGCGTGGCGCGCATGTGGGCTTCCAGCATGGGAACGCCCGAGACCTTCACGAGCAGCCACGCCATCGCCACCGGTGGCAGCAGCGTCAGCCACGCTCCCGGCGCGCCAATCGCCAACGGCACATAGGCGAGCCAATGCACGCATTCAAAGAAGTAGTTCGGATGCCGCGAGTAGCGCCACAGCCCCACTCGGCACGTCTTGCCGCGGTGGGCCGGATCGGCGGCAAACCTGCGCAGCTGCCTGTCGGCCAATGCTTCCCCGACCACCGCGATCCCCCACAGCATGACTGCAGCCGCCATGGCGAACATGCTTGGCGATTCGGGCCGGTAGCTCGGCACGGCAAACGCAATCGAGAGGAACATCGACACCGCGGCCTGCAGCTGGAAGAAGCCGAACATCTTCCTCGGTGCCGCTGCGCCCCATTCCTCACGTAGCTTGCGATAGCGCGCGTCTTCCGGCTTACCAAAATTGCGGCGCCACAAGTGCCAACCGAGTCGGCACCCCCATACCGCACCACCCACGCCGACCAGTACGCGCGCCTGCTCAGCCCCCGTACCGAGCCACGCATAGAGCAATGCCACCACGCCGAGCGAAAATGCCCACACCGGGTCGATCATGCCGGCGTTCTCGTTGGGCAACTGCCACGCCCACACGGCACTGAACACGGCCATCAGAAACAACAGCGCAATGATGGCAACACCAAATACCGACATGCTCACCCCCGTTCGAGCAGGAACTGCGACACGCCGATCCGCCCCTCTTCGAAGCCGGCCTCGCAATAGGCGAAGTACAGCCGCCAGATGCGGATGAAGGCGTCGTCAAAGCCGAGCGAGCGCACCGCATCAAGACGCGCTTCGAAACGTTGGCTCCAGCGGCGCAGCGTCTCAGCGTAATCGCCGCCAAAGTCGAGCCGGTCAATCACACGCATGCCGTGCTGCTCCGCCAGGCGGATAAAGCGCTCGCGACTGGGCAGCATGCCACCCGGGAAGATGAATTGCTGAATGAAATCGGTGCCGGAGCGGTAGCGCTCGAAATGCGCCGCATCAATGGTGATGCTCTGTACCAAGGCCCGACCGCCATGGCGTAGACAGCGCGCCAGCGTCTGAAAATAGGTTGCCCAGTAGGACTCGCCCACCGCCTCGAACATCTCGATCGAGGCGATGGCGTCGTACGCGGCATCAAGATCACGGTAATCGCGCAGCTCGACGCGGGCCTGCGGCTCACCAGCAAGGCGCGCTGCCGTGTAGCGGCGCTGCTCTTCTGACAGCGTGATGCCATGCACACGCGCGCCCCGCCCACAGGCCATCTCCATGAGACCGCCCCAGCCGCAACCGATCTCAAGCACATCCATACCCGGCCCGACCCTCAGCAGATCGCATGCGCGCTGATACTTGGCAGTCTGCGCATCGGCCAGACTGCCGTGTACGTTGCCGTTGAACCACGCCGACGAGTACGCCATGCCCTCGTCAAGCCAGAGCCGATAAAAATCGTTACCCAGGTCGTAATGCAAGTGGATATTGCGGCGACTGCCACGGCGGCTGTTCCTGCGCAGGAGGTGGCGCAGGCGCAGGAGCGAGCGCGCAAGCGCATTCCCGAAGATTGCCTGGTCTAGCGTGGCAGCGTTGACGATCGCTAAACGCAGCAGGCTCGTCAGGTTGCCCGAATCGATCCATCCGTCGCGATAGGCCTCGGCAAAGCCCACATCGCCGCTTCGCAAGATGCGTGCACAAGCGCGCCAGTCCAGGATGCGCAGATCGGCGAGCAGCGGCGAGCCGGCGTTACCGATGTGCATCTCGCCGTCGGGCGTGACAAGGTGGAAGAAGCCGTGCCGCAACCGACCGGCCAGCGCCACGAAAAGACGCCCTGCGGCGGGAACATGGGACGGTACCCAGGCAAGGGACTGCGTGGCGGTCATCGGAAGTTCTCCAGAGACGACTTGTCGCGAGCATCGCGGCGCAAGAAGGGCACGCCCTTGATCCACGGGCGACGGCCCCGCCAATGGATGCGGCCAATGACCGCAAGGGGCTGCGCAGGAAAAGGGCGAATCTTCAAAGGAGCCTCTTTGCGTCGTTGAATACTCACCCCTGGCTGCGGCCGGGCAGCAGCGCAAGAAATTCGCGCCGCAGGTTCGGGTCTGTCAGAAACACGCCGCGCATCACACTGCTGACCATGCGCGATTGGTCGTCTTTCGTGCCGCGCCAGTGCATACAGTAGTGTTCGGCCTCCAGAACCACAGCCAGACCATCGGGCGCCATCCGCTCTTCCAGCAAATCGGCAATCTGTTTGATGGCCTCTTCCTGGATCTGCGGGCGGCTCATGACCCAGTCGATCAGCCGTGCGTACTTGGATAGCCCGATCAGCTGCGAATCTTGACTGGGCATGACGCCGACCCACGCGCGCCCCATCACCGGACACAGATGGTGCGAGCATGCGCTGCGCACCCGCAGCGGCCCCACAACCATCAGTTCATTGAGCCGCTCCACATTCGGGAACGCCGTCACCTCAGGCGCCGCGACATAGCGCCCCGCAAAGACCTCTCGCACGAACATCTTGGCCACACGGCGAGCGGTTTCCCGGGTGTTGTGGTCCTGCTCCACGTCGATGACGAGCGCGCGCAGCACTGCTTGCAGACGCTCCTCGACTTCTGCCTGGAGAAGATCGAGCTCGCCATCGCGCAGGTAGGCGGCGATGTTGTCGTTCGCATGAAAGCGATGGCCGGCGCTCATCAATCGCTCCCGAATCCGGACAGAGAGCGGCACGCTACCCACCGCCCCGGCAAGTCCGGGCGGGTCTAAAGTGAGCTTCATTGAATTGCCTCCGAAAGTGGGCGGCGCACTCACCACCCATGCCGGCTCAGGTGGGCTCCTGAGCAACGTATACGTAGCTAACTCGCAGGTGGATGCATCGTTTCCGCGCGAATGGCGAACTCCATCGCGTCTTCAAGCATCAGCCGGGCGCGGTTGGCGACATCGCCGAGGTGCCGATGGAGTTGTTCGTCGAGCGAAGACCGCACCGCGCAGCCATCGCTGAAGCGCTCGAATGCATCGAGCTGGCGGATCAGCGCAACAAGGTGGCGCGGGCATTCGCAAGCGATCGTCTGCGACGCGTTGGCAAAAATCTCTAGCTGGCGGTCCGTAAAGCGGCGCGCGTTACGCCGCAAGGGCTGCAGCTTTGCGTAGACCGCGTCCACACGCACCAGCTGCGACAGTTCCTGCAGGATCTGATCGAGTTCGCTATGTGCGTTTGGCTCTCGATACAGCCGCACGCCTGCGGCACGAAGCATGTCGGTGGAGCGCACCGTGCCGAAGCTGTAGATCACGCCAACGGCGCTGGCGCCCGAGCTGCGTGCCGCGGCCAGGATGGCTTCGGCCGTTTCGGGCTGCAACGACGCGGCTTCCACAATCAATGCGTCTGTGTGCGGCGGTGGCTCCAGCGGCGTCTGTCCGTCGATGGCTGGCAGCTCGGTAATCGGATCGAGACCCAGCGACGCAAGGGTGCCTTTCCTGCGCCGCACGCGCTCCGCCAATAGTGAGCCGCAGACGGCAAGCGAAATGACTGCGTGGGCTTGGGGTGGCTGAGGCGCTTCAGCCGCGCTGGACGTTTCGAGCAGTTGCTCAAGCTCGGCGCTGGCAGCATGCGCGATCGCACCGATGGCGTGCCCCTGATTCACAAGAGACCTTAGGAGCGTGAGCCGTTTGACGTCCTCCCCGGAATACAAACGCTGTCCGGACTCCGACTTAGCCGGCGAGATCACGCCATAGCGCTGTTCCCACACGCGGAGCGTGGATACAGGCATCTTGGCCATGCGGGCGGCGGTTCCGCTGCGATACCGGGGCGTTGCGTTGTCTTCGTGCTGCACACTCGTCTCCTAGCAGTGCCATGTACTCACTATGAAACGCTGTACAACCAATATCGTCAACGAAATGAAGCGTAAAACGCGGTGACTCAGTGCAATTGAGTCAGATTTGAGTTGTTATTTCACAGAGCCAATGGCAGTTGCGGCACGTGCGTTCTGGCTGTGCAACACCCTTGCCATTGCATTGCTGATCATGATGCAGCACGCGCTGACTGCCTTGCGCGGCCCGCCCAGGTGACGCACTCGCCACCAGTGGTGCACCCAGCACCTTCCTCTCCCAGCAACGCAGGCGTAACCGGCATAACCGGCGCATGGAATCAAAAGCAGGCGCGAACGCGCCCGCTTCTGAAAAAAACCACGGCGTGTGATCAGCTCAGCCGACGTGGACCTCGATCCGCCGTGGCTTGGCTTCGTCGCGGCGCGGAATCGTCAGCTTGAGCACACCGTCGCGCAGTTGAGCATCGATGCGCGACGCATCAAAGTCGGGGCTGAGCACAAAGGTGCGCGAGAAATGCGGGTGCCGGACTTCGCCATGCTGCAAACGCAGACCGGGCGGTGTGGGCACCATCAGTTCCGCATCGATCGTGAGCGTGCCGTCTTGTACCCGAATATCCAGCTTCTCGCGCGGTACGCCTGGCAGATCGGCATACACAGTAATCCCCTGCTTGTTCTCAAAGATGTCGACTGGTGGCGCCAGCGGTGTCTGCCTCGTAGCGCCCTGTTCCGCCTGCCGCCGTGAAGCAGCCGCATTGCCCGGCTGCGATTGCGTGGTCAACTGAGTCGTCTCATTCATGATGTGCTCCGTCATTGGTCTGCAAGGCGTGGCTCAGCCTTGCACGGTGATCTGGCGAGGCTTTGACGCCTCAGATTTGCCGACAGTGATCGTTAGACAGCCGTTGACATAGCGTGCATTGACTTTCTCCGGGTCGACGTCCTGTGGCAGTTCGATCACGCGGCGGAAGGGGCCCACGAAGCGCTCGTCTGCGTAGACGCGCGTGTCCTCCGTAAGCTCGACATCGGGCCGCTTGCGCTCACCACTGATGCTCAGCAGCCCCTTGTCGATCGAGACATCGATTTGCGCGGGATCGAGCCCCGGAGCAAATGCGACGATGACGACGGCGTCGTCGGTGCTGCCAATGTTGACAGGAGGGAAGGTGCCGATGCGCGTTGCGCGCAGGCTTGCGGGTCCCCCCGCGAAGAGGCTGGCCATCTGCCGTTGCAGGCGGTCAAATTCGCCCAGCAGATCGGTGCCAAAAAACAGATCGCTCATAGCTGGCTCCTAAAGGCGAGCCTGCACGGAGACTGAACCGAACTACGCGCTCCAGTTCATCCATCCGTGGCAGGCCACTGACAAACAAATCGAAACACGCAGCGCGAGAACCGCGACTGCATTGACGAAACCTAAAATAGGGAGGCACGCGGAAATTTCAAGGGGCCAAAAGACACCGCATCTGGAGGTGCCGCGGAGCCCAATTGCTGGGGCCCGGCAGACTTATCGCGCTTTTCCTGAGCAAAACAATCCCTTATAAATCAATCAGTTATAAATCCCCTGTCTGACAGACTGAATTTTTCGGATCTGTGCTGAGCGTTGCGAGGCGCTCCAGCTATCGTGACGCCGGGTACGCCGGGTGCCGCCGATCCCCCCTCCAAGATCCCGATGACTTTGATGCCCAAAAAAAGGCCGCACAAACGCTCCATGCTTCAAGTGATGTACAACGAGGCGAACACAGCATGAAGCCCCTGGATCTGACGCGTTTCGATCTCAACCTGCTGGTCGTGCTTGAGGCGCTTTGGGCTGAAAGGCACGTCGGCCGCGCGGCAGAAAGATTGCATTTGTCCCAATCCGCAACCAGCCACGCCCTATCGAGGCTGCGCACAGCCTTTGATGATCCGCTTTTCATTCGTAACCCCCGCGGGATCGAGCCGACGCCGCTGACCGTGGAGTTGATGCCGAGAGTGGCGGCGGTGCTGGAGTCTGTCAGGCTTGTGGCCAGCCCACGTGGCCCGTTCGATCCGGGCCGTTTGCAAGCGACGCTTTCGGTGGCAGCCACCGATCACGCCGTACTGACCGTCATCGCCCCTGCTCTGGCCAAGATCCAGGCCGCCGCACCAGACGCCGTGCTGAAGCTCAGGCCAGCCGATAGCGAAACCGCGCTGCGCATGCTGGACGCCGGCGAACTCGACATCGTGCTGGGGTCGGGCTCCTTTGCCGAGATCCCGCAGCGCTTTGATTGCCAGCTGGTCCATCAGGAACGCTTCATCGGCATCGCGCGCAAGGGCCACCCGGCTCTGATCAAGCGCGACAAGAAGCTGCACATGGACTTGGATGACTTCGCTCGACTGCCCCACGTTCTGGTCTCGCCGCGCGGCGATACACGGGGCGCCGTCGACGATGCGCTGGAGAGCCTCGGCCGCACCCGCAAGGTGAACGTCACCTGCCCCAGCTTTCTGGCGGTTCCGTTCATGGTCGGCGCCTCACAGTCGATTGCCGTGGTTGCAGAGCGAATCGCATTGCAAATGCAGGAGACCGCGCAGCTGAGCCTTTTTGAATTGCCCTTGGCGCTCCCCACCTGGGAGGTACTCGTGATTCGAGCCCGAGGGCGCGCCAACGAGCCCGCCGTTGCGTGGCTGACGAACATGATGATCGCGGGCTGAACATCGGCAGGGGCTTGCTACGGGCGGGGGCGACGGACCATGCATCTGGTGCATCGACATGCTGTGTCGATGCCATTGGATCGATTGCCGCGGTCCTCCTAGAGTTGGGCCATCGTTGATTCAGCCCCACCAGGAGTCCCCCCATGAAAGCAGAGCCCACCTTGGTCATGATCCCTTGCTTTGCCGGAGCCCCGTGGCAGCTTGACCAGTTGAGCGGCTTGCAGGGTCGCGCCATGCGCACCTTACGTTTGCCGGACGACGTGCGCGAACTGGAAAAATTGGCCGACTTCATCCTTGACCAGGTGAAGGACCTCGAGCGCTATGTGCTGGTTGGCGACTCATACGGCGCGGTCTCCTCCATCGCGGTGGCGACGCGGCAGCCGAAAGGCCTTCAGGGCCTGGTGATCTCCGGTGGTTTTGCCAAGAGCCCGATCACGTCGCCCTTGCTCAAGACGCTGGCAGGGCTTGCACCCTTCTTTCCCGGGCCGTTTTACCGGCAGACGACCCTTCGGTTCCATGCAGCGCAGTTGGCTTCGACCTTTGACAAGGAGGGGGAGATTCCTTGGTCTACTGGAAAGAGTCGCGCCTTCTTCATCAAGGAGACGCCCCACAAAGCCTACGTCAACCGCATCCGCTCGATCGAGACAGCGGACTATACGGCCCAGTTGAAGAAGATCAACGTCCCCACGCTGATCCTGACGCCCGAGGAAGACAAGCTGATCGGCAAAGAAGCCGCGGGAATCCTCCTGAACGGCATCAAGGGCGCGCAGGAAGTCGTCATGCCGCGCACCGGCCACATGTTCAGGTTCTCGCATCCTGGCGCCTACTCTCGTGAGATCAGGAAGTTTCTGGAGCGGGCATCGCTTTAAGCGTATGCACCTGGGCGTGGATAGCGCTTGCGCTGGCAAGTTGCAGGCGCTTTCAGCGCATCACAGGCTCATCGCCCCAGCAAATGCGGGGGAAACGGAAAAATCCACCTGCGTCTGCGCCAACGGCTGCATGGCGGTGATGAGCGCGCGGGCATCGCCGCGTCGCCACTGGAAGGCGTAATGCAACGGTGCCAGCGGCGTGCGTGCACCCACCGCGCGCAAGTTCAGCGCACGCACCCAGTACGCAGGCAGAAAACCCACCCCCACGCCTTGCCGCAGCATGCCCGCCACAGCGCCCCAGCTGTTGCATACGATGCGCTCTTGCACCGTCGCACAGTTGGCCAGCAACCAATCATCCAGCAGCCGTGTGGTGCCCGCTCCGGCAGGCAGCGTGACCAACGGGTGGCGTTGCAGAAGCGCCACTGCACCCAGACGGGCCGCACCCGGCAGGCTGGGCGCGGCGGCCCAGGCAAAGTGCGCGGCGCCCACGGGCTGCGACAGCAGTTCACTGCGCGAGGATCGGCCCGCAATCACCGCAAAGTCCAGTTCGCCGTCGGCCAGGCGGCGTTCCAGCACGCCTCCCACGTCCACATAGGGCTCCAACCCCAGTTGCGGGTGTGCCTGCCGCGCTGCCGCCACGAAGGCTGGCAACCAGGTCAGCGCTGAAAGATCACCCACCCCAAAGCGGCAGTGACCCGTGAGTTCGGCCCGTGCATCCAGCGTCTGGCCGAGTGCCGCCATGGCATTGAGCACACCCAGCGCGGCGGGCAGCAGGCGCTCGCCCGCCTCGGTGAGTGCAGCGCGGTGGCCGCTGCGGTCGAACAGCGACTGGCCCAGCGTGGCTTCAAGTTCAGCAATGCGCTTGGACAGCGATGACACCGACAGGTGCACGCGCTCGGCCGCCGTGGCGAAATTGGCGCAGGTTGCGGCCCACCAGAAGGCTTCGAGCTGCTTGATCGACGGTTGAGGCATCGTGATTTCGTTTCGTAAAAGCGAACATAGTCATTCTAAATATTTCGCTTTAATTCGCAAAACCGTCGCCCTACAGTGTCGCAGCTTCTTGGAGTGAACCGCATTCCCCCATGGCTTCCTACGCTGAACCCTCATCCGTCACCCTGCCCGCCGCGCTGCGCAACATGCTGTCGCTGCACGACTTCGAAGCTGCAGCGCGTCGGCGCCTGCCCCGGCCCATCTTTGGCTATATCGCCGGCGCCGCCGAGGACAACGCCTCGCTGCGCGACAACCGGGCGGTGTTTGACGACTACGCGTTCTCGACCCGGGTGCTGCGCGATGTCTCGAAGCGCTCGCAGGCGGTGGAGCTGTTCGGCCAGTGCTACAGCAGCCCGTTCGGCATTGCGCCAATGGGTATCAATGCGCTCACGACCTACCGCGGCGATCTGGTTCTGGCACGCGCGGCGCAACAGGCCGGCATCGTGTCGATCATGAGCGGGACATCGCTGATCCCCATGGAAGAGGTGGCGCGCGAAAGCCCGGCCACCTGGTTCCAGGCTTACATACCGGGTGACCAGGCGCGTATCGACGCACTGATCGACCGCGTGGAGCGCGCCGGCTTCGGCACGCTGATGGTGACGGTGGACATCCCCATCTCGGCCAACCGGGAGAACAACATCCGCACCGGCTTTTCCACCCCGCTGCGCCCCAGCCTCCGTCTAGCCTGGGACGGCATGGTGCGGCCGAGCTGGGTGGCAGGCACCTTCCTGCGTACGCTGCTGCGCCACGGCATGCCGCATTTTGAGAACTCGTTCGCCACACGCGGGGCGCCCATCATGTCGTCCACCGTGCTGCGCGATTTCTCAGCGCGCGACCATCTGACCTGGCGCCACATCGAAGCCATTCGCCGCCGCTGGAAGGGGCCGCTGGTGGTCAAGGGCCTGCTCAGCGTGGAGGACGCACTGGAGGCCCGACGGGTGGGTGCCGATGGCATCGTGCTGTCCAACCACGGCGGCCGGCAGCTCGACGGTGCAGCCTCGCCCATGCGCGTTCTTGAAGCCGTAGTGGCCGCCATGGGGCCTGCTTACCCGGTGCTCATCGACAGCGGATTCCGGCGCGGCTCAGATGTGCTCAAAGCCTTGGCGTTGGGTGCACGCATGGTCCTCGTGGGTCGCCCTTTCAACTACGCCGCTGCCGTGGCGGGGGAGGCCGGCGTGGCCCACGCCATCGGCCTGCTGCGTGATGAAGTCGACCGTAACCTGGCCATGTTGGGTGTAACGCGCTGCGCCGAGCTTGGGCCACAGCACATCGTGCGCCGCCGCGCCTGAGCGGCCCCCTGAGGCTGTCCGTCGACAAGACAGGCAACGACAGATCCATTCCGCCCGGAATGATAAAAACACACACTAAAAACAGAGACACAATGCAAGCACTGCGCCCTGAAACTCCTGATGACAGCAAGACACGACTGAGGAAAGTTGCGGCAGCCACGATCGTTGGCTCCATGCTGGAGTGGTACGACTTTTATCTGTACGCCACGATGGCCTCGATCGTCTTCAGCAAGATCTTCTTTGATACCTCCAACCCGACAAACGCCACGCTGCAGGCATTCGCCACCTTTGCAATCGGCTTTGTCGCCCGGCCGGTGGGTGGAGTGTTCTTCGGCTACTTCGGTGACAAGTACGGTCGCAAGAAGATGCTGTTCGTCACGTTCTGCCTGATGGGACTGTGCACGACGGCCATCGGCCTGATTCCAACCTATGCCTCTATCGGCTTCTGGGCGCCGCTGCTGCTGGTGCTGATCCGCATTGTTCAGGGCCTGGGCGCCGGAGCCGAGCTGGCCGGCGCCGCCGTCACCTCATACGAACACGCCGCAGAGAACCGCAAGGGCCGCCAGGGATCGTGGCCAGCGCTGGGCTTGAATCTGGGCCTGCTGCTTTCGTCGCTGACCGTCTACCTGCTCACGATGGCTGGCGATCAATTCCTGCTCGCGGGTGGATGGCGTATTCCTTTCCTCCTGAGCTTTGTCCTGGTGCTGGTCGGGATGTGGGTGCGCAAGAGCCTGCCCGAAACCCCCGAATACGCCTCTTTTGAAGAGACCAATCGTCAGGAAAAGCCCCTTCGCGATCTGCTGGCCTCGCATCTCAAGGGCCTTGGCGTGGTGTTCTTTATCGCCGTTGGATACAACGCCATCAGCTACATCTTCAAGACGTTCTCTCTGGCTTACCTCACGCAGTTCAAGGGCGTATCTGCCAGCGTGACGTCGCTGTCGGTGACGTTGGCCAGCTTGGTCGCCATTGTCACGGTGCCGTTCTTCGGCTGGATGTGCGACAAGTTCAGCAGCAAGAAGGTGCTGATGGTGGGCGGCATGCTGTCAGCGCTGTTTGCCTATCCCTTCCTCTCGCTGCTGGGCACGGGTGCCAGCACGGCGATCTACTGGGCCATGGTGATTGGTACCGGCGTTCTGGCACCGATGATGTTCGCACCGCAGGGGTCTTTCCTGAGCCGCCAGTTTCCCGTGCAGAACCGTTCGACTGGCGTCGGTTCAGGCCGCGAGATCGGCACCGCCCTGGCGGGCGGGCTGGCACCACTGTGGGCGCTGTCGATGGTTGCCCAATCGACAACGCATGCCACAGGTGGTGTCGTTGTGATCCTGGTCTGCTCTGGTCTGATGGTTGCGGTTGCAACGCTGTTCGACCAGGGGCGTCGATTCGGTAGCCACAAGAACTGAGCACAGACGCGCTGGCAGAGGTGTCTTGCACGTGTGAACCGACCTCTGCCAACCCAAGCGGGTTGCATTCCGGCGATCAGCCCTTCTTGCGTTGCGCAGCAAGGCCTTCGCGACAGGCGGCGTAGCCCTGATCCGGCTGGCCCGCGCCATGCTGGCTTAGCCAGTCCGCCGCTTTGCGGGCGTCGTAACAGCGCGCCAGCGCCAGCAAGCTGAAACCATTGGGATCGGTCAGCTTTAGATTGAGCGTCTTGGGGCCCTGCATCATGGCATCGAGCATATCGACACGGTCATCCATGATCGCGTAGGTGAACGCAGGAAACCCTTTGGTATCGGGCGCATTGGGGTCGACACCATAGCGCAGCAGCACCTTGAGCACCGCAACGCTGTTGGGGCCTTGATTACCGAGTGCAATGCCCAGCGGGTCGTACGCACAGTCGGTACATGGCTTGCCGGTTGCGGCATTGTTGTAGCGCTTGAGCATGGCTTCAACCACATCGGGCCTCGGCCCCTCCGGCATCCAGGCAATGTTCAGCCGCAGATAGCGGGTCAGCAGCGCATTGCCGCCAACCGGATACGGCAGGTCAACGCGCAAGCCGTGGTTGAGCATGTCCAGGAACTTGTCTGGTGCACTGCGGGCAAAGAAGGCAAGCGACGCATTGTCACGCTCCACACCCGTGATAAAGCTGCGAGACACGTCCCCGCCATGTTTGAGCAGCGGCTCGACGGCGTTCCAGTCGATCGTCTTGCCATTGCGCAGTTCAGCTTGAACCAGCGGATCCACTACGTCTGCCGGCAGCTTGCCTCCGGCAGGCGTGGCACGTTGAAATGCGGCGTCCAGCAAGGTCGCATAGAGCGCTGGCTGCCCACGCGCGCGCAACAGCACCTTCGCATCACGCGGATCAAAACCATGCTTGAGCAGGCGGTTCACACCCACCGCGTTCTTCGTGTCGATGACCGAAAAGAACAGCGTGACAGCGTCGCGCGGCTGCACCTTGGCGGCCTTGAAAATTGTCTCGAATGCGGCGTCGGCAACCTGCGGCTCGAGTGCCCACGGCAACACAGCATGGGCAACCGTGCCACCGGATACCTGGGCATCCAACGCGCCTAGCGCTTGCAACCGGGCGAGTGCGTAGGTCGCTTGCGCCTGCGGCATAGCAAGCGTGTACCGAACCACATCCTTCACGACCTGGGCATCGTCAGCCGGGGCCTTGGGCAGACGCGGCAGGATGTCTTCGTTGAACGCGGCGAAATACTCGGCCTGAAGCGGCACAGGCGGGTCGGTATCAAACAACGGCGTGTTGCGCATCAACCAGTGGCGTGCCGCCGGCCACCATGTGTCTTTGCCTGCCTCGTCGCGGGGCACCTCCTCCGCCTTGAGCAGGATCTTCGCCTCCGCGAGCGTGGCTGCGCGGTCCGCGCGCAAGTCAACGCTGGTGAACGCGTCAAGGCTGAGCAGATCATTCAGACGCTGGCCGCAGATCACCTCCGCCTGCCGATCGGGCTTCAGACCATCAAAGCGTTTGCGATAGTCGGCAGGCAAAGCATCGAAGGCGGCCTGGGTGATGGCCGACGGGCGCATACCTGGGCAAACGAAACTCGACGCCTCTTTGCCCGGGATCGCCTTAGGCAGTGGCGGCAGCGGTGCCGGCGACGCGCCTTCGGCCGCCACACGATAAAGATCGCGCCCGTCGACCTGGAAGCCCTGCATGACCAGCATCAGCGCATCCGTACCCATGTGATACGTGCTGAAGTTGCGCCCGGTGATCGACGTGGCCTGGTAGGCCGTGCCCTTCGGGGCTTCGATCAGCAACGCTCCCGCGCCAGCCAGCACGCAACCGTGAGCAAAGGCGATCTCCAACTCCGGCTTGTGGGTCACGTCCACCAATTCGACGGTCTCTGCACTCCAACGGCCGTCTGCCTGTTTGGTGCGCGCAACAAAGCCTTTGTCGTTGTGCTCGATCCGGAAAAATGCGGGGGCACCCTGCTTGGTGGCGAAGTCACCTACCCAGGTTTCGCAGGTGGTGGCCTGGCCGGTCGAGGCAGCGGCCAGTCCAGCCGCCTGCAGCAACCCCAGCGCAAGTGCGGTCGACATCAGGGCGTTGCGTAGTGGGAATCGCTGGCGCCGGATGCCACCGTTGCCCCTCGTGCCAGACGACATGCCTGGTCTGTTGCCGGATGGTGCGGGTACTGCAATGAAGACAGTCATCTGTTTGTCTTGTTAGGTTGTTCTACGACAGAAGACGCGCTCAGGTGCACAGCCTGGATAGACCGCCTCGACGTTCGATACGCAGGCCGCACCTCAGCCTTTCGACTTGGCCGCCACCATGGTATGCGCCTGCTCCATCAACTGCGTGGCCACGATCTCGAAGGGCTCAAGGCTCCGCTCCGCCCGGCTGAGAACAACCGCCCCCTCTACCGAGGCGATCATGACGGTGGCAAAGCGCTTGGCCGCGGCTGCCGGTAACCCACTCCGCCGCAGCAACTGCGCCAGGCGCTCACGCCAGGCGCGGAAAACCGTGGTCGCGTGCGACAACAACTCGGCGGAATCCGTTGCCACAGTCACGGCCAGCACGGCGCACCCCGATTCGCACTGCGACTGGGTCAGCACGAAACGCCAGATGGCGAGAAAGCGCTCGACCACGGCATCAACCGGCATGCCAGCCGTGCTTTCCAGCGCGTCAACCAACACAGCGCCTGCGCGGTCGACTGCGGCAGCCATCAACTCGTCCTTGCCGCCCGGGAAATGGTGGTACAGCGAACCGCGCGGCGCCCCCGTGGCTGCCAGCACCTCCGAGAACGACGTCGCGTGCAGGCCCCGTTGTGCCAGCAGGCCCATCGCCCCCTCCACCATGCGCTCTCGCATCTCACCCGCCATGATCGGGCACCTCCATTCTTTCCTGGGTTGACAAGGACTATGAAGACCATCATAGTGAATTCAACTATGACAATCGTCATAGCCCCACGTGATGCCATCTTCATTCGCCACGCCATCTGTTGAGAAAGGAAGAACCGCCATGACTCTCGAAGACATCCGCAGCGCATTGCTCGGCAACTGGACGAGCATCGCCCCCGAAGTACGCCCAAGCGCGCAGAAGAACCCGGACGGCACGCTCAAACCGTTCTACCTGCGGCGAGACTTCACCGTGCTGCCGGGCGACAGATTCGAGCTGGCCGTCACCAACTTTGTCGATCCGTATGGTCAGGTACCGCTGGCCCGCATCTTCATCCGGGGGCATATGTTCTGGCAGGGGGAGCACCCGATCGCCCCGGGTGCGCAGAAGGTGGATTTCATTGCAGACGAGGCGTACGAGGTGACGCCCCTTCAGCCAGGCTTTGCAGATGTGCTCAACCAAATCGCTGCGCAGGGCTACGCCAAGTGGGAGTCAGGTCAGACGCAGAGCATCTTCGGCAAGAGCTTCGCGCCTTTTGGGTTGGCTGCGGGCAAGCACTTCATGGAGTACGACCTGGTGTACCTGGCGCACGGCCTGTTGTTCTGGGGTGCGCGCAACGTTGACGGACGCGGGTTCGACACCGAGCAGAACCGGCCGACCAACCTGCAGATACCGCTGGCGCGAAGATAAACAACGTCAGGCGATACAAACCCAAAAAGACTCGGGTGGCATGCCTTTGCACGCCGTTCAAGCCGATCTTGAGGCGGGTCGCCTCGTTGAAGTGAAGATTGATGAAGTGCCGCCTGGCGGATTTGCCATGCAGATGTCGGCGGTCTATCCGACGGCATCGCCGCCTGGGCCTGCGGGTCGCTGGCTGATTGAGCGCCTGCGTAGCTGGTCCGCGCGGTAACGTCTGGCGCGCAGACTGAGCGGGCCGATGACATGACCTCAGTCCCCCGTGCGCGCATCGCGCCGCACCGCCTGAGGTGGACGGCCAAATCCACGCATGAACGCCTCACGCATATGGCGGCGATCTCGGAAGCCGGTTTCCCTGGCAATGACATCCAGCGGATGCCGGCCTTGCTCGACCATCAGCCGAGCGGCCTCCAGCCGCAGCCCCTCGATCGCCTTGGCGGGCGACTGCCCCGTTTCCAGCGCAAACACGCGACTGAATTGGCGCGGGCTCAAATGCACGGTCTCGGCCAGTTCTTCCACGGTCAGAGAACGGTGCAAATTCCGACGCGCATAGTTCAGTGCGTTCTGGATCCGATCCGACTTTGGCGCGAGATCGAGCATTTCAGAATGCTGCGACTGACCGCCCGCCCGGTGCTGATGCATGACCAGCTTGTGCGCCACAGAGCGGGCCATGTCCGCGCCCAGATCCTTCTCCACCATCGCCAGCGCCAGATCCAGGCCAGCCGTCATGCCGGCAGACGTCCAGATCGGGCCGTCGACGATGTAGATGCGGTCTTCCTCGACGTGGATGTCTGGAAAACGCCTCTGCATTTCCCGCCCGTACGCCCAATGCGTGGTGGCGCGACGCTGCGCCAGCAAACCCGCCTCCGCCAGCACGAAGGCGCCGGTGCAAATGCCGGCAACACGCCTGGCACGGCTGGCACCCTTGCGCAGAAACGAGACGATTTCGGCAGGGGCCGGTGAACTGACCGGGTCATTGACGCCAGCGACCATCCACGTGTCGACATCGCCCCTGCCGCGCAAGCTTCGCGTGCCGACCGAGAACCCAAGCGACGAGCGCACCTCTGCGCCGCTGACCGAGAAGTTGCCAAGTACATAGAACGGCTCACCGGCCGCCATGTTGGCGTACTCGAACACGGACTGGCTAGCCAGCGCCATGATCTGAAAGCCATCGCTGATCAGAAAGCCGATTCGGTGCATGCCCGTTCTCCGTCAAGCTGTGTCCTGAATCATGACTATATACGTCATTTCAGCCATGACCAATCAGAGCCAGAATGCATTCACGCATTCATCAACCCGCTTCACAACGGAGTGACGTCATGACCCAAGCACATCAAGGTACGGCCCTGATCACTGGCGCATCGTCGGGCATCGGTGCAGTCTACGCAGACCGCCTCGCCCGCCGGGGCTACGACCTGATCCTGGTCGCACGCAACCGCGACCGGCTGGCCGCACTGGCCGATCGCATCACCAATGACACGCAGCGCAGTGTCGAGATTGTCGATGCCGACCTCAACAACCGCACAGCGCTAGCGGCCGTCGAGACCAAGCTCAAGCAAGACGCAAGCATCACCCTGCTCGTCAACAACGCGGGCGTGGGGACGCACACGCCGCTGCTCGACAGCGATGTCGATGCAATGACGCGGATGATCGACTTGAATGTGACCGCGCTCACGCGGCTGACGTACGCCGCTGCGCCAGGCTTTGTCGCACGCGGCAAAGGCGCCCTCATCAATATCGCGTCCATCGTCGCCATCCGGCCGGAACAGCTCAACGGCGTCTACGGCGGCAGCAAAGCGTTTGTGCTTGCCTTCAGCCAGTCGTTGCACCATGAACTCGCAGACAAGGGCGTGCAGGTGCAAGCTGTGCTACCTGGTGCCACCGCCACCGATTTCTGGCAGATCGGCGGCCTTCCGCTGGAAAACCTGCCCAAGGAAATCGTCATGTCGGCAACTGATATGGTCGACGCCGCCTTGGTCGGATTTGACCAGCGTGAACTGGTGACGATCCCGTCATTGCAGCCCCGCGAAGAGTGGGATGCCTATGAAGCCGCGCGGCAGGCGATGTTCTCGCACCTGTCCAGCGCGACTCCTGCAGCCCGGTATGCGTAGGAAACGGCGTTCACTGCCTCCAGACATGCGGAGTACTCAGTCGTCGCTTGCCTCTGAAGAGGCAAGTCGACGACATCGCATTGCTCGAGCGGCCTCCGGCTGCGGTCAGCGCAATCGCATAAGATGGCCGATTCAAGGCCGCCTTTTTCAACGGCAACGCCGTTTCTCACCTTCAGGAAAATTTTTTCGTTCTCCGTATCAGGAATCTGTCAGTGCGGCGACCAAGTTGCACGGAACGCGTTTGCGCACTACCGCAGCGCACCGTACGGCAAAGACGGGCAATCACGCCCTGTCCCCGTCAATGACACCTGCTCAATCAAGGAGAACGAAAATGAAACAACAAGCCATCATCGCCGCCGCCCTGGGTAGCCTGCTCGCACTGGGCGCCCTGTCGACTCCGGTGCAAGCGGCAGACGCAACGGCCAAGGAAAAGTGTTACGGCGTAGCCAAGGCCGGCCAGAACGATTGCGCCAGCCCGGGCAGCGCCCACGCCTGCGCCGGCCAATCGAAGATCGACAAGGACCCGATGTCGTGGAAGTACGTGCCGGCCGGCACCTGCGCGCAGATGGGCGGCACGATGCAAGCGCCGTCCAAGTAAGCGTCAGCCGACGGAACCGGGTGACCGCCATGCAGACCACTCTGCCCACGTGCGCCGGCGCAGGCCTGCGCGCCCCGCATTTTCCCGCCCTGCTGCACGGGGAGGCTCGCTTCCCCTGGGTGGAAGTGCACAGCGAGAACTACCTGTATGGCGGCCCGGCCCGCGCCGCGCTGCTGGCCGCACGGGCGCTCCAGCCCGTGAGCCTGCACGGCGTGGGCATGGGGCTCGGCAATGCCGATGGATTGGACATTGACCACGTGCGCGCCATCGCCACGCTGGCCGATGCCGTTGCGCCCAACGCCATATCCGAGCACCTGTGCTTCAACCGCAGCGGTGCCCAGGTCGTCAACGACCTGCTGCCCCTGCCCTATTCCCGCGAGTCGCTCGACCTCGTGTGCGCCAACGTCATGCGCGCGCAGGACATTCTCAAGCGGCCGCTGCTGATTGAAAACATCGCCGCGTATATCGATTGCCGCGCGCTGGTCGATGCCGAGGAGGCCGTCTCTGAAGGCGCCTTCCTGACTGCACTCGCGCGCCGCACCGGCTGCGGCATCCTGCTGGACCTCAACAATCTCTACGTCAACAGCGTCAACCACGGCGTGACAGTCGAATCGGTGCTGGCCGACATCGACCCAACGCTGGTGGGTGAGATTCACCTGGCCGGGTTCAGTACAGAAGACGGCATGCTGATCGACACGCACAGCGCGCCGGTCCATGCGCCTGTCTGGGCGATCTACGAAGCATGGATCGCCGCCCACGGTGCGCGTCCGACGCTCATCGAGTGGGATGCCGACATCCCGCCTGTGCAGGTGCTGCTGCAGGAAGCTGAACGCGCGCAGGTCATTCTCGACCGTCATAGTTCCACAGTCACGGAGAGCGACCATGCGCCTGCCTGACTGGGAATCCCATCTGATCAGCACGCTCACAACACCACCCACGGGCGATGATGACGCGCGCGGCGTGGCCGTCTATCGCAACACGCGCCTGGCCATCCTGCGCAACACGCTGGCCGGTGCGTATCCGGTCTGCCGAGCGCTCGTCGGCGATGACTGCTTCGATGCCATCGTGCGCGACACGCTGGCGGTGCAGGGCTCAACCTCTGCGAACCTGCATCGCTATGGCGATGCCTTGCCCGAAGTCATCGCGCTATCGCCGCTGGCAGGCAGCGTGCCGTATCTGGCTGACGTGGCCCGCTTGGAATGGCGCGTGCACTGGGCGCACTACGCACCGGATGCGCACACCCAGGCGCTGGACGCTGCCGCGCTCGGCGCGCTGCTCGCACAGCCGGCGGACACCCTCCGCGCCGGTCTCGTCGACGGGGCTTGGTATGTGGCCTCGCCGTGGCCGGTTGTGTCGATCTGGCGGGCGCATCAGCCCGACGCAGCCATCGCATTGAGCAGCATCGACCTCAGCACGCCTGAAGCGGCGGTCGTCACTGTGCAAGATCACCGCGTCGTCGTGCTCGACCTCGATCCGAGCACCGCCGTATTTCTCGCTGCCTGCGATGCAACACCATCATTGCAGGCCGCCCTCACGCAAACACTGACTGCGCAGGCGGATTTCGATCTGACCGCCTGCCTGGCCGGCCTCTATCGCGCGGGGTTGCTCGCGCTGTCCACGCACCCTGCACCCCAGGGCTCGATCCTTGGAGACACACCATGAACACCGCTACCCTTGCCCCGCTCACACGCATCCGCGCCACGCTCGATCGCTTTGCCGGCCCGCAGAGCGGGCTGTGCTCGCTCATCCTGCTGATCGTGCGGGCGTACCTCTTCTACGTATTCTTCCGCTCGGGCCTGACCAAGCTGCACGACTGGGACACCACCGTGCTGCTCTTCACCGAGGAGTACAAGGTCCCGCTGCTGCCGCCCATGCTGGCAGCAGCGCTGGGCACCTTTGGCGAAGTGGTCCTCCCGTCGTTGATGTTGATCGGTATCGTGCCGCGGCTGGCGGCGGCAGGGTTGTTCTTCGTCAACGTCGTGGCCGCGCTGTCGTACTGGGCAAACCTGTCCGCCTCGGCCATCGAGTTTCACTTCGTGTGGGGTGTGCTGATCGCGATCGTGGCGACGGTTGGGCCGGGCCGGCTGGCGTTGCAGACGCTGTGGCAGCGCAAGCAAACCGCCGCGCCGGGTCACGCATATTGACCAGCAGAGCGTAAGACGCGCAGTTTCGGTGCAGGGCGACAGGCTTATCATGTGGGCCTGTCGCCATTTTTTTCAGGAGCATCGATGCGCTTCCCCTCGTTGTCCTTGGTAGTCCGCGCCGGTATGCCACGCCGCCAGATCGGCGTACTGGCTGCAATCGGCGCCGCATCGGTGCTGACGGCCTGCGCCTGGGGCGATGGCCCCGACCGCACTGGCGCCCGCATGACCGACGACTCCCTGCTGTCGTATCAGGTGAAGGCCGCACTTGATCAGGACACGGCCTTGAATACCCGCCAGATCCGCATCCACACCACGCCGGAAGGCAAGGTCACCCTCACCGGCTGGGTCGATTCCGCTGAAATGGCCCGCCGCGCAGGCGAAGACGTCAAGCGCTTCGTTGATCCTGCCAAGTTGGACAACCAGCTGCGAATCCTCTCCCGCAGCCAGGTGCTCGGCGGCGGCCCGCTGATCCCGGCCGGCCTGCCGCCCGCAGCACCGGCCAGCGCTCCAGCCGCGCGCTAAGCATGTTGCGTGCCCGTACGGGCGGGCACGCGCCCCACCGGCATCAACTGCAACAGCCCGAAACCCACCTCCGCGATCAGGAACGGCACCACCAGCAGCGTGGCCCCCGACATCAACGCGAACGCTTGCCAGGCTGAAAAGAGCCAACGCGCAACGGCGTCGTAACGGCCCAGCGTCACACTGGCCTGCCGGAGTCGCAGCACCGACCACACGCACACCACAGAGCCCATCAGGTTGGCCATCAGCAGATGCGCCGGCTCGAACGCCGGCAGGCTGCCGATACCCAGCGCACCGGCCAGCGCATTCAAGGCTTGATGCAGCAACGCGAACGTCCACGGCGTGGCAAACGGTGCGGACACGATCAGGTCGTACCAGGCGCTGGCGCGCACGATGCGTAGAAAAGTCGATTCGGAAACCACGGCAAGACTCCAGAAGTGAAAGAAGCATCACCGTAAACCCTGGTGTACGCTCCAAGGTCAAGCCCGTTTCTGTTGCGAGACCCTATGCCCGCCACCCTCCCCGCCCGCACCGACGATCTTTCCATCGGCGATCTGGCCGCCGCCACCGACGTTTCGCGCGACGGCCTGCGCTTTTACGAGGCGCGCGGCCTGATCCGTGCGCGGCGACGCAGCAACGGTTACCGCGCCTACCCGCCCGAAACCGTTGAACTGGTGCGCTACGTGCGCACGGCCCAGCAACTCGGCTTCACGCTGGCCGAAATTGGCGAGGGCATGAACCTGGTGTGGCAGCAACCCGACACGGATGCCGCCGTCACCGCCCTGCTGCGCGAAAAGCTGTCCAGCATCGACGCCCGCATCGCCAGCCTGCAGGCCATGCGCGACGCCCTGGCTACGCGGTTGGGCCTGCCGTGCCCACTTGCGCCAACCTGAGAAGGCCAGCATGTCTTGTCATATAACTGACGCAGACTGCCGCCTTGGAGCGATTTGCCGCGGTTTTTCGCGTTTTCCCACCTCCTGACGGCTTGCTGAGTCGTGAAAGGCGCTTGAAAGATCGCGTCGGTAAAAACGCACCCGTCTCAAGGGGAGTCTTTGCAGTGAAACATTGGGGTGCAATCCATCCATGTGCCTGGGCCGCGCTGTGCGTGGCGACCAGCCTGCCGCTGACAGCGGCATGGGCAGGCACGTCAAAACCGGCCACACCGGTACCGATGCCGACCACGCCGGCTGCTGCCAGCCTGCCCGTCGCCACCATGCCGCCGGTCAAGCCATCGGTGGCAGGCGTGACGGGGCCTGGCTTCAACCTGGTTGAGCTGCTTCAAGAGTTGAAGAGCAACAACCCGCAGCTTATGCAGGCCCGCCATACCTACCTGTCGGCCAAGGCCGTGCCGCCGCAACTGGCTGCGCCCAACAACCCGCAGATCGGCTACATCTGGAACAGCATCCCCAAGGGGTTCCCGCTGGCCGTCAACCGCGCGGGCGGCAGCCAGTACAACCTGACGCAGCAGATTCCGTTTCCGGGCAAGAAATCGCTGGCGGCTGAGATTGCCGACCGCCAGGCCGAATCACTGAACGCCCAGTCCGACGCGCTGTACCTGCAGCTCTACGCACAGCTTTCGACCACGTATTACCAGGCGATCTCGCTGCAGAAGCAGATCGACGTGCAGAAGCTGACCATCACGCGCCTGGAGCAGGTCAAGCAGATCACGCGCGTGCGCTACGCCAACAATGCGGCGGCGTATGCCGATTTCCTCAACGCGCAGGTCATGCAGAGCAGCGCGCAGAACGATCTGTTTGCTGCGCAGCGCCAGTACGACATCACGCTGCAGACACTCAACACCCTCATCGGCAAAGAGCCGAGCTTCCCGCTGGAGCTGCGCACCGACGACGAATCCGTGCGCCTGCCCGACGAGCCGCTGCCGGAGCTGGAAAACCAGGCGCTGCGCGAGCACCCGTCGATCAAGGCCTCAGCCGAGCTGATCGACGCCGCACGCAAGAGCGTGACGCTGGCGCGCAAGGCGTACCTGCCTGACTTCCAGGTCATCGCCACGGTCACGACCGACAACCCGCCGTACGGCGTGCGCCCGAACAGCTATCAGATCGAGCTGGATCTGATCATCCCGTTCTGGTTCTTCACCAAAGAGAAGTACGGCGTGAACCAGGCGGTGGAAAGCCAGATCGCCACCGAGGCCAATGACGTGTCCGTGCGTCAGCAGACGCTGCTGGCCGTTGATACCTCGTACAACACGCTGCGCCAGACGCTCGCGCAGCTCGACTTCAACAAGCAGCGGCAACTGCCGCAGGCGCTGGCGGCCTATCGCGTGACGATGACCAACTACGCCAGCAACAACGCCGATTTCAATGACCTGCTGACCGCGCAGGGCGCACTCAAGAACGCCGAACTGGCGGTCGCCCAGGCGCAGGCCACGGCCCTGCAGGCCTATCACGCATTGCTCGCGGCCACCGGCCGTTCGCCGGTTCAAGCTCAATAAGACCATGAAGAAGTTCTCTCCTACCGTTGCCGTGATTGCCCTGGCTGCCGCTGTTGCCGTTGGCGTGGTGGTGGGGCGCAAATGGCCCGCCGCCCCGTCGCCCAACGCTGCCGACGCCGCCAAGCCTGCAAGCAACGCAGCATCTGCCCCCGCTGTAGCCGCTGCGCGCCCGAAACCCGATTCCGTGGAAATCCCGGCCGGCGGCTTCGACCCGCAGCAGGTGCAGGTCGTGCAAGTCGGCCAGCGCACTGTGCCAGTGGAGCTGTCCAGCCCCGGCAAGCTGGCCTTTAACGCGGAGCGCACCAAGCTGGCGTCTTCCCGCGTGGCGGGCCGACTGGATCGCATCCTGGTGTTTGAAGGTGCGCTGGTGCAGGAAGGCCAGCCGCTGGCGGAGCTGTACTCGCCAGATTTCATCTCCGCCCAGAAGGAGTACCTGCTTGCGCTCAGCACTGCGCGCCAGCTCAAGGGCTCCAACATGAAAGACTTGCAGGAAGATGCGGAGGCCACCGTGCAATCCGCTGCGGGTCGACTGCACGTACTGGGCCTGACCGACGCGGATGTCGCGCAGATTGCCAAGCGTGGCGCACCCGCCGAGCACATGACGCTGCGTGCGCCCATCTCGGGCACCATCGTCAAGCGCAACATGGACCCAGGTGCCTTCCTGAACGTGGGCGACTCGTTCATGAGCATCGTCGATACGCGCCAGTTGTGGTTCACCGGCAATCTGTATGAGAACGACATTGCCAGCGTGCACATCGGCCAGCCGATCACGCTGCACACGGCAGCGTATCCGGACCGCGATTTCACCGGCCGCGTGAGCTTCATCGCCCCCAACATCGACCCCGCCACGCACACGCTGACCGTGCGCTGCGACGTGCCCAACCCCGACGGCCTGCTGCGCCCCGAGATGTACTCGACCGCGCGCATCCAGATCGGCACAGGCATGGCCTCGGTGGTGCCAAAGTCCGCGCTGGTCAAGGAGCGTGGCAGCTACTACGTGATCGTGCAAAGCGATGCCAAGCACTTCAAGCGTGTGCAGGTGCAAGGCAAGGACACGGGCGCCGATGGCAGCTTTGCGGTCACAGCCGGTCTGGATGCTTCATCGCAAGTGGTGGTGCGCGGCGCCGCCCTGCTCAATGAAATGATCGTGAAGGCGGGGGCGTAGGCATGAGCTTCAACCCGATCGCGGGCATTCTCAAGCGGCGGCTGCTGATCGTCTTCCTGGCGATCGCGCTGCTGGTCGCGGGCATCCTGTCGTTCCGTGAGCTGCCGCTGCAGGCGTATCCGGGCGTGGCGCCACTGTCGGTACAGGCCATTACGCAGTGGCCAGGCCGCAGCACGACCGAAGTCGAGCAGCAGATCACCATCCCCATCGAGAACGCGCTGGCCGGTGTGCCGGACGTGCAGTCGTTCCGTTCGGTGTCGCTGTTCGGCCTGTCGGTGGTGACGCTCAAGTTCAAGGAAGGCACAGACAGCTTCAAGGCGCGTCAGAACTTTTCGCAATACCTCGCACAGGCCAATCTGCCCACGGGCATCCAACCTGCCCTGAGCCCGGACTCCGACGCCACCGGCGAAATCATGCGATTCCGCCTGGTGGGCGACGGCGTGGATCTCACCACGCTCAAGAGCTACCAGGACTACGACATCACCAAGGAGCTCAAGCACGTCCAGGGTGTGGCGGACGTGAGCTCCTTCGGCGGCAAGGTGAAGGAGTATCACATCGTGCCGTCGCCGGCGAAGCTGCAGTCGTACGGCATCACGCTGTCGCAGCTCATCACGGCCATCGGCAATGCCAACAACAACACCGGCGGCAACCTGCTGCGCGACGGCGAACAGCAGTTCGTGGTGCGCGGCGTGGGCCTGCTGCAGACGGTGGAAGACATCCGTAACGTGGTGGTGGCTGCCAACAACGGCGTGCCGGTGCGTGTGCGCGACATTGCCGAAGTGGAAGTCGGCAACGTGCAGCGTCTGGGCATGGTGCAGTACAACGACCAGCCCGACGTGGTGGAAGGCATCGTGCTGCTCAAGCGCGACGCCAATGCCACCGAGGTGCTGGCCAAGGTGCGCGACAAGGTTGCCGAGCTGAACAACAGCATCCTGCCGAAGGACATCCAGATCAAGCCGTTCTACGACCGCCAAGTACTGCTCGACATCACCATGGGAACGGTGGAACACACGCTGGTGGTGGGTATCTCGCTGGTGCTGGCGGTGCTGTTCGTGTTCCTGGGCAACCTGCGTGCGGCGGCCGTGGTGGCAGCGGTGATTCCGCTGGCACTGTGCGTGTCGTTCATCAACATGGAGCACTTCCATGTGCCGGCCAACCTGATCTCGCTGGGCGCGATCGACTTTGGCGTGATCGTGGATGCGGCGGTGATCGTGATGGAAAACATCATGCGTCACCTGGAAGAAGGCGCTGACAAGCTGGAAGACGCCATCGTCAAGGCCACCAACGAAGTGCAGCGCGCGATGATCTTCTCCACGGGCATCATCATCGTGGCGTATTCGCCGCTGTTCTTCATCGGCGGTGTGGAAGGCATCATCTTCAAGCCGATGGCGTTCACGATGGGCTTTGCGCTGATGGCCTCGATCGTGCTGAGCCTGACCTTCGTGCCGGCCGCCACGTCGTTCGTGTTCGGCAAGTCGCTGCATCCGCATTCGCCGGCCTTTGTGGGCGCGATCCTGCGCTGGTACAAGCCGCTCTTGCACCGCCTCATCGCACGCCCCAAGACGGTGTTTGCCGCTGCCCTCGCCGCACTGGGCCTGACGCTGTACAGCGCCAGCTTCCTGGGCACGGAATTCTTGCCGACACTGGAAGAGAACAACCTCTGGCTGCGCATCACGCTGCCGAACACGGTGGACCTGAACTACTCCGCCTCGGTCGCCAACGACCTGCGCACGTACTTCGGCAAGCAACCGGAAATTGAGAAGGTCTCGGTACAGATCGGCCGGCCGGATGACGGCACCGACTCCACCGGTGTGTTCAACCAGGAGTACGGCCTGTACTTCTCGTCGCCCGACAAATGGGGCCCCGGTGTAACCAAGGCGCATCTGGTCGAGCGTCTGGCCAAGCATCTGGAGAAGATTCCGGGCATCGAATACAACTTCTCGCAGTACATCCAGGACAACGTGGATGAGGCGCTCTCGGGCGTGAAGGGCGAGAACTCGGTCAAGCTGTTCGGCAACGACCTCGACATGCTTGAAGCCAAGGCCACCGAAATCCAGACGCAGCTCAAGAAGGTGCAGGGTCTGGTGGACGTGGGCATCTTCCGCGAACTGGGTCAGCCGACGCTGAACGTCTCCATTGATCGCCAGGCCGCCGCGCGCTTCAACATCAACGTGAGCGACGTGCAGAATCTCGTGCAGTACGCCATCGGCGGCTCGCCGGTCACGCAGATCCTGGAAGGCGAGAAATCGTTCGGCCTGGCAGTGCGCCTGAACCAGCAGTCGCGTGCGTCGTATGACGCCATCCGCGAGCTGTTGATCGACACGCCGGACGGCCAGCACATCCCGCTGTCGATGATCGCCAAGGTGCAGATGACCGACGGCCCGTTCTTCATCTACCGCGAAGAAGGCAAGCGCTACATCGCCATCAAGTTCGGGGTGCGTGGGCGCGACCTCGGCAGCGCAGTGGACGAGGCGCAGCGCATGGTGGGCAACAACGTCAAGCTGCCTGAGGGCTACACCGTCAAATGGGACGGCCAGTTCAACGAGATGAAGGTCGCCCAGGGCAAGCTGATGGTGATCGTGCCGCTGACGATCCTGGTGATCTTCCTGCTGCTCTACAGCACGTTCGGCAACTTCAAGGACGCGCTGATGGTGGTGCTGAACGTGCCGTTTGCGGCCATCGGCGGGTTGCTGGCGCTGCATATCGCCAACGAGACGCTGTCGATCTCGGCGGGTATCGGCTTCCTGTCGCTGTTCGGGATCGCCATTCAGGACGGGGTGATTCTGATCTCGTACGTCAACCGCCTGGCGCACTCCGAGAACCTGCATGAAGCGACGGTAGAGGGTGCCGCGCTGCGCCTGCGCCCGGTCATCATGACGGCCATGCTGGCAGGCCTCGGTCTGTTGCCGGCGGCGCTGTCGCACAGCATCGGCTCTGAGGCGCAGCGCCCGCTGGCGCTGGTGATCGTCGGCGGCATGGTGACGACGACGATCCTCACGCTGCTGGTGCTGCCGGTGGTGTTCACGTGGGCGCACCGCAATCGCGGCAC
>F21B_10006256_pt1 | contig 28379 bp, 26 predicted proteins | sample RepKananBrdUF21B_FD_10803 | JGI IMG/M metagenome (IMG submission 10803) | reverse complement strand
CACCGCCCCGCATAGGGGGGGGCCGACAGCGAAGCCACCGAAGAACGCGGCCGACAGCAGCCCCGAGGCCGTGGCCGCGCCGCCGAAGATCGGGTCTCTCAGCAGCATGCCCATCGCGATCGCGTTGGTCGCCACCGCCGTCAAGCCCATCCCCGCAGCGCCAGCCCACAGCATCCAATGCGTAGTGGAGTCCGAGCACATGGTGATGCCGACGGCCAGTGCGGCGAATGCCAGCAGTGCGAGCAGCAATTGCGATTCGTCCTTGAGTCGGGCTCCCAACGGTGTCAGCACCACGCGGGAAAAAATGCCCGTGGCCCCAAACGTAGCGACCATGAGGCCGGCTTGCGCTGGCGTTGTTCCGTGCAGGGTGGCGAACAAGGGCAGGAAGGTGACGAAGGACGATAGGGCCATGCCGACACAGCCTTGGACCCCCATCAACCGCCACAACAGTCCGTTGGGGCGCAGAGCTGCGCGACCTTTGGCCTGTGTCGCGCGCCGTGCCGGTGCCGGTGCCGACAGCGGCGATAGCAGGCACATCAGCAGTGAAACCGGCGCGATCAGACCCAGCGCGGCGCGCCAGCCGTAGTGGGCCGCTAGCCCCGGCAGCGCCAGACCGGCAAACAGTGCGCCGATCTGTACACCGGACTGCTTCAGACCGACGATCAGCGCTTTTTTCTCGGGCGCAACCCGCTGCGCGATGAGCAGGTTGGTGACTGGGTTCGACAGTGCCTGCGCGACCCCGCAGATGGCGACGGCAACAATCACGCCGCCAAAGCCCGGCACGGCAAGGATTGCCGCGTAGGCCAAAGCCACCGCCGCAAAGAGCATACACAGTCCACGCCGCGAGCCGAGCCGCTCCACCAGCGGCCCCGCTCCAAGCGAGAGAACGGCGGCGAGACCGAAGGCGCTCATCGTGACATAGCCTAACCACCCGGCCTCGATATGCAGGTCGCGGATCAGGAACGGCCCCAGCGTGCCGATGGCATACAGGATCAGCATTGGCAGAGCCATCGCCATGGTCAACGTTGCACTCAACCCAAGCTCGACCCGTGCCGTTCGGCGAAAAAATTTGGTCGCCGCCCTCATTGCGCCGTCTCGCTTTTCGACTCGGCATAGGCTTGCAAGAGCTGCTTGCCGATGTGGTTGATCAGCACCTCGTCCGCGCCGTCCAGGATGCGCGTGGCGCGGGCCATGCGGTAAATGCCGGAGAGCGGAGTCTCGTCGCCGAGACCTTCTGCGCCAAATATCTGGATGGCGGAATCGGCTGCAACATGCAGTGCTTGCGATGCTGCGACTTTCGCCATGTTGACCGCAACTTCGCTGCGCTCTTGCTGGTCCACGCTGACGGCCGCCAGCCTGACGAGGCAACGTGCGCTGGCGATGGCTTGATGCGCTTGAAAGACGTGCTGTCGCACCAACTGCTTGTCCGGCAGCCGGGCCAGGGCGCCGCGCGGCGAGCAGATACGCCCGCACATCAAATCGAAGCAGCGCTGTGCCAGCCCGACCCAATGGATGGCGTTAAGCGTGCGCCCCAGGGCCAATCGCTCCTGCATTAGATCGAGCCCCCGGTCGCGTTGCCCAAGGACGTAGCTCTCAGGCACCGATACCTGGTCGAAGGACAATTCGCATTGCCCCTGCAGCCGGCCCAGGACCGGCATCTCCCGCTCGATGCGAAAGCCCGCTGCGTCGGTGGGCACCACAATCATTGAAAAGGCGTGTTCCGGAGCGGCCTCCTGCCGGGTACGTGCCACGACCGTGACGAAGGTAGCTTGTGCGGCCCGGGAGATGTACCACTTGCGGCCTTCGACGATCCACTTGCCGCTGGTCAGCTCGGCACGGGTCTGCATCGTCGCCGGCACCGATCCTGCGGCATCCGGCTCCGACATGCCGTAAGCGCCGATGCCGCTCCCCTCCACCAACGGCGTGAGGAAACGCTCGCGGACAGCAGCGCTGCCGTGCCGGCGCAGCATATGTACGTCCAGCGTGGTACGACTGCCGAAGATCGCAGGCCCGTATTCCGAACGGCCTTCCTGTTCGGCAACCGGCAGGTATTCAGCCAGCGAGGCAATCTTGCCGCCGTGGTCAGCAGGATAGAACAGGCCCCATAGCCCAGCCTCCCGCGCGGTATGCGCCAGCTCAGCCATTTTTGCGGCGGCCTGGGCATCGCCCTGGGCCAGTACCGGCTCGCTCGGCACGATGAGGTCGTCGGTGAAGGTCTTGACGGCATCGGCCAGCGACTGCGCCGGCATGCCGAGATGGAGTGGGAGGGCGGACAATGTCTTCTCCTGCGCGATCAATGGGATATCCCGATGCCGAGTTCGAGAAACGCAACTTCCGCAGCTAGCAGTTTCTTGTCCACCTTGCCGGCGGGTGTGAGTGGGAAGCGGCGCATGTAGCGCAGGTACTCGGGAAGCTTGTTGGTTTCCAGCCCCTTGCTGCGCAGGTAACCAGAGATCTCGGCCAATGCCGGACGCGCCACGCCGTCGCGCATCGTCAAGCACAAGCACACGCGCTGCCCTAGGTCGGGATCGGGCACCGGCACGCAGGCCGCGCTCACTACGTCCGGGTAGGCGGTGGCGAGGTTCTCGATCTGGACCGTGCTGATGTTCGCGCCACCACGAATGATGATGTCCTTCTTACGTCCGGCCAGCGCTAGCCGGCCGTCGGCATCGATAAAGCCAAGGTCGCCGGTATGGACCCAGCCCTCTGCATCACGATACTTCGCGTCAAGTTCCGGTGCATTGACGTACTGCATCGGAGACATCGGGCCGCGGGCAGTGATCTCTCCCACCTCGCCGTCCTGTACCGCCCGCCCAGACGCATCGACGATCCGAATGTCGCAGACGGCGGGGTTGGGGCGGCCCACGCTTCTGAAAATGACGTCGGCCTCGTCCTCCAGCGTGTTGTGGCAATTGACGCCGTCGGCGGAACCGTAGAGGCTGATGAAGCGGCAATCGAAAGCATTGATGCAGCGGCGGATGCTGGCTTGATCGATGACCGCCCCGCCTGAAACCAGTGCAGTCAGACTGGACTTGTCAATGCCGGCCAGCATGGGGTCGGCGGCCATACGTTGCAGCATGGTCGGCACACCGAGAACATGTGTCGGCTTGAAAGCCGAGATCGCCTCGATCGCCTGCGTCGCCTCGAATTTCGGCAACAGTGCAACCGATCCACCTAGCCAGCACAACACGCCAAAGGTTGCCGTCGAGCCGAAGGCAGAGCCGAGTGGCACAAGATACAGGCCGCGAAACGACTCGCCGTCGGGGTGCAGTCGCTGTAAAAAACGCCCGCGGCCGCCCAGCAGTGCATTGTGGGAATACGCCACAAGCTTGGGTTCCGACTCGGTGCCGGACGAAACGAGGAAACGCACGGGATCGTCGGGGCTGACCGGAGGTAAGTCTTGGGGGGCGATGGGTTGTGTTTGCAGCAGGTGATCCAGACCATGCCAGCCCTCACGGGCGCTGCCATCGATGATCAGCACGCGTAGCGACAAGACGGTAGGCCGCAGCGATTCGATGAGCTGACACATATCAAGCTCGCCGTAAGATGGCGTCACAATCACCGCCCGCGCCTGGCAGCGTTTGAGCAGCGATTCGATGTCGAGCCGACCCCGCCCTGGCGGGAAAGGGGCAACCACCGCACCGAGTGCCGCCGCCGCCAGATCGATGGCGCAACTGTGCCAGGTGTTCGGCAACTGGTAAGCCACCACGTCGCCAGCGACGATGCCGCGCGCTTTCAGGCCAGCTGCCAGCCGCAGCGTTCCGTCGAGCAGTTCACCGTAGCTCACGCTGCCAGCAGGCGACAGCACAGCAGTTTTGCTGGGATTGCATTCGGCATGCTGACGGAACATCTCAAAAACAGAGCGGTTCGGGTACAGGCCCCGCCGCGCCCATTCGCGGCGCAGGCCGCCAGGAACCAGATCGATGATGCCGGCAGCGTTCATTGAAAGCTCCAAGGAGAATTGACGCGCGTATAAGACCCGGGCACCAGGCCGGCAGCCAACCGGGGGTTGTCACGCAGTTCGCTCAAGTCATCCGGCGCGAGTGAGGCGGGAATACCGAGTGGTTCGAGCACGGCGAGCCATTCCGATGCAGTTTTCGACGACAACGCCTCGGGCAGACGGGCATGCAGTTCTGTTGCAGATACGTCCCTACTGAGGCCGGCGGCGCCTGCTAGGGCAGCCATCGTCCGCGCATCCGGGCAATCGAGCGCGAGCCAGCCTTGGCGCGTCGGGTAGACCGCTTGCAAGACGCTGTCCGACGGCAGTGTTTCCCGCGAATGGAGCAGTGCATCCAAATCCTCAGTGCAAAGCAGGCTTGCCGCGCCCAGCAGCGACGACTCCATGCGCAGTCCTGCAGGCAGCAACGATCGGCTCAGTAGCGCAGCGGTCACGCCTTGCGCGGCGACGGCTCCGCCCAGTACATCCAGCACGGTGAAAAGCGATCCACCATCGGTGTGGGAGGCGCGGGCGATCTTGTGTGCGATACCGGAATAAGCCTGCACCACGAAATCGGTGCCGGGCAACGCCTGCTCGCCATCACCCCAGCCACCGGCGTATGCATACACCAGAGCCGGATTGATGCGCCGTAAATCTGCCGAATCGAGTTGCAATGCAGCGGCTTTGCCGGGCGCCCAGTTGTGCAGGAACACGTCTGCCTCTCTCGCAAGTGCGTGAATCTCGGCACGGCCATGCGCTGCCTTGATGTCGATCTCGCGCACGATTTTCGATCGGTTGAGGGCATCGAAGCGGGCGGATACACCCTCGGCTATTGGCGGTACGCCGCGCAACGGATCGCCGCCCGGAGGCTCGATGCGGATCACGGTCGCGCCGAGCATTGCCAGCAGATGGCCGGCCAGCGGCCCCTGGATGCGACGGCAGGATTCAATAACCGTCATGCCGGATAAAGGAAGCGGGCCGGTGGCGCGGTTCGAGCCATAAGGCGCGGACTCGCCTGTCTCGCTCGTGAAAGCCCATGGCCCTCGCCGCCATAGCGGATGTGCATCGATGTCCGCAGCGCGCTCTTGTAGCGAGCGCACCGGGCAGATTGCCACACCGGTATGCGCGCAGACCTCGGCGATCCGTGCATAGGGCAGACGCGCTAGCGCGTCAATCAGTGTGGCGGGCAGCGGGGCGACGGCCTTGGCGTAACGCAGCAGAAAACCATTCCAGCCCTTGCCCGCGCTTTCCATGTCGACGCCGATTTCTGACCAGAATGAGCGCCAAGGCGGCGCATCGAGCGTTTCCAGTTCGAACACCACGCCGTCGGCCGATACGAAGGGCGGCCGCTCTGTCGTCGAACTGCTGCCGGGCAGGATTTTCTCGGGCGATTCCAACGCGGTTGCGCCAGCCAGATACTGCCCAACTGCGAGCATGCCCGCCGACGCCAAAGAGGTCGAAACCCGTTCGCAGGGCACGCCTCGCCGCATCCCAAGAGCACAAGCTAGCGCCCCCTGCAGTGCTAGCGTCGCTGCCAGCGTTGAGACATAGTTCACACCTAGCGGCTGCATTCGCCCGCTGGCACGCCCGTGCACAGACATCAGGCCACATGCCGCCTGCAAAGTGAATTCGGTGGTTGCCGCCGCGCTGTCGGGCCAGCCGCTTATCTCACACGTAATGGGCGACGCATCGGGAAGCAGCAAGCCAAAGGACAGGCTGTGCCCACATTCCCATACCCGCGGCGCTATCTGTGCCATGCCCAGAACCACGCTCTGATAGTCGAGCGAAGAAGTGAGCGGCCCAAACAGAGGGCTAGCGGTTGCCGGCAATCCTGTGATCGTGCAATGAGGTAGAAGCGGCCGCTGCTTCATCTCGCGTGCTCCCTGCTTGCCTGCGTCAAGCGAATCGCACGGCTCGACCCGCCAGCGACCGCAGGTAAGATCGTGACAGAGTCGCCTTCGCGCACAGCAGCGTCCAGTTCGCCGGAGAAGCGGATGTCGCTGTCATTGACGTAGATATTCACGAAGCGGTGTAGCTGGCCGTCCTGCATCAGCCGTTGCTGGATGCCGGGGTGATAGCGTTCCAGATGCGCAATGATGTCGCGGATCGTCGCTCCGCTCGCTTCAACGCGCTTCCGATCGTTAGTCAGCGGGCGCAAGAGGGTGGGGATATGAACGATGATGGTCATGACATTTCCTTCTCCGGGGTCGGAGTGGGGGAGGCAATTGAGTGTGGCGGGACGTAGTGATCAACCGTCCTGATCGATTCTTCGACGACGCAGCCTTCGAAGATGCGAAAACTGCGAACGGCCTGTTCGCACGCAGCGTCGGTGGAGACAATGACGTAATGCGCGTGCGGCTCGGCGGCGCAGGCAATGTCGTCCCGGCTTGGATAAGCATCCGAACTGGTATGCGAGTGGTAGAGCACGAGCGGCTCTTCGCCACGCTCTTCCATCTCTTTCCAGAGGCGGAGTTGTTCGAGCGAATCGAAGCGGAAGGCTTCGGACGATTGCGCAGCATTGCGCATCGAGATCAGCCGCATGGGGCGATTCGAGCCAACCGGGCCGGCAATGACGCCGCAGGTTTCGAGTGGGTGGTCCTGCCTGGCCTGCGCCAGCATGGCGTCGATGAGTTCGGCGAGAATAACAAGCACCTTATCCTCCTTCGCTCAATAGCCTGGCAGCGAGGGATCAACTTCTTTGATCCACGCGAGAATGCCGCCATCTAGGTTCCAGAGCCGGGTAAAGCCCTGTTTTTGCAGCGCTAACAGAACTTGGCGGGAGCGCGCGCCGGATTTGCAGTGCAGGACAATTGGGGCGTTTCGATCAAGCTGCGAAGCGAACTCCGGCAACATTGCCCGGTCCTTAGGAATGTGTTGTGCCCCGGGGATGCGCACGATGTCCCATTCGGTTGCTTCGCGCACGTCGATCAATTGGAAGTTGTCGCCGCGATCCTGCCAGCGCTTGAGTTCGGGCGCGCTGATGGAGGGGGGCTCAGCATCTTGATCGCTCTGACGGCGCAGGCCGCAGAACGCTTGGTAGTCTGTTAGCGCAGCAATCGGCATGCGCTTTGGATCGCGTCGCAGCGGAATGAAGCGATAGCTCATGTCTAGCGCATCGTAGACAGCGAGCCGGCCCAGCAAAGTATCGCCCAGGCCTGTGATGAGCTTTACCGCCTCCGTGGCCATCATCGCGCCAATCGACGCGCACAGGATGCCGAGCACGCCGCCTTCAGAGCAGGACGGAGCAAGTTCGGGCGGCGGTGGCTCAGGGTACAGATCTCGATAGTTGAGCCCGGCGTCGTCTGGTGCTTGCTCCCAGAACACCGAGGCCTGCCCCTCGAAGCGGAAGATGGAGCCCCAGACATAGGGCTTGCCTGCCAGCACGCAGGCATCATTGACCAGATAGCGGGTCGCAAAATTGTCGGTGCCATCGACAACCAAGTCGTACCCACCGAAGATGGACAGCGCATTCGACGCGTCCAGCCTATCCATGTATAGCTGGACTTTGACGTAGGGATTGATGTCGTGGATCGAGTCGCGCGCGCTTTCCGCCTTCGGCTTGCCCAAGTCGGCAACGCCGTGAATGACTTGCCGCTGCAGGTTTGACTCGTCCACCACGTCGAAATCGACGATACCTATCGTGCCGACGCCGGCGGCCGCAAGGTACAGCAAAACTGGCGACCCTAGGCCACCCGCGCCAACGACCAGCACTCTGCTGCTCTTCAAGCGTTTCTGCCCATCGAGACCCACGTCGGGCAACAGCAGATGCCGGCTATAGCGACTGATTTCCGCCGCGCTCAAGTTCGCCGACGGTTCTACCAAAGGGAGCAGCTTCATCGCACTACCCCCTACGCTCATTAATCGAACACAGACAGTCGTCTCCCTGTCCGTGAAGCGGCATGACCGACAGTGAGCGCGTTGTATAGAAAGCGTAGCCATGCCACACCGCCAGCGCGGTGATGGCGGCAACGTTGAAGCAGCGCATTACAAGGAAAAACTGGGCGAGTCGAGACAACTCGCGCCTGGTAGCGAACGGCATGGTGCAGCTCCTGATCAAAGGGGAACGTATCGGGTGCGCAGCGATGGACCGCGCCTGGCATGCAGCGAGCAGCGGTCATGTCGCCAAGGGCACGGCCCGGCGTATTCAGTGCATCAACCCGACGGACGTCCCGTTGGATTTATGCTTGCTCTCCGGCAATGAACACCGGCGGAGCAAGGCCATAGGCGTGCGACGGCGTGCCGCTCAAGCAGCGGCACGAACGCCAGCAGCGATCAGGAAAGCGATGGAGGAGCGCGGGATTGCGGCGCGGCCCAAACAAACAGCGGGCGCGGCGACTGGTAGTAGAGCACGGGCCGCATGGGCGTCCCGTTCAGAAGGGGAAGATGGAATTCAGCCGCAGGAGGAAGTCCCACCGCTCCTGCATGCGTGAAGCAGAAAGGGCAATGTTCGGTCGGTATGGACTTGGCAGGCGCGGAGGACGTGCTGCTTTGCTCGCCCTCGACCTTGATCAGCCTGGAGCCCTTGACCGAGCAAACCTGGACCCACAAGTCATCGGCCCCCTTGGTGGCAGACAGCGCGAAAGAAATGAACGGCGCAAGCGCCGCCAGCAGGACCGCAAAACATACGATCCAAGTGGCAACGTAGCGTGTGTCCCGGTTCATTTCCATATGATTATTTTATCATCGGCGTCATGCAGTCGAGCGAAAACCTTGCTGTCTCACATGCGCAAGTTGAGCCGACGATCGGTGACGAAGATGCCGTCAAGTTAATAGCTGGGATGCTGCAGATGATCTAGTGACAAATTGCCGCGGGGAAAAGAATGGGATCTGTTTTTACTGGCCCAATTTTATTCCCCACGTCTTCATGCTGCATATCGCCAAACGAATGTGGGTCATGACTTGCTGTGCTAATCGACCGATGATTTGAGTTGCCTCTCCCATATGGTGTGGGGCAATAGCCTGTTGGCCGTATTTGAGTCAGCGCGTTCACGCGTGCCATGTGCTCGCGTTCATGAGACGGCGTTGCTGCGATCTTCCTGCCTAAAAATTCCAGACAATACCTGCACGCAGCGTGCGGGGCTCGGCCGGGTGGATGTGGTGGTCATTGATGCCTGTGGCCACGCCATTGGCATCCAGCGGTGATGCTTCGCCCTTGAGCAAAGAGGCATAGTAATAGTCGATGTCGTTCACTTTCTTGTTGAGCGCGTTCAGCACCTCAACAAACACGCGCACGTTCTTCTGCACCCGGTAGCCGAGCTTGAGGTTGACCAGGAACGACGATGCAGAACGTACGCTGTTGTCTTCCACCAGCGGGCGTGGGCCGAAGTAACGCAGGCGCGCGCCCAGTGTCCAGCGTTCGTGCGCCCACGAGACGCCGGCCGATGCGGTGGTCTGGATGGCTTCGGGAATGTAGTCGCCTACCGGATTGCTGTCGCGAAAGCGGGCGCGCGAGAAAGCCGCATCCGCATCCAGGATCAGCTCCGGCAGCGGTGTGTAGTACGCGGCCAATTCCACGCCAGTGCGGCGGCTGGGCCGGCTTGGCTCAGTGGTGCCCGTGTCGCCCGAGAAGACAAGCTCGGAGCCAATGTCCAGCCGCCACAACGATGCGGAAAGCTGCAGGTTGGGTGCGAGCTCCCGCGTGCGCACGCCGATCTCGTAGCCGGTGGCGGGTACCAGCACTGACACCTTCTGCACAGGGTCTCCGCTCACGGGGTCGACGGTGGTGGTCGCGCCGCGCACGTCGTTGCTGTGATAACCCCGGCCCCAGTTCATGAACACATCGGTGCGCGCCGTGGGCGACAGCACCACGCTTAGCTTGGGGCTGACGATGTGGTCAGACCCGCTGCCCGAATTGAGCGGGTTGCTGCTGGCCACGTTGTACCAAAACTGGTCTGCCCGCACGCCAGCAATGGTGCGTAACCACGGGAGCCACTGCGTGCTGTTGCGCAGGTAGAGCGCGGTGCTGGTTTCGTTCACGGTGTCGCTGCGCACCAGTGCGTAGGGCTGGCGTGCCTCCGTGTTGCTGAGGCTGATCGGGTCGAGCCGGTCAAACCGAGTTTGCGAGCCGAACTCGGTTTCGCTCTCGCGCCCTGCCAATGTCCCCAGCCACGTGCGTGACGCATTCACACCCGTGGTGACCCGGTTCTCGAACTGCTCGAACTGGTCTCCCTGCACGGGGTTGTTGAGCGCATAGGTGAAGTCGGAGAACAGCTGCAATCGGCTCTTGATGACGTACGCATTGGCCTTGAGCTGTCCGTCGGCTAGGGGGCGCAACCAGTCGACCGACAGGCTGTAGCGCGAGGCGGCCCCACCATCGGTCGGGTCGATGGCGCCAAAGCGCGAGATGAGTCCTTCGTTGATGGCGCGCAGCGGCACTTGGTCGGTCGACTGCCACGCGTTCTTGTACGCCATGCCGGTGATGCTTACACGCTCGCCGCCGCCCAGCGGTACGGTGTAGCGCAGCACACCGTTGAGCTTGTGCACGCCCTCGGGCACCGTCCACGGGCCGTTCTCGCCCAGCCACTCGAAGCCGTAAAGCAGCGTGCCGGGGCCGACGGTGTTGGCGTTGGCCAGCAGGCCGCGCCGGTAGTTGTGCTCACCCAGTTCGAACTGCGCAATACCCTGCGGCAGGCGGTCGACATAGTCGATGCGTACCGCGCCGGCAGCGGAAAAGTCGCCTTCTTCCGCAAAGTAAGTGCCTTTCTTATAGGCAATGCCGCTGACCAGCTCGGGGATGACGAAGTTGAGATCGGTGTAGCCCTGACCATGCGCGTTCGTGCGCATGTTGACCGGCATGCCGGCCACGGTGGTGGCCAGGTCTGTGCCGTGGTCGAGGTTGAAGCCGCGCAGGAAGTACTGGTTGGCTTTGCCGTCGCCGCTGTGCTGGGTGACGATCAGGCCTGGTACCGTCTCCAGCAGTTCGCCCGGTCGCAGCAGGGGCCGGTTCTCCAGTTGGGCGCGCGGCACGTAGCCCTGGTTGGCCGCCTCACCCGTGGCCGCAGCGGTGGCTGCAGAGCCGCTGACGGTGGTGGCCTCCAATTGCACCTCGGGCTGTTGCACGCCGCCCGCATGGGCAGCACCTGAATGCACCAGGGCATAGCCCAGCCCCCACAGCGCTCCGATCGACCACGCCTGACTCGCACGCATCCACCCACTCCCTGACGCTTGATATTTGTGTATGAAGATTTATGCAAACTTCATACCAACATGCAAGTTTGGCGTCACATGCTTGCCAGTGATGGGCTCAATGCGGGTGATGGTGGTGGTGCCCGTGGTCGTCCGGGGTGCCCGAGGTCATGATCAGGTTGAGCTGGCCTTGCTTGACGCCGCGCTCGCTGCTTATGGCATCGGCCAGACGGCGCACGGCACTGGCAGGCCCACGCAGGATGACGGTCTCGATGCAGTGCTCATCATCCAGATGCGCGTGCATGGTGGACACCGTCAGGCCGTGGTGGGCGTGCTGGATGCGCGTCAGCCGCTCAGCCAACTCACGCTCGTGGTGGTTGTAGATGTACGACAGGTTGGCCACGCAGGGGCCATCTTCGTTGTGCGATTCTCGCCAGCGGTCCAGGTGCACGCGCAGGAGGTCGCGTACCGCTTCCGAGCGGTTGGCGTAACCGTGCTCCGCCATCAGCCGGTCAAACTCGGCGGCCAGCGCATCGTCCAGAGAGATCGTGAAGCGTTCCATAGTGGGGCATCAAGGCACCCGCTTTGTGCATTGCCCGGGGGTGGGCTAGGCAGGGCAGGCAAGTGGTTCGATTGTACTGAGCAGATACGCCCGCGCACGCGAGTGGAGTTCTTATGGGAGCTTGTACCGATCTATCGGGATAGTGGACTTTCAAAAGTCCATCACACATGATAACTATTCTTATCGCAATAGCTGCATTGAAGCACTAAACTGCCTTCTATGAAAACGCGTCTGCTTCCCGTTCATCCCTCGGTCGACACCCCACCTGATTTCCCCGACACCGCCGAACTGGCGGCGCTGCGTGCCTGGCATGCTGGTTTGTCCACCCGCGAAGCCGTTGAGCGGTACCTGGGCGAGCGCCGGGTGCCAGGGCAGTCCTCGCGCAGCGTGCTCAGCCGCATCCGGCTCCAGCTCGCCACGTTTGCGCGCCAGCGGCAGCGCGAGGACCTGGCGGTACTGTTTGAGATACCAGCGGCTGAGCGCGCCAAACAGGGCAGGGCGGCTGACCAGGCGATCGAACTGCTTCGCACGCTGCCGCTGCCAGCCCCGCTGATCAGCGATGACGTGGAACGATGGCTGGACGCGCGCGCCGTCGCCGCACTGCGGGCCGTCGGCATCGACACCCTGGCGGATCTGACCGTCCGCGTGCCGCGCCGGCGTCGTTGGTGGGCGGCCATTCCTGGGCTGGGGCAGGCTGGTGCGCGGCGGATCGAGGCGTTCTTTGCCGAACACCCGCGATTGACCGAGCGTGCCCGGGCGCTGATCGCTGCACAGGTCCGCGGTGTGGTGGTGCCCTGGGAGCAATTGCGGCTGCCGCACGAAGTCGACGGCTCGCAAGGGCAATTCCGTGCGCCGCGCGCGACCTGCGTGCTCACTGCCGACAACGACTACGAGGCCGTCCAGGCCTGGCTTTCCCTACACGAATCCCCCGCAACCCAGCGGGCGTACCGCAAAGAAGCCGAGCGCTTGATGTTGTGGGCGATCGTCGAACGCGGTCGGCCGCTATCGTCACTGACCACCGAGGATGCAATCGCCTACCGTGGCTTCCTGCGTCGACCAACGCCGCGAGAACGCTGGGTCGGGCCGGCACGCCCGCGCACATCCGTCGAGTGGCGGCCATTCACGGACGGGTTGTCTGCGCGCTCGGTCGCCTACGCGTTGTCCGTGTTGGGGGCCATGTTCCGGTGGCTGATTCAGCAGCGCTACATGCTGGCCAACCCGTTCGCTGGCGTCAAGGTGCGCGGCGGCGGCAGGACTGCCGCGCTGGATGCCTCGCATGCATTTAGCGACGGCGAATGGGCGCTCGTGCGCACGATTGCCGACGGTTTGGAGTGGTCCTACGGCTGGGAAGCACCCGCCGCACAGCGGCTGCGTTTTGTATTGGATTTTGGCTATGCAACGGGCCTGCGGGCGAGCGAACTCGTTTCTTCCAAGCTCGGTGACGTCGAAACGGATCGGCAGGGCGATCACTGGCTGAACCTGGTGGGGAAGGGGAGCCGCGCCGGCAAGGTCGCGCTGCCGCCGCTCGCGTGTTCGGCTATCGACCGCTACCTAGTAGAGCGCGGGCTGCCCGTCACGCGGTCGCGCTGGAACCCGAAGACGCCGCTGGTTGGTGGCTTGGGGTTGGATCCTGGCGGCGGGATTACGGGAACGCGGTTGTGGAGTGTGGTGCGGCGGTTTTTTGAGACCGCCGCCGATGTCATCGAGAACGACCATGCAGTAATGGCTGAGAAGCTACGCAAGGCCAGCCCACACTGGATGCGGCATACGCATGCCACTCACGCACTCGCGCGCGGTGCGGAACTGACCACCGTGCGGGATAACCTGCGGCACGCGTCCATCTCGACGACGTCGATCTATCTGCATGGTGACGACGTGAAGCGGGCTCGGCAGATCAATGCGGCTTTTGCGGCAGAATGAAATCAAGGCCGCAATGGCCCGAAAGCCATTACCAATGGAGTCCGACCGTTATGAAGCCGACCTTCCAGGAGCGCCAAGAACTTAGAAGTCAGTTTGCCAACGATGTCGACAGGATGGTGCTTTGCTTGCAAGCGACTGCCGTCACCGCCACAGATGATGAAGTCGTCCAGGCTTGGGCTGAGTACTCCGACGACAACCGTGCTGGTTGGCTAACTCTTCCAGAAAGTGATGAGACCTTACGCCAGCTTCTGATCAAGTATTTGACAATAACAAGGACACGACTCGTTTGGCGCGTCACCGGCGTCGAAGCAACGGACGGGACCGGCGATTTCATCGTCCCGCTGCCATCGGAACTGCTTGAACAGTTGGGGTGGCAAATCGGCGAGGAATTGGCGCTTGAACAAGTTGAACCCGGCACCGTGCGGTTGCGACGCACCTAGGCAGTGTCTCCGCGGCGCGGGGAAGGTCAAAAGTGGTTACGGACAGTCTTAACAGAATCGTGTCCCTAAAGGAACTCAACGATATTGGGGCACGCAACGCAGGTACCAAATGGCACAAGCGGTCGAATCTGACATTACGACGTAGGGTTCCGTTGGAAAGTGGCGAATTTCGACCCATCTTTCCGTTGGAGCGGTGTGTTTGCGTCACATCTCGGCCCTGCCTTTTTACTACGAAACGCGTGTAATTTGCATTATGTTAAATAAAATACGGACCAGCATCGCCGATCCCAACCCGTTCTTGACTAAGCCTTCTTCAAAAACTCCGGCTTGAGCAGATAGCTCACCCCATCGATCTTGCAATCGATCGGATGGTCGCCCGAGACAAAGCGGATGTTCTTGATCTTGGTGCCGGCCTTGAGCGTGCCCGACCCGCCCTTGAGCTTCAGGTCTTTGACCAGCGTGGCTGCATCGCCAACGTTCAGGACATTGCCGTTGCTGTCCTTGATCACGAGCTCGGCTTCCACTTCGACTTCCTGCGCTGCCGGGTTCCACTCGTGCGCGCAATCTGGGCAGATGAAGAGTTCGCCATCCTGGTAGGTGTTTTCAGAGGCGCATAGCGGACAAGCTGGAATGGCGGACATATCGATCGAGTTGCGTGAAATTGGCGAAACGGGCCGCACTATAGCAGCCGTGATGCCGCCCAACGGTTGATGATCGTCACGCCAGGGTGCCGAGCACACCCATGAAGTTGCAAAGCGCCGCACTCTGCGCCTGTGCCCGCCAGAGCAAATGGACTTCCACCGCCAGCGGCAACCAATCCACCCGCTTGAACACCACGCCGGGCGGGTTCATGCGCTGGATGCTGTCCTGCATGACGGCCACCCCCAGGCCCGCACCGACCAGCCCCAGAATGATCGAGATCTGCGGCGCCTCGAACTGGATATCCGGACGGAATCCGCTCGATTCGCACGCCTCCAGCAGCCGCACGCGCCCCGCCGGGTTGAGTGCCTTGGGAAACGCGATCCACGGCAGGCCGTCCAGGTCTTGCGGCGTCACCGTGGGCCGAGCGGCCAGCGGATGGTCTTCGGCCATCGCCAGCACAAACGGCTCGCGCGTCAGCAGGCGGCTGGCCAGGGTGCCATCGGGTTTTGGCGGGTTGTAGACGAAGCCGACGTCGATCGCTGAACGCTCCAGCGCCTCGGCTTGTTCGCCGGAGCGCATGGTCGACAGCTTCAGGTTCACACGCGGATACGCCGCCCGGAACTGCCGCAGGGCAACCGGCAGCCGTCCACTGTGGACCACTCCTTCGCAGTAGCCGATGCCGAGCGTGCAGGCCTCTCCCCTGCCCGCCTGGCGCGCCTGCTCTTCCACCCGTTCGGCTTGGGCGAGCAGGTTGCGAGCCTCCAGGAGGAAATCCCGGCCGGCGGTGGTCAGCCGCACACGCTGCTTGACGCGCTCGAACAGTTGCAGCCCGAGGTGGTCTTCCAACTGGCGGATCTGGCGTGAGAGCGGCGATTGCGAGATGTGCAGCCGCTCAGCAGCACGCCCAACGTTTTCCGTCTCCGCCACGGCGACGAAATACCGGAGCTGTTGCAGTTCCATGGTAAGTCCTACGATGCATCAAGTCTGACAAATTCAGTCTTGGACAGCATTATATGGTCGGCCATAGAGTCAACGCATCGCGACTTCGCACCGATTGCGAAAGGACTTGACATGGATACCACCACACATCGGCCCAGCCTGACGCCGCATCTGACGATTCCCCAGGGCATTCTGCTGACCACGCTCGTCTTGCTGAGCGCATCCGGCCTGGTTGCCTCGGACATCAACCTGCCGGGCATGCCGCTCGCTGCCCAGGCGCTGGATGCCCCCATCACAGCCTTGCAGCAAACCTTCAGTGTGTACGTGATTGGGCTGGCGGTCGCGCAAGCGCTGTATGGCGCGCTGTCGGACACCTACGGGCGCCGGCGCCTGGTGATCGGCGGCATGGCGGTCTATGCGCTGGCGTCGATCGCCTGTGCGCTGGCGCCCAGCGTGGCGCTGTTCGGCCTGGCGCGCGTGTTCCAGGCGCTCGGCGCCGGGGCCGGCATGGTGATCGGCCGCGCCATCATCGGCGACATCTTCGATGCCAAGCGGGCCGCGCGCATCTTCACCACCATCATGCCGATCGTCGGGGCATCTCCCGCACTGGCGCCGCTGGTGGGCGGCTATTTGACGGACTACGTCTCGTGGCGCGCGCCTTTCCTGCTGACGGCCGCCCTGGGCGTCGCGGCAGTCGTGCTGATGCTGCTCTATATCCCAGAGACCATGCCCCAGGCGCGCCGGCAGCGCAGCGCGTTCGTGACGTTCCGCAATTACCCGATGCTGCTGCGTCAGCCGCGCTTCTGGACGTACGCGCTCAACCTGTGCGTCGCCTATGCGGCCTACCTCGGCTATCTGGCGGCGTCACCCGTGATTCTTGAACACATGGGGCTGGGGCCCAAGGCCGCCAGCACGTGCTACATCAGCCTGTCGGTCACGTACATCTTCAGCAACCTAGTGTCGCGGCATTTTGCGGGCCGGTATGCGCTCGATCGGCTGCTTGGCGTTGGCTATGCATTCTTTGCGCTTGGCGCAGTGTGCCTGGTCGGCGTAGCGCTGGTTGGCGTGAGCACGCCCTGGCCGGTGATCTTTGCCATCTCCATCATCACGCTGGCCAATGGCGTGCTGATACCGCTGTCGTTTGCGGGCGGTGTGACGAGCTTTCCGTCCACGGCGGGTGCCGCCTCGGGCCTGATGGGGGCGATGCACCTGGCCGCCGGATCGGCAGCCATCTACATGGTTGCCGCATTGCCGGGCACCGTTTCCGCACTGGCGGCATTTGTTGCCTGCGTAGCCGCTTTCGGATGCATCGCATTTCCGCTTTCGCTGCGCCTGGCACGGCAATCCGAAGAGGTGCCGGCGATAACCTGCGCCGCACGCTGAGCCAGCATCACCGCGCAATCATCTTGTTGGCATCGCCCTTCGGTATCATCCCGTCTTCAACGTTTTTACCCGATCTGGGAGGTCATCATGGGCGAAGCCAAACGACGCGGCACGCAAGCCGAACGCGTTACCCAAGCGAAATCCCGGCTGGACGCGCTGCGTCCTGAAAAGCTGGTCTGCGGCGCCTGCCAGACCGCCTTCACCGAGTTTGAAGGAATGGAGCCGCGCGACATGCCCGGCATCCACGCCATCTTTGGCGGCGAATGCCCGAACTGCGGCGAGAGCGTGATCTCGTTCAACGGCGAGCCCGAAGCCGTGGCCGCCGCCATGCTGGCCTATCAGGACGCCATGGAAGACGCCAAGCTCGGCGCGCAGACGCAGGAGGGCAAACACGTGCCGTACGTGGACGAAGAAGACAAGCCCACACAACATTGAGCACCGAGCCCGCCATGCAAGACACCCCGGTGCACCGCTACCGCCACTACAAGGGCGGCGAATACGAATGGCTGTGCGAGGCCACGTACGAGCCGGATCCCTCCATCAAGATGACGGTCTATCGCGCTGCCAACGGCACGATATGGACGCGCCCGTCGACGATGTTCCACGAGATGGTGGAAGTCGACGGCCGTCAGGTGCCGCGTTTCGCGCGCATCGACTGAATGACGAGCGATAGCGTTTCAGTACGAGCGGGCCTGCGGGCCCGCTTCACATATTGGCGCGACCTGACCGGTGTCTGGGCTGCCCGCCATGGCCAACTGGCGGCGGGGCTGCACGAGTTTGTCGTCTTCGGCATCAAGCAGGCGTGGGCCTGTCTGTTTGGCGGGTTGATGGTCGCCCTGCTGATCGGTACACACCTCTGGTATCCGGCCGATGCGCCAATTGCCCGGTACGACGCGCTAACGATTGCCGCGGTCATCATTCAGATCACCCTGCTTTGGCTGAAGCTGGAAACGTGGGATGAAGCCAAGGTGATCCTGATGTTCCACGTGGCTGGCACGGGCATGGAGGTGTTCAAGACAGCCGTCGGCTCGTGGATCTATCCGGAGGCTTCGGTGTTGCGCATTGGTGGCGTGCCGCTGTTTACCGGCTTCATGTATGCCGCGGTGGGCAGCTATATCGCGCGGGCGTGGCGCGAGTTTGATCTGCGGTTCTCGCACCATCCGCCGCTGGTGGTCACTGCCCTGCTCTCGCTGGGTATCTACGCCAACTTTTTCCTGCACCACTACTGGTGGGATGTGCGCTACGTGCTGATGGCGCTGATTGCCGTGGCGTTCCGCCGCTGCTGGATTCATTTCCGCATTGATCGCGAGCACCGGCGCATGCCGTTCCTGCTCGGCTTCACGCTGGTGGCGCTGTTCATCTGGCTGGCAGAAAACATCGGCACATTCACACGCACCTGGCTCTACCCGAACCAGTTGCAGGGCTGGGAAATGGTGTCGATCGCCAAGCTTGGCGCGTGGTTCCTGCTGACCATCATGAGCTACGTCATGGTGACGCTGGTCAACCCGCCGCGGCCCGTTGAGGGTGCTTGAGATCAGCCTGTTCAGCGGGTGCCCGATCGCGCAGTTCGAACGTCACGCGCACACGGCGTGAGAACTGCAGGTAAACGCCGCAGGTCAGCAACATCGCCACGGCCACCACCACGCCGTCGATCACGGTGGTGCGCGCACCGGCAACGCCGCCCGCCATCAGCATCAGCCCGATCATCGGGGGCAGCAGCGCCATGTGCACGATCGTGGCCAACCGGAACGCGCTATCGTGCGTAGTGGCCAACACCAGCACCGTGACGCACGAGATCAGATAAAGCAGCGTGGTCAGGTTGACCGCCCCACTGCCCGGCGTGTTGGCATCGAAGAGATCAGCGCCGGCCAACTGCAGCGCATCGACCGACAAGCCCTGCCAGAACACCCACGTTGGCCCCGCGATGGCAATAGCCAGCACCCACGGCAGCCAGCCGGCAATGCCATACAGCGGATGGTGTTCTGCTTCGATCGGGTCAATGTCGACCCAGCGATGCGTCAGCATGATGCACCCCCAAAACAATGCGCGCCCGTTCTGGTAACGGGTGACTTCTGCAGGTGCCCGGCGGCACCCGCTTTCCCTCCTTCCAGCTTAGTGCTTGCCGCAATGCAAGCAAGCCGTCACCACTTGGTGGAAACCACGATCACGTTGCCGCACACGGCAGGCAGGCGCGATCAAAAGTGTGGAAATTGGTACCGACGTGTCAGGTATCGCATGCCTGGGCGACCAACCTGCATAGCTCGCGTCCGAGCGGGTGGCCGTGCCGCTTGTGCCCGCTCTCTCGGATGCGCCTGCCAATACCGTTCATCGGACGGAACCCCACCAGGAGGTGTTGCATGCAACGAGAACTGTTCTCCCCGACGGCCCTGCAGAAAGCTGGGCAAGCCATCGTCTTCTATACCGTCGCACTGATTTTTCTGGGGTACGGTGCCTACAAGTTCACGGCGGTCGAGGCTGAGGCCATCTATCCGCTGACCAGCAATAGCCCGCTGTTTTCCTGGCTCTATAGCGTGCTCAGCAAGCAAGGGGTGTCCAACCTGATCGGCGTGGCCGAAATTGCGCTGGCGCTGGCCATGCTGTGGCGCGGCCACTGGCGCGTGCGCTTGGCCGGCAGCCTGGGGATCGCTGGCGCGCTGTTGAGCACGCTGTCGTTTCTCATTACCACGCCGGGCATTGGTCTTGATGGGTTCATCATCAAGGACGCCGTCTTGCTGGGTGGCGCGCTCTGGGCAGCCGGCGCTGCGTGGCAATCCGGCTTGGTGCATCCGCGCCAATCCGGCGCGCTGGCTTAGCCTATCGACGGAAAAGGCGCGGGCGATCCGGGTCGTATAGCGGGTCGGGCGTGATCTGCGTGAGCTGCAGCACGCCGGCCGGATCAAAGTAGAAATGCATCAGCGATGGCCAGACGTCGTCCGACTTGAAACGGTATGACCAGACGAGCCGGTCCATGCGGGGGAAATACGCCGTTTCGACCGGCTTGCCAAAGTGCCGCAGCACGTCGTCCTGGGTCCAGGTGCCGATCTTCGCCTGGGCAAACTCAAGGCTGCGCAGCACCTGCTTGAAGTCGATCAGCTTGCCGCTGGCATCGAAGTCCGCCGCGTAGGTGAACTGGCCATAGGGCTGCGTGGGATACAGCCAGCGCGTGCCGCCATCCAGCGGGTAGGACTCACGCGGCGGGCCAAACTGTGCCTGCACCGCAGATTGATCACTGCCGACCAGGCGCTGCCCCTTCGTCACTGGGGATTCCAACGCGGCACACCCTGCCAGCGTGGCCACCATCATGATCGCCGCCAGCCAACGCATTGCGCGCATGACAACCGCCTCCATCCTGTCTTTCGAGGGTGGACAGTGTAGCGCTGGCCAGCGGTTCAGCGTGCAAGCAACGGTGCAATGTCGAGGTGTGCAGCAGCAAGGCGTGCATCTGCTTGCGGCAGACGCGGAATGGTGCCCAGATGCGGCGCCCCGATCCAGCGACGCAGGGTGGTGACGTTATCGTCCAGACCAGCCATGGCCGGGTCGACCACGTTGCCAACCCAGCCCGCCAGGTGCAGTCCGCGCGCGGCGATCGCCTCGGCGGTCAGCGCTGCATGGTTCAGGCACCCCAGGCGCAGCCCGACCACCAGCACCACCGGCAGGCCCAGTGCCACGGCCATCTCTGCCGTATCAAAATCGTCGGACAGCGGCACGCGAAAGCCGCCTACGCCCTCCACCACGACCGCGTCGGTCAGCGACTTGGCCTGCACGAATGCATCGAGAATGGGCGGCAGCGCAATCGTTACGCCCTCGCGCGCAGCCGCCAAGTGCGGCGACATCGGTGCATCCAGCAGCCACGGGCAAATCGTTGCCAGCGGCAGATCCACCGAAGCGGCGGCGCGTAGCTGCTCGATGTCTTCATTCGTGCGCGTTGGCGCGCCGGTGCAGTTGCCAAGCAAAGTTCCCGCCGCAATCGGCTTGAGGCCGGCGCTGCGGTAGCCGGCATCGGCCAACTTGGTCAGCAATGCGGCACTGACCAGCGTCTTGCCGATCTCGGTATCGGTGCCGGTCACGAAACAGTCGAAGCGCGGTGGCATATCAAGCAGCCTTGGCAGGCGAGTGCAGCGATTGGCCGGCCGCTTCCAGCGCCTGTGCCAACCGTTCGATGTCGTCGTCAGTATGCGCGGCCGACAGCGTGATGCGCAGTCGGGCCGTGCCCACCGGCACCGTCGGCGGGCGGATGGCGGCGATGCGGATACCTTCGCGCTCCAGTGCGGCAGCCAGTTCCAGTGCAGGCGCGTTCTCTCCGATCACGATGGGTTGAATGGCCGTGGGCGATGGCATCCACTGCCAGCCGAAGCGGGCCGCCAAGCGCTGCGCATGCGCGCTCCATACGGCGATATGGCGGTTCAGGCGCGCACGGCGTTCGGCGCCTTCCTCGCTCGCAATCACGTCCAGCGCGGCTTCCACGGCGCAAGCGATTGCCGGTGGCGTGGCCGTCGTGAAGATATAGGTGCGTGCGCGCTGGACCAGCCAGTCGATCACCATGCGGTGCGCCACGATGGCCGCGCCCGCGCCTCCCGCTGCCTTGCCGAATGTGCCGACGTAGACGAGACGCTCCGAATGCAGCCCGAAGTGCGACAACACACCCGCGCCGTTCTCGCCGAGCACGCCCAGACCATGCGCATCGTCCACGATGAGCCAGGCGTCGTAGCGCTCAGCCAGCGCGAGCAGTTCAGGCAGCGGCGCGATGTCGCCGTCCATGCTGAACACGCCATCGGCCACGATCAGCTTGTTGCGGCTCTTGCTTGCGGCCAGTTGCGCTTCCAGCGCAGCCAGATCGGCATGGGGATAGACCAAGACCTGCGCCCGCGAAAGCCGCGCGCCGTCGATGAGCGAGGCGTGGTTTAGCGCGTCGGAGAAGATCGTGCAGTCTTGGGCCGGCTGGATGCCGCCAGACTGCGCCAAGGCACTCACCACGGCCAGGTTGGCCATATAGCCGGTGCAGAACTCCAGCGCATCCGCCTCGGGAATGTGCGGTGCCTGCAGCGCCGCCATGCGCGCCTCCAGGCGTGCGTGCGCAATCGAATGGCCACTGACCAGAGACGATGCTCCGCTGCCGAAACCGTACTGGCGTATGCCCTCCACCACCGCTTCGCCCAGGGCGGGATGCGCTGCGAGGCCCAGGTAGTCATTGCCGCAGAAGCCGAGGATGTCGCGCGGTTCCCCACCCGGCACGCTGATGCGCTGGCTGCGGTCGGTCGGGCTATACGCGGTGCGGCGCACGCGACGCAAGTGGGCGGCGTCAATGGCGTCCAGGCCTGCCTGCAGGTCGTCAAGCAATCGCATAGGTTTCTCCTTCGTACGCATCGCCAGCATGGGCGAGCGTGTCTTCCAGGGTTTGCAGCGTGCGCTCGACCAGGGTGTCGGTTTCTGCGTCAGTCAACACGTAGGGCGGCAACAGATAGACGGTGTTGCCAATCGGGCGCAGCAGCAGGCCGTGCGTGCGTGCAGTCAGCGCAAAGCGTTCGGCAAAGCGCGCGCCGGCCACGTCGGGGTGCACGTCAAACGCGGTGATCATCCCGGTCTGCCGCAGATGCGCGAATCGTGCGTCGTGCGACAGCGGCGCCAGCCCCTGTGCGATGCGCGCGGCGGTTACGCGGTTGCGGGCGAATACGTCCTCCTCCGCAAAAAGATCCAGCGTGGCAAGTGCTGCACGGCAGGCCAGCGGATTGCCCGTGTACGAGTGCGAATGCAGGAAGCTGCGCACCGGCGCATCGTCGTTGAACGCGTTGTAGATGGCATCGCGCGACAGCACGATCGACAGCGGCAGATACCCCCCACTGATGCCCTTGGACAGGCACAGCAGATCGGGCCACACGCCAGCCTGCTCGCACGCGAAGAAGGTGCCGGTGCGGCCGCAGCCGACGGCAATCTCGTCCGCAATCCAGTGCACGCCAAACGCGTCGCACAGCGCACGCACGCCGCGCAGGTAGCTCACGTCGTGCATGGCCATGCCGGCGGCGCACTGCACCAGCGGCTCAATGATGACGGCGGCGATCGTGCCAGCGTTGGCGCTCAGGCAATCGCGCAACGCGGCCAGCGCGCGCTCCGCCACGTCGGCGGCGGTTTCGCCCGGACCGACCAAACGTGCGTCAGGTGACGGCACACGGTGCGATTGCAGGATCAGCGGGTCATACGCATCGCGGAAAATCGCCACATCCGTCACGCCCAGTGCGCCAAGCGTTTCACCGTGGTAGCCGTGTTCCAGGCAGATGAAGCGGTTGCGCGCGCCCTGCCCCGCGTTCCGATGAGCATGGAAACTCATCTTGAGTGCGATTTCCACCGCGGATGCGCCATCCGAGCCGAAGAAGCTGTGGCCGAGCGCTCCGCCCGTCAGGTCAATCAAGCGCTCCGCCAACTCCACTGCCGGGCGGTGCGTGGCGCCGGCCAGCATCACGTGCTCCAGCGAATCGAGCTGTGTCTTGAGCGCCGCATTGATATGCGGATTGGCGTGACCGAACAGGTTGACCCACCACGAGCTGGTGCCGTCCAGATAGCGCTTGCCGTCAAAGTCGATCAGCCATGACCCCTGGCCACGTGCGATGGGCAGCGGCGGCATGGCATCGAGCCGTGCGTTTTGCGTGCACGGGTGCCAGACGGCCGCACGGCTGCGCGCTTGCCACGCCGTGTTGGCCGAGCGGGCACCTTGCGCGCCATGAACCGACGCGGCCGACACGGGGATGGGGGGATACGCCATACGAACCTCCAAGTAGCGACGCCGGCCCCGAGGTGTTGCAGAACGGAACCGGCACATGGCGGCGTATGGTAGGCGGCTTGCTGGTCAATCAACAAGCGGACAGATCAACGCTTTTTGCTGCAAAAATTACCGACAAAGCACGATGAAGCCATGTTTTTCGGCAAAACGTCGGCGGTCTTGTGGCGATCTTTGCGCAAAAAATTTTTCGGAAAAATGCGAGCGAGCGCTTTTTTCGTCACCTACGGGGCAGCCCGCACATCAGGCGCGGGTGATATTCAGAATGTACTGAAAGTATCGCGCGCATCATTGCTCAGCTCTAGGGATAACCCTATACTCGGGAAAACCCTAGAGAACGAGAGAAAACATCATGATCCAGCAAGCCTATTACACCCCGAAGTTCGCCGGCCAAGCCCAAGCTCAAGCCGCTCGCCGCCCGTCGCTGCTGCGCGCAGTCATCAACTATTTCCGCAAGGGTTGGGATGACAACCTGGCGTACGCTGAAGTGGTTGGCAAGTCGGGTTCGTACCTCGGCTAAGCCCCGCGGCTGAACTTTCAGCCCAGCCGCAAAGGCACATCGCAAAAAAATGGCGCATTGGCGCCGTTTTTGTTTTTTGCAGCAGCGTGCTGGCTCACGCGATCGGTCAAGGCTGGATCAGACGAATCTCGACCCGGCGGTTCATCGCGCGCCCTGCTGCCGTGGCGTTGGAGGCAACCGGGTTGTCCTTGCCGAAACCACGCACGATCAAATCGTCGCATTGCAGGCCATGTTCGCGCAGGTAGGCCGCCACGCTGTCGGCACGGCGCTGGGAGAGTGCAAGGTTGTGCGCAGCGGAGGCACGCGAATCGGTGAAGCCGCTGATCTCGCCGTGCTTGAAGGTGATGCCACGGCTATCAGCAACAAGCTGGTCCAGCTTGCGCTTGGCCACGGGCGTGAGCGTAGCTTGGTCGGTATCGAAATTGGCATCCCCGCCCAGATCCAGGCGTTTGACCACAACCGGCATGGCGACTGGCACCGGCGCGGGCTCCGTCGCCGTGACAGGTTTGGCGGGAGCTGGCCCGCACTGGAAGGTCAATGTGCGCACGTCGGTGCTGCGGCCGAACGGTGTCACCGGTTCCAGTGGGCGCACAGGCTGGTCGCCGCACATCTCTTTGGCCTTGTCGGTGCAGACGCTCTGCCCCTGGAGCAGACCATGGCATTCGACGCGGTACGTCGGCACGCCGTCTTGCGGGTTGACCTGATAAGCGTTGAAGGTTGGCCCCGACGCGCTTGAGCACGCGGCCAACGGCACGGCAAGGGTCAATACCCAAATTGCGGATGTCTTCATGATGAATGTGTACTGAGGAGCTCTGTGGATTGGGCGATGCGGCTTACCACTGCATGGATGCGCCCATGCCGAATGTCGTGCCGTTGCCGGGGCTCGTGCTGACCCCGGCCCGAACCTTGATGTTCTCGGTCACACGTGCAGTGCCACCCACGGCCACGGCCTGATAGCCGTGATAGAAGCCCGAGCCGATGCCGAGCGAGAGCGTTTTGTCCTTGTCAACGTCAGGGATCATCGTCAGCGCGGTTGCCGCCGCAACCCCGGCATAGGCGTTGCGTGCCACGTTGTTGACGTTCTGCTGCAAGCCGTTGAGCTGCTGCGTCACGTTGGCGTTCGACTGGCCGATCGCGGAGTTGAGCTGGCTCAGGTTGACGGCATCCGTGCTCTGTGTGCCGGCAGCCACATTGGTGATCTGCCGCTCGGCGCCGGCTGCCCCCACGCTCACCACGTTTGCGCGCCCGCTATCGCTGGAGTTGCTGCCCAGCGCGACAGAGTTATTGCCCGTGCTGACGGCACCGCTGCCAGCAGCCGTGCTATTTGCGCCCGTGGCCAGCGGCGGCGTATAGGTGGTCGGGTTGCCCGTGATCCAGGTGTTGGCCGCAGCCTGCAGGCCCGACGACACATTGGCCGCTGGCCCAGTCCCTCCACCGACGTTGTTACCCAACCCGCCGTTGCCGTTCCCTGCGTTGCCGTACGTTGGCGATGTCACCGCGCCGGTCGACGTGTTGTAGCTCGAACCGCCCCCAAGGTTGTTTGCCACCGTCGAGCCCAGGCTGTTGACCTTGCTGCTCAGCGCGGCAATGGCCTGATCGGCGGCGTTCAGTTGCGAGCCGTTGATCGCATCCGTGCTGCTTGCGTTGATCCGCCCTGCTGCCACATTGGTGATGGTGCGCTCGGCACCCGGCGTGCCCACACTGACCGTGCTGGTCGGGGCGCCACCGGCAAACGTGTAGAGCGTTCCGTTGATCGTGGCAGACGGCGTGGCAACCGTTGCTGCAGTCACGCTGCCAGCGCCCAGTGCGATGTCGCCGGCATAGTTGGAGATGGCCTTCGGACCGATCGCCACACTGTCCATGCCCAATGCCTGGCTGTCCGGAGCCGTGCTGTTGGCGTGGAAGTACTTGATGCCCGTGCTGTTGATGGCGTCCAGCGCCGCACCCACGTTATTGACGGTGGACGTTGTACCGTTGGCGTCGCTGACGGTGTAGGTCGGCCCTGTGACCGCGCCGGTCGACGGGTTGATGGATGCCCCGCCGCCCAGGCCAGCCACAGCACTACCGAGTTGGCCAACGTTCACGGCATCGGTCTGCGCGACGCCGGGGGCCACGTTATGCAATGTCACCGGCCCGCTTGCTACGCCCACCAGCGTCAGGTCTTGCGATGGCTTACCACCATTGGGCGTCGTTGGCGAAGACGGATTGCTGTATTGCACCGGCCCCACACCGCCATTTGCCACGGAACTGACAAGATTGTTGATCGTCTGGTTGGTCGCATAGAGCTGCGAGCCGTTGACGGCATCCGTGCTGGTCGCGGAAACCTGTCCCTTCGCCACGTTGGTGATGACGGTGTTGGCTGCATTGATACCGGTGATGGTCAGGCTCGGGCCGCTACCACCATTGGTGGTCACACCTGTGGAGGTGATGCTCGTGCCGCTGGCAGCCGGCCCCACCGTCACGCTGCCGGCCACGTTGACGTTGTTGGCTAGGTTGAAGGTGACGTTGTTGCTTGTCGACGACTTGCTCACGACGATATTGCCGTCCGTGTTTTTGAGGTCAACGGTGCTGCCGGTTGCGCTGTTCGGGCCCACGTTGGTGGCGTTCGCGCCTTGTGCACTGACATTCCAGCCGGCACCGGCCGTCGCATTTACGGCGTTGAGCTGGCTGACATTCACCGCATCGGTTGGCGCAGTACCTGCGGCCACGTTGGTGATGACGGTGTTGGCGGCATTGATGCCTGTGGTGGTCAGGCTCGGGCCCGTGCCGCCATTGGTTGTTACGCCACTCGACGTGATGGTTGTACCGCTGGCCGACGGCCCCACCGTCACGCTGCTTGCCACATTGACGTTGTTCGCCAGATTGAAGCTGACGTTGTTGCTCGTCGACGACTTGCTCACGACGATATTGCCGTCCGTGTTGTTCAGGTCAACGTTGCTCCCGGTGGTGCTGTTCGGGCCTACGTTGGTAGCGTTAGCGCCCTGAGCGCTCACGTTCCAACCCGAGGCTGCCGCCGTCAACGCGCCTTGCACGTTGTTGTAGGTGTTGCCGCCCACGGTCAGGCCGGTGTTGATGGTGTTTGTGGTCGCGTTGTACGTGGACGTACCACCCAGCGCATTGGCCACCGTATTGCCCATCTGGTTGAGCTGACTGCCGTTGATGGCATCCGTGCTGGTGCTGCTGATGGTGCCGGCTGCCAGGTTGGTCAGCGAAACCGGTGCGGTATTGGCACCCGCGCCGCCTGCGCCCACCAGCGTCACGCTGTTGGTCGGCGCGGTGCCCGGCGCATTCGGCGTCGTGCTGCCCGGTGCGGCTGTGTACTGCACAGGCGAGCCGGCTTGCAACGCATTGACAGCGCCACCGACGGTCGTCTGTGTCGTGCCGTACACGTTGTATGTGGGGCCAGTGACCGTACCGTTGGCATTGATGGTTGCGCCACCGCCTAGTGCATTGACGGCTGGCGTCAGCTGGCTCACGTTCACCGCATCGGTCGGGGCTGTGCCCGGTGCCACGTTGGTGATGACGGTGTTGGCAGCGTTGATGCCTGTGGTGGTCAGGCTCGGGCCCGTGCCGCCGTTGGTCGTCACGCCCGTCGACGTGATGGTTGTGCCGCTGGCCGACGGCCCCACCGTCACGCTGCTTGCCACATTGACGTTGTTCGCCAGATTGAAGCTGACGTTGTTGCTCGTCTTCGACTTGCTCACGACGATGTTGCCGTCGGTGTTGTTCAGATCAACGGTGCTGCCTGTCGGGCTTGCCGACGACACCGTAGTCGCATTTGCGCCCTGCGCGCTGACGCTCCACCCTGCACCCGCACCCTGCACGGCGGAGTTGAGCTGGTTCACGTCGACCGCGTCAGTGCCATTCACACCAGGCGCAATGTTGGTGATGGCGTGGCCGCCGCCGTTGATGCCGGCGCTCGTGACACTCGGGCCGCCGATGATGGTCAGGCCATTGGTGTTGAGCACACTGTTGCCGGTCGTCACGCTGGTGAACGTTGGCGTCATGCTGGTTGCCAGCGTGATGTTTGCGCCGTTTTGCGTGATGGCGACGTTGTTGCCTGCGGTGAACGTTGTCGTGCCGCCCGGTGCGACATTGGTCACAGAGGTGCCGCTGGCTGTGCCGGTACCCGTCTGGGCCGT